>Ga0137405_1047816_pt1 | contig 9877 bp, 7 predicted proteins | sample CZOMad2_1_16fung_FD_122055 | JGI IMG/M metagenome (GOLD analysis project Ga0137405, IMG submission 122055) | Vadose zone soil fungal communities from Angelo Coast Range Reserve, California, USA - CZOMad2_1_16fungal (PacBio error correction) | ecosystem: Environmental > Terrestrial > Soil > Vadose... | reverse complement strand
GAAATGCAATCCGACCAAACGCTCCGGCGATTTCAGCGTCGTGCGCAGGTCCTGCAGCGGAATGCTCGAGGTGTTGGTGGCGAGGATCGCGCCGGGTTTCATTTTCGGCTCGAGCCCGGCATAGATCTTCTGCTTCAACTCCAGCTTTTCCGGCACCGCTTCGATGACGAGGTCGGCGTTGCGGATGCCCTCGCCGTCGAGATCGGGAATCAGCCGGTCCAGCGCGTCGCGGATATCGGTGCGCTTGCGCATGATCTTGCCGAACAGATCCGATGCGCGCTTCATCGCGCCCGCAATCGGCTCCGGCTTCATGTCTGACAGCGTCACCCGCATGCCCTGATTGGCGCACCATGCCGCAATGTCGCCGCCCATCGCGCCCGCGCCAATGACGTGAACGTGGCTGATCTTGTTGCCGCCGGCGAGCTTCTTCATCTGCTCGCGCAGAAAGAAAACCCGGATCAGGTTCTGCGCCGTCGGCGTTACCATCAGATTGGCGAACGAGGTCTTTTCGGCCACCAGCATCGCAGCCTTGTCGCCGCCGTGCTTTTCCCAGAGGTCGATCAGCGCGTGAGGTGCGGGATAGTTCTCATGCGGCGCGGCCTTTTCTGCCTCCGCGCGCATCCGCGAGCTCAGAACGCCTCTGACCGGACCGGAATTCAGGACGGTGTTGAGAACACCGGGGAGAGCGCGTTTCAGGCGGCCGAACACCGCATCCCTGACGGCATTGCGAACATGCCGCTCCTGCGCCACGGCATCGACGAGGCCCAGCGACTTTGCCTTGCGCGCATCGATGGTCTTGCCGGTCAGCATCAGGGTCATCGCCAGCATCGGGTTGACCAGACGCGTGAAACGCGCAGGCCCGCCGAGACCGGGATGCAGGCCGAGCATCACTTCGGGAAACCCAAAGCGGGCGCCGTCGATCGCAATGCGCGACTGACAGGCGAGCGCGACTTCGAGGCCACCGCCCAGGCAGAAGCCATGGATCACGGCGACGGTCGGGACCTTTAAAGCCTCGAGGCGGTCGATCACCGCATGGGCGCGGCCGATCGCGGTCTCGACGGGCTGGGGATCGCTGGCGCCACGAAATTCGTTGACGTCGGCGCCGGCGACGAAGCCGGACGGTTTCGCGGAGCGAATGACAAGCCCGGACGGCCGCTGGTTTTCCAGCGCCGCCAGCACGGAATCGAGTTCTTCGATGACTTCGGCCGACAGCGTGTTGGCGCTGACACCGGCGCGGTCGAACAAGAGCCAGGCAATGCCGTCGTCATCGCGGGTCAGTTTGAAATGGCGATAGGGAGCGCTGGCGTCGGGTTTTGGCCCGAGTTCGAGCACGCGGTCGCCGAGAGCGTCCATGATCCTGCTATCCATGACGTTCCCTATACCGTCTCGATCAACATGGCGCCGCCCTGCCCGCCGCCGATACATTCGGTGGCGATGCCGCGCCTGGTGCCCAGCCGCTTCATCGCGTTGACGAGATGCAGCACGATGCGGTTGCCGCTGCAGCCGACGGGATGACCAAGGCTGATCGCGCCGCCATCGACATTGAGTTTTGCGTGATCGATGGTTCCGGCAGCGCCATCAAGGCCCAAAATCTCGCGGCAGAATTTGTCGTCATTCCAGGCGGCCAGACACCCCAGCACTTGCGTCGCGAACGCCTCGTTCAGTTCCCAGGTCTCGATATCGCCGAGCGACAATTTGTTGCGCTTCATGAGTTCGGTCGCCGACAGCACCGGGCCGAGGCCCATGATAGAGGGATCGAGCGCCGACCATTGGTTGTCGACGATCACGGCCTTTGGCGCGAGACCATGCTTGGCGACCGCGCCTTCGGACGCCAGAATCGTCCACGATGCGCCGTCGGTGATCTGCGAGGAATTGCCGGCGGTGACCTGGCCCCAGGGCCGCTCGAACACCGGCTTCAGTTTGGCGAGGCTCTCGGGCGAGGAATCCGGCCGCACCCCGTCGTCATGTTGGTAGAATTTGCCGTCGCGCGCGAACGCAGTTTCGACCTCGCCCTTGAGAAAACCCTCCGCCTGGGCGTTGGCCAGCCGCTTGTGGCTTTCGACCGCATAGGCATCCGATTGCGCGCGCGTGATGCCGAACAGATGGCCGACCACTTCCGCCGTCTGGCCCATGTTGAGCTCGGTGATCGGATCGGTCAGCCCGCGCTCAAGGCCGATGATCGGCTTGAAATAAGCCGGGCGTGCGTTGGCGAACGCAGCCGACTTGCCGAGAAATCCCTTGGCGCCGGCGAGGCCTGCGAACCAGCGCACGCCCTGCTGCGGCCACACCAGCGGCGCGTAGCTCAGGGCTTCCGAACCGCCGGCCAGGATCAGGTCCGAGACGCCTTCGCGGATATAGCGGTAGGCCGTGTCGATCGACTGCATGCCGGAGCCGCAATTGATCTGCACCGTGAACGCCACCATCGCCTCGCCCATGCCGAGCCGAAGGGCTGCGACCCGCGCCGGGTTCATCTCGTCGGCGATGACGTTGACGCAGCCGAGGATGACCTGATCGAAGGCATCGGGCGCGAACGGCTGCCGGGCCAGCAGCGGCCGGCCGCACTGCACGGCGAGATCGACCGGGGTGAATGGGCCCGGCCCGCTGCGCGCTTTCAGGAACGGCGTCCGGCTGCCGTCGATAATGAAAACCGGTCGCGCCATCAGCTTGCGGCCCTTGTTTCACCAAGCTCCTGAAGGAACTGATGCACTTCGGCAGGCTTCTTGTAAATCGGCGACAGCTCCTCGGGCGCGAAGTCGTCGACCTCAATCACCTTCGCAACAGCTTCATGTGCCGCCGCAAGCTGATCGCCCTCGGCCTTGGTGATGACGCCGTTCTTGACGGCCTCGTTCCAGTCGTGGAGGTGGGCGGCGCGCATTCGCTTGGCGATGTCCTCGGCGGCCGTAACGAGCAGGAACGCCTTCTCCAGCTTGGCGAGGCCACCGTCGTCATCGATATGCGACAGATCCGGGGTCAGGCGGTCGCGCGCCGCCGACGGCTCCAGCACCAGCTGCGCGCATCGATGGATCACGCTATCGGACGGACCGAGCACGCGGGTGCCGAACGGCTGGACCAGGAATTTCAGCACGACGGCGACCAACCGGTTCGGCAGATTGGCAAGGATTTCCGCGAAACGATTCTCGATTGTGCGGAAGCCGCTCGCCATGCACCATTCGAGTGCCGCGAAATCCGCCCCCTGGCGGCCCTCGTCCTGCCAGCGCTTGAGTGCGGCGGACAACAGATATAGCTCCGACAGGATATCGCCGAATCGCGCCGACAGCATTTCCTTGCGCTTCAACGCGCCGCCCAGCGTCAAGAGCGCCATATCGGCGCACAGCGCGAAGGCCGAGGAGTACCGCGAGAGCTGGCGATAGAATCCGGTCGCGTCGCCGGCGTCAGGCGCCGGCGCAAACACGCCACCGGTCCAGCTGCGGCCCCACGCCCGAAACAGCGTCGTGATGCTGTGACCGATGTGTTTCCAGAACGCTTTGTCGAACGCGTCCAACCCCTTGGCATGGTCGTCCTCACCAAGCGCATTCATCTCTTCCAATAGATAAGGATGCGCGCGGATCGCGCCCTGCCCGAACACGATCAGGTTCCGCGTCAGAATGTTGGCGCCCTCGACGGTGATGCCGACCGGCACCGACCGATAGAGATGGCCGAGGTAATTCTGCGGGCCATCGATCACGGCCTTGCCGCCATGGATGTCCATGGCGTCGTCGAACGCGACCCGCATCATTTCGGTGGCATGCAGTTTCATGATGCCGGAAATGACAGCGGGATGATGGCCCTGATTGAGCGCGGCGCAGGTCAGCCGCCGCGCCGCATCGAGCAGGTAAGCGGTGCCGGCGATGCGGGCCAGCGGTTCCTCGATGCCTTCGAACTTTCCAATGGGTAGGTTGAACTGCTCGCGTATCCGCGCATAGGCCCCGGTGGTGCGCGCGCCATAGGCCGCGCCCGCGGCGGACAATGACGGCAATGAGATGCCGCGCCCGGCGGCCAGCGCCGTCATCAGCATTTTCCAGCCCTGACCGAGACGCTCTTGTCCGCCGATGATGTAGTCCATCGGAATGAAGACGTCGTGGCCCCGGTTCGGGCCGTTCTGAAACACCTGCATCGACGGCAGATGGCGACGGCCGATCTCGACGCCGCGCAGATGGGTCGGGATCAGCGCCACGGTGATGCCGAGCTCTTCCTTCGCGCCGACCAGATGATCGGGGTCATAGGCCTTGAAGGCCAGCCCGAGCAGCGTCGCGACCGGACCGAGCGTGATATAGCGCTTGTGCCAGTTGAGACGCAGGCCGAGCACTTCGCGCCCCTCGAAATCGCCTCTGCAGATGATGCCGCTGTCGATCATCGACGCGGCGTCGGAGCCGGCCTCCGGACTGGTCAATCCAAAGCAGGGAATCTCGCGTCCGTCGGCAAGGCGCGGCAACCATTGCTGCTGCTGGTCCTTGGTGCCAAAGCGCATCAGGAGTTCGCCCGGGCCGAGCGAGTTCGGCACCATCACGGTGACGGCGGCGGTCACCGAACGTGACGAGATCTTCCGCACCACTTCCGAATGCGCATAGGGCGAGAAGCCAAGCCCGCCATACTCCTTCGGAATGATCATGCCGAAGAATTTGCCGCGCTTGATGAAATCCCAGACCTCGGGCGGCAGGTCGCGCCATTCCCAATTGATCTTCCAGTCATCGAGCATCGCGCAGAGCTTATCGACCGGACCGTGCAGGAAGGCCCGTTCCTCATCCGTCAGCGTCGCCGGGGCGTACGCCAGCAATTTCGACCAGTCCGGATTGCCGGTGAAGAGGTCGGCGTCCCACCAGACGTCGCCGGCTTCCAGCGCCTCGCGCTCGGTGTCCGACATCGGCGGCAACACACCGCGGGCCCAGGAGAAGATCGGCTTGGTGATGAATTCGCGTCGGAAGCTCATGGCTGACGTCCTCATGAATCGGCGGCGCGGGGGCCCATTTTAGCGGAAAGTGGCGGTCTTGGGTGAACACTTCGCCTTGAAAATAAGGAGAAATTGATGGGGCCGGGAGGCGCTGGATAACGGCACAGGGGCGCATCAGTTCCGGGAATGTGAGTGTGGGCCGCACGCCTTCCTGATCCCTCCCCTTGTGGGGCCGAGACGGGCGATTCAATTTTGAGGGAATAGATATGCATCGGCGTTCTCGCGGCACGATCTGCCCGAGGTTTGCAAGCAAGTTTTGCCCCTCTCGAAAAGAGAGGGCGCAGGGAATGCCGGATGCGCGCTGCACCCGCGGTCTCGTGTGCAATGTGCACAAAAAGATGCGCACACGAGCATACAGGTTCAGCGGAGGCAATCCGACATTCCCTGCGGAATGGTTTTACGGCTTATAGCGCGCTCTCCCCGGTGATCGGCTTTCTTGCCACCGTCATCGGCGGGACTTACCGCCAACTTGACGCCAGCACCGAGGCGTCAGGACCACACGTCTTCGCCGTACGCTTCCGCGCCGTTCGTCAAAGGCGCATCCGCGTCCACCGCTCCCTGTCCCACGTTCGTGACGATGGCCGACGCCCCTCTGGCGGGACAGGATGGCAATTGATGTGCCCTTGATTTGCCCGGCGGCGAAAGCGAAATATTTTTAATTCTTGGGCTTGACATCATTTCGGAAAATCCGAAGTGATTTGCCCGTCGGGTCAATTTGTCGCGGGAAAGCGCAGGATCATGCGGCGATGCAAAGCGCGAGGCGGGCTATCGACGCAGTGGCGGCCAACCATCTTTGCGCGATGCAGACCTGCGGCGTTCGACAAGTACGATGTCCGCTCATCGGGGTATCTCGGACCTGCGCCTCGGATGGCGCGAGGTCCGAAAAGTGCCACTTCCGGACATCCAAGAGCCAGGCGAGCGGGGCACCGGTCGCGCCGCTTCAAGCGGCGGGTCATCGCTAAGGTGGAGGGACGAAAGGCGCCGGATTCATGTTCCACTCTTTGCTGAGGCTCGGTCGATCGCGTCGAACTCGGTCTCACTCAAGCGCCAACCGAGTGCATCGAGATTGGCGCTGGCGTGATGAGGCTTGGTCGCGCCGGGGATGGGAATCACGTGACTGTCGCGCGCCAACAGCCAGTTCAGGGCGACCTGGCTGATGCTGGCGTCGTGCGCGCCGGCAATATCGGCGAGACACGTCAGCAGCGCTTTCGTGTCCATGCTGTCCGACGACTGCGTGAGGCGGCCGGACGCAAGGGGAAAATACGCGACAAGTGCCACATCGAGCTCACGGCAGGCTTCGAGCACGCCATTTGTTTCCGCTGCTCGTCGGAGCAGGCTGTAGTTGACCTGATTGGCGGCGAGCGGAACGCCTGCCCTTGCGAGGTGATCGGCGATGCGGCGCATCTGGTCCGCATTGAAATTTGCCACGCCGACCGCGCGTGCCTTGCCGGACTTCGCCGCTTCGACGAGACCTTCGGCGAATACTCCCACGTCGATCAAGGGCAGCGGATAATGAACATAGTAGAGATCGATTGTCTTGAGGCCCAGGCGCGCGAGCGAACCGTCAAGCGCGCTCATCAGGCGGCGCGGAGAGGTTCGGCCCGGAAAGGGAAGGAATTTCGATGCTATCACCGCGCGGGTGGGACCGGCACGCAAGCAGTCACCCACAACGCGCTCCGAGAAATAGATCTCAGCCGTGTCGATCATGCACGGGCCGGCATCATGAATGGTCCTGTATGTTTCCAACACGGCCCCACGATCGGCACGCCGCCACTTGTTCGTGCCGATGCCCAAGGGCAGCACATGGATGCCGGTTCGACCCAACGGGCGCGTATCATGATTTGCGGGCATCGCTGACCTCTCACAAGGCGAGAGCGCCGTTGGCTGGTTGGTGTGATGACGCTGGCGCTTCAAGGTTACGCCATAGCGACTACGGCCGCATCATCTTTTGCGGCTACGTCCGTATCAGGACGACGCCAAGGATCATGAAAGTTGCGCCGGCAAGCCGGATCAGGCTCGGGGTGAACGGGAATGCCGAGCAGACCGAGGCGGTCAGATGAGGCAGAATTGATGTTCGTTTGTCCCCCAATAGCGGGCAAAAGCGGACATGCCCGTGCGTCTCGGTTGGGCCATGAGCGGCTCCTGCGGGGTCCAATATCGGACCCGCGGCAGGCGAGGCTTACCGACCTAAGGTGCGGTGGCCCTCATCGCTCAGGACGATGATGACGACGATCTCGCCGGATCGCAGGCGCCCTGCGGCATTTAGTCCGCGCCCAGCGACAAGCTAATCCGATCTTCGCCCGCTACCGCAACACCACCATTCCACTCCAGAACTGATAGCTGCCACCCGTCTCGACATCATAGGAGCGTGCGAACGCGAGCTTGCCATCGGTACCGACCCGATAGGCGGCGAGCGTGGCCGGTTGCAGTCGCACTTGATCTCCGTCACGCACCAGTCGCGGCGTGATGTTGGCGGCGACCAGCATGCGTCCGCTCGGGTCGAGGCACATCTACCAGCAGCACCACAAACGCAGGCCATTTCCCCAGGGTTCGCAATACGTTCGTTGCCCCAATGGATTTGGAGCCATGCTCTCGGATATCAATGCCCTTGAGCAGTTTCCCCGCCAGATAGCCCGTGGGCGTAGAACCGAAGAGATAAGCGATCGCCCATCCAACCACACTCGCTATCCAGAAAACCATAGGAGTCACCTCGACGCTCTAATTTCAGACAATCATCATTTGGTCGTCTACGGTCTTTGACCGCTTCGGGTCAGTGAACGAACGGCGACGTCCGAGTGGGCCAGAGCGAACCTCCGGCCAGGACCGAATTACGGGGACGCTGCAGATAACTCGCATGTTTGAGCGGAAGTCATGCATCATCAAATGCAGTGTCACCTGATAGCAGACGACGCGCCCCCGCCTGTCGAACCTGCCTGTCGCGATCTGCTCGCGGCGGCCCCTCAATAACGGGGGCTGAGGGTGCTGAGGTAGTCCGACAGCGTGGTCGGATCGCGACGCGTGCTCTGCCGCAGCGGCTGGTTGCTCAACAGCACGCCGGCCTGGGTCTTGTAATCAGGAGACACAGTGTGCGCTGGCTTCCGCTCCTGGCGGAGGATCTCGCGGTAATTGTCATAGGCCTGTTGGGTACCGACGAAGATACAGACGCAATGCTGCGGTTCGGCATAAGAATAACGCAAGCCGTCGCCAACCCCGTTTGCCACGAAGCGGTGGGCCGGCAGCGCACGCAGCGCTTTTTGCCCCGCAGAATCGTTGGCAAACTGGACGCGAAAACCGGCGGACGACAGATAAAAACTGTCCTTTTCCAGGGACGGCCGGCTCGGCGCCTCCTCGGCGGCCAGAACAGAGGCGCAAAGCAACAGCACAACGGCCGGAAACAGGCGCAAGGCCCTGATGCCGTGGACCCGAAATAGATGCCGATGAGCCGCTGCGACCGGCAAGATGATTGATGCTGACATTTCCAATTCCCCTGCCTGACCCGTGCCGGAATGTTGCGCCGGCTATAGCGCCACCAACAGTTCGCCAAGATTGTGACCAGCTTCAAGCGAACGAATCCCGGCTTCCGTTCCGGGTCATTCGCGTCGACTCTCGTGTGCCCGTCGATGTCCGGTTAGCGAGGGCGGTCTCAACCGGTCGACGCAACACTTTATCTTGAAGGAGAGATGGAGTGTGGTTTGATGGGTCACAAATTTCATAGAGGGTTTACTGCGGCAGAGAAAACGGAGTTATGGGATCGCTGGAAGCGCGGAGAGTCGCTGAAGGCGATCGGACGAGCTTTTGGTAAGCAGTCATCGTCGATCTATTTTTTGGTGGCTCCGCATGGTGGGATTCGTCCTGCGGAGCGGCGTCGCTCCAGGCTGGCATTGACGCTCGCGGAACGCGAGGTGATTTGCAGAGGCGTTGCGGCACATCAATCGGCACGATCGATCGCCAAGTTGCTTGGCCGCTCACCCTCGACGGTGAGCCGGGAAATGAGCCGCAATGGCGGCTGTGATCGCTACCGAGCGGCGCTTGCGGACGAGAACGCCTGGGCGCGAGCTCGTCGTCCAAAATGTTGTAAATTGGCGAACAATCCGCGGCTACGGCGAACTGTGGCGGGGAAGCTCAGATTGGATTGGTCGCCCGAGCAGATCGCCGGTTGGCTGAAGAGAACGCATCCTGAAGACGAGTGTAATCAGGTGTCACACGAGACGATCTACCGCAGCTTATTTGTACAAACACGTGGCGTGCTCAAGAAAGAGCTGCTCAGTCATCTTCGATCGAAGCGCTCGATGCGTCGCTCCAAGCCGGTTGATCCGAATGGCGATAGACGGGGGCATATCAAGGATATCGTCTCAATCCGTCAGCGACCGGCGGCGGTTGAAGATCGGGCGGTGCCTGGCCATTGGGAAGGCGATCTATTGTCCGGGCCGAACAACAGCTACATCGCGACCTTGGTCGAGCGTCATACGCGTTACGTGATGTTGGCCAAGGTGGCCGGTAAGGACACCCGGACGGTCGTCACCGCGCTCATCAAGCAAGCGAAGAAGCTACCAAAGGAGCTGTATAAGTCCCTGACCTGGGATCGGGGAAAGGAACTTACCGATCATCGTCGCTTTACGTTGGCGACCAACATCGACGTCTATTTTTGTGATCCGCAAAGCCCGTGGCAGCGCGGGTCGAACGAGAACACCAATGGCCTGCTGAGACAGTACTTTCCAAAGGGCACCGACTTGTCGGTGCACTCGCAAGCTTATCTGAACAAAGTGGCTCGTCAGCTCAACGAACGACCACGTGAGACCTTGCAATTTGAAACCCCAGCAGAGAGATTTAACGCCTGTGTTGCGTCGACCGGTTGAGCCGGCAGGGTATCTTCGGACAAGCGCCGCGTCATTCGCAGGCTGTAGTCAATCCTCTTGAGCGTGTACGTTT
>Ga0137405_1418197_pt1 | contig 9887 bp, 11 predicted proteins | sample CZOMad2_1_16fung_FD_122055 | JGI IMG/M metagenome (GOLD analysis project Ga0137405, IMG submission 122055) | Vadose zone soil fungal communities from Angelo Coast Range Reserve, California, USA - CZOMad2_1_16fungal (PacBio error correction) | ecosystem: Environmental > Terrestrial > Soil > Vadose... | reverse complement strand
GGATGGGCAACGTGTCTTATCCTGGATAGCGATGGCGACGGTATCGAGCGCTACACCTAGATGCCTTCGGCATCCGACGTGACGGACTGGAACGGACAATGCGCGAACCTACAGCTGGTATGGGAACCGGTTATGTTCACGGAAGAGAATACTCCCGAGCTGGGCCTCTACGATTTCCGTTTCCGGATGTACATCCGTGCTCGGCCGTTTCTGCAAAGCGATCCATAGGTTTTGGTGCGCGATGCCAATCTTTTTCCGCTACTGCGGCGGCGATCGGTCAATCGAAGTGATCGAGCGGCCTTAGAGGTCCCGATCCAGCTTCAACAACGGGCATAGATCCCGGCGCATTGGGCGAGTGGATTGGAGTCTGGGCGCGGGAGCGGGCCGGGCTCGACGCAAGCTTTTGGAGTGGCCCTGGGTATTCCTACAGGCGTCGCAGGAGTGGGAGTGACCTGCTTGGGGAGTCGCCTTGTACGGCAGTGGCGATACGACCGTGGGCTGGTGGGCGTCACCCAAAGAGTTAATCGTTGCCGCCTCACGTCTCCAACAATAATCTTCGTCGGTATAACCCGGCCGCGACTTCTTCGATTTCGGCTTGGCGATGTCTCATGGCTCTCCAGGCTGCGCAGCGAATGCCTGAAACTCTCTGCAGCTTAGTTTCGCCGTTCCTGCTCCGGTTAAAGGGTTGGCATGGTTGGCGCTCAGGCGCGCTCTGTTTTACCCGCGAACAGGCCAGTTGTTCTTGGTTCGGACCAGGTGGTAGGTGTGCCTCAAAATGAAGGATATGTGTTTTCGGCAAACTATGGGATTGGTCGGATCCAAATCACCGCCGTGAGCGGAGAGAAGTCAATCAGCATAGATGTTTAGCGTGCTTGGGGGCCGGTGGATGTCAGGTCTTGGGGGCAATTTGGCCAGCCCAACAGCTTCGGCTAGGCTATGGATCGAAAGGCCTTGGTATCGGGGCTATCTCGATTTTCAACTGATACCACAATGGTACGGGCCGAAAGGCTAGGAGGAATAGCATTGATGATTCACGTAGTGCGAATCTTGGTAGTGTTGCTATGGTATTCCTTGGGTGTATTATTTTTGTGAACGCTCGCCGGATATGTCGAACATGGCCGAGAGCGCCCGCAGCTTAAACCGCCTTTGTCTTACCTATGTCCTCCGGCCCGCTTCTATGACTTCCAAGTTTTTTCCGTTGTCACAATACGCATTGGCGGTGGCATCGCGCTGTTGATGCGGCCTGATGGTTTCGTGCTCATTTATTTCCGAGACCGAATGTAAAAGCTGATCTGCCGTTCTGAAAATATAAGGCAACCAACGCAGGTTGGATACCACGCGAGCGAACAGAAGTAAACCGCAAATCGGCTTCTGTTTGATGCCAGTGAAACGCACCGATAGCGGTGGATTCCGAAGCCGCTCAACACCTCCGGGCTTTGATGCATACAGTATGAGTAGACCCAAGCGCGCCAGTTACCGGCAGGCGAGCAAGGAGGAATGGTATGGCTATCAGTGACGGGGCAGCTAACGGGGTAGCGGTATAATGCCGACCAAGTGTGGACTGGAGCACCGCAGATGCTACTCGCTCAGTAATTATTTCCTGACACCCGATACTTGAACGATGAGCATGAGCGACACGGGCGACATCAGCGTTTACACACGAACGCGCTCACCAATACACCGACCTCAACGCGGCGGCTTTACTACGACGGGAACTTCAACCTGATGTGACCGGCGGGTTCAGCGCCGGCTACGACGCCGACAAGCGCCTGACGCGATTGCCAGCGGCGAAGACTATGGCAGTCGTCTATGATGGCCTGGGCCGCTGCCTCAAGCGACGATCGATTTGGGAAACGATCTCATCACCTACGACGGGTGGAACCAATCGTGGAATGGGACGAATGGAATGGCTCAAAGCCTGAACGTTTATGGCCTAGCCGGATGAATTCCTTTACGGCATGACGCCATCTTGCGTCGATCTTGCGTTATCACCTGGATCGGCTGGGTAACGTCGTCTTTATCCTCGACAGCGACGGAAATGGATCGAGCCTACACCTCGATGCTTCGCAAGCCAACGGTAACCGACTGGAGCGGGAACATGCGCGAACGTATAGCTGGTATGGGAACCGTTTCATGTTTCACGCGGGAATACTTCCCGAGCTAGACTGTATTGATTACGCTTCGCTTCTATCATCCGGGCTCGCCGCTTCTCCAAAGCGATCCGACCGGCTTCGATGCCGGGATGCGAATCTCTTCCGCTATTGTGGCGGCGATCCGTGAATGGTATCGATCCATCCGGCGAAAACGGAACATTACTCGGTCGGGGACAATGGATATAACTTTGGGATGAACATATTTTTAACCGGCGGTTATGGACTACAGCTCAGAGTTTTGTGAACTTGCTAATGAGCGTCTAACAAACACTTTCGCGCGTATACATTCACAGCGAATATTACAATAGCGACAGGTGTTTTGCCCAGTCTGGGTGTCGTTCAGACACCTTCACGTTAGAAGCAGGACGCGGCGGTGGCTATACTTCGGGGCGGCTTCGCGGTGCCTTCGGAGCTAATAAAGGATAATCAGATCCGGCCGGGTGGTCAAGGCTGACAGGTGCTGACCTGTTCCTTCAAGAGATTTTACACCTATTAGGTAGCAAAGATCACTACACCGAACGGGGCGCGAATAGGAACGCGGAGCATGGCTGGGAGATAATATATGGCGGCGCAGGCGGCAATCAAATAAATGCCACAATATCAAGGAGATTATGATAGCAACGTTGGGGACGCGGCCATCTTGACTTTGTCGGGTATTCGCTGATCTAGGCTTTTTCGACACAGTGGACCCTTGGCCAATTATGCTGGCCGGACACGGACCGGGGATTGGGGTCGTCACCCGTCAGCGGCCCAGGGGTTCTCAGATAATTTATATCCCATTTACTGGCTATACCTCTGGGTTCCGGTATCGCCCGGATCATTGAGTGTGCGCGTTTAGATAATGACGTTTGCTCAATGTATACGCCGGAGGCGATCGCGCCTGGAGAAGGAACTCATCCCGTTTCATGAGTTCGATATCGGAGATTTTTTCTGAGCTGATAACTAAGAACGTTTGACATGATGAAATCAGTTTCGCTTCGCCTGTCTTCCATGAGTGGCTTAATACGAGTTCCACGTTGGTATCGTCATGGGAGTAGCTTCGATTGCCTAGTACTCGCATCGTCGGGTTGAAGTCCGGCGCTGGAGGTTTTCGTGGCTAATTCTATATACGCCGCTACTTAGTTTGCAGCCAGGGCTGGCCGCTTGCTCTGGGGAACATCATCTATCATGGAGGCGGCCTGCCAGCAGCGATTGTGCTTAGTAATCGCGGAGAATCTATTTTTTTGACCGTACGCTCGCCGCATTCTCATAGTGTGATTCGCGGGAATTTGAGTAGGGTACGTTTTTGCTACGATTACGATGGGTTGCTGGATCTTCCATGCATTAGTGTTCTTTCTGGAGCGCTCTACCATTCATGATTCGTTTCTATCGAACTTAGTTTCGCACGAGTAGCGATGAAGTATTAGGAACAGTTGAGGGGGGCGCGGCGGGGTAGGTTGGTAAACTCTTGTATTAACACTCATTTGTGCGGTGTTATGGCTAATCGAGCGCGTTCGCGCCGGACACAAAGGAATGTGAGGGGGCGATCAGCCTCCTGATATTTTGGATAGCCAGAGAGCTGGATTATCGATTTCGCGAGGGACGCAAGAACGGGGCAGAAGGCAAGGAGGTTCGGACGGGGTCGCGTCTAAACATTGACCTTTCCGGGGGGATCACACGGGGTAGTAAGTATTGACGCAGTTGGGTCGTTTTTGAAGCCAAGGGGTTGCAACACGAAGCTGCCGGTGTTATGAGTTGGCTTACGCCAGCGTCTCACCGAGCCGTCTACAAACTGGGAGATCGCGGCGGGATGCGCTGATCGACTCCTCCTGGCTTTCACCTGCAGCTTTGAGGCGTCTCTTCGTACGATCAACGAATGATCGCCGCCTTCGACGACGTGAAGAGAATTTTCCGCCGTCATTTCGGCTCTCACTTTCTCGAGAAGGTCGGAAGAGGACAAAGTGCGTCGCGCGTTCCCTGGACAAACAGGATTGGCGTTCGCAATTTCCGCAGACTTTGTCCCGAAGTCTGCGGGTCGCCGCTGCACAGAGCGGATAGCCAAAACAGACCAGCCATTCACCGTCTCTTTCAGCGAAAGATGGCAGCCAATGCGGCCGCCATGCTTTTCCTACGAGGATAACGCGTTGCTCAGCGGACTGTCGCGTTTTTGTGAGGCCGCTTTTGATGCGCGGCGATCAACAAAGGAGGGGATCGGGCCGCCGCCGGCTTCGCGCATGTAATCGTAATCAGCGTGACGACTTCTCCGATTGCGCTCAGCCGTTCTTTCCACGCTTGCATCCACGGATGCGGAAGAAGGAGCGCCAGCGCGGGCGAAAAGAGGAGCGTCGAATCATCGCGTATCAACATGTTGGACCAGGCGATCGAGAGTTCGATCTGGCCTGTTGATCTTCTCTTCGCTTCCTCGATCGAAAAAAATTCGCCCGATCGATTTGGGAATTCCTGGGTCCGTCCCGAGCGGGAGGCCACTCCATCGCGAAGTATTTTGAAGCGACGACAAAATCAGCCGGTAGATTTCCTTCGAAAGCCCAGGCATGCACGTTTTCCCGCTTTTTGCTTCACGGCACCCAACTCGATCGGATCTGAAACCCATGGATTGATTCAATCTCTTCTTCGAATTCAACCCGTGCGCGGCTCAGATGATCTTCGCCTTCGGCCACCTCGCCTTGGGAATCGTCCACGCTCCGTTGTCCTTTTTCCGAAAAAAACGGGCCCCGGGATGCACGAGTAAGACCTCAAGCTCTCCGTTCTTCGTTCGGACATGAGCAATCCCGCGCTGGTCTTCGATCGCTTCATACGTCAGAATAGGTATCTGAACGTATGAAGCGATCCAAACCAGCGCGGATTGCTCCTGTTCCGAACGAAGAAGGAGAGCTTGAGGTCTTACTCGTGCATCCCGGGGGCCCGTTTTTCGGGAAAAGGACAACGGAGCGTGGACGATTCCAAGGCGAGGTGGCGAGGCGAAGATCATCTGAGCGCGCACGGGTTGAATTCGAAGAAGAGATGGAATCAATCCATGGTTTCCAGATCCGATCGAGTTGGGTGCGTGAAGCAAAAAGGCGGGAAACGGTGCATGCCTGGGCGTTGAAGAAATTACCGGCGATTTTGTCGTCGCTTCAAATCCTTCGCGATGGAGTGGCCGCGCGCTCGGACGGACCCAGGAATTTCCGAAATTCGATCGGCGGATTTTTTCGATGAGGAAGCGAAGGAGAAGATCAACCAGGCGCAGATCGAACTTCTCGATCGCCTGGTCCAACATGTTGATACGCGATGATTCGACCGCTCCTTCTTTTCGCCCCGGCGCTGGCGCGCCTTCTTCGCATCGTGGATCAGGCGTGGAAAGAACGGCTGAGCGCAATCGGAGAAGTCGTCACGCTGATTACGATTAATGCGCGAAGGCCGGCGGCGGCCATCCCCTGCCTTTTTGATCGCCGCGATCAACGGCCTCACAAAAGGCGACGTTCGCTGAGCAACGCCGTGTCTCGTAGGGAAAAGCATGGCGGCCGCATTGGCTGCCATCTTTCGCTGAAGAGACGGTGAATGGCTGGTCTGTTTTGGCTATACGCTTCTGTGGCGGCGGCGAACCCGCAGAAATTGGGACAAATCCTGCGCGAATTGCGACGCCAATCCTGTTTTCCAGGGAACGCGCGACGCACTTGTCCTCTGGACCTTCTCGAGAAGTGAGAGCCGAAATAGGCGGAAATTCTCTTCACGTCGTCGAAGCGGCGATCATTCGTTGATCGTAGCGAAGAGACGGCTCAAAGCTGCAGGTGAAAGCCAGGAGGAAGTCGATCAGCGCATCCTCGCGCGATCTCCCAGTTTGTAGAGCGGCTCGGTGAGACGCTGGCGTAAGCCAACCATAACACCGGCAGCTTCGTGTTGGCAACCTGGCCTTCAAAACGACCCAACTGCGTCATACTTACTGACCCCGTGTGATCCCCCCGGAAATGTCAATGTTTAGACGCGACCCGTCCGAACCTCCTTGCCTTCTGACCCTTCTTGCGTCCCTCGCGAAATCGTAATGCCAGGCTCTCTGGCTCATCAAATATCAGGAGCGCTGATCGCCTCACATTCCTTTGTGTCCGGCGCCGAAACGCGCTCGATTAGCATAACACCGCACAAATGAGTGTTAATACAAGAGTGTACCAACCTACCCCGCCGCGCCCCCCTCAACTGTCTAATACTTGATCCGCTACGTCGTGCGAACTAAGTTCGATAGAAACGAATCATGAATGGTAGAGCGCTCAGAAAGAAATAATGCATGGAAGATCAGCACCCTCGTAAGTCGTAGCAAAAAGTACGCCTACTCAAATTCCGCGATCAGCACTATGAGAATTGCGGCGAGCGTAACGGTCAAAAAAATAGATTCTCCGCGATTACCTAAGCCACAATCGCTGCTGCAGGCGCACTCCATGATAGATGATGTTCCCCAGAGCAAGCGCCAGCCTGCTGCAAAAATAAGTAGGGGCGTATATAGAATTAGCCACGAAAACCTCCAGCGCCGGACTCATCCGAGCGATCGGTACTACGGCAATCGAAGTACTCCCATGACGTACCAACCGTGTAGTCGTATTAGGCCACTCAATGGAGGAGACAGGCGAAGCGAAACTGCATTTTCATTCATGTCAAACGTTCCTTAGTTTGGCTCAGCTCAGAAAAAAATCTCCGATTCTCCAACTCCCATGAAACGGGATGAGTTCTTCTCCAGGCTGCGATCCGCCTCCCGGCCGTATACAATGAGCAAACGTCAGTTATTAACGCGGCACCATCATGATCCGGGCGATACCAGAAACCCAGAGGTATAGCCAGTAAATGGATAATAAATTCTGAGAACCCCTGGGCGCTGACGGTTGACGACCCCAATCCCCGGTCCGTGTCCGGCAGCAAATTGACCAAGGCGCCACTGTGTTCGAAAAAGCTGGTCAGCGAATACCCGACAAAGTCAAGATGGCGACGTTGCCCAACGGTGCTATCGATAATTCTCCTTGATATTTGTGGCATTTATTGATTCCGCCTGCGCCGCCATTATATATTTCCAGCCAGCTGCTTTCCTATTCGCGCCCGTCCGGTGTAGTGATCTTGTGCTCCTAATAGGTGTAAAATCTCGTGAAGGAACAAGGTCAGCACCTGTCAGCTTGACACCGGCGGATCTGAGTATCCTTTATTAGCTCGAAGGCACCGCGAAGCGCCCCCGAAAGTATACACCCGCCGCGTCCTGCTCTAACGTGAAGGTGTTCTGAACGACACCCAGACTGGGAAAACACCTTCGCTATTGTAATATTCGCTGTGATGTTATACGCCGCCGAAGTGTTGTTAGACGCTCATTAGCATAGTTCAACAAAACTCTGACTGTAGTCCCATACCGCCGTTAAAACATATGTTCATCCCAAAGTTATATCCATTGTCCCCGAACCGAGTAATGGTCCGTTTTCGCCGGATGGATCGATACCATTCACCGGATCGCCGACAATAGCGGAAGAGATTCGCATCGCGGCATGGAAGCCGGTCGGATCGCTTTGGGGAGCGGCCGAGCGCCGATGATAGAAGCGGAAGCGTAATCATACAGTCTAGCTCGGGGGAAGTATTCCGCCCGTTGAACATGAAACGGTTCCCATACCAGCTATACGTTCGCGCATTGTTCCCGCTCCAGTCGGTTACCGTTGGCGTGGCCGAAGGCATCGTAGGTGTAGCGCTCGATCCATTTTCCGTCCTGTCGAGATAAAGACGACTTTACCAGCCGATCCAGTGATAATGCAGATCGACGCAGATAGGCTCATGCCGATAAGGATTTCATCCGGGCTAGGGCATAAACGTTCCAGGCTTTGAGGCCATTCATTCGTCCCATTCCACGATTGGTTTCCACCCGTCGTAGTGATGAGAATCGTTCCCAATCGATCGTCCGCTTGAGGAGCGGCCCAGGCATCATAGACGAACTGGCCATATCTTCGCGCTGGCAATCGCCTCAGGCGCTTGTCGGCGTCGTAGCCGCGCTGACCCGCCGGTCCCATCAGGTTGAAGTTCCGTCGTAGTAAAGCCGCCGCCGTTGAGGTCGTGTATTGGTTGAGCGCGTTCGGTGTGTAACGCTGATGTCGCCCGTGTCCATCATGCTCGATCGTTCAGTATCGGGTGTCAGGAAATAATTTACTGAGCGAGTAGCATTCTGCGGTGCTCCATCCACACTTGTCGGCATTATACGCTACCCCAGTTAGCTGCCCCCGTCACGTGATAGCCATACCATTCCTCCTTGCTCGCCTGCCGGCACTGCCGCGCTGGTCTACTCATACTGTATGCCATCAAAGCCCGGAGGTGTTGAGGGGCTTCGGAATCCACCGCTATCGCGTGGCGTTTCACTGGATCACAGAACCGATTTGCGGTTTACTTCTGTTCGCTCGCTGGTATCCAACCTGCGTGGTTGCCTTATATTTCAGAACGGCAGATCAGCTTTTAATTCGGTCTCGGAAATAAATGAGCACTAAAACCATCAAGGCCGCGATCAACAGCGCGATGCAACCGCCATGCGTATTGTGACAACGGAAAACTTGAGTCATAGAAGGCGGGCCGGAGGACATAGGTAAGACAAAAGGCGGTTTAAGCCTGCGGGCGCTCTCGCCATGTTTCGACATATCCGGCGAGCGTTCACAAAATAATACCACCCAAGAATACCATTAGCAACACTACCAAGATTCGCAATACGTGAATCATCAATGCTATTCCTTCCTAGCCTTCGGCCCCGTACCATGTGGTATCGTTGAAAAAATCGAGATAGCCCCGATACCAGGCCTTTCCGATTCCATAGCTATGCGAAGCTGTTGGGTGGCCAATTGCCCCCAAGACCTGACACACCGGGCCCCCAAGCACCCTAACATCTTATGCTGATTGACTTTCTCGCTCACGGCGGGGTGAGTTTGGATCGACCAACCCGATCCCAGTTGCGAAAACACATATCCTTCTTTTGAGGACACCGACACCTGGTCCGAGACCCAAGAACAACTGCCTGGTTCGCGGTAAACGAGAGCGCGCTTGACGCCGAACCATGCCAACCCTTTAACCGGAGCAGAACGGCGAAACTAAGCTGCAGAGAGTCAGGCATCGCTGCGGCGCCATGAGAGCATGAGACATCGCCAAGCCGAAATCCGAAGAAGTCGGCGGCCGGGTTTGATACCGGGACGAAGGATTTATTGTTGGAAGACGGTCCGCGGCGAACGATAACTCTTTGGTGAGCCCACCAGCCCACGGTCGTATCGCCACCTGCCGTTACCAAGGCGACTCCCCAAGCAGGTCACTCCCACCTCCTGCGACCCTGTAGGATACCACTAGGCCATCCAAAAGCCTTGCGTCGAGCCCGCCCGCTCCCGCTGCCCAGACTCATTCCACTCGCCCAATGCCGGATCTATGCCCTCGTTGTTGAAGCGTGGATCGGGACCTCTAAGGCCGCTCGGATCACTTCGATGACCGGATCCCGCCGCAGTAGCGGAAAAGATTGGCATCGCCGGCACCAAAACCTATGGGATCGCTTTGCAGAAACGCCGAGCACGGGAATGGTACAATCCGGAACGAAATCGTAGAGGCCAGCTCGGGAAGTATTCTCTTCGTGAACATGAACCGGTTCATACCAGCTGTAGGTTCGCGCATTGTTCCCGTTCCAGTCCGTCACGTCGGAGTGCCGAAGGCATCGTAGGTGTAGCGCTCGATACCGTCGCCATCGCTATCCAGGATAAAGACCACGTTGCCCATCCT
>Ga0137405_1393946_pt1 | contig 9887 bp, 13 predicted proteins | sample CZOMad2_1_16fung_FD_122055 | JGI IMG/M metagenome (GOLD analysis project Ga0137405, IMG submission 122055) | Vadose zone soil fungal communities from Angelo Coast Range Reserve, California, USA - CZOMad2_1_16fungal (PacBio error correction) | ecosystem: Environmental > Terrestrial > Soil > Vadose... | reverse complement strand
AAACCTGGATGATGGAGAGCTGCGGGCTGGCCTATGACAGCACGGTCGTGATACGCCGACCAAGTGGCCTTTCGGCCCTGCACTGTGTTTCCGTATCCCCCTGGCTGTTATCCGCGGCGGGAAAGATCGATTACTCGAGAGATACCTCTGCGGCCATGATACTTGCCTTCTGGACGCTACGAGGTGATGGTGTGCTATCGTGCTAACGGCCGGCTATCCACATGTGCCGTGGTGGGTGGTTGTCTTCACTTTCTTCACCACAATTACCAACTCTCGACGAGCCTCGTTTGTTCCCGAGAGCGACGAACGGATTTTGGACATGCTAGTCCCAAGCGAACCGGTCGACTGGCAATCCTCCTTGAGCAACGGTGGTCGATTATTCCCGTTCTCGTCATTCGACCATTGAAAGCATTAAGCACGAAAAGCGGGCGGTTTGAAATGACGACTCCGAGGTTGTTCACACCATCGCGTGCGATTGTCGGCAGAAGCGAACACTTTGTCCGAGTAATGGTGCCACGTCGCTCGCAAACGCATCTTAACGCGTTTCGCCGGACCGATGCTACTGGTCGCCTTCCCTTCCGTTACTCTTGCGACTGTGACTCAAGGGGCCCGCTTTTTTTTGCCTCTAGATCGGTTCGGGCAAAGGGGACACTTCGGCCACCAATGCACCATCGGCGCGGGTGCAGCCGGGTGCAGCTCACGCGCAGAGCGACCCTGATCGATCACCCACGGCGTTTCTGCGCAGTTGGAAAACTCGACGAGATACCCCAGTTCATTTAATGTCGGTGCGAGGCTAATGAGCCTGTCGGACCTGCGCCCGGACTCGGCCCGATTCCTGAACCCACGCCTCCCCCAAGCTTCGATCTGTAAATGGTTAAGCCAGGCGTCACGTTCGGCGACGCTGAATTTTTCGAAACGAGGAGGATCCTCTTGAGCCCGTATCCCGGAGAACCGAGCTGACCCGAGCACCGACTCCCCTACTTCCCCGAGCAGACGGTTTGCCCCGTTGATTTGAGTACCCTCCATCCGCCCAACCCCATTGCTCACATGCCAACCTCTGAGACCTCTCTGGCCTATTAAGCCGGTTAAAAAACCGGCAACCCAGTGGGAGAGGACCCTTTCCGAGAATCCCCTCCGCCCGTTACCCCGCACCCCTTGGGCGCGCCCCTATCTCATCCCGGTTTTGCCTTCCGCTGGCGGTACACCCACCCCTGCGGCATGACAGCCCATTTTTGCGGTGCACTTCTCGCCGCTTCCGTGCTACTTTCTCCTGCCGGTATTGTCCCGTTCAGTGCCTTCTCGGTGCATGGGTATACGTAGGCACCTTCAAGACTTCGCGCGCAGTCGATAAGCCGACACACATGTGGATCGCTGCCCTGTTGTTATCGCGGCCCGTCACTCCGAGCCAGAGTGCTTTGTGGCGGTGGGCGCTGAGGGTCGCTCACTGCGCCTGTCTGCCGTCAGAGGGCGGCATCCGGCATTGGTCTGCTTCTATTCCTGTAATTGATCAGCTACGCCTTACACCCTGCGCCGGACATCGGTCTCGAGCGGGCTCGTTGCCTTCGAATACCATTTTCTGGCCCCCCTGATTGCTGCGCGAAACGATCGTGACGTGGCGACAACTCCTTCTCGTGAGCATTCGGGCCTGGTTTGGCGTGCCGCACAGTCTATCGGGAGCTGCACCCACGGCTAAATTCTGTTGGCGAACAAGACCCCACGAGATCGGCGATGGTTTGCACATGGCGAGCCGCTCTGATGCTCTCTACTACTCTTCCCGGAAAAGCGGTTTCGGATGGGGCTGATCGGCTGTTCATGTCCTTACATGTGGAACCACCGCATCGCTTTCCCGGAGCGCGATTTTATCGTGCACTGGTTGCCACGACCAGCCTGATATTCTGCGGCGCAAACCGACGACTTCAAGGAAAACAATTCTGACCGCGGGCGGCCGTGGTCGTCACCTTTCGGTGCGTCCGTATCGCTGTCGCACTGCCGGCCCTCATTCAAAATTCGCGCTCAAGCCGGCGACTAAGCCTGACTTTGCACGGTCTTACCCCAGTGGAACCGCCGACAACCGGTACTCATTTCTCCATCCGCCCTGGCAGGCATCCTCACCAAACGCTCCTCGGCTGGGGCGCGGCGGTTGGACCCCGACTGTGCATACGCGATGCGCGCGTCCTCAAGTACCCGCACAATTCGTCTTGAGATTGCAGCCGAGCAAGGCTTGGTCTGGCAGCACTAGCAATGCTGCTGCTAGCCATGCTGCGCGCTGCGCCCAAGTTCTGGGGACCAGGAAGCGGTTCGTTTATTGTGCCGGTAGTTGTGCTAACCTGCTCGGCAATGCGGTCACCGGAGGTGGAAGCCCGAGACATTGTGGTTCTGGTGCGGAACCTTGTCGCTCTGGCGGCGCCTAGCGCCGTGCTTCATCAGCGCCTGCGCACTCTGACACGTCGGCTTGTTTCATTTTTCTTCACGCGAGAGCGTGCTTCAATATGACGCAATTTATGTGCCACAGCACACTAGGCGGAGCCGCTAGGGGTTGCTTAGGAAATAAGAGGATCTCCAACGGAGTTGCCCGGAATATTGCGCTACTGGCGGGGCACCGCGCTGGCCAAAGCTTCACGTTCTGCCCTCTACTCACCGGTTGATCCCCATTGCTTTGGACAGTACGCCTTTTTGTGAGTTTCTTGTAATGTCGCGATGGTCGGTGTGTCCAGCGATATGAGCTCGCATGTGGCCGCGCACACTGAACAAAAGGCTGCTCAGCTCGCGCTTGCCGTTTCCTGTTCTCTCTGCGACCAGCCGATCGGTCGGGATACTGCTTCTCTTCATTCACTTTACCCTTGCTAGGATTCAACGCTTTGCAGTCTCCTTCTGTATGCGGCCTCCGTCGTTCTCTGTGCTCGATAGTTTGTGCCGACAGGAAACCTCGGCTGCGTGTTCGCAAGCCACCCCGTGGCGCAAATGGCGTTCGTTCTGTTTTCCCCCGTTGTTGGGGTGGCCTGGTTCTGGCTGCAGCTGAATTGCGCCGCTCGCCGGAATGCCCGCATGTTTGCCGCCTGCCAAGATCAGAGAGCCACGTTTTTCCCTGTCGATCGCAGTATTCTCTGAGGTATTACGCGAAAACGTGAATTTCTCCGTCTATCACTCCCTCGTCGCTCGTGGATAGCGCAGCCGCAAATATCTGCATACTTTCGTGGTCTGGTATTACGGGCCGAAAGCGGCCTACTTCGCTCTGGTGCAGCGAGCCTCGGCGCGGCTGGACTCAGCTAGCGTGGCGGATGCATGTCCAGGCGCCTTGGCGCTTTACCTGCGTGACACGCCGCCCGAATTGTCCGGTATCAGACCAGCGTGGCCCGGTATGCGTGGACACCCCCCACGGCCTGCTGTGTTCTATGCTGAGCCACATTCGGGCCCTGTTTGGAGAAAATGGAGTGGTGCGGGAAGAATGCGGGCGCGTCGCTCCCTTCTTCTTGGCGCAGTTCGTTGTCCACTCCTTTGAGCCGCTTGGTGTTTGATGGGGGGGCAGCGTTTGAAATGCTCTACGACGTCGTGGCGTTGAGTGGAATGATTGGCTTTTCGCGTTTTATCAATATACAGCGTCGAGATGCTGAGCGTAGTAGGACTCGCGTTCGTAATCTACTATCTTTCTGTGCAATCGTGTCGCGGTACCCCTGTGCCCGTAGGGGCGAATCGCTCACCAGTACTTTCCAGCGCGGCATCATCTAATAGGTTATAAGCTTCGTTTCCTGGACTTCTCCCATGTGTGGCATTGCAGGATTTTGTTTTTTAGAAAGGCAAATCTTACCAGCCGCCGTTGCCATCTTAACCAGCTCAGCACCGAGTCCTGATGACCAGCTACGTGCATATCGAGCGAGCCCGAAACCGACATTGGACGGACCGCCGTGGAGATCAGAAGTCATTTTCTTGCATCGGGGCTTTCGATCCTCGACCTGTCCGACCCGGTTCCAGCCAATGGCCAAGGACGGCGTTACTCATTATTTTAATGAGATCTACAACTACGTGAGCTCCGAGAAGAGCTCGACAATGTGGCCTACGAGTTTGAATCGCGCTCGATACCGAAGTCCTTCTGGCCGCTTTCGCCGCCTGGGCAACGAGGCCTTCGGAAAAGGTGGGGATGTTCGCCTTGCCGTTGGACACGGTCGGCGCACGGTGTTTCTGGCGGCCGACTTTTCGATTAAGCTATCATTATGCCCTCGCGGGTAGTTCCTGTGGTCTTTGCGTCTGATTAAAAGACGCTCCTCGAGTTTGGTCGCGGTCTCCCCGTCAAGTCATGCAAATCGACTCTTCATTCCTCCGTCGCGGACTGTGCGACTTTGGACTCGCGACGTGCTGCAGCTTCCACCGGCGCATTACCTTGAGATTGATGATCGGGACTGGGAATCCCGTCCAGTGTGCTCTGGGAACCGACCAGCGCAGTGCGCGATGACTTATGTTCGACCAAGCCGCCGAGCAACTGCGCGCACTGTTTCTTAAGAGTGTGGCTTTCCACCTTCGAAGCGACGTCCCAGTCGGCCAGCCTTGTCGGGCGCATGACTCTTCGTCGTCGTTATGGCGATGCGCTACCTGAGCCAGATATCGATCTCCATACTTTCAGCTACATCGCAGATGATAAAGAACTCATGAGAAAGTGGGTCGATATCATCGGCCAAGCTGCGCACGCGCAGGTTCACAAGGTTCGCCGACAGTGGCGGAACTGGTGGCTGACTTCACCAACTCAATTATATGCAGGACTTTCATCGGCGAGCACAGTTTGTACGCAGTATTCCGTATCCGGACCGTCAGCAGGCGGGAATCAAGGTCATGCTGGACGGGCAGGGAGCCGATGAATGCTCGTGGATATACCTACTTCCGGGGCGCGCCCTGGCTTCTGTTCGCCAGAAGCGTTGGCCGAAGCGGCTGACTCTTTCTTCCGCTGCCGCTGCCCGGTTCTTCGATCTCCGCGCTGTTGCAAACACAGCCGATCACCTGTGCCAGCGCTCGCACAGGCGCCTGCGCAAGCTGGTTGCAGGAATTAGCGCATCGTGGCTTGAACCTCCGTGGTTCCATAAGAAAGGGGTTACCCCCATCTGAACCGCAAGGCTACCATCATCGCACGTACTAAGGAAAAGCGCTACGAGAATAGCGGAGCACTTGCCGAGCCTGCTGCGCTACGAGGATCGCAACTCGATGGATTCTCCATTTGAGAGCCGCGTGCCGTTTCTAACCCCCGAGGGTCAATTTCGTATGTCCTGGAGGGAGCCATACATCATCGCGCGACGGCACGTCAAAAGCGTTTTTCGGCGCGGATGCGCGGAATTGTTCCGACCCCATCCTAGACCGGCGGGACAAGATAGGTCGCCACGCAAGAGCGCACATGGTTGTCTGCAGCAAGCCTTGATTCAGGACCAATTCGACGCAGACGTTGCTGCAGAAATACCGCGTTCCACTTGATGTGGTCAGGCGCGACTGCAGGAGATGAGACGGGGCCACAAGGCTTTTCCTTCCGGTTTGCGGTGCCTGAAGTCATGCGTGGACAAAGAGATTTCAGATCCAATATCCTAGACCCGTGCGGCGAGAGAGGACTCCTGAGATCCTGATGCACAACCGCGGGTTGGAAAAGGGACAGGTCACTAAGGTGAGGCATTGCTATGTCTGTATCGAGACACCTTCGGTTCGCACAGTCGAAGAGACCCCTTCCAAGCGCGAAATCTTGGAACACATTCGTTCATCATCATGCCTTTCGTAATGAGGAGCGCGGTATCTCGCGTGCTCTGAATTGTTGCTCGCACAGGATTACCGCGAGACAGAATGGATCCTGGTTGCGGATGGCATGTCGACCGACGGCCACGCGCGGCATGGTCTCGGTCGCCGCTGCCCGATTCCCGGATTCGCCTGCTTGACAACGACGAGGCATTATGGCGTCCGCTCAATTTGGGGTTGAAGGCCAGTACGGGGGACATCATCATCATGATGGCGACACACCGAGTCGCTCGGATTACGTAAGGGCGTCCGCCGCATTGCTACAGAAAGGCCTCGCCGACTGTGTCCGGTGGCCGATCAACACAGTGGGCGAGACCAACGTTGCCCGGGCATTTCTCTGGCGATGTCATCCGTTTGGCGTGGGCGGCTCTGCCTTCCGCGTCGGCTGCACGTGAGCGGAAGTTACGTGATACGGTGGCCTACGCGTTAACTCGCAGCATCATGGAGCGCGCCGGCCCTTGGATGAGAATTCGTGGCGCGGCCAGGATGATGATTCAATTACCGACTGCGCAAACTCGGAGCGAAGATCCTGATTGACCGGAATTGCGGTCCAGGTACACGAGCCCTCCTCATACCCTCGCTCTGGCGCAATATTTTCAGTACGGTACTGGAAGGTCTGTGTTCTACAAAACACCCTCGGCAAATGCAGGTGCGGCAGTTTGTTCCGGTGGTGTTCGTCTGCTCCTTGCTTGTGTCCCTAATCCTCGCGTGGTTATCTGCCATGGGCAGTCGCATGACGTGCTCGTGGTGGCAGTTATCTGCTGACTACTTTGCTCGTTTCCACCGCCCTTGCATGCGGAAGAGAACGATGCTCTGGCACGGCGCTTGCCATGAGTTTTCCGGTTCTGGCATTTTTCCTATGGCGCAGGCTTCTCGTTGGATTGGCCAAATTTTGTACCCTGGGGCGACTCAGGAGGTGCTGGCGGCTGCAAGCCGCAGTCTTCAGGCCTCCCAGTCGAATCCGTGACTAGGAGAGGCACATATGTTTCTGAACAGAGTGATAACGACTGTTTTTCTCCGCGCATTGCCCGATTGCGTTGTGTGCTGTCCTGCATTTCGGAGTCGCTGCGCGCAGAGTGAACCAGCAACCCGAAGCAGGAACGGCTCCCGGCGTGCAGCACCTCCGTTTCCAGAAATGCTCATTGGCGGGGCAGATCTTCTTGAGGTACGGTCACGAACGGATTTGACAAACAGTGCGTGTCAGTGTGCGGGGGAGATTTCCTTGCCCTTTTGGGACGGTAAAGCTTGCCGGTCTTTCTATCGTGAGGCGAGAGAGTATCCAAGAGAACTGGCAAACGCGGGATTTCACGATCCGCAGTCTCAATCTTCGATCGTGAATACGCTTCTCAGCCATCTCAGTTCTCGGAGATGCAGAAGCCGGCCTATACCCTCTTCCTGGCACCCGCACTCTCCTTGACGCGATCTCGGCTGCAGGTGGAACCACCGCCAAGGCGGCAGTAAAGTTACGATAACCCCCGCAGCGTGGAGCATCCTGAAATCGTTCGTTGTCCTACCGTGCTGAAGCGTCCCCAACTAGCACCCACAAGCTTTCCCGGCGATACTGTCGTTGTTTCCAAGGCGGGAATCGTCTACGTCGTGGGTGATGTCAAGCAACCCGGCATTGTCATGGAAAACTCCCGATGGACGGTGCTTCAGGCATCGCCAATGGCACAGGACGAACCCGACAGCCAAGCTCAACAGCTCCAAGTGATTCGCAGACTCCCGATGGCCCCAAAGGAGATTCCGATTCGGCTCAAGAACATTCTGGGCAAAGCCACCGATTTGGTGTTGCAACTGACGACATTCTCTTCATCCCCAGCAGCGCCGAAAATCGGCTGCACGCGCAGTATTGAGGCTGTGGTTCAGACAGCGACTGGAATCGCTATTTATCGGCGGCCTTAGCGTCGACGCCAGGATGACGTCGGGCGAAATATTATCACAGGGAGCTTAGTTGATGTCAGTCTTCGCAGGGTTCCGATCAGGCGTTGGCGCTTTGTTATTCTACGGGGTGGGACTGTGCGCGAGCAGCCCCAGGCAGATCGCTATATAGCGACAGCGGAGTAGAACGGGAGTTGCACGAACCCTGCGAGTCCGTGCCGCAGCTTTAACTACGTCGATAGCCGGTCCGCGTCGGGACGTGGTGCATGTGTGCCGGACCTATAACTTACCCCAGCACTTGCATTGCACCAATGCCGGGTGTCACTGGCAGTCCGACGCCCTATGGCGCGCCACTATCAACGGGGGCGCCAGTGTCTCTACCTGTGGGGCATCAAAGCGCCCAGCGGCACTCAAGATCTTCGATCCAGTTCAGCGGGTGCACCAACAGCAGTTGAGCTCCTTTGGCGTTTGCTGGAGGGCAGCGAGGGCAACTTCGAGGTGGCTACAACCCTTCCACGATTTCGTGCGCAACCCCCACAACAACTTGCCGCCGCCTTATCCCCGCCCCTGGGGCAACAGCCATTACATGGCCGCACCTGCAGCGTGCATGACAACATCTTTCCACACGCCGGGCGGCATTTCCTCTAACACGGCTATTCCCTCTAGCCATTGCGCAACCAGGGCCGATCCGATCCCGCATCTACCAACCTCATCTACAACGAGGCTCCATCGCCATTCAGCTTGGCACCGCCGAACGTTCAAGTCCTACACAAACCAATCGCTCAGCCCACATGGCCATCCTGGGGGACGGGCGACCAGGGCGCCGTCAACCAGGCCTTGTTTGATGTCCACAACAAACTGGTCAGCAACAGTATACGCATCTACGCCGAGGATGCTGGCGCGATCCCTCTCCCCAATCCACCTTTGACACAATCTTTACCTTCAACACTCCATCGACTGGGCCTCAACACGCTGGCGTGAATTTAAACCTACTACGCTGTTAGGACGGCGAACAACACGCAAAGGCAACCCCCTGTATTGCACCGCGGCACAGGTCGCTACGTTCTCTTCGAACGAGCCCGGCGCAGGCAAGGGCCGCCCGGCGACTATGCACCGGTTGTTGATTTGAATGATTGTCGGCCAAACCGGCCTCCTCGGCCTTTCGAAGCAGAGACGCTTACGCTGGTCAACGTCAGAGTCGGGATGCGTCGGGGATGTCGCCGCCCTGACTGTGAAGCCCTGTCGGAATGGGAAGACCTCCGCTCCGTGGCGATGCTGTTGTCGACACAGAGGTAGCGGGGAGCGCAGGTCCGTCGCGCCGGTGCCGCGATGCGCACTTTTCAAACAAGTGATTCGGCCAAGTGCCAACACCGCCAGATGGAACTTACCGACCATGCCTGTGCACACACTCCAGACCACGAGCAGCCTCCGAAGTCGACCGGACAGAACAGCCGGACGACCTCCGCAGGTGCGGAAGCATCCTTAGATGACTATGAGCAGATTGCTGCCTTGCATGTTCGAATGGTCTTGCCGCAAAATCCACGATGACTGGGTTGCACTTTGGCTGGGAAATCCCGTCTATCAGCACGTGGTGGTCAATGGCCGATAGGCTGTGTTGGAGACCGAGAGTTGTGCGTAGTGGCTGGGTCGGCAACATCCCTTCAGCCTACCAATTCAGGGGCATCGCTTATGCGCAGCTACGCCCTGCTCCTGGATGGTCGATGCGGCACTCGGGTTACGGGATGCTGACGTTGAACCGCCTACTGCGGCAAAGAGACATCGATCTTTTCGTCTGCGCAATGTCAGTCCCATCTCGAGCCATTCACAGACACCTCCGGTTTTCACGAGTTCCCATCGGAGACTGGCACAAGTCAGCATTTTGGATTTACCAATTATGCCGATTGCCGCAGATCGCTTTGAAACTAAATCAGTCCGTTGGCGAGGGCCCTAGCCTACCCCGTCTCCGCCGCACTAATCTGCCGGGACCGTTGCTGCGTGGATGGAAGGCATCGGAATTCGATTGCCGAGATCGAACGTGCTGGGAGTTTGACAGCCGCTTCGACGACTTCTGGGATGAACTGCAGCACCAGAATGAAAAACGTTCTGCTGGCCGTGCGACGCGAGAGACTTAGCCTGGCACTTCCGCACTGCGTTGATGCAGCGGAGAGCCTGGATCTTGGCAGTCTCAAGGGCTCACGCCTGATTGCTTATGCGATTTCACAGACAGGATACCCCGGATTGGGCTGATC
>Ga0137405_1378005_pt1 | contig 9893 bp, 11 predicted proteins | sample CZOMad2_1_16fung_FD_122055 | JGI IMG/M metagenome (GOLD analysis project Ga0137405, IMG submission 122055) | Vadose zone soil fungal communities from Angelo Coast Range Reserve, California, USA - CZOMad2_1_16fungal (PacBio error correction) | ecosystem: Environmental > Terrestrial > Soil > Vadose... | reverse complement strand
TTTGTTACCTCATCGCAATTATGCTTCGCAAGTGCCGTTAGTATTTTTGCTTCGACCGCGGATGAGCGCCCAGTGGCGAAACTTGGACAGATTTTTAGCACACTTCCGCTCTCTCAAGGAGATGTGCTCAGGAAACGAGAGCGACTAGCTGCTGAATCGCGATCGTGCAAACGAAGCGCTTATGGCCGTGAGAGCGAACATATCGAGGGAGCGGCGGTTATCATTACATGAGGGGCTGCCCTGCCACGCAGGGATTGCAGTTTCGTAGTCCGGGCACGAGGTGAGGGATCCGCGGATTCGGGACTCTGTGGGAATCAGCGTGTTTCTCAGCGGGATCAGTCGCCTGACGATCTCCTTGGCGGCCCGAAATTAGTTGCTCAAACCGCTTGACGCAGGAATCGGTTACTAAACAGTTCGAAGGAGTGCTAATCCGTGACACCTGCCTCCGGCATTCGAATCGGGAGAATCTTCGGATCTCGATCTACCTGCATCCGAGCTGGTTCTTATTTCGCACTGATTACCCTATCTTTGCGCACGCAGTTCACCGCCAGCACCCTCGTGGAGTCCCGCGCAGCACTGGATGCTTGGAGTTATCACGAGCTCCTGTCTTTGGTTCTGTGACGTTCACGAATTGAGCCACAGCCTGGTGGCCAGCACTACAAGATTCCTGTGGTTTTCGATAAACCTCTTTCGTCTTCGGCGGCCTGGCACGGATCGGTCGCGAACCATCCAGCGCCAAGCAGGAATTCAAACATTGCGATGCGGGGCCCATTTCGAGTTTTTTCCTGTCGGCCGTGTTTTATTTCGTCGGCCGTTATTCCGGAAACCTCGAAATGTCGGAGCACTTCCCGTTGGCTCGCTGAAATTATTTCATTCTTCGGCCTTCAACCTTGCCCCAGGATTCCGCTCGACGGGGAAGAGTCTTGCGGTTCGATTGCCTGGAAATTACAGCGATTTTCAAAGGCCGCGCGCATTGCTTCGCGCGGACCGGCCAGCTTTTTGCCTATGTCATGATCTTCGCCGGTATTTGGATAGCACTCCAGGGCCAATTGGTTCGGCGGCTTTGGTGGGTTTCATTGGATGGTTTCTGCTGTCGGCAGCCAAGAGAGCTACGCGCAAGTGGCGATCCCGCAATACGCTTCAGGCCGGCGTCAACCGCCGCCGACATCATGAGCCAAGTGTAACCGACGATGCCGCGGGATTTTTCCCTTGAAAACTACGTGCACGAGGTGCTGCGGACGGGTCGCGCTGCCACATCGTGACCGCAACGGCGCCCCGGTTGGACTAGTGACTTTCATGCTGCCCAGGGGATTCCGCGCGACGATGGCGAACACATCGATCCAGGCCGCCATGCGCCCGCTGGACAAGATCAAATGGGCTTCTCCCTTCCGAGCCCGTTTTCAGCGTTCTGGACGCATGCAGGCAGAAGATATCAATCAGATGCCAGTTTTGAAGACGGCCGGGTTGTCGGGATGATAGCGCGCGACGCCATCCTGCGCGTTCTCCAGGCGCGTCTCCAGTAGGTCACCTCGCCAACAGTGAGCTCCCGGGGCCAAACATCCGGTCTCAAGGTGGTGTCGCGAGCTATATGAGGTTTACAAATGAACGAATTACTTTTCTTCGGAATTTGGCCTAGCGCAAGCGCGGTTGAAGGAGCTTCGGACCGGCATGAAAACAGATGGATTCAGAGCATGGTCCGGCCTAGATCGTCATATGGAGCGAGAAAAGTTCGTCAAACTTGGTCGAAGAGGCTTTGGACGCATGGCCTTCGAGGTTCCCGCAACGAATGCGCAACGTCTCCGTTTTAGTCGAGAACGTGCCTCCGACAGCTACCACATAGAGGCTCGCGGTATGCAGGGATCGCCGATGCGGACGATGCTGATAGTTTGGTGCCGGTGTCTTCGAGGGCGTACCCACAACTCGGAAAAGCGTGTTGACGTGCCTTCCGGTCCCGACCGCATCGTTCTTTATCAGAAGAACTCGAGGCCGGCTGCTCAATGAAGACGAAATCCGCCAGGAAGTCCGTCTGACAGTGATCCACGAACTAGGGCACTAATTTTGGGATGACGAAGCTCAGTTGGAAACGTGTGAGTCACATGTGGTGCTTGGTAGAGCAGGTCTGAATACGATTATCGCCTCGGTACAGCATGAAAGACTCTGGAGGGCACGAACCCGAGAGCGCGTGGATTACATAAAGGACTGACGGAAAGTCGATCCGGGCTAGGCGCGTCGATTGTAACGATGGTGCAGCCCGCCGAGTCGCTCGTGTGAAAGGACGCGACCCGAATCTACGGAACGAACCTGCGGTCAGGTGTCTCCTTCTCAAGTCCGAGATGCGTGCTGACTTTATGATGGTGACGAACATATTCGGAAGCAATCGGCTCAGATGGCATTCATTCAGCGCAACAATTGGGTCCAGCAGGTCTCGTCTGCAGCTCCCACGCACGCTCCGCCATGTCATTCTGCATGGACTCTGGAATGACGTTTGCGTGGGAATTTATCCTGGTGGCTTTCAGCGCTGCGATCACCTCGACCCAAACTTCTGATCGCGATCCAAAGATCAGGTTTTTGGAGAGGCTTCAAATGGAAACGCTCTCGCCACTGCTGGATGATCCAACTGCTCGTCGCATGCTGGTTCCACAGTCGCTGGAGTTTTGGCGAACCACAGCCGTATGCGTAAACGCGCTTGTACGGATCTGTGCGGTGGCGATCAGCGATGGTCGTTCCTATCGCGATAGTTAACTTCGGCGCGCTAGCCTTCGTACATAATAATAAGAACTACTTCTATCTCTTAAAAAGAGCGAATCTCCGCGTCCGAGATTGCAGCAGCGTAGGCAATCCAGTTCCTCAACACAAGACATGTTGCATGTGAAACCGCACACCTGAAAAACATTTGTCTCCGAATGCTTGCGGACTTGGAAGTTTTTTCGATTTCGGTTCGCGATTTCCGAATTTTGGGTGGATCGCGATCGTAGTCGGTGTCCCATGTGTTTTCGCCGCGGACAGGATGCTGTTCGCTTGTCCAAAACTGTTCTCCGTCCAGTAGCCCTTTACTCAACTAAGTTTCATTGTCTCGCCTTCCGTCAGTAACCAGCTTGCTGTAATTCGGAGGCATGCCCGTCAATCGCGCGCGAACGTTCAGCGGTGAATTTCGGCAAAACTCTGGAGAGAGCAGTCGAGCAATCTGGCTGTACCGGATGTTTAGAACGGATGTAGGGTCCATCCAGCCCCAAAATCCGCACGATTAGGTGTCCTTGGATTCGAGCGAACGACAACGCTCTGCCCGTCTGGCAAAGACTCAGCCGCCCTGCGAGATATGAGGCGTTTGTCTCATTCTGTCCCCAAGGAGAGAATCCATGAAGAAGTCCTGGCAGTGCTGTCCGTCGCGTGTTTTTTGGTATTGCCTGCTCGCGCCAGACGGAAAGGGAACGGTTGCCGGCCGGCCAGAAGCTCCTGTACAACCTTGAGGTCATCGCTTTAAGCGCCAACAACTGCCCAGCGGCGGACTTCACCGGCTCCAACACTCACCGAATTGCGTAAGGCCGACGTCAGTGACCTTAGTATCGACAAAGGTGCGACCGCGTCGACTCTGGTTCGTCAGAATGACATCCTGCTTGCGAAGGCCCTTTCAAGTCCTTTCTGGCAACGCTTGAAAAACTGGTACGGCAACCTTTCCAGTTGCCGCGAATCCGTGCAACGATCAGGGTCTGAACTTCCCCTGCTCTGTCGATGATCAACGTTTCAAAACTACGCTGTATACGGCCGCTTGGTCGAAAAACCGTACACTGGAGTCAATGTCACAACCTGCGCCACGGATCCATTGACGAGGCCTCATCGTTTGCTCTATCCGAGAGCTGGTCTCGGTCCGCGCGGCGGAAAAAATGTGCACCGAAATTCACCAATGTCAGTAAAGAGTTGCTCGGCATCTGCGTCGATACACTGTCCTGCGACGGCACGTGCGACACGCGGCCTCGCGCTTTTTGCCTCGCAACTCCAGGACTACTCTGGAACTGGACACCACCGGCAAAGCGCACGCGCAGCTCTTTTTCGTCGCTCTCCGACTAACGCCGAAAGCTAATGAATCTTATAGAGAAACTGGGCCGGAGCGCTTGCCCGCAACGGCCCATCTCTGGATGGAGAGGAAATGTCGCGCATACTCGCTCTAACGTGGTATGCTCTCTGCTGCCAGCTTCGCACCCCAAATACGGGCACAATCTGCGTCCGTTCGGAGTGAATGCATTCGACTTCGGGCCTATCGGACTTACGGAACGAATTTCAACATACGTTCCAATTCACAAATAACGGTCGCACCGCTGGAAATCGAAACGTCGAGCTCACTCCACCCTCATTGTGAGCAAAATGCCTCGCGCATTCCGCCAGCGAAAAAGCAAATGTGACCGTGCGCCTGGAGAGCCCCGGGAAAAAAGGCGAGTTTCGGGATCCGTCGTGGTCAACTTCAAAAAACGATGCTTCCGCGCCGCGGGTCTTTGGTAGTCGGCAAGGTCGTCCCTCCGATCGAATTCGATCCCTTCCCGATATTCTTCGTTCCACGTGGCGCGGACAGGAAAAGACCGCCTTCATCGAAATCATCAGCCATGAGCCGAACCCTTCGAGATCCGACTGTCGAGAATCCAAGTTCCGCTTACGACGGATCTGAAACGCTCGACGCCGGCCGCCGCTACCGATGTCGCTCATCATGACCGCAAGGGCCGCTGGGCGCACTGCCGACACGCTTACCCCTGGTCACTCGAGCCGCTCGTATCCTTTCCTGCAATTCGCGCAAATACGATTCTGAACGAGCGTGTTCACACGTTTCCCGATGCGATCGATCTGGCCCGATCACGCCGCTTTCCTAGCTCACCCCAAGAGCTTCAGGCTGTGACAAAACGAGTCATGGTCTATCAGGAAGCAGGGAAGGATCTTTCGCTGAAGCCCGAAGTAACGCGTTCGAACGTACGTCGATTGCGCGGCAAGCTGAAAGATCCTTCCCTGCTTCCTGATAGACCATACTCGTTTGTCACAGCCTGAAAGCCTTCGGGGTGAGCTTAGGAAAGCGGCCTGACGGCCGAGATCGATCGCATCGGGAAACGTGTGAACACGCTCGTTCAGAATCGTATTTGCGCGAATTTGCAGGAAAGGATACGAGCGGCTCGTAGGTGACCAGGGTAAGCGTGTCGGCAGTGCGCCCAGCAGGGCCCTTGCCGGTCATGATGAGCGACATCGGTAGCGGCGGCCGGCGTCGAGCGGTTTTCAAGATCCGTCGTAAAGCGCGAACTGGATTCTCGACAGGTCTGGATCTGAAGGTTCCGGCTCATGGGATGATTTCGATGAAGGCGGTCTTTTCCTGTCCGCGCACGTGGAAACGAAGAATATCGGGAAGGATCGAATTCGATCGGAGGACGACCTTGCCGAACTACCCAAAGACCGCGGCGCGGAAGCATCGTTTTGAGTGACCACGACGATCCACGAAACTCGCCTTTTTCCCGGGCGTCTCCAGCGCACGGTCCACATTTGCTTTTTTCGCTGGGCGGATGCGCAGGGCATTTTGCTCACAATGAGGGGGGAGTGAGCTCGACGTTTCGATTTCCAGCGCGTGCGGACCGTTATTGTGAATTGGAACGTATGTTGAAATTCGTCGTAAGTCCGATAGTGCCGAAGTTCGAGCTTCACTCCGAACGACGCAGATTGTGCCCGAGTTTGGGGTGCGAAGCTGGCAGCAGAGGCAATAACCACGTTAGAGCGAGTATGCGCGACATTTCCTCTCCATCCAGAGAATGGGCGTTGCGGGACAAGCGCTCCGGCCCAGTTTCTCTATAAGATCTAATAGCTTTCGGCGTAGTCCGGGAGAGCGACGAAAAAGAGCTGCGCGTGCGCATTGCCGGTGGTGTCCAGTTCCAGAAGTAGTCCTGGAGTTGCGAGGCAAAGCGCGAGCCGCGTGTCGCACGTGCCGTCGGCAGGGACAGTCGTATCGACGCAGATGCTGAGCAACTCTTACTGACATTGGTGAATTTCGGTGCACTATTTTTTCGCTCGCGCGGACCGAGACCCAGCTCTCGTAGAGCAAACATGGGCTCGTCAATGGATCCGTGGCGCAGGTTGTGACATTGACTCCAGGTACGGTTTTCCGACAAGCGGCCGTTTACAGCGTAGTTTTGAAACGTTGGATCATCGACAGAGCAGGGAAGTTCAGACCCTGATCGTTGCACGGATTCGCCGGCAACTGGAAAGTTGCCGTACCAGTTTTGCAAGCGTTGCCAGAAAAGACTTGAAAGGGACCTTCGGCAAGCAGGATGTCATTCGACAACAGAGTCGACGCGGTCGCACCCTTTGTCTACTAAGGTCACTGACGTCGGCCTTTACGGCAATTCGGTGAGTGTTGGAGCGGTGAAGTCGCCGCGGGAAGTTGTGGCGCTATAAGCGATGACCTCAAGGTTGTACAGGAGCTCTGGCCGCCGGCAACCCGTTCCCTTTCTCTGGGCGCGAGCAGGCAATACCAAAAAACACGCGACGGACAGCAACTGCCAGGAACTTCTTCATGGATTCTCTCCTTGGGGACAGAATGAGACAAACGCCCTCATATTCGCAGGGCGGCTGGAGTTACTGCCAGACTGGCCAGAGCGTTGTCGTGATCGCTTCGAATCCAAGGACACCTAATCGGGCGGATTTTGGGGGCTGGATGGACCTACATCCGTTCTAAAACAATCGGTACAGCCAGATTGCTCGACTGCTCTCTCCAGAGTTTTGCCGAAATTCAACGCTGACGTTCGCGCGCGATTGACGGGGCAGCTCCGAATTACAGCAGCTGGTTACTGACGGATGGCGAGACAATGAAAACTTAGTGAGTAAAGGGCTACTGGACGGAAGAAACAGTTTTGGGACAAGCGAACAGCATCCTGTCCGCGGCGAAAACACATGGGACACCGACTACGATCGCGATCCACCAAATCGGAAAATCGCGAACCGAAATCGAAAAACTCCAAGTCCGCAAGCATTCGGAGACAAAATGTTTTTCAGGTGTGCGTTTCACATGCACCATGTCTTGGTGAGGAACTGATGCTACGCTGCTGCAATCTCGGACGCAGAGATTCGCTCTTTTTTAAGAGATAGAAGTAGTTCTTATTATTATGTACGAAGGCTAGCGCGCCGAAGTTAACTATCGCGATAGGAACGACCATCGCTGATCGCCAACCGCACAGATCCGTACAAGCGCGTTACGCATACGGCTGTGGTCGCCAAAACTCCAGCCGACTGTGGAACCAAGCATGCGACGAGCAGTTGGATCATCCGGCAGTTGCGAGAGGCGTTCATTTTGAAGCCTCTCACAAAATACCTTGATCTTTGATCGCGATCAGAAGTTTGGGTTCGAGTGATCGCAGCGCTGAAAGCCACCAGGATAATTCCCACGCAAACGCATCAGAGTCCATGCAGAATGACATGGCGGAGCGGTGCGTGGGAAGCTGCAGACGAGACCTGCTGGACACATTGTTGCGCTGAATGAATCCATCTGAGCGATTGCTCTCCGAATATGTTCGTCACCATCATAAGTCAGCACGCATCTCGGACTTGAGAAGGAGACACCTGACCGCAGGATTCGTTCCGTAGATTCGGGTCGCGTCTTTCACACGAGCGACTCGGCGGGCTGCACCATCGTTACAATCGAGCGCCTAGCCCGGATCGCTTTCCGTCAGTCCTTTATGTAATATCACGCGCTCTCGGGTTCGTGCCTCCAGAGTTTCATGCTGTTACCGAGGGCGATAATCGTATCAGACCTGCTCTACCAAGCACCACATGTGACTCACACGTCTTCCAACTGAGTTTCGGTCATCCCAAAATAGTGCCCTAGTTCGTGGATCACTGTCAGACGGACTTCCTGGCGGATTCGTCTTCATTGGAGCAGACGGCCTCGATGTTCTCTGATAAAGAACGATGCGGTCGGGACCGGAAGGCACGTCAAACACGCTTTTCCGAGTGTGGTACGCCCTCGAAGACACCGACACCAAACTATCAGCATCGTCCGCATCGGGATCCCTGCATACCGCGAGCCCTATGTGTAGCTGCTCCGGAGGCACGTTCTCGACTAAAACGGAGACGTTGCGCATTCGTTTGCGGAACCTCGAAGGCAATGCGTCCAAGCCTCTTCGACAAGTTTGACGAACTTTCTCGCTCCATATGACGATCCTAGGCCGGACCATGCTCTTGAATCCATCGTTTCATGCCGGTCCGAAGCTCCTTCAACGCGCTTGCGCTTAGGCCAAATTCCGAAGAAAAGTAATTCGTTTCATTTGTCAAACCTCAATATAGCTCGCGACACCACCTTGAGACGGATGTTTGGCCCCGGGAGCTCACTGTTCGGCGAGGTGACCTACCTGGAGACGCGCCTGGAAGAACGCGCAGGATGGCGTTCGCGCGCTATCATCCGACAACCGGCCGTCTTCAATAACTGGCATCTGATTGATATCTTCTGCCTGCATCGTTCCAGAACGCTGAGAACGGGCTCGGAAGGAGAAGCCCATTTGATCTTGTCCAGCGGGCGCATGGCCGCCTGGATCGATGTGTTCGGCATTCGTCGCGCGGAATCCCTGGGCAGCATGAAATGTCACTAGTCCAACCGGGGCGCCGTTGCCGGTCACGATGTGGCAGCGCCGACCCGTCCGCAGCACCTCGTGCACGTAGTTTCAAGGGAAAAATCCCGCGGCATCGTCCGGTACATCTTGGCTCATGATGTCGGCGGCGTTGACGCCGGCGAGCGTATTGCGGATCGCCACTTGCGCGTAGCTCTCTTGCGCTGCCGACAGCAGAAACCATCAATGAAAACCCACCAAAGCCCGCCGAACCAATTGCCCTGGAGTGCTATCCAAATACCGCGAAGATCATGACATAGGCAAAAAGCTGGCCGGTCCGCGAAGCAATGCGCGCGGCCTTTGAAAAATCGCCTGTAATTCTCCAGGCAATCGACCGCAAGACTCTTCCCCGTCGAGCGGAAATCCTGGGGCAAGGTTGAAGGCCGCAGAATGAAATTAATTTCAGCGACCAACGGGAAGTGGCTCGACCATTTCGAGGTTTCCGGAATAACGGCCGACGAAATAAAACACGGCCGACAGGAAAAAACTCGAAATGGGCCCCGCAATCGCAATGTTGAATTCCTGCTTGGCGCTGGATGGTTCGCGACCGATCCGTGCCAGGCCGCCGAAGACGAAAAGAGTTATCGAAACCACAGGAATCTTGTAGTGCTTGGCCACCAGGCTGTGGCTCAATTCGTGGAACGTCACAGAACCAAAAGAACAGGAGGCTCGTGATAACTCCAAGCATCCAGTGCTGCGCGGGACTCCACGAGGGGTGCTGGGCGGTGAACTGCGTGCGCAAAGATGGGTAATCAGTGCGAAAATAAGGAACCAGCTCGGATGCAGGTAGATCGAGATCCGAAGATTCTCCCGATTCGAATGCCGGAGGCAGGTGTCACGGATTAGCACTCCTTCGAACTGTTTAGTACCGATTCCTGCGATCAAGCGGTTTGAGCAACTAATTTTCGGGCCCGCCAAGGAGATCGTCAGGCCGACTGATCCCGCTGAAGAACACGATGATTCCCACAAGAGTCCCGAATCCGCGGATCCCTCAACCTTCGTGCCCGGACTCGAAAACTGCAATCCCTGCGTGGCAGGGCACCCCTCATGAATGATAACCGCCGCTCCTCGATATGTCGCTCTCACGGCCATAGCGCTTCGTTTGCACGATCGCGATTCAGCAGCTAGTCGCTCTCCGTTCCTGAGCACATCTCCTTGAGAGCAGCGGAAGTGTGCTAAAATCTGTCCAAGTTCTCGCCACTGGGGCGTCGATTCCTGCGGTCGAGGCAAAAGTAACTATACGCACTTGCGAAGCAATTGCGTGAGGTACAA
>Ga0137405_1059720_pt1 | contig 9908 bp, 8 predicted proteins | sample CZOMad2_1_16fung_FD_122055 | JGI IMG/M metagenome (GOLD analysis project Ga0137405, IMG submission 122055) | Vadose zone soil fungal communities from Angelo Coast Range Reserve, California, USA - CZOMad2_1_16fungal (PacBio error correction) | ecosystem: Environmental > Terrestrial > Soil > Vadose... | reverse complement strand
TGTCCTTTGTGGTTCCGAATTATACTGACTGCATGTCGATCTTTCGTGTCTTTGGCGATCTAGCTGGCATCGCCAAAGGAATGTCGGTAACCCTGCGGGAGATGTTTTCTCCCACCATTGTTGAGGATTATCCCAACAAGAAACTGCCCAATGAAGGCGCGGTTTTTCAGGAACGTTTCCGCGGACTGCACGAGTTGCAGCGCGACGAAAATGGCCTTGAAAAATGCGTTGCCTGTTTTCTGTGCGCCGCGGCGTGCCCTGCCAACTGCATTTACATTGAGGCCGCAGACAATACGGAAGAGAAGCGCATCAGCGGCGCCGAGCGCTACGCCAAGGTCTATAACATCGACTACAACCGCTGCATCTTCTGCGGTTATTGCGTTGAGGCTTGCCCCACAGACGCCATCACGCACGGCCACGGTTTCAAGCTGGCCACCTTCAACGCCAGCAACCTCGTTTATCGCAAAGAAGCGCTGCTGGTGCCGATGCCCGCCAACACCGGCCAGCCGCTTGCTCCGCAAGAGGCGGTCATTGTGCCGGAGAAAAGAGCCTAGAAAAATTGGTAATTGAGTAATTTGGTAAATGGATAATTGAAAATCTCAAGGGAAATATGGCCTTGTTTCCGCAAAATTCCGTTAGTTTCATTTACCAAATTACCAATTTACCCAATTACAAATTCTTGCTCCTCACGGTTTCTGCGTCGGCCTTAAAATCACTTCGCTTACAAACGCCTGCGGCCTTTGCGTCACCACCATTTCCACGGCGTGAGCAACATCTTCCGGCAGCAGCATTTTGTCCGGATTCTTGCCTTCATGCGCGCCGAACTCCGTATAAGTCGAGCCAGGACAGATCACAGAAACGCGGATGTTGTGCCCGCGCAACTCTTCGGCCACGGAATACGTGAGCCCATTCAAGCCCCACTTTGTAGCCGAGTAAGCTGCACCGTTGGGCACGGCATTCTTGCCGGCAATCGACGAGATATTCACAATGTCGCCACCGCCGCCGGAAATCATCATGGGCGCAAACGCCCGGATCATATAAAACACGCCGCGCAGGTTGGTGTTGAACATTGCGTCCCATTTTTCCGAGGGCATAGTGTGCAGCGGGCCGCCGAATGTGCCGATTCCCGCATTGTTCACCAGCACGTCGAGCCGGCCAAAAGTCTTTTGCACCCGCTCCGCCAGGGCCGCCACGGAGTTCCAGTCGGCAATGTCGCAGGCCATGGCTTCACTCTGTCCTCCCGCCGCGCGAATCAGGCCTGCGGTGTGTTGCAAGCGGGCCAGCGTGCGTCCGCAGACGATGGTGGTGGCGCCCAGGCCTGCCAGTTTGAGCGCGATGGCTGCGCCAATCCCACGTCCGCCTCCGGTAACCAGTGCAGTCTTGCCGTTCAAAGTGTTGTTCATGTGCTTTCTGTCCTTAAAGGTAGTCCAATTCTCAAAGAGGCTTTTTTCAGCTCTTCAGGAACGTTTTGTCTGGGCTGGTGTCTAATCTGGCAGGATACCGCGTTCTGACCAGGCATAACGCAAATTGATTTCATTCAACTTTAATGATCGACTGTCGAGTATCGCGTATAAAAGCGATTTGACCCGAACGCACAAATACGCATTGACGGGCGGAAAATGCGGCATTGCAGCGAGTGGCGTGGTCGCGGATAACTATCAGCAGCAACTCTGCATCTGAACAGTAAATCTGCCATTTTACGTTGCAGCTTGCCTAAACGTGGGGTGTGTCTTTTATAATCCGTGACTCTAAGTTTTTAACGGAAAAGACCGGCCTGTACGGGAGAACCTTGGAGTATCGGGCCACAAATCTGGCAGAGATGGATTGAAGGAGCAAAACTCAATGAAAAGAGTGCTTGTCACGTTTGTGCTTGCGCTAACCACAGCAGCCTGGGGTCAGGGAAGTTCACCTTCGCAACAGCCACCGGCCGCCCAACCGCCAGCCGGTCAGCAGCCCGTTGCGGGCGATTCACAGGCCAACGTCCCCACCAGCCAAAAGGTGATCAAAGACCCGGCGGAGTATAACGCCTACATCACCGCCTTAAACACCACGGATCCGGCCGCCAAGGGCCAGGCCATGGAAGCGTTCGTCGCCCAGTATCCCAATAGCATCGTCAAGATCGACGCGCTGGAACAGGCCATGGGCGCCTATCAGCAGGCCAACAACCAGCAAAAAGTTGAGCAGATTGCCCGGCAGATTCTGACGATTGAGCCTAACAATGTGCGTGCTCTGGCCATTGTTGTGTTTATTGAGCGCAATCAAATCAAGGATGCGGCCAGCGGACAAAAAGCTCGTGCCGATGCCGAGCGTGGCTTGCAGGAGTTGCCCAACTGGAAGAAACCGGAGGGCGTGTCTGATGCCGATTACGAAAAGATGAAGAACCAGATGTCTGGCATCTTCGCCGGAACCGCCGCTTTTGGCGCTTTGCAGCAGCAGGACTACGCCGCTGCGCAAAAATATTACGAGCAGGCCCTGAAACTTGATCCCAACGACCTCGCCAACAATTACCAGATGGCCATCTCGCTTTTACAGGCGAATCCAATGAATCCGCTGGGTTTTTGGTATGGCGCCAAGGCACTGGGAATCGCCCAGAAAACGAACCCACAGGCCTTCCAGGCATGGTCGCCCTATTTCCTTTCTAAGTACAAGAAGTATCACGGCAACACCGATGACTGGAACCAGCGCATTGCCACGGCCGCAACGCAGACCGCGCCTCCGCCTGATTTTGTCGCCAGTATTCCTCTGGCTCCCACACCGTGCGACCTGGCCGCCCAGGCGGTCCAGCAGAACGATCCTGGCACGCTTTCTTTCAGCGACTATGAACTGGTGCTCTCCTGCCGTGACAAGACTCCGGCCAACAAGGATGCAGCCGAGAAGGTGTGGACATTCATCCAGACGAAAGAGAAGAACGGCGAAGCCAAGTTGAGAATGAACGGAGTGAAGGTGATTGCTGCCACCAGCGAGACCATGGATGCGGCCCTCACTGAGGACAACCAGGCGGCCAACAAGGCCGATCTGCACGTAGTGTTCGAGAAGCCAGTTTCGAAACCACCGGCTCCCGGCGCCATGACCGATATCATCGGCGTGATAAAGCAATACACGCCGGATCCATTCATGTTCACGATGGAAAAAGGTGAGTTTCCCGCGGCTAAACCCGCAACCAAAGGGCCTGCTAAGAAAGGCGCGGCCAAGAAGGGTGCGAAAAAGAAATAAAGAAGAATGGTTCGATAAGGCAGCCCGCGCAGGGCTGCCATTTTCTTTGCCCTACTCGCCCAGCATCAATCGCTGCACCGAATGTGCTCGTCCTGTCACGCCATCGCACCCGATGAGCACCGCGCAGAAACGCGGGTCACCCTTCGCGGCTTCAAAACGTCCTGGCAGCCCGGTTAGGAAGCGTTGCAGCACCTGCTCTTTCTGCACGCCAATCACGCTGTCATACGGTCCGGTCATGCCGACGTCGGTCTGATATGCGGTCCCGCCCGGCAGAACTCGCGTGTCCGCAGTGGGCACATGGGTATGCGTGCCCAGGACGGCGGTGACGCGTCCGTCAAGGTACCAGCCAAGCGCAATTTTTTCCGAAGTGGCTTCGGCATGGAAATCCACGATCACAATCTTGCTGGCAATCTTCGTCAGTAGGGCATCGGCTTTGCGGAAAGGATCGTCAGAATCGTGCATGAAGACGCGGCCTTGCAGGTTGATGACGGCATAGCTCTGGCCCTGCGATGTGGCCCCTTCATAGACGCCCACACCAGGAACGCCCTCTGCATAGTTTGCCGGACGCAAGACCTTCCGCGCCCGACCGCTGGGATCGCCATTGGCAGAGTTGAAGTAGTCAACAATCTCACGTTTGTCCCAGACGTGGTTGCCGGTGGTGAGCACGTGGCATCCCAGGTCAAAAAGCTCGTCGGCAATGGCCGGTGTAAGTCCAAAACCGCCGGCTGAATTTTCCGCATTGGCGATCACCAGATCGACTTTGTTGGTTTCCACCACATGACCCAGATGGTCGCGCACGATCTTGCGCCCCGGGCTGCCGAATATGTCGCCAATGAAGAGTATCTGCATGAGTTCGAATCTTTGATACTAACATCCGCACATGGTGCGATTGCAGAGGCTGCCAGACTGGATGGCGTCGACTGTTATTGCGCCAGATGCACTGAAGTCAGGAAGTCGTAATTTCCCGCAGGATTCACGTGCAAATTTCGCACGCGCGCGGAGTGCACCACAACATTGTCGAAGTACCAGAGATCGATGTAAGGCAGGTCACGCGCCAGGATCTGCTGCACCTGGGCATAAATCTGTTTGCGCTTCTCCTGGTCCACGGTGCTGCGCCCGGCATCGATGAGCCGGTCCATTTCCGGGTTCACATAATAACTGCGGTTCGCGTGCTTGGGCGGAAAGCTGGATGAGTGGAAGGCGTAGTAAAAAATGTCGGGATCTTCATTGCCGCCGACCCAGCGCAGGGAGTAAAGCTGGAACGCGCCTTTTGTCACGTCGGCATAAAACGTAGCGAACTCAAAGCTGCGGATATCCAGAGCAATGCCGGCCTGTCTTAGCTGCTGTTGCATGACGGCCGCAAGCAAGCGCGTGGTTTCTTCCGTCGATGTCTTCATGGTCAGGTGAAACCGCACACCATCCGCGCCGCGCGCGTAGCCTGCCGCGTCCAGCACCGCATTCGCCTTTACCGGATCATAGGGATAGTGCGCCACATCACCGTTATAGGCCCAGTGCTCCGGCGGCAGCACGCTATCTGCCAGCCGGCCCTCGTCGCCGAACAAATAGTGCAGCACGGCCCCGCGATCAATGGCATAAGCCAGCGCCTGGCGCACCCGGACATCTTTCAAAATCGGGTCGCGCAAATTAAAAGCCAAATAAGCCAGTATCGTGCCCGGTTGCTGTTCGATCTCAAGACTGCGATAGCGGCGAAGTGTTCCCACCATGTCCGCGCTAAGCGAGCCGCCCGGAGAGATGTCGGCACTGCCTTTGCGCAGTTCCAACGCGCGCGTGGTGGCGTCAGGCACAATGGTTAGCCGGACGCGCTCAACTTGAGCCTTCTGGCCCCAGTAGCCGTTATTGCGCCGGAGAACAACCTCGGTATCCGGGTCCTGTGACACAAACGTGAACGGCCCTGAGCCAATGGGATTGCGGTTGAACGGCTTGCCACTACCGTAGGGCACAATCCCGAAAGCGCCGTCGGAAACGTTGTAAAGCAGCGTACCGTCGGGCTCAGAAAGATGGATGATCACTGTAGCGTCGTCCGGAGCCTCAACGCGAGCCACTAGCTTGTAAGTTGTGGTCTTCAGGGTGGTCAGCGATCCATCCCGTACGCTGTCCAGCGTCCACTTCACGTCGCGCGAAGTCAGCGGTGTGCCATCATGAAAATGAATTCCCTGGCGCAAGTGAAAAATATAAGTCTTTGGATCTGGGATCTCCCACTTCTCCGCTACCCAGGGGACCATGTTGAAATGTTCGTCGCGATGGACGAGAGGATCGAAGATCAGTTCATCGATTCGTTCTGATTGAGCGTCTGTCCCTACTCGCGGATCAAGGTTGGTGGGGCTGCTCTCAATGATCATCACAACGGTGTTCGCGTCGGAATGCCGCGAGCAGGAGAGTATGCTCACACAGAGCAACAAACAAGAAAGCTTCAACCACAAAGGACACGAAGGAACACGAAGGCGATTGGTTTCTGATTGAGAAATTCTTCGTGAACCTTCGTGTCCTTTGTGGTTAAGCATAGGAAATCTTACCCAGCACCGCAGCGCGTTTCGCTCCTGTAGCCGACGGCACGTTTCCCGGCAAACCGTTAAACGTCTGGTAAGCCAGCAACGCAAACGCCACAGCTTCCTTGGCCTGGCTGGGAATGCCGAAATCATCGGAATGCCTGAGCCACAGGCCCAGGTTCTCGGCTTCTTTCTTGAGCATGTCCATCAACGCGGCGTTTTTTGTGCCGCCGCCGGACACCACCCATTCGCGATAGTTGCCCCGCTCCAACACAAAGCGTTTCAGCGCCTGCGCCATGGATGCAGCAGTCAGCGCTGTTGCCGTCGCGATCACGTCGGCTTTGGCGGCCCGGCCACAGCGGCGAAGAAAGGCCTGAGCGTGCTCGCTGCCGAATTCTTCGCGGCCGGCGGTCTTTGGCGGCTTAACCTTGAAATAGGCAGCGTCCAGAGACTGCTCCAGCACCGATTGAAGTATTGTTCCCTTGCGCGCAACGCTGCCGCCGCCATCGTAACTTTTCTTGAACAGCATCTGCATGAGCCGGTCAATCACCATGTTGCCCGGTCCGGTATCAAAAGCCACAAGGTCGTCCGGCGTGCCGCCGGCAGGAATGGCGGTGAGGTTGGCAATGCCGCCGATATTCTGCACGATCCGTCCTTTATGGGGGGAACGGAAGATCGCATAGTCAAGCAGTGGCACCAGCGGCGCGCCCTTGCCGCCTGCGGCCATGTCTGCCGGTCGAAAATCCGAGACTACCGGGACTCCCAGCCGGGCGGCCACCACAGAGCCTTCGCCTGTCTGCCATGTGCAGGCGATCTTTTTCCCCAGATAAAGGGCGGCTGTGCCCTGATGATAGAGAGTCTGGCCGTGGCATCCCACAAGGTCCAACTTGAGGCCGGCTTTCTTTTGTGCTTTGCTCACGGCTTCGGCATAAAATTCGCCCAGCCGGAAATTCAGCCGCGAGAGTTCAGCCACGCTGATCTTGTTTGCGTTCATCGCGGCGAGAACCGCGTCGCGGATTGCCCTGGGATATTCCGAGTGGTCGTGAAGCAGCAGATCGAAGCTGAGATAAGATCCGCGGCCCTGAATGCTCACCACAGCCACGTCAACACCATCCGCGGAAGTCCCGCTCATTACTCCTGCGACGATCAAACGTTGATCTCCTGCGTGGTGTGCACCCGGTCGTCAATCACTTCGCCACCGACGATGCGTGAAAAATCGGTAACAATCTTCTTGAGCTTGTCCACCACTTTAGCTTTGGGTTCGGCGGAAAATCCGCGCAGCTCACGGCAACGTTTCTTGTATCCGAGCACCCGTTGCGCTGCCTGCGCCACGTGCGCGGCAAATTTGCGATCGCGCTCGGCCGCGCGCAACACGGCCTCAAAGCCGCGCCAGACCAACTCCTGGTTGTGGCATACCAGGAACATGTCGGCGCCCGCGCGTAGTGTTTCCACCGCCACGTCTTCAATGTCGCCAGTGGAAAGCACGCCGCCCATTTCCAGATCGTCAGAAATGATCAGGCCTTTGTATCCAATCTTCTTCCGCAGCACGTCCCGCATCCACTTACTTGAAAGCGAGGCTGGCACCTTGTTATTGGTGACCTCAGGGTAGGAAGCGTGGGCCACCATCACGAAAGGAATTTGTGCACGCAACTCGCGGTAGGGCAGCAGGTCTTCCGCCCACATGGCTTTCCAGCCCTTTTGCACCACCGGCATGTCATGGTGGCTATCCAGATTGCCCTCGCCCAGGCCGGGGAAGTGCTTGCCGCAGCCGAGGACCTTGGAATCTTTCAGTCCGCGCAAAAACGCGCGCGCGTATGCGATCGTCTCTCTGGGATCAGCCGATGCCGTTCGGCTGGTCAGCACGGAACGCGATGCCTCAAATCCCAGATCAAAGACAGGCGCAAAGTCTGTGTTGAACCCCAATGCGCGTGCTTCCAGGCCCAGTATTTTTCCGTGCATGCGAAAGAGCTTGCGATTGCCCGTGGCAAAGACCTGTTCCACCGAGGGCGCAGGCGCAATCACTTTCTTCAGGCGATCGACCGTGCCGCCTTCGAGATCAACGCAAAGAAACATGGGTACAGGCGTGGTGGACTGCGAATCGCGCAGCAAACGCCATGTCTGCCTGGGTTCTTCAATGTTGCGGGCGAACAGGATCACGCCGCTGGGCTGGAGCTTGGTCAACGTGGTCCGCAGCTTGCTGTCGACGGCAAGCCCGTCATAGCCGAGGATCAGTAACTGCCCGACCTGCTGGCGGAGGTCGTGTGTGGTGGTTTTTGCCATGCCAGACGATTATACGAACTTCGGCCCAACTCAGCTTCTGATGTGCTGAGAAACCCTCCGCCCTGGCCAGCGGAAAAACTGCCGACCATTACCGACACATAATTGGGCTGTTATCCGGAAAATCCTGCCGCGGATTGCCCTGAAGATCGCGGTTCTTGAAGCGGCAATTGGTATTGAAGTTGGGGTCCTGCGAAAAGTCAACCGTTAATGCCTTGTCCAAATGGTTGTCCTGAAATGTGTTGTTGAAATTGGCCAGGCCGCTTCCTGACGGGTAACTGAAAATGGCCACCTGGTCGTGTGCTGTGCCGCCATCCGATTCAATGGTGTTCTCTGTGAAAGCGGAATTCTGCACCTGCCCGCGCAAGATGATGGCAGTCGACTCTTTGGCATTTAGTTTCACCACATTTCGCAACACATTCCACTTATCGAAAGTTCGGTCCGGAGTGCCGCCTCCAATGACGATTCCGTAGCGGGCGGGATGAATGAACTGGTTGGATTGCAGGATTATTCCAACGTTATTGAAACTGTCGGCGTTAAACCCGTAGTAAGTGTCCCTGGAAATGTTGTCATGAAACCATACGTTTTCCATGGCCCAGCCGCCATAGGCGATGAAATACCTTTCCACATCATTGTTGCGTATCTCCCCGCCCACATTGTTTACGCTAATTCCATCCATGCCGCCACCTGGAGGTGAACCGCTGCGCATCGGCTGGCCTGGGTTGGTGATAATGACATTCTCAACCACATTCGCCGTGCTTGCTCGAGGGCCACTCACCAGATCAGTACCCCAGATCTGAATCGCAGATATTTCGTAAATGATATTCATGAACCCTGCATCGCCGGAACTGCCTATCACGTTTACATCGTGTACCCAGTGGCCGCCTTGACGCGATCGCAGAACTATTCCTGCCAGATTCAGGGGAAGCCCTCCGGGAGCGGTCAAATGATCATGATTGGCGTCAATTGTCAGGTCTGACACTTCAACTCCGGAAGACTCTTCAGAATGTGTGCCGATCGCCACGTTGCGCCCCCCAGTGAAGGGGACGCCCATGCTGTCGAGGAAGTTGTCTGGCACAAAAGAAGCGAGACGGAGGGTAGTACGGCCAGTACCGCTGCCATGTATTTTCCAGTTTTTTCCCACCGTAAAACCGCGCACGCTGTCTTGAGCATGGCTCACCCCAATGGTCCAGTCATACTGGCCCTCGGTTTGAAACGTTCCGCTGGCAAGACAAACGATGAGATTTTCCGAAGCAATATTCCTTTGCGCGCCCCAGCTGGGATTCTGACCTTCAACAATGGAGCGCAGGATAGTGTCAAACTTAGCTGCCGTGGTGCCGTCCAGAGGATCGTCAAAGCTGGTGCCGGACTGCTGGCCCCCGTGCGCCGGCGTGCCGATGTAGATGCGTGTGAAGTTGGCGGGCGTCGCCGCAAGGCAGTCTTGCGAAGTAACCTTAGGGGCCAGAGGTTTGCAGGAGACAAACGCTAATGCCAGAGAGACGAAAAAAACTGTGAAAGCAAACTTCATTGCAACGTTCCTTGCCTTGCATGCACGAGACTGGAATTACCGTGGCTCGGGCCGAACACATCTTAGGCAAGGTGGAAGCGACCCAGCTCTGCGACGGGCAGGAACTAGTTTAAGTTTCAAATCTGAAATCGAGGGTCTGCTTTTAATGCCTGAAAGACGTATTGCCGACAGTATAGCAATGCTGGATATGGCATTACAGATAACAAGAATAAAAAAAGCAGGCAACCCGCGGACTCTAAGTGGCCTAGATCTGCCTCTTCAACTCCCACAAGAGATTCATGGCTTCCATGGGCGTCAGGTTGTTCAGGTCAGCTTCTTTTAACCTGTCCACAATCTTTTGCGAGAGCGGCGCGTGAACATGGTCAATTGCATCTGCGGATCAG
>Ga0137405_1375524_pt1 | contig 9933 bp, 9 predicted proteins | sample CZOMad2_1_16fung_FD_122055 | JGI IMG/M metagenome (GOLD analysis project Ga0137405, IMG submission 122055) | Vadose zone soil fungal communities from Angelo Coast Range Reserve, California, USA - CZOMad2_1_16fungal (PacBio error correction) | ecosystem: Environmental > Terrestrial > Soil > Vadose... | reverse complement strand
CATCGCGGCGTCGATTTAATCTCCGATGCCCCATTCGGTCGGCTGTGGTACGGCGAACCAAACGCGGCCAGCAACGCCGTTGACTACGCGAATTCTACAGCCGCTCATACAACGCTGTGATTCGCGTTTATGACGAGACGAGCAACGTGATCGAAACGCACGAGCACGCGGGCGAGTTCAAAGAGTGGTGAGCAACCGGTGTTTTAGGGATTGTCGACCACTTGCGGCGCTGGTCCGCCACCGCGGATTCGTCCTGTGGCGAATTTGCTCGCTTCAAGTCCGCCACGGGACGGACTCGCTGCGGCGAGCTGTGCGCTCACTTTCTGTAGGCCCGCAGTAAGGGCTTCGATCTGTTTTGCTGCTTGGCTATTGTCGCTTATTGTTCCTGCACTTGGCGATGTGCCTTTAAAATTCATTGAGCAACATCGCGTTCACCTGCTCGTAGCGCACAGTGTACGGCCTGCCCTCCGGATCGCGAATATTATTGCAGATTGTACACTTCCACGAGAGCAACTCCGGTAGTGTTGTTTACACCACGGACGATCGCCGTGTAGTTGCCCGCTGGCAGATCCGCGATGATTGCGGACTCCCTCGGGTCGCCCGGAGCGTGGCCGCTGGCTTGAATCTCCCCGACTTGATTACTGGTGATAATCCCGCCGATTATCGTGTGCAGCCAAGTATTATTAGAGGCAATCAAAGCTCCCATGCCGTCGTGCAGTTCCAAGGTCGGGTTAGCCAATGCATTTGGAATGTTAAACGGAGGTGCAGATAGCTCAGGACCGATGGCGCGAATAATTACCCTCTCTGGTACGGTCCCTTGAACCATGAAGCCGCCAATCATCACGTTGTCACCCGTCTGAACGAAGCTGCGAGCACTAATGTTGCCTAGTATTGAATCAGTCTCGGGGCTGAGACCGTACACTTCCACGAGAGCAACTCCGGTAGTGTTGTTCACACCGCTCACGATCGCCGTGTAGTTGCCCGCTGGCAGATCCGCGATGATTGCGGATTCCCTTGGGTCGCCCGGAGCGTGGCCGCTGGCTTGAATCTCGCCGACTTGATTACTGGTGATAATCCCGCCGATTATCGTGTGCAGCCAAGTATTATTAGAGGCAATCAAAGCTCCCGTGCCGTCGTGCAGTTCCAAGGTCGGGTTAGCCAATGCATTTGGAATGTTAAACGGAGGTGCAGATAGCTCAGGACCGATGGCGCGAATAATTACCCTCTTTGGTTCGGTCCCTTGGACCATGAAGCCGCCAATCATCACGTTGTCGCCTGTCTGAACGAAGGCGCGCGCGGAGATGTTTCCGAGAGTTGACATCGGTCCGAATTGGAATTTGCCGACGCGCGTGAACCAATTTTCGTTCTCCGCCCGGTAGTATTCGTTGGTATGCCAGAAGCTAAGGCCATCGGACGGATCGATGGTGGTCATGGTGTAATCGCCCCAGCGATCGTCGCTGGTTTGAGAGCCGCGCCCAACGGTCATTATGGCTTCGCCCTGGCTCAGGTCATTTAACGGATCAGTGGGACGGCGCCCGGCATAACGAATGCCAGGGAAGATGGATTGATCTTGGCTGGACACGGAATAGCCGATAGCCGCGTTTCCGTTTGCATCGACAGCTATGCTGGGCATCCAGCGCCATAAACCGTCGTTGCCGTTGCTCCAATCTTGCTGTTGCACCGGCGTGTCGGGAAACGTGCCGCCGGTAACATCAAATTGATACCAGCGAATACCCGTCGGCCCGTTGTAAGTCAGGAATACGGTCTTGTCAGCCCACAACGACTCCGTGCCATTACGGTTTTGGTAAACAACTGGGGTCATCATTCTATCGCCCACCGTATCCAGTTGTTGCACGGTTCCCCGCTGTGGCACTCGCTCCCCGGGAGCGTTAAGGAAAGGGCTGACTGTGATCAGCGCGTTCGGGTCGTGCGTCGCGCCAACGCCTAGAGTCGAATTCGCCGGCGTGACAAAATCGACATGAAACAGCCAGCCCTTAACCCCGCTCAATATGCGGTCGTCATCCGCGTTGACGGCCAGGAGAAATTCCGGTTGACCGGCAGGCGGCGGATCGCCAGTGCGAAAAGTCGCAGGAATTAGAGTGGTGGCATGGCCCAAACCGGTCCGATTACGATTACTCGACAGGATGGTGAATCCGACCGCGTTGGTGGGCCCGCCGACGATCATTCTGGCGCGGTCCAGCGCATAGACGCGAACGCCCTCGAAGGAGCGTCCGCGAAACAAGTTCGTCGTCAGGTAATATGCGTCTTGCCACAAACCAAACTTTGGGTAATCGCCGAAGAGTTCCGGGTCTGCCGGATCTGTTTGCAAGGCGTAACGGAAATAGGCACCAGTCGGGTCAGGAGTTTGGGAGACACCGATGCATTCGAAGAATGGAGGCATGTCCCTCCCTATGAAATCCTGGGGATTAGCAAAGTCAGTTATCACCCAGCGATCAGCGAGTTGATCATAGAAAACAATAGGATCCCCCAGGTTTTCTCCCGCACCGCAAGGAGTGCTCTTGCCCAGGGGAGCGAAGAATGAATTGAATGTAATGGCGGGAGTAAGTGGTTTGCCCGACTTATCAAAAACCCGGAAAGCGCTGTTGACCGATTGAACGTAATGATTCGGGCCCACGTCGCCATTTGTATCGGGCGGAATACCAGCGCCGCCTATCAAGCTGATCCCATTAAACGTCAGCAACGGCGACGGCATCGTGGGTGCCGGCTGCAACATTCCGTTGATCAAGGACTCGAACTGCGCGAGCCCGGGTGTCTGCGATCGCGACGCGCCTCTCTTCTCGTAAGGCTTGCGGAGTGGCTTTAGAATCTGCGGTCCTGGCGGGATGTAAGGCAGGTCTTTTAGGTGCTGGTCCGACCGGACTGGACCGACCAATTGCACGACGTCCGGTCCATTGGCCGAGTTTGCTGCAGGTGCCGCTGATCCTGGCCCGGGTTGTGCCTGGGCTTTGGAAGAGCCCAGGTAAAGGCCCGCGCCGACTAGGGCGATAAAGACGCTGGCAAGGCAAAAAACAGAAGCAATTAAAACACGAAGGTTAAAGAAGCCGCCTTCGCCGAGGCTACGGCGGGCAGGTGCGGATTGCGAAGTGGATTTCTTTTTCATAGATGAAGTTTCATATTTTTTGGGGTTGATTTTTTTACTCACGTTGGGTTGCCGAACTGCATTAACTGCAATCCAGTTCCGCGCGGAACCAGGAAACCATCCTCACGAGGCGCTTTGAACAGCGGCCTGACTCGGCTGACTCGCGGTTCCGGTTGGGTCCGGTGATCGCGTAAAGCGGCGGTCCCAGCGTAGGTCCGAACCCAATCTTTTTTACCCCTGCCGAAGATCCGTTGGAATGTCGGATGACGTAATCGGAGACGAATTTATCAGCACTACCGACAGCGTCATATAGGACTTTAGTCCTACATCCGGCTACAGGCGCGAAACACGCCTTTTCCTAGAAATCCGTCCTTTGACCGCTAGTTGCGATTCGAGTGCCGCAAAAGCTGCCAACTTTTCATCCGCACACACAACGAAACGCTTTCCGTCATCACGATGTGCGTCTGCAATCCAGACCGGGCGCCCGTTGGAATCAATCGCTGAGATGCAGCCCCAACTCCAACCGGCTTTGGAGGGCTTGCCTGCGATGATTTCCCAGTCCTCCACGCGCAGCGGACTCACGGCTGCTTTTCCTGGCAGAGTTTTTGGAATGCGGGATCGGAGCGCAATGGGTCCCAAAGCGGATCAAGCCTTAAGAGTGCCGGCGTAACGCCTGAGCTTACCTGCGAGCGGTGCGCCAGCACCGCGAGTCAGGTGGACCGACTTGTTGGGCATCGCAATTTCAATGCTCAGTTTCTCAGCAAACGATCAACAATCGATTGGGCCTGCTTCTTAAGGGAAGCGAAGAATTTTTGATTCCTGGCCTCTCTGTCGTAACAGCGCTGGTATGCCTCGAACCCTTGCTGCTCATACTGTTGAACTTCTTCATCGAACGCCTTTTCATTGTTCAAGCCGGAGGATCGATAAACCTCCATTGCGTCTGCCTTCTTCTTAGCAAACTTCTCCCACTCGTTTCTACACTGCGGAATTTCTGTGATCTCAGCTGCCGCTGGCGACTGGACTGCGAGTATTCGATTTCCCTTCGTAACGAATACAAAGACGTCTTTTGGAATGAAGGGGCCAATATCTTGAGCAGTTAGACCGAGAAACGCACGAACATCAGATTTGCCGTTTGGGCTTTTGACCGGGATCTCTGCAAAGTACGTAACAGCCTCGCCCGACGTAAAGGCGCAACTATAAAATTCAGCAGTCCTGGAAAGTTCAGCCAGGTCTTTAGGTAGCTCTGGCTGCTCAGCCAGATATTTCTTCAAAATGTTATCGGTTGTTACAAAAAGGTATTCTTGCTTGGCACTGAATCTAAGCCCATCGACCTGACCAAACCCCAAGTCGCCGTTTTGGAGAGTTTCAAGGTTTATTTTGCCCTCTTTCGGAAAGCCTTCAACATTAACTGGCCCTACAATTGCCTTCAGTTGTTTCTCAAGTTCAGCAAGGGCATGCCTATCTTTTTCATCGAGGGCGTGCTGATCTTGTTCAGCGAGGCTATCAAGCGGGGTCGATGTTTTTTCAAACTCCCGGATGAAATTGTCACGAGTTTCAAAATACTTTTCCTCCGGGGAAGCAGCTACCAGAGTCATGGGCGCCGACAAACAACTGAACAGCGCAAGGACAAGCAGGCTAGTTCTTGTGTTCACTTAGTTTTCTCCCGTAGATGCCTAACGAGATATAGATGGAATTTTCCCGTAATATTTTACGGAATTATTCCGTCTAATCCGGTCGCTTCCCTCGCAATCGCCCAATAAAAGCGGAGTCATGGGAGAATTGTGCCCAATTGTTCCGCATTAGGGAAGCTCATTTATTCGTTGTGGCTCTCTCAAGTTCCAGAAACGCTGTCAGCTTTTCATCCGGCGTGCACAACGAAACGCTTTCCGTCGTCGCGGTGCGCGTCAACAATCCAGATCGTTCGTCCCTGAGAATCCACGGCTGAGACTTGGTAGAATCCGCCGGTTTTATTGTGGTCGGATTTGGATTCCAGCCTTTAATGATCATTCTGATAAGCGTAACCCAAGTTTCAGGTTAATGCTTTATCGGAAACGTCATTGTCCCTTGCCGAAAAGGATTTCGTATGTCTTTGGAAAATTCTGTTTGAGATACGGTTTCGGTTTTGAAATCGGAGCGGTCATGTCGCTCCCGTCTATGCTGAAAAAATTTCTGTAGGATTCTCGGATTTTTTTAGGACAACTCTTGTAGTAATTGGCGAAAATTTCATCGCCCGCGACGTGAAAAAGCCTCCACCAGGTAGAATGGTATTCCTCTCCGGCACCACCATCCATAAACTCATTCAGGGAATTGAACCGTGCGATCGCTTTTAGGTCGCCTTCGCTCGCCCGGAGCAGAGTATCATAATAATTGACTCCATGCTGTTTCGCTTCCCATGCCGCCTCATCGCTTTGCGTCACCGGCTTGGCCCGCAATTTTCGCCATCCCTTTTTGCTTGCGTCGTAGTTCAACTTCATCAACGGCTCCTCCGGCAATAAACGAAGCCGGCTCCGATCGATTAAACACTCAATTCCCGATTTTAGATAAACATACCACGAGGTATCCCCCCTTTGTGCAAAATCCGAATAGGGTGGCGCGGCGACGAAGCGTTCGCCGGGCTTTATGGTGATGCGAACCTCGTCGCCTTGAGCGTAACCAGACCCCGTGTACGCATCCGACCCGTTGATTGTTGCCATGACTTCTTTCTGCGACCAAGCCGTCGTCGGGCAAATGAGTGCCAGGCTCGCAAATGCGTGAATCAGGTTTCTATTCATCATTGTGGTCGACATCCGCGCCGCCTCTCACTTCTTTTCCCATCATGGCTGTTTCGCGCTCCACACCGCAATGACAAAATGAAATGTCTTCCGGCTTGCTCTCGCGGGAACTCGCCGCTAAAACGACTTGCGTGATTCCGCTTTTATCGGGCGATCCCCAGGGAGGCAAGCGGATTAGACGGAAAAAACCCGTAATTAAAGGCATTTTCCCGTCTACTTCTCGTTAGATGGCAAATCAGGTGGAGTGAGAATGAATAGAAACATTATTACATCGAGCCTGGTTTTTATATCGCTTGGCATTGGTCACGCAGAGTCCTTCAATAATCTGGCTCAGGCCCTCGCATCCCCGGAAAGAGTTACAAATCTGTCGATCACCGAATATGACCCCAACATCAAACACTTGCCGCCAAAGCTAGGTGCCTTAATAAATCTGAAGGAATTAGAAATTTCCTGTCTAGAAAACCTTGAGGATATCCCAGTTGAAATCGGACAATTGAAGAAGTTAGAAAAAATAATTATTGATAATGGAAACGGGTGCGGAATGAATGTTTCCATTCCTGCCTCGATTGGAGACCTCACCAATCTAAAAGTTTTACGATTGTTTGGCGCGTTAGCCCCCGAAGAAACTGGATCGTCGGTCCCAGTACCCGTTTCTAAAATCAAACCATTGCCAGCGACGATTGCAAAACTTCAAAATCTTGAAGAGTTAGATCTGGGAAGAAATGGTCTGCAAGCTATTCCACCAGAAATTTCAAATCTAAAAAACTTGAAGAAATTAGGATTGGACTACAACAACCTTCACGATATCCCATCGTTCATCGGTGAACTTAAAAATCTCCGAGAACTCTCTATAAGCTCAAACCATGTTATTAAGCTACCCCAATCACTATCGAAGCTCTCCGGGCTGAGGATTTCGATGGGGAATAACTATCTTAAATTGAAAGACCAAGTGGAACTTAGACGCCAGTTTCCTAGCGCAACTTTTGATTTTGTAAATGAATATGACGATGTTGCCGCGAATGAGGTATCCCCTAAATGATTTGCCTTAATAACCAGCGGCTGGTGCGGACGCGTGCCTGCCGCCCGCGCCGCACAGCCTTATTCGTTAGATGATATGCCTCGGCTCCGAACGATAGTTCTCACATCTATCGCAGTGGCAGCGGTAAGGCGGAAAACTGATGACAGGTGCCGGGGTATCGACGGCTGAGACGCAGCCCCAACTCCATCCGGCTTTGCTGAATTGTCAGCGATGATTTCGGCTCGCGCCCTACGTTACTCGATCATTTGATTCAATTTCCGCTCAATTCTATCAGCTATCTTCGAGGTTCCACTGTGACCGTCCAGGTGTTGTGATATTCGAAGAATCCACCGAAGACCGGTTGCGTGTTTACCGCGTCCAGCTGCAAGGTGTGTGTTCCGACCGATAACGGGTGGTAAACTATGCCGATACCCTGGAACCAGATGATCGAATTAACCGGTGGAAAACCAATGATGGGAATCGGCGGATTAAAGAAAAACGCCGAGTAGAAGTTCAGCACGTTGGTTTGGTCGATTACCGTCACGCCGTCGATTTGGAACGTGATATTGAGCGTTTGGAAGATGCTCACATCCAAAAGTGGGTCCGGTGGCGTACCGTCCGTATAGTCTGTGCCGAGGAAAGCCCAGAGTGGCAGCACGAATGCCTGCCCGGCGTCGAGAGTCACGTCAATGTGACCGGGGGTGCCGTCGCCAGGAGTATTGGGAATGGGCATGAGCACGACGTGGCGATCGACGACGGCATTGCCGTTCTCATCAATCGGGACGGCGAGTTCACCGAAGGCCCAGCGCTCATAAACTTCGATCCAGCCGGCGGCGGTTTTACCGAAGGCATGAGAGTTTCCGTGTAATCCCGCAACTAACGGTGTTACCATACACAGCCCAAAAAGCGTGGCGGCGAGGCTTAGTTTGATCAGCTTTGTTATTGGAGTTTTCATAGTTTCTTTTTCTGGGTTGTTGGTTCCCGGAAAAACTGGAACCATCCACACGAGGCGCCCCCCAAAAAAATGGGAACCTGATTTGGCTGACTCCGTTTCACCGGAGTGGAGATCGCGTTAAGCGGTGTCTCAGCGAAGGTCCAGCCCCTGCGGCTTATTCAGCCGTGCCGAAAATAAGGTGAAACTGTCGGATGACGTAATCAAGGAGGCTTTTACATGATCCGCGAACAGTTTGGCAAGCTTTGTTTTTTACGCGAGTTCCACAAACACGGTAAATTTTCATCCGGGTGTACAACGAGACGCCTTCGGTTGTCGCGATGCGCGTCAACGATCCAGATCGTTCGCGCTTGGAACCAATCGCTGAGACGCAGCCGCAACTCCAACCGGCTTTGTCTGAGATTGTCGGCGATTATTTCCCAGTATTTCAACGCCACCGCTCTTTACTGATTATTCAGGACGGTTTTCCGTGCCGGTTTGTTCACTTTAAGCTAAGTGCTCAGTTTCTGTAGGCCTGCGGCGAAAATTCGCTCGCTCACATCGCGGATCGGACAGTATAGGCGCTTTCGCTCATAGGCTCTGCTCTCCCTAAATTTGTAGCTTTCAGCTTTATAGTACCGAATCTTTCGCTTAAATCTTTTGCGCTGCTTTTCTCTGTTTTCCAGGTTTCGCTTTCGTCGGTGCAGCTCGCAAAACAAGGTGCCATGAGCTACCGGACGACTACATTCGTAACACAATCCGGCACGCCTGTGGCGAAACTGGTATTGACGCTGCCGTGACATTCCATTCAGGCCGCTTGGTCTTCGGGTCGAGGAAACACTGGCGCATGATCCGGCCATGATCAACTAGGAAAAGACAAATGAAAATAATACTGATGTTGATCGTTGGGCTGATGCTCGCAGGCTGCGAATCAACGGAAAACCATGTTCGTAATCGTGATGCGGTGGATCGTAATCGTTATTTGGTGGAGCATAATGCGGTGGACACGATATGCGCTTGCCCTTGACGATTAACTCCGGGCATTCGCAGAAACCTTAGCCGATGGCCCGGCCCGCTTCACAGGACGCGCTAGAATCGTTTTAGGCTACCGAACGACCGCGAATACTCCGGCATCTCATTGACGAATCCTGCACGCGCTAGAATCGTTTTTGATTGCCGGATGGCAGATGATCCGGCCATGATTTCATCAAATGCTTGCATTGGGCGGCATTTCAATATGCAAAGAAAAACTGCATTTGAAGTTCTCTCCACTGGCGACTCAGTCGAAATTCACAGTTGGTTGAGGACTGCTACCGTCAAAGAGTTACGCGATGCCCTTGAGGCCGTTAAACGCCACGATACATGGGGAAGTCACGTGCGGGATGCTCTCGACATCCGCGTTGCAGCTAATAGCCAGAGAACGGCCAATCTCGTTCTTGCTCTTACTATCGTGGCGGTGATTTGCGGGGCGATTCAGGCGCTCGGCGTATTCTGGATGATTTTTCACACGCATTGAAATCAGGCAACGTGATCGAAACGCACGAGCACAAGGGCGATTTCAAAGAGCCGTGAGCGAAACAAAAAGCCGCCACGCGGTGAAGCGTGAGGGCTGATTGTAAAATTGGGGCACTGCTTTAGGGATTGTTGACTACTTGCGGAGCGGGTTTGCTCGCATCAAGTCCGCCACGGGACGGACTCGCTGCGGCGAGCTGTGCGCTCACCTTCTGAATTTGCGCTGCCTGCTCGTCGAGACGTGCAGTAAGCTGCGTGACTGTCGCTTGGAAGTCTTTCGTCAACTCCTCAACCTTGCGATGCTCTTTGAGAAACTCGTTGAGCAACATCGCGTTGATCTGTTCGTAGCGCACGCTCAGGATTTCGCCGCTTTTGCGGATTACCAGCCTCGGGTCCACCTCCGCCACGTCCTCGGCGATGAGACCAAAGCAGGGTGTGTTTTTAGCGTCGTCTTTATAGTAGAAGGTGACCGGTTTGAGCGCTAGAATGGCTTCGCTCGCCTTATCCATCGGTTTAATATCGCGCTTGAACCGCCGCGACGAGATCACTGAGCCCAACTTTCCAAACTCGTCGATCAGCGCAGTCTGCTGCGTGCTGGGAT
>Ga0137405_1374643_pt1 | contig 9945 bp, 7 predicted proteins | sample CZOMad2_1_16fung_FD_122055 | JGI IMG/M metagenome (GOLD analysis project Ga0137405, IMG submission 122055) | Vadose zone soil fungal communities from Angelo Coast Range Reserve, California, USA - CZOMad2_1_16fungal (PacBio error correction) | ecosystem: Environmental > Terrestrial > Soil > Vadose... | reverse complement strand
TCCACCGACACGATGTGAATAAGACAACAGCTATAGATGAACCGAGAACTTTCGTAAAGCGGCGGGTGGCGGCAAGGCTTGGGAACAGTAAACTTTGCAAGACGATGACCAACATTGACAGACCACACCGGTTCACCTTCACCTGTCTATCATCTGTAGTCTGCGCTGGGTAAGGTTCGGGAAAAATAAATTTTAATTCACTTTGTATCAAAGTACTTTTATATTTTTGAACTCTCAAATAATTTTTAAAATTTTAAATTATTATCAAAATGGAACGAGAAATTTAGTGTTGTTACTCCATATCATGTTTTAGCTCTTACGTGCATATCGCATTTTGGTTTGTAATCACTGGTCTTTATCGGGGTTATTGTGTTATTGTTAGTGGCTCTGATTCCAATTGCTTCTAAGTTTTACGCTAAAAAAATTATTAGCAGGTTCCAATGATTTCAGAGAAACTATACACAACCCTCACATTATTAATTTGTATCAATCCTGGTTGTGTTATGGTGATTTGTAATCGTGCATGACGTGTTCTTCATGACTGTTGTTGATTTTTATCAGCGCATAGAAAAATAATACCGCTTAAATCGAATTCAGCCGCCGATAGAAAATGACATTGATCTAAACAAAAAGAATGAGAAAAGTTCTTGCCGCGATCAATATACATTGGACGGTTTTGCGACCACACGGCAATGATTGCAGATGAGATACATCAGCATTACAGTGAGTTGTTGCGTAGTGCGGTACCATTTTATATGGAGGATACATATAGCTTATGGAATACTGGCCAACTGTAATAAAAAATCCACTGGTATCAAATCAATGGATGATTTGGCAGTAACAATAGACAGATTCCCAAAATGTTTTTTTCCGCACACTTCAACATGTTGAATGGAGAACGGCAAGTTGGCAAAGAGAGACCTTAAAAAGAGTTTTAGAACTCAGGCAACAGCAGGCAAAACATTTTAGGGTAGCCCAAGTTTAAATAGCCTAACGCAACTTGACTTAATTGATGAATACCAGCTGCCGTTCAGCCAACTATTTAGGAGGGCTACCCATTATTTAGATATCAAGGATAGAGTGATCTTAAACTTTTTAAACAAAACATTGGTTGTGGCGCAGTAGTCTTTACTATGAGCCGGCAAAAAAATGACCCACAATACGGCAATACACGTCGTAATCGTAATGCAAGAGACCCCTACGACTTTAAACTTCCCGCATTTCACGTGATCAAAATATTTGAAAAAATTTGCGCAACCAGTAATTGCACTTTATATTGAACAATAGTAGCAAATAATCTAATAATGGAAACAAGAGAGACAATTTTTTTCAGCTAACGCTGACCCGACAAGAGAGCAATTATGGCATTGATTGCTATACAGCAATGCACCCATGCACTGCCGAACATTTTCACACAGCAGGCAGCAGTTATCAAGACATATAAAAAAATATTAACCGATGCGAATTAGTAACAAGAGCTATCGGCAGAGAGATTTATTACTCACTGAACTAAAAAAATAAAGAAATCGATAAGTGCTTGACAGTTTGAAAAAATTGGGAACCAACTTTAACCAACTTGATGAAGTATATCAACATTAAAAAACGAAAAAAGAAACATTGCTATTTGATTTTTCCGTAGACAAAGCACAAAAATGGTATCATAACCAGGGAATTTGATGCGAATTTCGCTGGTATGGGATGCTTTTACCAAAACGAAATTCTTGACCAATGGGTGCGCCTAAACCGTGGACATCAAGAACAAAATTTATGGTGTTTTAAGTTGGCGGACGAAGATTTATGCGATGGTAAGTCCGACGGAAACAAGCAGCGTTGGGCAATTCAGAAATACACTTCCTTAGCCCAACAACTTCAAATGTGATGCTTTGCGACAAAGATGAACCCTGAATGCCGGGTTCTGATTGGGATTACACTTTAGTGAACAAAACGGAACCACAAAAGTCAGTATTAACTATTACAATGAGTCCTTTGCCCGCATGGAGGAAGATGATTGAAATGGCTTACAGAAGGATTTAAAATGTCAATGAACAATTGAAATTCTTTGCAACTTTATCGCACGATAGTAGAAGAAATTTTCAATCACATTGAGTAAAAATAAAGCGCCTGATAGCTATCGGGATAAAAGGCAAAGTAAGCAACCCGTAATTTTATATTTAATGAACGTGAAGAACAATCAAAAAGTATATTACCACCACCTGAACCAAAACGTAGTGAATGCATGAGTTGCACCGCATCATTCTGCAAGTAATGCAGCATGTAAATTTGGTCCTGGTGGTAAAAAACAATGAAAATAACTGTTTCTAACCTAAATTGGATATGGATTCAAAACAAAAATAGCTGATGAAAAACCAAGAGTTTTATCAAAATTGGTATGGTGCAAACACAACTGGATCTCTGTTCTATATACTTGGTATCAAGATAAGATACTTTAGCCGAACGTATTGGAAAAAAACTAGGCAAGGCGAGTGTGACCGGTATAGCATTAAGTTCAAATCCGCTAAGATATAACACCGATGTGCTTCAAGTGGCACTACGATATGGGGGGGGTTGAGGCTACGAAATGAAAAGCTAGCTGATAAATAATTAAAATAAATTAAACAACATGAGAAAAATAATGTTTTAGAATCTACACTAGATGCGTATGCAAGCACCCGGTGGACAGGGAAGATAGTCGGTGAAGTTTTAAATATGCGGCTGGACTGCATCGTATGTGACGAATTTATGGTAAGAAGTGCAAAAAGACTGAACAACCTGCAGATATTTGTTGGCCGAAAAACATTTGAGATATGGGCCACTATTGGCCACAGCATGAACTTTTGGCAGGTATTCAATAAAGGCACAAAATGTCTTTTCCAAAACTGAAAAGTCGGACCCGTTAGTTACAGGTGGAAAAACTCAGTACTTATAAAAACTGGCGATATCAAAAAAGCTCAAAAAATCAAAAGGTGCTGAATCCAGGTTTGGGGCAGTAGTAAGCTTATTCAACTTTATTGAAGAATGATCTTGTAGACGAACTAAGACTCAAATCACCCCACTGACTCTGGTAAAGGAAAAAAGCTTTTTGACAATGGACCATCCGCAGCTTTTAAATTAGTGGAGAGTATTGTTAATCTAAAGGATTATTATTGTCCATTACAACGAGCTGGAAAAGTCAGACAGTACTGTAGCTTTAGGGAATAAAATGAGAAAAAAATATTGTTTAGCAGCACTTAAAATTTATTCTCGCAAAGGACGCAAAGTTTTTCCTGGCATCTTGTTTTACATTTGCGCTTTGCGTGAAATTAAACATCTCTATTCCAGAGTTCCTTCGGCAAAAACTGAAAATGAATTAACTTTCTCTACAAAACTTCGCAAAGCAGAATTAGCTTTGATAATAATAACGTTAAAATGAAAAATGAAAGATAAACTGATATTCGCAGTGTCTATCCGCATTATTTAAAAAACGGAGACTAGGACATACAAAGCAGAGTTAGATCCATCATTTCTGCTGACAGGATATATCAAAAACAATTGCAGCAACGATCGACAAGAAAATAGATCTGAACCTTTTTTTGCCCAGGCACCGCAACGAATTCCAATGTTTCAAAAATTACAGTGTAATTGTGGTATCGTGTAGAAGAGATAGAAGACAAACTCATGCAAAGATCCGTTATTTAGATAAGTTGGTTGATGAATGGCAAAAGGAAAGACAATGGAAATATCTCTGAAAGTAAAACTTACAATTGGAACATTAACTTTCTCTACAAGAACTTTCGTAAGCAGAGATTGGAACGTCACCTGTAAACATTTACATTAGAGATAATTATAAGGAACTTTACCAGTTGCTATTTCCTGACCTTAGAAACTCAACATATATCACCGGGAAATTAGCTTAAGTGGAGAATAGGAAAAGCAGACATAACACAAGAAGATTGAAGAAGCACGCAATATTTGATGAAAATAAATGAACATGTTAAAAAAGAATTGGATCGGCTGGGCAACGAAAATTCTTCTATTACATGATACGGGATGGTCACTTATGCTTTTCGGGATAAGACGCATGCATGACAGCCTTAATTTAGCATGCTCCTGCTCTATTCTTAGAAACTGAATTGAAAAAAATATCATTGAATAATCTGAAAACCTGGTCTAAGGAATTGTCACGTTTTAAATTAGGTTTGATTGGACTACATACAGGAGAAGTCTGTTTATAATAATGAGAAAGTTGGCAGGAATTTTGTCTTTCGGATAGTTCTCAATACGGCTTGCCGTGTGAATCATATACAAACAATTCACAGAGCTTCTCTCGCATATTTTAGCATTTACTCTTAAAACGAAATTGATTATAAGCCATAAAAGAGAGAAAGATATAACCCCTCTAAAAAACATCAGTCGGTTACCATTTTTACTGTCGATATCAAAACAGTAAATCCGGGGCCATTGTTATATACAATTAGCCGGGAAAATGGAAATTATTTGGGTATTAATGGCTACATCAGCATCGGTAATTTAAATTGACAAAATATGATGACTCTGCTGAGAGATGGAACGATAGATTCAGTAAAGATAGTTTGCTTATGGCGACAACCTAACAACTACTGAAAGAACATTAGAGAAATTAAAATGCCGGGGCAAAACTTTTTTCCTGCAGAAGGTGAAGGGCGCAATGCAGTTTGCTGCTAACTTGGTGGACTGTTCGCGTTCGACATAAGCAAGAAAGGAAAAAGAAAGCCCTCCGGCTTGCGGAAGCTAATAAGTGACAATCGGTACAGGTTGGGACTTGGAGACATGAATTTTAACACAAAACAATTGACGCATTCATTGATAATGCACACTTTCCTGCAGACATTAAATCATTATATCACAAAACACTGACAGTTTGCGAAAGAACGGAGTATATTTTGAAGCATTAGCAAAAAACATATTGACTAAATCTCTAAGAATGAAAAAATGGGCGGACCAAAAATCGATTTAATTCATCATTGTTGAATAACATTCTGGATTTTGGTCCGCCCTTTTTTCATTCTTAGAGATGTAGTCAATATGTTTTTTTGCTAAATGCTCAAAAATAACTACTCCGTTCTTTCGCCAATACTTGTCAAGTGTTTTTGGTGATATATGATGTTAATGTTTGCAGAAAGTGTGATAGATCAATGCAATTGCGTCAAATTGTTTGTGTTAAAATTCAATGTCTCCAAGTCACCACCTGGTAGCGATTGTACTTATTAGCTTCGCAAGCCGGAGGGCTTTCTTTTTTCCTTCTATGCTTATGTCGACGCTGAAACAGTCAACCAAGTTTTAGCGCAAAAAACTGCATGCGCTCTTCACCTTTGCAGAAAAGTATGCCCGCATTTAATTTCCTAATTGTTCTTCATAGTTGTAGGTGTTCGCATAAGCAAACTCATCTTTAACTGAATCTATCGTTATCTCTCAGTCCAGGTCATTCATATTTTGTCAATTTAATTACCCGATGCTGATTAGCCATAATACTTCCAAATAATTTCCATTTTCCCGGCTAATGTATATAACAATGGCCCTGATTTACTGTCTTGATATCGACAGATAATGGTAACCGGACTGATGTTTTTAGCAGGGATTATAATCCTTCTCTCTCTTTATGGGCTTATAATCAATTGCTTTTTAAGATAGATATAAATTATGCGTAAAAAGTAAGGAAGCTCTTTGATTGTTTGTATATGATTCACACGGGAGCCGTATTGGAACTATTCCGAGACAAAATCCTGAACTTTCTCATTATATAAACAGACTCCTCCTGTATGTGTCATCCAAAGCTAATTTAAATCGGACAATTTCTTTAGACCAGTTTTCCGATTATCCAATGATTTTTTTCATTCAGTTTCTGAAGAATAGAGCAAGGAGCATGCTAAATTAAGGCTGTCCATGCATGCGTCTTATCCAGAATAAGCATAATGACATCACCCGTGTCATTGTATAGAAGAATTTTCGTTGCCACCGATCCAATCTTTTTTTACACTGTTAATTTATTTTCATCAAAAATTTTGCGTGCTTCTTCAATCTTCTTGTGTTATTCTGCTTTTCCTATCTCACTTAAGCTAATTTCCCGGGTGATATAGTGAGTTTCTAAGGTCAGAAAATAGCAACTGGATAATTTTCTATAATTATCTGCTATAGTTCATAATTGTCTTACGGTTAGTCAGTCTCTGCTTTACGAAATTTCTGTAGAGAAAGTTAATGATTCCATTGTAAGTTTTACTTTCTCAAGATATTCTCCTTGTCTTTTCCTTTGGCCAATTCACAACCAACTTCTCTAAAATAACGGATCTTTTGCATGAGTTTGTCCTTCGATCTCTTCTACACGTTACCCCATTACACCTGTAATTTTGAACATTGATCGTTTGCGGTGCCTGGGCAAAAGGCTTCCAGATTTATTTTTTTGTCGATCTGTTGCTGCATTGTTTTTGAGTATATCTGTCAGCCAGCAATGATGTATCTACTCTGCTTTGTATTCCTTATCTCCGTTTTTTAAGATAATGCGGATAGACACTGCGATATCGATTTTAAATATCTTTCATTTTCTTTTAACCGGTATTATTTATCAAAGCTATTCTGCTTTGCGAAAGTTTGTAGAGAAAGTTAATTCATTTTCGTTTTGCTGCGAAGAATCTGGCAATAGAATGTTAAAGTCACCCGCAAGCGCAAAGTGAAACAAGATGCCAGGAAAACTTTGGCGCTTTGCGAGAAATAATTTTAAGTTGTTGCTTAAACAATTATTTTTTTCTCATTTTATTCTCCTTAACTCTAAACAGTACCTGTCTTATTTTCAGCCGTTTGTAATGGACATATAACTCCTTTAGATGTAACAATACTCTCCACTAATTTAAAAGCTGCCGGATGGTTTCATTGTCAAAAAGCTTTTTTCCTTTAACCAAGAGTCAGTGGTGGATTTTGAGTCTTAGTTCGTTACAAGATCATTCTTCATAACACTTGATAAGCTTACTACTGCCCAAACCTGGATATCAGCACCTTGATTTTTGGCTTTTTGATATCTGCCAGGTTTTTTATAAGTACTGAGTTTTCCACCCTGTAACAACGGAGTCCGCCTTTTCATGTTTTGGAAAAGACATATTTTGTGCTTTATGATACTGGCCAAAAGACTCCATGCTGTGGCCATAGTGCCCCATCTCTTCAAATGTTTTCGGCCCAACAAATAATCTGCAGTTGTTTCAGTTCTTTTGCACTTCCTACATACTTTCGTCACCATACGATCAGTCAGCCGCCATATTTAAATTCCGATCTATCTTCCTCTGTCCACGGTGCTTGCATTACGCCATTTAGTGTATGATTCCTAAACTATTATTTTTCTCATGTTGTTTAATTTTTTTAATTATTTCATCACTCAGCTTTTTCATTCGTAGCTCAACCCCATATGTATTGCCACTTGAAGCACATCGTGTTTATACTTTCAGCGATTTGACATAATGCAATACCGTCACATCGCCTTGCCTGTTTTTTCCATACGTTCGGCTAGTATTCTTATCCTTATACAGTATATAGACAGAGATTCAGTTGTTTTGCACTCATACCAATTGATAAAACTCCTGTTTTTCATCAGCATATTTTATGTTTTGAGTCCATACCAATATTAGGGTTAGAAACAGTTTTATTTTTCATCTGTTTTACCAATCAGACCATAATTTACATGCTGGCATTACTTGCAGATGATGCGGTGCACTCATGCATGTCACTACGTTTTGGTTCAGGTTGCTGGTAATATACTTTTTGATGTTCTTTACGTTCATATAAATATAAAATTACGGGTTGCTACTTTGCTTTTTCATCCCGATAGCTATCAGACGCTTATTTTACTCATGTGATTGTAAATTTTCTTTCTACTATCGGTGCGATAAGTGCAAACAGATTTTCCAAATGTTCATTGACATTTTAAATCCTTCTGTGAAGCCATTTCAATCATTTCTCCATGCGGGCAAGGGCTCATGTAAATATAATACTGACTTTTGTGGTTCCGTTTTGTTCACTAAAAGTTAATCCCATCATAACCGGCAATCAGGGTTTTATCTTTGTCTGCAAAAGCATTCGACATTTTGAAGTTGTTTTTGGGCTAATGGAAGTGTATTCTGAATTGCCCAACGCTCTGTTTCCGTCGGACTTAACATCGCATAAAATCTTCGTTCGCAACTTAAAATCCATAATTTGTTCTTGATGTCCACGTTAGGCGCACCATTGTCAGAATTCGGTTGGTAAAGCATCCTACAGCGAAGTTCGGCATCAATTCCCCTGGTTTGAATAAATTTTTGTGCTTGTCTACGGTAAATCAAATAGCAAATTGTTTTTCATTTTTTCTGTTTTATTGTTGATATCTTCAAAGTTGTTAAGTGGTTTCAATTTTTCAAACATTTAAGACTTATCGATTCTTTTATTTTTAGTTCGAGTGATAATAAATCTCTCTGCCTGATAGCTCTTGTTCATATTCGCATTCGGTTAATTTTATATGTTCTTGATACTGCCTGCCTGCTTGTGTGAAAATGTTCGGCAAGTGCATTGGGTGTCATTGCCTGTTAGCAATCATGCAATAATTGTCTTCTTGTCGGTCAGCGATAGCTTGAAAATGTCTTTCTTGTTCCATTATTAGATTATTTGTACTATGTGGTTGCAAATATAAGTGAATTACCTGGTTGCGCAAATTTTTTTCAAAATTATTTTTTGATCAACGTGAAATGCGGAAAGTTTAAAGTCGTAGGGAGTCTTTGGCATTATCGATTACGACGTGTATTGCCGCATGTGGGTCTTTTTTTGCGGCTCATAGTAAAGAGCTACTGCGCCAAACCAAATGTTTTGTTTTAAAGAGTTTAAGATCAACTCTTCCTTGATATCTTAAATAATGGTAGCGCTTCCTAAATAGTTGGCTGAACGCAAGTGGTATTCATCAATTAAGTCAAGTTGCGTTAAGGCTACTATTAACTTGGGCTACCAACTAAAATGTCCTTTGCTGCTTGTTGCCTGAGTTCTAAAACTTCTTCTTTAAGGTCTTCTTTGCCAACTTTGCCGTTCTCCATTCAACTGTGAAGTGTGCGGGAAAAACAATTTTGGGATCTTGTCTATTGTTACTGCAAATTTATCCATTGATTTGATACAGTAGGATTTTTTATTACAGTTGGCCAGTATTCCATAAGCTGATATGTTATCCTTCCATATAAAATGGTACCTGCACTACGCAACAACTCACTGTAATGCTGATGTATTTCTTCATCTGCAATCATTGCCGTGTGGTCGCAAACCGTCCAATGTCATATTGATCGCTGCAATTACTTTCTCATTTATTTTGTTTAGTCAATTGTCAATTTTCGTATCGGCGGCTGAGTTCGATGTAAGCGTATTATTTTTCTATGCCGCTGATAAAAATCAACAACAGTCATGAGAACAACGTCATGCACGATTACAAATTCATCATACACAACCAGGATTGATAGCAATTAATAATTGTGAGGTTGTGTATAGTTTCTCTGAAAATCATTGGACCTGCTAATATTTTTTAGCGTAAACTTGAAGCAATTGAATCAGAGCCACTAACAATAACACATAATCCCGGATAAAGACCAGTGATTACAACACCAATAAGCTGAGTACTGTACCGTAAGAGCTATACCATTGATATGGAGGTAACAACACTAATGTTCTCGTTCCATTTTGATAATAATTTAAAATTTAAAATATTGAGAGTTCAAAAATATAAAAAGTACTTTGAATTACAAAGTGAATTAGATTATTTTCCGAACCCTTGCCCAGGTCCAGAACTACAGATGATAGACAGGTGAGCTGAACCGGTGTGGTCTGTCAATGTTGGTTTCATGCAGTCGGTTCAAAGTTAGCACTGTCCCACCTTGCCGCCAACCCGCCGCTTACGAAAGTCTGTACAGAAAGTTATGAGTTTTCCGTGGTCGGTGGAAT
>Ga0137405_1313997_pt1 | contig 9950 bp, 15 predicted proteins | sample CZOMad2_1_16fung_FD_122055 | JGI IMG/M metagenome (GOLD analysis project Ga0137405, IMG submission 122055) | Vadose zone soil fungal communities from Angelo Coast Range Reserve, California, USA - CZOMad2_1_16fungal (PacBio error correction) | ecosystem: Environmental > Terrestrial > Soil > Vadose... | reverse complement strand
CCCTGTCCTAGCCGGAATACCGTTTGAGATACCAACCGTGAACCGCTTGCGAAGATCTGCGTGAAAAGGGCACGAATTGGCACCCCGCAAACTTGAGAAGATGGCGGGCACACAAAAGGTCACGGACACGAACAGGCGAATGTCAAGATATCGTGCACTTCCGATGACCTTTGCCGGGTTGCGCGACGCAGCGACGCGGCGCGAAACGATTCATCCGACCTGTGCCGGGCGCAGGTTTGCCGAGAAGGACGCTGTTCGTTAATGCCGGGCGGAAAACTTGTGATCACCGCCACCGCGCGTGCTCACCTTTTTATGAAAGCAAGTATGTCTGCATTTTTACCTGGTCCTTGTGCGTCGAGCACATTCCGTGCGGTCGCGCCCGGATAGACTTTGAGGGCGTCGCACTCCTAACAATTTTGGCGGACAGTCTCGCCGAATCGTTCGATCGGACGATTCTGATCGTCATCGCCGCTGCTAGATCAAGATCGGTACGCATCTTTCTAGATCCTCAGTAGGTCGGTTCGGAAAACGCCTTGATTGAAAGTACGCGCCCGGAGTCGCACATCATCCCCTGCAGCCAGAAGATTTCACGCAGAACCTCAGAGCCTCCGCGGCGGGTCGCCCCCCCCCCCCCCCATTGAATCCATAGAACGGAATGGGAAAGGTCCTTCCAGAACTTTCGAACGATCGGCCAACACGTTTCGCACGAATCTCAGTCGAACACAGCATCGGTAAGCCCGTGATTGGTTTCGTCTTCACCATACGGTGTAATGGGGCGCCGATCAAACCGCTTTGCTAACGGCGGGCTGCTGCCGTGAGTCGATGTAACGTGCACTTCGCCACCGCCGGTTGCAGGTGGCCCCACATGATCGCATTCTTTCAGACCGAGAGCTTCAGTAAGCTCAGCCGAGATCATCGCGTAGGTTCCAAATCGTTGCCGTTGCCATGGCTGACTCGAGCGTCCATGACGCGCCGGTCGTGCGGCGATGCAGCGATATCCGTTCGAAGACAGGAAGACATCTGATCTTTCGAAAAGCATCTGCTGACGCGGCAGCATGGCTAAAGACAAGCCGGTTGCCAGGCCCAGTCCTTGTAACTAGATCCGGCGTCCCGTCCTTGGTAGTGATACGTAGGACATTAACAAAACTCCTTCTTATTCCGAATCGTTGATGAACTCAACAAATTCCGTTCGTTCGGGAGTTCGTCAGGCCATAGTTAGCACGAAGCAGAACCGGGACTCGTCGCTCTTGCATTTGATCGTAGCCTTCGCGACTTGATTCAGCGGATACTTTTTCGATCATCGGTGAATCACTCCGAAAACTCCATCTTATTTGAGCGGGTCGCAGCTGATCCCGTTCGTATGCGAGAATTCTCGGCAAGTATTTCGCACGAACGATCAACGGAGGCATCGGACACAACTTACCCAGGAAGCGCCAAAAGCATTCGCCGACGCTATAGTTGAAGTCGTGGTTTACTGAGGTTCGCGATGAGTAATGCGATTCTCAAAAAGATGGAGTTCGGAGTGATTCACCCGATGATCGAAAAGTATCGCTTGATCAAGTGCGCGAAGCTAGATCAAATGCAGAGGAACGAGTCCGGTTCTGGCTTTCGTTGCTACTATGGCTGACGAACTCACTGAACGAACGGATTTGTTGAGTTCATTCAACGATCGGAATAAGAAGGCAGGTTTTTATTGTCTACGATCACTTACCAAGACGGGACGCGGTCTATTACAAGGACTGGGGCATCTGGTCAACCGGTTGTCTTAGCCATGGCTGGCCGCTGTCAGCAGATGCTTTCGAAGATCAGTGTTCTTTCCGGTCTTCGACGGATATCGCGCACTCGCGCACGACCGGCGCGCATGGACGCTCGAGTCAGCATGGAACGCAACGATTTTGGAAACCTACGGTAATGATCTCGCTGAGCTTACTGAAGCTCGTCGGTCTGAAAGATGCGATTCATTTGGCCACTCAACCGGCGGTGGGGCAAGTCGACGTTTACATCGGACGTCACGCAGCAAGCCGCGTTAGCAAAGCGGTTTTGTCGGGCGCCATTACACCGGTGTGGTTGAAGAGCGAACCAATCCCGGCGGCTTACGATGCTGTGTTCGACGAGTTCGTGCGAACGTGTTGGGCCGATCGTTGCGAAGTTTGAAGGACCTTTCCATTCCGTTCTATGGATTCAATCGACCCGGCGCGGAGGTTCTCTGAGGTCTGCGGTGAATCATTCTGGCTGCAGGGGATGATGTGCGGATTCCGGGCGCGACGTTCTGCATCAAGGCGTTTTCGAAACCGCCTTACTGAGGATCTGAAAGGATCGACGTACGATCTTGATCCTTCACGGCGATGGACGTCAGATCGTGCCGATCGACGATCGGGCGAGACTGGTCCGCAAATTGTTAGGAGTGCGGACGCTTCAAGGTTTTCGGGCGCGCCGCACGGATGTGCTCGACGCACAGGACAGGATAAATGCAGACTACTTGCTTCTCATAAAAGGTGAGCAAGCGGCGGTTGGGTGATCACAAGTTTCCGCCCGGGCATTACGAACATGCCTCTTCTCGGCAAACCTTGCGCCCGGCAGCCAAGGTCGGATAGATCGTTCGCGCCGCGTCGCTGCGTTCGCGCAACCCGGCCAAAGGTCAATCGGAAGTGCAGATATCTTGGAGCAATTCGCTGTTCGTGTCGGACCTTTTTGTGTGCCGCCATCTTCTCAAAGTTTGCAGGGGTGCCAGATCGGTGACCCTTTTCACGCAGATCTCGCAGCGTTCAGGGTTGGTATCTCAATACGGTATTCCGGTAGGACAGGATGTTGTCGACAACACGAGGCATGGGTAGAGAAATGAGAGTTGAAACTCTTTCCCCCCGACTCTGTCACAGAGCCGCGTCATGGTACGGCATGATCAAGCCTTCGCAATGATGTTTCGACCGGCTCAATGAGTGGGGCTCGAAGCGTTCCGCGCTGGAAAAGTTCGACTACGGGCGGCGACTTAGCATTGTGCATCGTCCATGTGGGTGAGTGGGTTGGACTCATGAACGTACCGCATCTGCAGCTCAGTATTTCCGATGCGGCGCTGATGGCTGCTCTGACGGAGCTACGGCGAGGTAGAACTGCGCCCTTCACGCAAGTTTCGGGACCCGCGCCTGAGTGCGATGGTTGCGGCCGTTGATGGGAGATGTTGCTGGCTTTCCGAGCGGGCGGCGTTTTGGATCTGTCGAACAGCGATGCCGTAGCGCTGGTCAATGGCCATGCAGTAAGGCACGTCCAGTGCAGATATACGAGGCGGACTAAAGGCTCAGCGCGCTGCGAAGCATTAAGAGTTGGTCCATGCGAAGATGGAAGACACTTGATCTCGACGAGATGGCGCAATCTGTAGGATTGAGCACCGCTCATTTCGCGCGATGTCGCAAGTCAACGGCGAGACCCCGATCAATTTGTTCGCGCCAAAGGCTCGAGCGCCGCTAAACGATGTTGCGTGCTCCGATGCGCGAGTATTGGGATGTGGCCGTGGCTGTGGCTTCAAGACCCAGCAGCACTTTGCACAGGTCTTTCGGGACGTCTGGAGTTAGCCCGACAGAGTATCGGCAGGTTCTGTCGGCTCGAAGCGACTGCGCGTCGGACCACCTCCTCTGAAGATAGCAACGCTGATATTTGTGATTCGCAGCCAGAACTTCACTCTCACGGGTTGCCGTTCACTTCCTTGTTAACGTCAGCCGTGTCCGATTTGGTAACTCATGGCTCCTTGCACCCGCCTCTGGCTGTGGGTCCTCCGTCAACAATTCTGACTCGGCCGCGCGTAGCTCATTCGAACTCTCGTCCGTCGTTCCCCAAGACAAGCCCAACTCAGGTGGTTAAGTCGTCGGATTCTCGCTTGTGAGAGGAAGGAGCATAAATTTAGCAAGATTCCGACCATCCAGCAGAAATCGCACAACTCCGTTTCGATCTGCGTTACTCACTGTTGTGAGCAGAGTCGCAAAATCGGCCGGAACTAATTCAACACAGGAGGGTAACTCATGGAAAGCATTATGGATTGTTAGTCACGCTCCGAAGCACGCGCAGGCAGGAGGCTGATGCCGAGGCATTTCTAAAGTCAGCTCAGCCACTCGCGCTGAATGAAAAAGCGACCTTGAAATGGTATGCGATTCAAGATCGGTCCCAGGGAAGTCGGCATCTTCGACACCTTTGCAAATGAAGCGGGCGCCAATGCCATGACTGGCGAGATGCGAAGGCTTTTTGGGGCTCGGGCAACGAAATTGTTTGCGACTCCCCGCAGGTCGAAAAGTCGGAAATCCTTGCAAGCACACTTGAGAACCAGGTGGAGCCTAGACGCAACAGCGTCAAAACCACCGGCAAGATCAACTGATGCTTGATTGCCGGAACAACACGGGAGATCTGAAATGTCATACGTCACGGTGGCAATGAAAAGCTGGAAGCTTCACGCTCCGCTCCAGGCACACGGAGACTCTGGGTCAATGAGTCAAACCACGAATCAACATCCGCTCAGCGCAAGCCGCCAGCGCTTGTTTCCTCTGCGATGGCCGCTCTATGGCTGCCGCTTTGATTCAACCAGGAACTCGCGCTCAGGATGTTGCACCACCATCTCGGGGTCCTGGGGCAGTTCAGTCTGTCGGGGATCATTCGCTCACATCGAGAACAAATCGGGCTTTTTCATATCAACATCACGAAGCCCTCACAACCTATCACGAAGTTCCCTCGGACTTGAACCAGATCACGGACAAGACTACATTGGGCGTCGCCTCAAACGACCTGCCGGACGCACGAAGGTGGCAAAGCAGATCTTCTATTTCCGTCGGAACTCCGAGGCGCCGTGGAAGGCAGCGTTGTCGTGGATGTGCAGCCCGGCACTGCCGACTCAGAGTCGATGACCAACGGATCTGTTTCCCTGCGCGCGCGGCCGAGTCACGCTCTCGAATGGACCAACGCGTGTGCCAAAAGGGAAGTGGAACAACACTGGTCGTTCACTATCAGGTGGAGCACAGACCATTTCCGTCCGGCAAATGTTGCGGTCGTTGTATCGTTCCCGGCGAGGTTCAGCTAGCGCAGGGCAGACGGCTACGCGAAGACCGATAAAACAGGCTGCGGCAAGTCAGTACGCATATGATCCTTGTAATCGGCGACCACCTCAGGCATACAAGTAAACCGGAGGCTGTGTCGTGGTCATCTAGCACACAAATCAAAGTGGACGAATGGCTCGGACGCGCGAGCTCCCGGGACCCGTGCGCTCGTAGTCTGCCGGCACACATCTTAGTACGGATCAGTCATTGGCTTACCATTCCGCTCCTTCTCGGCCTGATTCTGAGCGGCCATATCGATTCTACTGGGCTTCGCCGTTATAACATAATCGAATCCGCAGTCAGGTACCTTCGATTACTTCGCTGACGCGGGAATCTGGATTTGTGCTCACATACCATGGCTGCCCAACTACGCAGACCGAGGACCTGGGTCTACAAACCACATCAGCCTTGGCCCTTCATGCTCGCCTTCGCTCTGCCGTTTTCACTGGTTCTGCGCCTACTCATTGATGCTGAACGGATTCGGTACCTTGCCCGGCCTCATACTCGGAGGGGATGGCGCTCACTCCTGCCCGGTTGAGCGATGCTCGCGGCGTTCTGCAGGTGGCAGCTATTTACTGGCTGCCTACGCAATACTGTTCCGGCGCCGGCAAACGCCTCCGGCTTTCGCACAAAATACAACCCCCTTCAGCGGCTCACCTACTTTGCCGTTGCAGCTGCCGGCGTCCTCGCTGTCGGCCACTGGATGGGCAATTCACAAACGGCGCAACTCCTGGCTTACGCGATTCTCGCGGATTTGACAAGGCCCGCGTTTGGCACTTTTGGCTGATGTGGTTTTTTGTAGTGTTTTGATTCCGCATATTGTTTTGGTTATCGCCGCTGGTTGGGAACACGTTGAGGAGCATGATCACCGGCTGGTCACGAAATTTGGTGCGTTCGGAGTTTCCGACCATGACTCTAAACAGAATGGTGCGGAACAAAAGTCCGCTCCAGGGGATCTGCACTCCTGAAAAGTTTAGGACGCCATTCAGCGAACGGCCGGCCGAACGATTGAAGTCGAACCCTCGATGCTGCGCCGCTCGACTCGCCGTAATCTGCTGGATCTCGGTGCGGAAGCACTCGCCACATTTGTAGTTGGCGGATCACAGCTTCCCGGGAGGTTTTCGAACGGCTGGGTCTCGATCGTCAAAGATTGGACCGAAAGATAAATGGCTTCTGAACAAGCTACAGCAACTCGACGATGATGTGGCAACAGCTCATATTCGCAGCATCATTGGTGCCCACTATAACTAAATCGCAGATTACTCGCTTAAGAACAACTACAAACGGCGCAACGCCAGATCCAGCTTATATTCCGGGTGGCGTCTGACTCTCGATGGGCTGTCCTCCGGCTGACCGTTTTTTGAACATTGACGTTCTTCTCGCACAGCACCAATCCAAGACCAGATACTCGCCTCGTGTGTGTGGACGGTTGGAGTGCAATCGCGTGGTGTCCGGTTTGAGATTCGATGACCTCTTGCATGCTTATCGCCGGTATCCAGGCAAAATGGCCCACACGAATCGTCCGTCAATCGACGCAAACGGAATCCGGATCCATATTTCGTTCGATTGACTGCTGCAGCGCAGATCACAGACTCTACTGGCGACTCGCCTGAACGGAAGCCTTTCCACAGTGGAGCACGGAGCTCCGCTGCGACTGCTTGTACCTGTGAAACTAGGTTGAAGACATTAAGGCGATTACGCGAAATACCTATACCAAAGACGAACCGCCGACTATTGGGCAAAGCGCGGGTATTCACGCTATGACGGATTTGAATACGCCGCCGAGAGTGCCAGATTCTGAGGTCCAGCAATCGTAACTGATCGCTTCTTGTATCCGCCTCAGCACTGTCCTGTGCATCAACAATCTACCGGCCCTGCGGCTGTCTCAGGGTGTCTTGAGTGAGAGAGACGGCGAAAGTCGAATGAGCCTGCAAACTGATTGTAATTCATTGGGGTTCTGCCTCTGTGTGCATCAATGTAGCAAGATCCGACCATCCCAGCAGAAATCCGCACAAGTCCGTTTGCGATCTGCAGTTTAATCACAGTGTGAGCAGAGCGACAGTCAACAAACCGGTCGTGATGGTTGCTCTGCTAACCAAGTGTTTTTGGTTCAAACCGGAAGCTCGCGCTCAAGAGTCCCAGTAGCCTTCGGTGCCGAGGCAGGTGCATCGATTGAACCGACAGTAAAGGAGCTTAGAATGGTACGTACGGGGAAACTGCTCGTTACTGGTGCCTCGCGAGGATCGGAGCGGGACTCGTTGAAGCGTTCTGGAACGAGGTACAGCGTAGTCGCAAACTCGCGAAACGTTACCAAATGCAATCCATTCTCGCGGAGGGAATGTTGCACTGGTGATGAGACATCGGCCACCCCAGCACGGCGGCAATGATTGTGGATACTGCCGTCTCGCGATTTGGGCGATCGATGTGCTGATCACAATGCGGGTGTTTTATTCCGAAGCCCTTCACTGAATACACGACCGAAGACTCAACACTTTAGTCTCCACGACGCTTGCAGGCTTCTCTACGTGACACAGCTCGCGTAAAGCAAATGTTGCGGCAGAAATCGGGCAGCATCGTCAACATCTCAACTACCTGGTTGACCAACCGATCGCAGGTGTAGGGCGGCCGTTCAATCATGCTGAACGGCGCGTTGAAGCAGTGACCCGCGCCTCGCCATTGAATACGCGAAGGAAGGCATCGAGTAAACACCATAGCCCAGGAGTGATCAATACTCCCATGCATAAACCCGAAACTCATGACTTTCTCATAAGGGTTGCACCGGTCGGCAGGATCGGTGTAGGTCAAGGAGGTCGTCGACGCAGTATTGTTTCTGACCGACGCCACGTTCACCTCGGTGAAATTCGCACGTGGATGTGGCGCGCACGCCGCCAAATGGTAAGACCTGCGCACGGAGAAAATAGGGATGACGCTTATCAAAAAACCAAAGCAGTAGCTGGTTCAACCAGGAAGCGATGAAGGATTCATATGTTCGGGTATGTCGGCACCATCCTTGTCGCGATCATCTTGCTGTCAGCGCCCTCGTGGCGGGAATCACGCCGTTCCCGCCGGCTTTCACACGCAAATAGGTTCCGACGAACGGCACCAGCCTCTAGTCCGAGTCGCGGCAAGGGTCCGGCAGTAGTGCTGTTGCATGGCTTCGGCGACACGGGTGATATGTGGCTCCACTGGCAATTGTTCTGGCCAAGAACCATACCGTGATCGTCCCCGACCTGCGGGGCATGGGTTTGTCAGATCACCGGATACCGGCTTTACCAAGAAAAACCAGGCGGTCGACATTGCCGGCGTCATGGTGCACTTCAAGGTCCAGAAGGCAGATCTGGTCACACATGACATCGCAATATGTCGGCTATGCGTTGGCTGCTCTATATCCAGTCCGGGTCACGCGCTGGGTGGTGATCGATGCGCCGCTGCCGGAATTGGCGATTGGGACAACATCATCGCAGCCCGATGCTGTGGCACTTCAATTTCCGGGGTCCTGACGAGGAAGCGCCTGGTGCAGGGCCGGGAGCGCATCTACCTCGATCGCTTCTGGAAGAGTTGTCCGGAGACCCCAAGGGGATCGATGAAGATACGCGGCAGCACTATGCTGCCCTGTACGCACGGCCGCATGCGATGCACGATGCCTTCGAGCAGTTTGGAGCATTCAGCCAGGACGCGGCGACAACAAGGCGTTGCTCGCCAAGGGCGGCAAAGATCACCATGCCGGTGTTTGCCCTCGGCGCCGAGAAGTTTTTCGGCAAGGGTATGGCCGATGAGATGCGGTCCGCCGCCAGCAACGTTACGGGCGGCATCGTGCCCAGCTCCGGCACTGATCATGGAGGAGAATCCACAGGCCACCATCAAGTTGGTTACGGATTTCCTCGCCAAGTAGCTTGCGCTTCAGACAATCTGACACGGGGCGTGAAACTTTCATCATGTACCTTGCCGGGCTTTAACCGGCGCAGAAGAAACTACGGATGACCATTATCAAAAAACCACCAGGTAACTGGCTCAACCGAGGAAGTCATGAGGTGAAGTACACCGCCAAAACCCATACTTCGGGCGTCGTCGCGGCGGCGTCTCCCGCAGTGATGATGGCCGTTTAGATGTTCAGTTTCGGCTCCCGCGAATCCCGGGAACTGGCACCAATCCAGAGCAGTGTTTGCCGCTGGTTGGTCAGCCTGTTTGCATTAGTGCGATGGGACTGTGGCCAGCAAGATGAAGGTCAAACTTCCGGCTGACGCAGCCATCGATGCCGAAATAGATCTGTGCAATTCCGGCGACATTTACTTATTCCAAGTACGGCTTAACGTCAGCCTGCCGGGTTTGGAGCGCGAAGTGGCCCAGGCCATTGTGGACGCCACGCACGGCGAAACATGTGCATATTCCAACGCCACACGGGCACATCGCACGTCACGGTCAACGTGCTGTAACGAACTGTAGCGGGACGGATGCGTTTACAAGCGCGCTGCGCCGGCTCTCGCGGCTGTGATGCGGCAAGAGCATTACGAACTATGACTTCAATCTTGATGCAACGAAGGAGAAAATATGACACTCTCGCAATACCGAACTGCTTTGATGGCAATTGCGGCATCCATACTGACCGTAGTGTTTACACAGGAGCGGTCGCTCAGGCGAACTCCCTCAGGGGGTTAGAAACATCGTCATTGTTCACGGTGCGTGGGCCGAGGATCAAGCTGGTCCAAAGTGATTTCACTACTTCAAGCCAAGGGTTGCATGTGGTCCGTGCAGAACCCATTGACCTCGTTGGCCGACGACGTTGCCGCCACCAGCGCGCCATCGCATTGCAGGATGGCCCTGTATTGCTGGTGGGCCATTCCTATGGAGAGTGGTTATCACGGAGGCAGGAAATGATCT
>Ga0137405_1432159_pt1 | contig 9977 bp, 5 predicted proteins | sample CZOMad2_1_16fung_FD_122055 | JGI IMG/M metagenome (GOLD analysis project Ga0137405, IMG submission 122055) | Vadose zone soil fungal communities from Angelo Coast Range Reserve, California, USA - CZOMad2_1_16fungal (PacBio error correction) | ecosystem: Environmental > Terrestrial > Soil > Vadose... | reverse complement strand
CCCCCTTGGTGGCCCCTTTTCCCCCCGGTGCTTCCGGTGTCGCCCTTCCGTCCTGGGATTCCAACTAAAATTGTAGGAGGTAAACACTTGTAACTACTGGCGCTTAAGGAATCGCGTTAATTGTCGCGATGTGCGCAAGCAGGTAAAGATCTCATCGATCTCACTTTGGTAAGAAAAGCTGAATAGTTTAATGCCTCAAGTCCTAATCGAATTGAGTCCCGAGTTGAATTGCGACTTGATGCTGGTTAGTCTTACTGCCTGCTTGACGCTATTTGTTACGCAAGGTCTACAAGTACAGTCTGGCATTGGTAAGTTACGTAGGCTGAGTATTTCAATCTGCGCCATTAATTGCTAGTCGTTGAAAAAACACGGTTGATCGATGTAGGTTGATTGCACTGCCTGGCGACTTGTTCGCCCGTGATTGTTGTGTCCGTGAGTCGCCAAATTGCGATGCGGATAGCCCACATCGAAAACAGATCGTAGATAGCCAGACTTGCTGATTGTTAGAGTCGTACAACTGTAACATCAACTGGAACATATTGGCGAAGAATGCTTGACCGTTGAAAGAAAATATTCTATTGTAACTAATGAATCAAGGTTAGTCGATTCAGTACTCTGGCCTTTGTTATTTGCCAATGATGCTGGATCGGTTACTAATGTCCAAAAAGAGCATCGGTCGGATTGTTACCTACATTACTTCCGCGATGAGGTGTAACATTTCCGTCAGTGTAGTAAACAGCATCATAACTGATTGTATGATGTGCTATTAGCCATAGCTTTAGGAGCTACATATAGAATGATACAGCCATCACCTACAACAGCGTCATAAGGAATTGTCCAGGATGTAACTGTATTGATTAAGATTGTCGGTAACTGTTAGTGTAGTCTTATTGTTAAATGCGTCAACTTTGAACGCATCAATAAAAACATAATAATCGCTGCGAGTCGCATACACCGTCTCATCGGTCAACGTCAAGTTGTCGGTCGGTAGATATGGCTACGGAAAATCAACGGTAAACTCATAGCATGTGGTATAATTCATCAATGGATTGTAATTGTTTTTGATGGATGGCAGCAAGGGCCGAACTTTCTAAATTGGTACCCCATCCTGCATTGCATTGATGGCAACTTTACATGCTGTAAATAGATCCTTGATTAAGGATACATCATCTACGTTGTAATTGCTTTTGAGTATTGCGCTTCGATTCTAAAGCCGTCTTTGAAATAGGCGGCTAATGCGTCTGCGGCAATCTGCGGCTCGTTAAGTCGCTCTGAGATGACACAGGTCTACCCCAATCATCGTGCCGTATTTCAGGTATAAATTCCTGAAAGTAATTCCGTTATAACCACGACCGCGATAACGAAATCCATCTCCAACTGCACTATTGCGTTGAAGCCTCCGACAACCGCATCATAAAATACACATCATCGGTTCTTAATTTTGGTTAGTTGATCGTCTGTATATTTTGATAGTCGTTTTCCAAACAACAATCGCACCTGGCACTGGTGTATTTACGATAACTCGATTCATTTCGGGTATTAAATGGTCGTTTCAGTCACAACTACTGAAGTATCGCAGCCTTGACAAATGGATTATGAATCCCTTGTTTATCCGCGCCTCCGAAATTGCTTTTACTTTGTCTTGTGGAAACATAAAGAAATAGACTACCTTGTCGGAGTAGTCTATTGTCAGTTCAGGGTTTGGTCATTTTTTCTTTTAGGCTCTTTTAGCTCGTCTTGTTTCAAACCGCTCTTTTCAGGGGCATTGGCCATCTCTTGTTATTGATCATAAATGCAACTGCTTTTGTCTTCATCGCTGCCGATGATTGTATCCTCCCATGAATTACAGTTCCTTTGGTATGAAGAACTCTTCGCTAATTGCTTTGCGGATTAAAGCTCTGATCGATCGATCGCCTGAATTTAAAATCTCAAAAAAAGTCACTGGCCTCTTATCGGCCATTCTGAAACGCGATGCCCATGATTTTCATTGGTTCATCATAAATTCCGATGAAGCTGCGAGTTCTGAGATAGCTCCCCAGTCTTCATTGTCTACCAATCATATACTTGGCTACGGCCTTCGTTCTCATCCGTCCTGCATCGAGTGCAATTTTCGCATCTCCTGCATTATTGAGTTCTTTGAAGAGTGCCTTCCCAGATAATAGATTTGGAGATCCATCACAGAAGGCGAGTTCTTAAGGAAATCATACATTAGGAATCCATTAAGATCTCGTTGCCATCACGCACTACAAACGGTCGTGGCGTTGACTGAGTTCGAAATATTTTCCCGATCTTTTCCTTCTCATCTTTTACCCTCCACGTATTGTACTCCTGATCCTACTCCGAGAATTCCTTTCTCTTCGAGTTTAGGATACAACTTCGCGAGTGCTCGGCAAAATCGGTGTATGTCCTAAAACTTACAGATCCGTTTTTGCAGCTACATTTCGTCTAAAACGAAAAATGTATTCTTGTTAGAATTAAATGGTTTGGCCATAAATAGTTTAAATTAAATTATCGTTAAAGAATTGATTCCAGGTACTTTGAATACCCAGAATCAATTGTGGAATAGTGAATTATCCGTTGGAGTAGATCAATCCAAGACGGTTAGGAAGTACCACTTTAGGCATGAACTCCCCGAGCCTTGCATCTCAAATCCATCGAAGGATTGGATCCTGAGGACAGGAGATGCCATACCTGTGATCACTTTCTGCACCATCTTACGATCGCCTGTCTCACCCGTTTGTAGCGCACTGAATGTGCGCTCGCCTGAGTCGTTGTACGGAGTCAAGAACAGTCCGAGTTACGGAAATCTTTAGCTGTTGATGTTGCTGTTGAGGAGGAACTACGGCACTGTCAGAGAACATTTCATAGTAAGCGAAGTGCAAACGTTTTCCACCAACTTGGTAGCTCTGGAAGTCCAGACCTGCAAAGTTCCGCAGGCTTCTCTCCAATGTGTACCTGACGTAACGATAGAAGAGCATGTTGGCACCATCAAACAAGAATTGCTCACCGCACACACGATCAATCGTTAGATGCGTTCTGAGTGTAGATCTGCTCAAGAAATTGGAGAGATCTGCTCTTGCACACCGATGGCCGAAGAGAAAGTAGTTTGAATGCTGAGCCTTCAGCATACTCCATCATCACGAGTGTAGTTGGTTGCTCACCTGAACTACTGCACCCTTCCCAAACACAAGAGTTGCCTCGATGTCGCGCATGAATTCCTTCTGAGCGAATGGCTCTTGCTGGAAGTACCATGACTTGTCGTCCAATCCATGTTTTTTGGTTCAGCATGTCCGCAGAAATCTTCAGTTTCTTACGAGTGATCTGCATTACGTTGTATCTTCGAAGGCATATCAAGACGGGTTCCACCTGCATCGGCAGAGCCTCTGCGAAAGCGGTCCAATGTGACCGATAGTCGCACTAGTAGGCAGTAATGTGCTAGACCAGTTACCTCCAGCGTAGCGAGCTACAGTGATGGTCTGGAAGCCAGGATCTGCGGAACTACCGATTGCTGTGAGATTACCGTTTTCTTCGGATCGTTTAACCGCGAATCAAATCACCACTAAGAGTAGCCATACAATGCATTGCCTGATGCAACATCGTAGTCAAGTTAGTGTGATGGTAGCATTGCAGTGTACCGTTAGCAATAGATGTAGCTACGCAGGCCTTTACGAGTACGATCTTGAATGAACCAAGAGTGTACGCGAGAGCCCCTTGCGCCAACTGAAACTCCATGCGATTTTTTCCGCAAGAGAAAGTAAATAATATTGAGGTATTTAACATCAGTACTTTACTGATGTCGGGGAGTTCTAATGAACTGAGGAACACGTGGTTAGCTAAATCGATGCCTCCGCGATTTGCGGAGCCAGGATTAATTGAGTTGAAGGAAAACTCACTTCGGGCACTGCCATAGAATTATTGTTATTATTGGTAAGGACTATTAAGATTGATTAGAGCAGTTTGTTGCTCTTACTTAAATTCTCTTCATGTGACAGACTTGTAAATTCCAAAAAACATGAAGGCCGCTAGAATTTTTACCTATAAGTGGTCATGTGATCAACATCAAATTGTTGCTCATGAACACAGGATTTAGTAATGATTAAAACTTACGCGATTCGCGATGATTTGCTCTTCGTATTTTTCCGAAGGAGATTTCTCTTCGTTTCAGGAGCCGGAGTGTCGCGGGGTGTGGTGAGTTGGACGTTTCTCAACCTTTGCTAGATGTCTTTTTTCGCCTTGACTACGATGCATCGGACTTGAACTTTAACATCTGCTCACCATGTTCCGGCAAGCACGATCGTTTTCGCAATCTGCTTTCATGTTAGACCGCTTCTCACAGATCTTCATAGTTACACCAAATGTTTTTTTAGTCAGCTTGGATGTAGTACTTCCCTCGTAGATTGCGTTAGAGTGCTTCTGCTCAAAATTTGATTCCGTAACCTCGAAAGGAAGTAGCTGGTTTAATCTTTTGTAGACAGTAGCCAATTCTTTTTCTTTTTCGATCAGCCGCTCCTTTTGGCTTGTTGACGATAAGCGTCTGCGCGAGTTTTGCTGATCGATTAAGTACTTCTGAATCCTGGAACCTTCTACAGTTCTTGTCACTTCAGGTACTGTGGCGATCTCATCGAGGATTTCTGTTCCTTCGGTGAGCCGTCTGAGTTGCGGAGCCGCTGGCATCTTACTTAATTCAGAGAAGGCTTGTTCCTCGTAAAGTTTTGTTGGGCTTACTTTCGTGTAGTCACGATCGACTCCGCGAGGTAAGTTTTCCAATCACCTTTTTTTTTGGTGATCTCGATAAGCTTCTTTGAACTCGTCGGAATTCCCTGGAGAGGGGCATCCTGGACTTGGTTTCAATTTTGCTTTTTAATTCAAGACCTTGCGATAAATTCACTCTCATCTTTTGTCTCCCCTAGCTCCAAGGCACTGCCGAGTTTGCCTGAAGTCAACTGTTTAATGGTTCTGTTTTATCAACTGTAGTCTCAATACCATTCTCTCTCAACAAACTCGGCAAGTGCCTTGGAGCTAGGGGAGACAAAAGATGAGAGTGAATTTATCGGCAGGTCTCTGAATTAAAAGCAAATTGCACAAGTCCGGATGCCCCTCTCCAGGGATCCAGACGAGTTCAAAGAGCTTCTGGAATCACAAAACAGGTTTTGGAAACTACCTCGCGGAGTCGATCGTTGACTACACGAAGTAAGCCCAACAAAACCTTTACGAAGGAACAAGGCCTTCTCTGATTAAGTACGATGCAGCGGCTCCGCAACTCAGACGGCTCACCGAAGGAACAAGAAATCCCGATGAAGATCGCCACAGTACTGAAGTGACAAAGAACTGAGAAGGTTCCAGGATTCAGAAGTAACTAATCGATCTAGCAAAACTCGCGCAAGACGCTTATCGTCAACGCAGCAAAAGAGAGGCTGATCGAAAAAAAGAAAAAGATGGCTACGTCTACAAAAGACTTAAACTTCAGCTACTTCCTTTCGAGATTACGGAATCAAATTTGAGCAGAAGCACTCTAAGCAATCTACGAGGAGTACTTACATCCAACTGACTAAAAAACATTTGGGGTTAACTATGAAGATCTTGTGAGAAGCCGGTGCTAACATGAAAGCGAAATTGCGAAAACGATCGTGCTTGCCGAACATGTGAGCAAGATGTAAAGTTCAAGTCCGATGCATCGTTAGTCAAGGCGAAAAAAGACATTCCAGCAAGGTTGAGAACGTTCCAACTCACCAACACCCGCGAACACCTCCGGCTCCTGACGAAAGAGAAATTCCTTCGGAAAAATACAGAGAGCAATCAATCGCGAATTCGCGGTAAGTTTTAATCCGCATTTCTAAATCTGTGTTCCATGAGCAACAATTTGATGTTGATCACATGAACCACTTATATGGTACAATTCTAAGCGGCCCTTCATGTTTTTTTGGAATTTACAAAGTTCTGTCACAATGAAGAGAAATTTAAGTAAGAGCAACAACTGCTCTAATCAATCTTAATAGTCCTAACCAATAATAACAATAATTCTATGGCAGTGCCCGGAGTGAGTTTTCCTTCAACTCAATTAAATCCTGGCTCCGCAATCGCGGAGGCATCGATTTAGCTAACCACGTGTTCCTCAGTTCATTAGAACTCCCCGACATCAAGTAAGTACTGACTGTTAAATCCCTCAATATTATTACTTCTCTGCGGAAAAAATCGCAGGAGTTTCAGTTGCGCAAGGTCCTCGCGTACACTCTTGGTTCATTCAAGATCGTACTCGTAACAGGCTGCGTAGCTACATCTATTGCTTACGGGTTAAACAACTGCAAAGTGCTACATCACCACTAACTTGACTTACGATGTTGCATCAGGCAATGCATTTGTATGGCTACTTCTTAGTTGGTGATTTGATTCGCGTTAACGACTCCGAAGAAAACGGTATCGCGTCACAAGCAATCGGTAGTTCCGCAGATCCTGGCTTCCAGACCATCAACTGTAGCTCGCTACGCTGAGGTACTGGTCACCACATTACTGCCTACTAGTGCGACTACGGTCACATTGACCGCTTTCGCAGAAGGCCTTCCCTTGCCCCCGGAAAAAAATGCAGGTGGATACCCGTCTTGAATGCTTACGAAGATTAAACGTAATGCAGATCATCGTAAGAACTGAAGAATTTTCTGCGGACATGCTGACCAAAAAACATGGATTGACGACAAGTCATGGTAACTTCCAGCAAGAAGCCCATTCGCTGCGAAGGAATTCATGCGCGACATCGAGGCAACTCTTGTGTTTGGGAAGCGTGCAGTAGGTTCAGGTGGAGCAACCAACTACACTCGTGGATTGATGGAGTATGCCTGAAGGCTCAGGCATTCAAACTACTTTCTCTTCGGCCATCGGTGTCAAGAAAGCAGATTCTCCAATTTCTTGAAGCAGATTACACTCAAGAACGCATTAACGACTGATCGTGTTGTGACGGTGAGCCAATTCTTGTTTGATGTGCAACATGCTCTTTCTGATCGTTACCGTCAGGTACCACTTGGAGAGAAGCGCGGAACTTGCAGGTCTGGACTTCCAGAGCTACGAAGTTGGTGGAAAACGTTTGCACTCGCTTACTATAAATGTATCTCTGACAGTGCAGTAGTTCCTCCTTCAACAGCAACATCAACAGCTAAAGATTTTCCGTAACCTCGGAATTGTTCCTTGACTTCGGTACAACCGACTCAGGCGGAAGGGCAACAATTCAGTGCGCTACAAGAACGTTTGGTGAGACAGGCGATCGTAAGATGGTGCAGAAAGTGATCACAGGTATGGCATCTCCTGGTCCTCAGGTATCCAATCCATTCGATGGATTTGGAGATGCAATGGCTCGGGGAGTTCATGCCTAAAGTGGTACTTCCTACCGTCTTTGGATTGATCTACTCCAACGGATAAATCCTAATTCCCAAAATTGATTCTGGTATTCAAAAGTACCTGGAATCATTCTTTTTAACGATAATTTAATTTAAACTATTATGGCCAACCATTATTCTAACAAGAATACATTTTTTCGTTTTAGACGGAAATGTAGCTGCAAAAAACGGATCTGTAAAGTTTTAGGACAAACACCGAATTTGCCGAGCACTCGCGAAGTTGTATCCTAAACTCGAAGAGAAAGGAATCTCGGAGTCAGGATCAGGAGACAATACGTGGAGGTAAAGATGAGAAAGGAAAAGATCGTGGGAAAAAATATTTCGAAACTCAGTCAATCGCACCGAACGTTTGTAGTGCGTGGATGGCCAACGAGATCTTAATGGGATTCTAATGTATGATTTCCTTAAGAACTCGCCTTCTGTGATGGATCTCCAAATCTATTATCTGGAAGGCAACTCTTCAAAGAACTCAATAATGCAGGAGATGCGAAAATTGCACTCGATGCAGAACCGTGAGAACGAAGGCCGTAGCCAAGTAAATGATTGGTAGAACAATGAGACTGGGGAGCTATCTCAGAACTCGAGCTTACATCGGAATTTATGATGAACCAAATGAAATCATGGGCCATCGCGTTTCAGAATGGCCGATAAGAGGCCAGTGGACTTTTTTGAGATTTAATTCAGGCGATCGATCGATCAGAGCTTTAATCCGCAAAAGCAATTAGCGAAGGAGTTCTTCATACCAAAAGGAACTGTAATTCATTGGGAGGATACAATCATCGGCAGCGATGAAGACAAAGCAGTTGCATTTATGATAATAACAAAGAGATGCCAATGCCCTGAAGAGCGGTTTTGAAACTAAGACCGAGCTAAAGAGCCTAAAAAGAAAAAATGACCAAACCCTGAACTGACAATAGACTACTCCGAACAAGGGTAGTCTATTTCTTTTTATGTTTCCACAAGACAAAGTAAAAGCAATTTCGGAGGCGCTGGATAAACAAGGGATTCATAATCCATTTGTCAAGGCTGCGATACTTGCAGTAGTTGTGACTGAACACATTTAAATACCCGAATGAATCGAGTTATCGAAATACACCAGTGCCAGGTTGCGATTGTGTTGAAACGACTATCAAAATATACAGACGATCAACTAACAAATTAAGAACCGATGATGTTGTATTTTATGATGCGGTGTACGGAGGCTTCAACGGCAATAGTTTGCAGTTGGAGATGGATTTCGTTATCGCGGTCGTGGTTATAACGGAATTACTTCAGGCAATTTATACTGAAATACGGCACGATGATTGGGTAGACCTGGTGTATCTCCAGAGCGACTTAACGAGCCGCAGATTGCCGCAGACGCATTAGCCGCCTATTTCAAAGACGGCTTTAGAATCGGAAGCGCAATACTCAAAAGCAAATACAACGTAGATTATGATCCTTAATCAAGGATCTATTTACAGCATGTAAAGTTGCCCATCAATGCAATGCAGGATGGGGTCCAATTTAGAAAGTTCGGCCCTTGCTGCCATCCATCAAAAACAATTACATCCATTGATGAACTATACCACATGCTATGAGTTTAACCGTTGATTTTTCGTAGCCATATCTACCGACCGTACAACTTTGACGTGACCGATGAGACGGTGTATGCGACTCGCAGCGATTATTATGTTTTTATTGATGCGTTCAAGTTGACGCATTTAACAATAGACTACACTACAGTTACCGACAATCTTAATCCAATACAGTTACATCCTGGACAATCCTTATGACGCTGTTGTAGGTGATGGCTGGTATCAATTCTATATGTAGCTCCTAAGCTATGGCTAATAGGCACATCATACAATAAGTATGATGCTGTTTACTACACTGACGGAAATGTGTACACCTCCATCGCTGGAATAAATGTAGGGTAACAATCCGACGATGCTCTTTTTTGGACATTAGTAACCGATCCAGCATCATTGGCAAATAACAAAGGCCAGAGTACTGAATCGACTAACCTTGATTCATTAGTCTACAATAGAATATTTTCTTTCAACGGTCAAGCATTCTTCGCCAATATGTTCCAGTTGATGGTTACGGTACGGACTCTAACAATCAGCAGTCTTGGCTATCTCGATCTGTTTTCGATGTGGCTATCCGCCATCGCAATTTCGACTCACTGGACACAAACAATCACGGCGAACAAGTCGCCAGGGCAGTGCAATCAACCTACATCGATCAACCGATTGTTTTTTCAACGACTAGCAATTATGGCGCAGATTGAAATAACTCAAGCCTACGTAACTTACCAATGCAGACTGTACTTGTAGACCTTGCGTCACAAATAGCGTCAAGCAGGAGTAAGACTAAGCAGCAATCAAGTCCGCATTCAACGGGACTCAAATTCGATTAGGACTTGAGGCATTAAACTATTCAGCTTTTCTTACCAAAAGTGAGATCGATGAGATCTTATACTGCTTGCGCACATCGACAATTAACGCGATTCCTTATGCGCCAGTAGTTACAAGTGTTTTTACCTCCTACAATTTTAGTTGGAATCCCAGGACGGAAGGGCGACACCGGAAGCACCGGAGCCACAGGGGG
>Ga0137405_1195821_pt1 | contig 9993 bp, 6 predicted proteins | sample CZOMad2_1_16fung_FD_122055 | JGI IMG/M metagenome (GOLD analysis project Ga0137405, IMG submission 122055) | Vadose zone soil fungal communities from Angelo Coast Range Reserve, California, USA - CZOMad2_1_16fungal (PacBio error correction) | ecosystem: Environmental > Terrestrial > Soil > Vadose... | reverse complement strand
CGTTGTGGCCGGTTTGTTGCAGCAGCGAACGGACTGCCCGGCCTACTACGTCAGCTTCATCTCTAGCCGGAATGATCACGGCAATCCGCACCGGATCCGTATTCCCGAGGTTTTTCTCCGGCGGAGCGGCTGGATATATGCGCCAAAAGCCGCCGCGCGCAAGCACGAGATATGCCCAGATCAAAAGACTGAAAACTCCGGCGGCAATGAGCATTCCCGCTATTGTAAGGCCCGCCGGAACCAGCGACTGGTCACCATTTGCGAAGGCTGAGGCATCCCGGCACTCACCCGGCAACTCACATGGTTGCGGACAATGAAGTACCAGGGGAAAGCGCAGGATAATGGCGGTCGAAAACCAAACCATTAAAGACGCCGCGACTGAAGGGACGCCGCTGGAGAGGTACGTAAACGTCCACATGGGGAACTTTATCCATGTGTTCCTGACTCTGCTGGCGGTACTGGTGATGGTGGCGGCAAGTATTGCGCTGGTCCAGATCGTCCATTATGGGTTCCCGCAGTTATGGCGCGTGGCGGACGAATACGCGATTCTGCATGAACTTTTGCAGAAGATACTCTTGCTGGCGATTGCCGGAGAATTGGGCCTGCTGCTCCTGTTCCATCGCGCCAGCGCCGCAGTGGAAGTAGTGATGTTTGTGATTGCCAGACGAATGGTGGCAACCGACGTCACCGCGTTCGACCTGCTGATGGGCTCGGCCGCGCTCTCCGCGCTGCTGGTGGTGCGCTTCTATTTCCTGCCGGGGAAGCCGAAATAGCCGTCACAGCGCTTGTGAAGCCGGCAATGCCGCGCCATTCCGTGAGCCACCGGCCATGCGGCGCACCTCGCGGACGGTCTGATAAGCGTGAACAATCACTGCAATACAAATGCCGGCGATGATGCACAGGATGGTCCAGGACAGGACCTGGTTCAAGATGACGAGGGCTTTAGTATGTTGCGCGTCTAAATTTGCGTTCTCGGCCGGAATCAGGTAAGGATGGATTTTTGCCACTGAGACAAAAATGAAGAGCGCGACGCAATCGGACAGCGACAGAGCGGCGGCGCGGAGCCACGTCCACTGCGGCCGCAGGAGATTGACGCACTGCTGCAACATCACAATCGATGTCGGCACGAGCACGGGAAGATACCATACGCGAAGAGCTGGGTTCAGGGAGAAGAAGCCTGCAATGGGACCAAATATTACTTGTCCATAACGCGAGAGTGAGAGCCACCAGACAATGAAAAGGATGCTGAAGGCCAAACCAAAAATGGACTCCACACGCGAAACCTGATCTTTTGGGCGTGCCACGCGGGGCAGCTTGCGCGGGTCCCACGTGTTCAGCCAAGTGATGCGCGCCTGAAATTTTTCCAGCACGGCAAAGACAATCGTGATGGCGCCGAAGAGCATAAAGGCGAGGCTCCAGAAGTGTGTCCACGGCCCCAGCAGAGCCAGCCCAGGGTGCGAAGCACGATAGGAAGGCATGAAGACCATCATCCCGATCCAAACGAGAATCCACGGCGCGAGATAACCGAAGGCGACTGCTTTCAACACAAACTTATAAAGCGGGAACAGGGTGGGTCCGATGAGAGATTGCTGAGGCACATAACGCCCGGCCACGCGCATGGGATGTCCGGCCTGCTGGAGAAGCGCCACCAATTCATCTTCGTTAAGCGGGCGACCCAACGACGATTCCCGGTCTTCAATCTGCGAGCGGAGATCGTCACCCAGTTCGGCAATGATGTCATTCTGCTGCGCGCGGAGCAGCCAGAATCTAACGGCTTGTAAATAACGATCGAGAAGTTCCATATAGTTATTGTGCCTCCTGCAAAATTCGGTCTAGAGAAGCGTTGATGGTTTCCCACTCCTGGAGCAGCTGCTGCAAAATCAGCTCGCCCTGCCGCGAAAGCTTGTAAAAGCGCTTGTTGCGCTTATTCTCTTCGCGCCATTCACTGGCAAGAAGACCCTGGGTTTCCAGGCGGCGCAGCAGCGGGTACAGCGTGCCTTCATCGATAGCCAGACCGAGGTCGTCGAGGGCTTTGCGCAGCGTGTAGCCATAGTGTTCCTGCCTGAGGTGGGCCAGAACAGCAACGATCAGGCAGCCGCGGCGAAGCTCCAGCTTCAGGTTTTCGAAGAGGTCAACATCGAGTTGTGTACTGTTCTTCATACAGTGTACCACACACACTATATTATACACAGTATTCGTGTCAAGGAAAAATTGCTTCTTTGACCGGGACAAAGCCCGCAGATGCGGTCCGAATCGCCACGAATGTGAGGTTGTTGAAGGCCTTTGATTAGGCATCGCCCTCGGAATTAGTCTTTGGCTGTGAAGTCGAAGTTTTGTCTGGAACAAATCGACGACAGGAAAAATGGGCCCCTGAGCTTTGCATGCATGCAATTGCCGCAAATCTCAGAGGCCAATATTTGTTTGAACAGGTTTTGAACTAACGCAACGTTACGAACGCAGTTTTTCTAGCGCCATCATCCAGAGAGACCGTCACGGCATAACAACCGGATGCCAGGCCGCTGGTCTTCCAGTTGAACTGGAAAGTGTTGTCCTGGAATTGCAGTCCGGAATTTCCGGCAGATCCGGCATCGAAAGCAACGCCCTCACCACCGGCCAAGCAGGAAGGATCGGGCGCAACCTGTACCGCCGCGATGGATGAGAAGCTGCTGATAAAGCCCTGTTGCACATTCTGAAGCGTCCATTTCAATGGAACGGTTGAACCCAATTTGAAAATCTTATTCGTTGAAACGGGGCTGAAGAAGCCGTTAAACAGATAGTCCACCTCGTAGCCGGCGCTTACTGGTGCCGCAATATTCCCCGCGCCGTCTTTGGCACCGCTGCATGTAGCGGTGAAATGGCCCACACCGTTGGCAGTCCCGCCGGTGATGGAAAGGGCGGCCGGAACTGCGACGCCGGTAGCAGAATCTGTGGTGGAGCAACTTGCCGCTGGAATTGCGCCCAGAGTGTACGTTGCTCCGTTGGTTATGCCGTTCAGCACCACGACGGGGGCCGTGGTATCGACAACTGAGACTGTGAAACTACCTTCTGCGGTTTTGTCGCGACTGTTTGTGGCAGAGCAATTTACGGTGTTGACGCCAAGCGCAAACTGCGATCCTGATGGCGGGGCACAGGTCACGACCAGGTTTGTGTCACGCGCGTCTGTTGCTGTGGCGCTAAAGTTCATGATGGCCCCGGCCGGGCTGGTAGCTTCCGCCGTGATGTTCGTCGGCAGATGGAGCACCGGAGGCGTGGCCTCAGGCAAAGTGAAGTATGCAACCGGCATGTCATGGTCGGAGATGCGTTCCGGACGGTTAGGATCGTTGCGGAAAACTTCAGGGAAATCCGCATCGTTGCGGGCGTAGGCGAAGCGGCTGAGTTTGGAGAGCATCGCCGGATTTACTACCACGTGATCGAGCACCTGAGCGCTGCCATTGAATACATATGAATACTGCTGGTCATGCGGCAGAGTAGAAACAAGATCAGTGAAATCAGGATCGATCAGATCCGGGCTGGCGGTTACCACCTGGTCGGCAGGTGTGGGGCGGCCGAGGATGGTGCCTATGACGTCAACATAGCCGTCACTGAATTCGAACGCGTTGCAATCGCAGACGGAGATCACGTTTTCGCCCGCGGCCTGATGCGACTGAAGCAGGTTGGCCAGGAATTCAGCCTGCGCCGCGCGCTTGGCGCGGACACGCGGACCATCCACGGGATCATCAATGCTCAGGAGCGAGCGCAGATGGTTGACCACCATGGTGAATGGCAGCGAAGTATCGGAGCCGGGCTGTGAAGCGGTTGCGGTAAGCACCAGGGGCGGACGGTCATTGAGCAGCGCGGTGGCGCCATCGGGCTGAAGGAAAGTCGTGTCCTTACCGACTTGCTGCACCGAAATCACATTGATGGCGCTCTTGACCAGAAAACCAACATCAATCCCGCCGACATCATTGCCTTCCACGAGAAACGCTTGATAGCTTGGACTGGGCTGGCCCGCGGCAACCGCGTCAGCGTTTACCTTGTCCGCCAGGGCTTGCAGGGTGGGAAGGTTTTCCATTTCTTCCACGCCGATAACGTCCGGCGTGTTGAGGACCGTACGGATGGCCAGCGATGCCTTGTTCAGGCGGTTAGCGAAGGCAATGGCTGTGAGCGCAACGTCACTGGTGGCGGGATCATTGATGGTGTCAAAGAAACGCTCCATGTTGAAGTTGGCGAGGGTCAATTCATTCGCCGCCGGAACCGGAACAGGCGTGGCGCTGACATTGCCCGTGGCCGCAGCGCCTGAACCGGGTTCATTTAAGAGCGTGTAAAAACGCGACGAGAAATCCAGCGGTCCGGTGAGGCTGGTTGCTGTGGCTCCGCTGGTCACATCGAGAATGGTTGAACCACTTAGTGAGGCGGTATCGACACGAATCAATTCTGGATTTGTATCAAATCTGGGCACGTTAGCGGGAGAACCGGGTGGCAACGGGTCAGGCAGCTGCACGCCTGGCTCGCGGAAGGGCCGCGCAATCCCGGGCAGGATACCGAAAAAGATGCCGTTGGAGGTGGAAGTGGCAGCAGCCTCATTCACGTTACCGTCCGTGGGACCGACGACGTTCAGCACGTCAACATGGACGCGCATGCCTTCATATTTTTCCAGCTGGTCGATGGGACCGGCAGGATTTGTGTCCGCCGGAGTCAAAGTGACCGGCGTGGGCAGAGGATTACCGCTGCTGATCAGCGAGATTGAGGGCGATCCGGAAATTTCAGTGGATGGCGGACTACTGGGATCACTGCTGGGAATGAATTCACTCACCGTGCCCGTGACCTGAACTAGATTGCCAACGGTGGCCAATGCCGTTGGCCGCGTGGAGGTAAAGACAAATACGCCTTCTGAGGTGTTTGGGTCGGCATCGATCGCGTTGTCAGGGTTCTGGATGAAGAATCCGTTCGACTTTACGCCGGTAACGATTCCGGTGGTGGAAACTAGGCGCCCGGCAACGGGCGATGTATCACCGCTTCCCTGAATGTCATGGATGGAAAGATTCAGCGGCGCAGTGGTGACCGTAAGCGTGATGGTTGCCGATCCGCTGCGGCCCTGCGCGTCTGAAATAGAGATCGGCAGAGATTTTGTTCCGGGTGTGGTGGCGACGGTAACGACCGTAGAAAATGAGAACGTGTTGTTTCCGGCCGTGACGTCGCCATTGGTGCCATCGTCAAAGAACGGCTCAGTGGCTGAACCGCCAATGCTGCTGAGATTACCGGAGACGACGATGCCGGTGCTCGTCGGATTGGCGCCAGGCGTCACCAGCACGGTGAGCAACGTTGTGCCGCCTTGAATCACGGAAGCGGGATTTGCCGCGCCAGCGCCGCTGGGATTGGTGGTGCCAACCGGCGTGTTGCGCGGGTTGGGAGCGCCGGTGATGAAATCCGCGGTATTGCTGTCAGTATCCTGAAGACCGTTGTTGCGGCGAAAATCCGCAGTGGTGTTGGTAAGCGTGGGAGCGGCCGCCGTCCCTTCAAAACAGGAGGCTCCGCTCGTGCCGGTGCCATAGCCCACAAAATCGATAATTGCCCCACCGACCGGGCACCCGCCAGAAAGAGCAACCGTGCTGCTGACCAGCGCTACTTTGCCGGCTGTTGCGCTCATGGCAATCGTGCCGGTAGCGTTGGGCGCGGGCAGATTCGTTGTGCCTCCGGCGCCCTGGGATTCCTGAATTAGGAAGTACTGGCCGGGTGCGAGTGAGCCATTCAGTGCGGTTACCTGCCATGTTGTCCCAGCAGCGGAAGCATACTGAACCGACCATCCGCTCAGATTGACGGTGGCCCCATCAGCATTGAAGATTTCAATAAAATCATTCTTGAAGGTTGAACCGGCGTTGCCGCCTCCTCCATAAATCTGGCTGATAACAATGCCGTTGGCGCTGGCCTTCACCGCTTGAGGCGGAGAAACCAGGACTGAGCTAAGAAACAGGACAAGACACAAGAATAGGCGTAGAGGGAGGGCTTTCGTTTTCATAGGCTGCATGAGTATCCACGGCGGAAGATGAGAGCACAAACCAAAATCCTGTTAAAAAACAGGATTTCTGTGGATATCAGGCATTCCCATTTCGGGAAATGGAGATATGGAAAATCAAAAAGGCTTACCGCGGAGGAACACGGATCAAACGCGGGATTGGGAAACAGAAAGCGCTTGTAGTTATTTTCTTCAGATGACCGAGGGTCGGGAACCGCGAGGTCCCTCCCGGCCTACTCGCACGCTAGAGAAAACGCGTGCTCGTTCACGGCCGTTGGGATGACGAGGTTTATGAGCGGCGACCTGGCGAATCTGCCGAAATATTTTGCGGGATACGCTTTTCATTTCTGGGCCGTACTCCAACTGAAACCATCTTTCGATGTGACCGTGGCGAAGCGGTTGGGAGGGGCAACGATGGCGCGCTTGCCATCGAGTTTCTTGCCCTGGTCCGATTCAGAGGCTTTCAGAATGCGATCAAACAAGGTGAGATAGTCCTGCTCAGCCAGACCAGAGTTTTGCGACGAACGAAATTTTTTGATCGTCGCATCACCCCGAAACTGTTCCAGCGTATTGGATTTTCCGTTCAGGAGCTCAAGAGGCACGCTGGAGCGGCTGAAAATCCAGATTTCACCCGGTTGCGCGACTGACGAAGTATGCTCGGCCCGCATGGTTTTTCCTTTTGGTCCAGGCAGGAAATATCTAGTGGCTATCAACGTGGGCTTGCCATCGACAAGACCTGCGGTGATGACGCCGAACTTGAACGCTCCGCTCTCCGCACCCGGGCCGCACATGGAGAGGAATTTGTTCATAGCGGCGGCGACCGCGGCATTGACTTCACGGTCGGCGGTTTGCAGGTCCGCGTCTGGATGCGCTGCCAACCACCTGCTGGCGATACGTCCGACATTTACTTCTTCGCGCACGCGCTTGCCGATGGGGTCCTGAATGGAAACGCTGCCAGCGATCATGATGGCGCCCTGCTTGCCGGCTTGAAACAGCCTTTGCTCCTGGCTCACGCGGCCGTCGGCATTGAGAGAAGAGCCGTCCGTGGCGAGCGCGAAGCCCTGGCGCGTGGCGGCGATTAGGACCAAACCAACTTTTGCGGAAACAACGTGCGGTGCGGGACTTTCGGCGGTGGTGGCCAGCAGAGACGCGAGGAAAATCAGTACAGTCTTGAGCATTTCTTCTCCGGGTGCGGAAATTGCCGGAGACTACTGGAAATCGGGACGGCACAGGAGCGGGAACGACGTAGGAAATTTTTGATGACGCACGCAAATCTCGCCCGAGCAATTCTAATGCACGAAAATAGGGAGCGCGGAAGGTTCGAAAAATCCGGGGCCATGACGGCCCCGGAAAGTTTTCCAGCGATGCTCAAAACGTTATTGGACGGTCGTTTACTGAACGTTCAACGCTATGTCGTCAAGAACGAATGAGGTTTGCAGGCTGGTGTCTTCAGTTCCAATGAAACGGATCTTAACGGTCTGACCCTTGAAGCTGAGGACGCTGAACGTGTGCTGCTGATATCCGGCAGCTTTGTTCAGGTTGGAGAAAGAGCCCAACGTGCCAATTACGGTGTTGGCACTGTTGAGGACCTGGACTGTCAACACATCAAACGCGGTGTTCGTGGTGGTTTCCGCAGTGTCAATATGCAACCAGAAAACCAGGTTCGCGGTGATCGCCGTGGAAGGAATAGTCACGGTTTGAGTGGCGGAGTCGGTGTGGCTGGTGCCGTAGCCATCAAGCCAAGCGTCCCAGCTTCCGGTATGTGCAGGTTCTGAAGCGGAGTTATTGAGCACGCCGGCCGTGAGCGTCCAGGGTGAGGCCGCGCCGGTTTCAAAGCCGCCGTTGACGATGAGGTTCGTTGTGCCGCCGCCAGAGGGGTTGATTGTCAGACTGATGGTGGTGGTGTGAGACAGAGTTCCGGAAACGCCGGTGATAGTAATTGTGGATGTCCCGGTGGTCGCGGTAGAACTTGCCGTGAAAGTTAAAACGCTGGTTGAGGTCGTCGGGTTGGTGCCGAAGGCGGCTGTAACGCCGGACGGCAGAGCCGAGTTCGAGAGCGTCACGCTACCCGTAAAGCCGCCAGACGGCGTAACCGTAATCGTGGAGTTGCCGCTGCTTCCCTGCGTCACGCTCAAGCTGCTGGGCGAAGCCGAGAGTGAGAAGTTTGGCGTCGCTGTGGCATTCACCGTCAATGAAATTGACGTTGTATGGCTCAACGTTCCTGACGTGCCGGTGATCGTTACAGATGACGTTCCGGTGGTTGCGGTTGAGCTTGCAGTGAAAGTCACAACGCTGGTTCCGGTTGTCGGATTCGTGCCAAAGCTGGCGGTAACGCCTGAAGGCAAAGCCGATGTCGAAAGCGACACGCTTCCGGTAAATCCGCCAGACGGAGTAACGGTGATCGTAGAGCTGCCGCTGCTTCCCTGCGTTACGGTCAAGCTGCTGGGTGAAGCGGACAATGAGAAGTTTGGACCGGACACAACCGGGAAATTGACGCAATTATTCGCGGAGTTGGAGAATTCCAACTGGATTGTATAAGTGGTGCCGTTGGCGGTATACGAACCTTGCTGGCCGTTGCAGATATCGCCAATTTCGCCATTGGTCATGTCATACCACGCCAGCGGCGCGGCGAAGGTCGTCGCGATGCCCACATCCGCATCTGTCATGGCTTCCACTAACTCGTGGCTGGTAACCGACGTATAGTTGCCGAACACTGTCGATGTACCGCAACCGGTCGAGCAACCGCTGCCCGCCTGCATGTCCGGCAATACGCCGTAAAGAACATGCTTCGAGTTAAGCGTGCTCGAAGTGGTGCCGTGATACGCGCAGAATCCGCCGGCCTGGCAGCTATTGCTGCCGCCTTGTGAGATCGTCTTTCCCGGCGGGAAATAGATCATATAAAGGGTGTTCGGGTTACCTAGGGAATCCAGAACAGGTGCGGGCAGATGTCCCGCATTGATCTGGGCCAGAAGTTCTGACTGGATCTGCGTGTCCGTGATGGTGGACCCGTTGTTGCCCGCTGCCGGAACAATCTGAAACAGTCCGGCGAACGTGCCGTTCCCGAAGGTTTGACCTGTGCCGCCTGAAACAGGCGTGTTGTACTGCTGCAGCAGACTAATGAGTCCGGTGCTGGTGATGTCAGCAAAAAAATTGCCCATGGTCGGCGAGGAAGATCCAGCAACTTGTGCGTTGTAGGAACCGCTTCCGTACAGTACCTGAATCACCTGGACGTTGGAAATGATTGGCCCACCAAAGTAAGTAAGGTGCGCGCCTGCAGGGGCCGCGAAACCTATGATTCCTCCGGTCGTGTTGGGGTCGCGCCACGGAACACCATGACGCAAAGGCTGGAGAGTCACAACAGGCTGGACCTGAGGCGAATTCCCGGCATCCTGGCCTGGGCTATTGGGCTGTAAAACCTGCGCCATTGTGGGCAGGGTTAGGAAAATCAAAATAAGAAACATCAACAACGCTGGACCGCGAGACAATCGGGACATTCTTTGCTCCTTGTTCAGTCTGATAAACGTTCATTCAAATCAACGTTCTTTTACTTTTGCGATTTAGAGATAGTTGAAGCCAAAAAATAGCGGAATGAGATTTACTAAACTGCAATCGCTCTGTTCACAAAAGAAACATCCACGCGGAGTGACGTCGTCCTGAACATTCTTGATCTCCTGAATCCGGGTTGGTATTTCTGATTGATCTGAACAACGTGGTTGAAAATGTGCATGCTGAAAAGCGGTTTCTGAAAACGCGTGCTTTGACCGTTCGTCTTCAAGGGACCCTATACGGTCCCCTTTATCGAATGTCGTAAATAGTACAAGACCAGCAGTGACTCTGCCGGAAAATTTTTAGTACAGTGTCCCAGTCCGCCACCCTCGTTCCGTTTTGGAACTTTAGTAAGCCGACCCTCAATCCAGCTAAGTACCTGAATCACGATTCAGTCTTGCCCGATGATCATCACGGCTGGTCTTGCGGTCTTGCCAGATTATGATTCGCGGTCT
>Ga0137405_1413608_pt1 | contig 10005 bp, 14 predicted proteins | sample CZOMad2_1_16fung_FD_122055 | JGI IMG/M metagenome (GOLD analysis project Ga0137405, IMG submission 122055) | Vadose zone soil fungal communities from Angelo Coast Range Reserve, California, USA - CZOMad2_1_16fungal (PacBio error correction) | ecosystem: Environmental > Terrestrial > Soil >... | reverse complement strand
AACACACGTGTATTGACCTAAAGAGATGCTGGATTCTCGCGATCTTCGCGAGGATCTCCTCTTCAGCCGGCGATTTTATTTTGTGCCGGCAAAGCCGGATTCCGAAAATACGGAAGTATGTTCCGACCAACTCCATGGCTGTACCTGAACCCATTGCAGTTTAGCGAGAGGAGTGGCAGCATTCACTGATTGCGTCTTCGAATCTGGCGAGTTCCTAAAGCCGCCGGGTGTGATCGGCTTTGCGTACGATCCATGTCCGCGGAATTGGACGGAAACTCGCAACCCCTCTTTCCCTGACCCTCCGCGATCTGGCGGCCACGCTCTTCCGGCGTCCGCGACTCGTGCCGCTTTCTTTGGTTGTAGTGCTGGCGACGATGCTTCGTCATCTTCTCGCCGCGATATGATCGCATTCAAGGTACTTCTGCGCCGCGCGCTTTGACCCGTCGTCTCGTCCGAGCCCCCAGCGCCATGGTTCACCCGTGCCGACATTACTGAAGAAGAACTCAATTCCGAAGTCGAACTGCTGGCGACAAAGACTCCTGAAGGAAGTTGTAAAGTGGCGAGTCGTTCCGCAGACACTCCGGACTCCGATCGCCCCGCGAAATCGACATGCCGTTCGCAAGGTGGCGCAGCGCTTGGATGTTGAAGCGGTGAAGAAGTCGGATCTCATTCAGGCAGCTACAAGGACACTAGTCCGGAACAAGCCGCCAGCATACTCTCGGCGCTTCTACCTCTACGTGCGCGGCACACGGATCTCCAGCGGCCTCCGGGGGAAAAATCCAGTTTTTCGATCAGCAAACCGCCGAATACAAAAGACTGCATCGTCCGAAGCCGAACTCGGTGCACTTTACTCATAGCTCGGGTGTGGCTTCGGCGGCGCTGGAACGTGATATCGCTCTGGAAAGTTGGGCGAAAGCGGACGCGGGTACCGCCAGATCGACCAGGACCGAGTCAGAGACTGAGCACCGGATGGCGTCGCTGCGCGAACAGCTCAAGTCGTTTCCCACGCGTTCGGTGCCTGAAGCGGTGGCCGACATCCAGAGGTTCTCGAAAAGATGAAGACCGCACCTGCTGGAGTCCAGCTCAGCGCACCGAGCTTCTCAGCCGCTTTGAACGTCCTACCGGCTGTGCAGGAAGTTGAACAGCAAATCGCGGAAACTCGCGCATCGATTGCTGCCGAGGCATCCGCCGGTACGCGACGAACTACTGACAGGATCCCAACTACGAGTGGCTCGCATGAAATGGAGAAGCCACAGGTGCACGGGACGGCCTGCAGGCGCGCAACCGACGCTCCGCCAGGTCGGCGTCCTGCACACGTTGGCCCAGCAGATCAATCCGCCCCGTGACCGCAGGATCTGATGAGCACCGCCAGGCGGAGGAAAGTAACTACCTCTCTAAACTCACAGCGCGAGAAGCGCGCATCGGTGACGCGCTCGACGAGCGTCGCATCCTCAACGTAGCGATCGTTGAACCCTCCGTAGCCGCGGCTCTGCCGGTGCACTCTGTGTTCCTGTATCTCCTGCTCGCTTTCGCTGGCCATGGCGTTCAGCGTCGGCACCGCTTTTTAGACAGAGTACTTTGACCAACGATTAGTACGCCGGACGAGCGCACGGCCTGCTGGAGGTCCCGGTCCTGGCCTGGCTGCCGGCACCTAAGTCTGCGGTCTGCATTCTCTCCGGTCGGCGGCGTAAAGCGGTGGGCCAGTGAACACTCCCGGTGAGCTTCTTACTAAGAGATCAGCCGCTGCTGAGGAGCCGCGCGTCACTCCGCTCGCGAGCAGGCCAGCACAAAGGAATACCTCTGACAGCTTCGGTTCGCGACGATCAGGTCCATGCACTGGTTCAGCAACTTTTCTTCCGCCAGATCAAAGCCGTGCGGCACGTTCGGATTGCCACGGTCGCGCATCGACTGAGACTGCGATGCTGTGCCTCGAAGTCGCGGAGCTGGCTGAAGAAAGCAGGTTACGACGTCGGGCTGATCGACGCCTACCCGGACTCGGTGCCGCTCGAGACCAGCTGAAGATTCCTTCTCCAACCTGCTGAAGCCACTGCCGATCGCTCCCGTCTCTGGATGGTTCCTCGCCAGAGTGGCTGCCGAGAATTGTGGTCAGCGGTCACCGCTAGAACTATCGCGCTTCGCGAACTCACGACGGAGTCGATTTTTCCATTCTGTGTGTGCCCGGTCTCCTGCGCATGGCAAGCATTGGCCAGACCTGCGATGGCCGGTCCTCGTGCTGGCCGCCAACAAGACAAGACGCCTCGTCGCCGCTCAAATCAAGGATCAGCTGAGCAAGCGCAAGTTCCCCGATGGGGACGTCCTTGCGGAGCGCCGTTTCCCGTGCCGCGAGGCTTATCGGAGTCTGTGATTTATGGTGAATTGACACAATCGACTATGGGACCTCGACCAAATTTCTCCCTCGCAGTATGCCCGCATGATTCTGGAACGGCTGCAGAAGCGCCTCCCGGGGTGACGGCCACACCGTGCTTGGTGGTGGCGGGGCTTCGCCCCGCCGGACGGAGCGGAGCGCCGTCACCAACACCACCCGAAACCGCCACGAGACGCACACGGCGCGAACAGCAACTCACCTACTCCTGCCCCAAACCACCATCGATCATTCACGCTCTGCCAGTGGTGGCAGCGATTTGATGATTCTCGTGTAGTGTGCGCACGTTATCGCTGTCTCTCCGCGTGGGCCTGCCGTGGGCTTATCTGCCGATTTTTACGTTCTGGTAACCTCTTCGGCTTCTCCGAGGGGCTCACCAACCGGCCGGAGATCCCATCTCCCGCCGGATCGTCCCCGCACTGGCGAGGTCACGCTGTTCGCGATCGCGCTGGTATTCATCCCTGCGTGGACGGGAATGCATCCTCTCGCCGCCGTTAGAAATTTGCAGCAGCCTGTCCGGTCTCGCCTGTTGCGCCGGTGGGCAGGTTGTGTGGAACCGCCGGCGCCGCGACACAGAATCGCGCAAGATCCTCATCATCGGCGAGGCCGTCGCTCGCTCGATTGCCGGGCACTACGCACCGATCCTCTCCGATCGCTCGACCGTTTTGATGTCGTGATGAGACCTGCCTCTTTCCCCGGCAGTATTGGCAGAATCGCAGACCTGGACTGGCTCGCTCGCGCCGAATTCATCGATGAGTCATCCTCGCTCTTCCCGGTCAGCCCACCCAGGCGCGAGAGGCGCCGAGCCGCGTTTCCGCAATCCCTGGACATTCGCGCCGTACCCGACCTGCCCCCGGGTCCGTGGCCAATCGGGATCGATCGCATCGGAGAGGTCCGGTCATCACTCTTCATCGCGAACCATCACCCAGTGCGCTTGTTCTTGAGCGCTTGCGAGTCACCGGCGCGAGGTCGTCTTGTGTTGGTCAGCCTCTAATGGCGATCGTGGCGCTGCGATCCGTCTGACTCGCCCGGTCCGGTCGTTACTCCGGGAACGCACGGGCGCGAAGGCGCCGCTTCCGTTGCTACAAGTTTCGCTCCATTGGGACTGACGCCGCACACCTCAAGAGGACTTGCGCGCCCGCAACCAGCGAAAAGGCCCGATCTTCAAGATCGACGCGACCCAGAATCACGCGTATCGCCGCAATGATCCGCCGCTACGCCTCGCGAACTGGCCTCAGCTTTGGAACGTGCTCGCGGGGAGATGAGCCTGGTTGGACCGAGGCCTCATCCCATCGACGAGTCACCCTATGACTTCATCAGTTCCGGCGCTGGCGTAAAGCCTGGCATCACGGGTCTCTGGCAGATTACGGCGCGCGGTTGTCCGTCCTTTCGACTCAACATGCACCTGGACCTCACCTACATAGAGACTGGAGTCTGCGCCTCGACCTGCGAATCCTCGCCACACATTTCGCGTGTCTTCGCGCCGGAAGGAGCCTGACTCGCGGCCATGGGCACATAGCCACGACCGCACGACTTGGCTTTAACCCGGGACAGCGACTACAAACCGCTTTGGCGCGTTGCCGGTCTGCTGCTTCGTCCTCTTCATCTGGGCTGGCTTTTCCTCCATCCTTTATGTAGCCGCGATGACCGTTTTCCTGTTTCGGCCGCAGACCTCTTTTCTTTTTAACGCCGACCGAATCGCGTTCGGAGTCCTGGCCTTCTTCGTTGCTCTTCGTACTATGGCGCTCCGCGACAAGATCCCATTCGTTGCCGCACTCAGTTTGCCCATGCTCGGCTCACGGCGCTGGCCGTGTTCCGCGCGCTCGGGAGCGTTTGATGCACAAACCTGGAGCATCATCGCCAGCAATTCATCGTCCCTTTGTGCGTTTCACTTCGCGGTGCTGGTCTCCGAGGCGCATCGCAACGAGACACTTTGAGTCTTCGTCGTCTTTGCGCTCGCCTACCTGGTCTTCATTGCCATAGCATTCCTCGCGGACGCCCACTCTCTCATCTTTCCCCGTTTCATTCCGACCAGAATCTTGGTTTTCACGCGGACCGCGCTCGCGGCCCATTCCTCAGGCGGTGCCACGGGGTTTCGTTGAACATCCTTGGATTCTCGTGTCGCCCCTCCGCAAGAGAGCAAACCGTAGTGAAAATGCCTGTGGCTGGTTCTGCCCTGGCCGTGCTCGCGACCATGACGCGCGCTGTTTGGATCTCGTTCGCCGTCTCCACTATGTCTCTCGGATTCCGCCTCGTCGAACCCGGCTGCAAGCGGTGTGCACTCTGTTGCGGTTGCAGGTCTTTCATGGCCTGGCAATCGGCTCAGCAGCCATTCGTGGAGACTGCTCTTTGGGACCGCACAGAGGAACGCGGTCCGGTGGACGCGCGGCTGTCCGTGTACGACGCCGGCTGGCGATGTTTCCAGGACGCCATTCACAGGTGGGCTGCCGGTGGTATGTACGCCGACTTGCCCGCCGCATGGACGGCTCCACTCCGCACTACTACGTGGCATACACCTACCTCGCGTTGCGGTGGAGTTCGGTGTGCCGGGTTGGCTCTGTACGCCATTCTTTCTTCAACCCTTTCGCTGTCGGGGCACGGTCCGCCCGGTGAGTCCGGGGCTGCGCTTCGCTGCGCAGGTCTGGCCTATCTTGCTCAGCGTTTATCTATTCAACGCCTTCTCGCGACATGCGTACCAGTTGTCATTGGACTCATGTTCACCGTGCCGGCATGCTCTGCGCGTCCGAGGAGTCGTAGCATGGCCACCGTCGCTACATCGCCACGAGTTTCCTTCGCCGCTCGAACCTTAGTAATCGATGAAATCGTAGAACTGCGCCGTCGCGGGGCGGAGTGATCTGCTGCAGCGGGAAACGCGCTCCCAAATGATCTCCAGCTTGCGAACGCGCTTCTGGAAAGAGCCGCGGTTTTTCAGCCGCTCTCCGACGATGAAGCTGTACGGCAGTGCGCCGGCTCGCCTCCGATCCAGCAGCCTCTGGCAGCTGTTGCGGCCCTGCTGTGGGAGCGCGGGCTCCCCGACCGCCGCATTCGTACGCTGGGCACACGGTGAAGGGTGCCGCATTGGCAAACACTGGCGCCACGAAGGTCGAGCCATCATGCGCATCACGGATACTTCGCCTCGTGGATGGCCTTAGCCGCCGCCCGTCTGCTCGGATCGGCTTCAGTTTCACCCTCACGGCTCCGATCTGCTGCAGCGTGCGGATCTGCTCTCGGCCAAGCGCGCGCTTGCCAATTCTGTGTTTAACCGTCTCGATTTCAACCGGCAGCACATTCTCCGCAACTACCCTTCCACGCCCTCGGAAAAAAATGTGCAACGTCTTGGGTTGATCGCGTGCTTTCCTGCCGCGCCCGCCCTTCCGCCGAAGCGGACCACCGCGGTTCTGTCTGCTCTCCGTCGGACGCTCATGAGGTCAAGGATTTCGCTTCCTCATCGAGCTTGCGCGGCGCTTCGCGATCAAGCCTCGACTTCCTCTGCTGGATCGTCGCGAAGGGCCGGAGCGTCGGCTTCGAACGCCAAATTGTGGCGTCAGGCTCCAAGGGCGTATTACCGATCGGTCAAGTGCCTCGCGCGACCTTCCCGGCTACTTCCGCTACGCCGACCTGGTCGTCATGACCAGCAAAAGCGAGGCACCCGGTAGTGCTTTTGGAATGGAGCATGGCTCACCGATTGGGGCTGGCGCCCAGCGTCCACCGGAATCCGAACTCGTCGGCACCAGCGCACTGGATTCTTTACCAGCCGGCTCTTGCCCGACTCGTCAGCGCCGTCAGGTTGGATTCAGGCCCACAAAGGTTCCCTCGCCGGAATCCAACACGCGCCGCGGCAGCATCGCCGCTTCCTATAATCGCCAGCGAATCTACGTACCTTGCGGAGCATTCCTGGCCCGCATTTCCCAACCGGAGGTTGACCATGCGCATCTGTATTGCAACAAATTCGCTATCCGTTTAGCGGCACTGAAGCGTAACCTCTTCGACCTGACCACCAGATGGATAGCGCGGCCAGGAGACCGCCTGTTCAGGCATGGACCACGGCCGCACCCCAGCTCGCGGGCCGTAGTTATCGCATCCGCAATTGACTTCAAGGATCGAAGCTGGGCTTCCTGAGAAGATTAAAATGCGGCGCACGCCCTCTATTCACCTTCGGCGCGGCGCGCGATGCGCAAGTGCCTGGCTGATTTTTCACCCGATCTGGCCACGTTCGCGAATCTACCACCACTTATCGCCCTCGATCCTTTGGGAAACTGAAGCGCAGGGGATCCCCGTGCTCTACCACCTTAACGACTTCAAGATTTTGTGTCCACCTACATTTGTCGCCAATGGAGGTCCCTGCGAACTGTGCAGTCACGGCGCTTTCCACCACGGCCGCTACCATAAGGTTGCTATACCGGCCCGCGTCGACCGTGGTGCTGCCGCCGAAGCATACCTGCACAAATTTTGCGAACTTACAAGCGCTGCGTGGATATGTTCCTGGCTCCGAGCGAATCGTGCGCATAAGTGATCGACAGCGGGTCCCTGCTCAACCATTGAATTCTGCCGCACTTTCAAGCTCTGCGTGCGAGAGCGGACTCCCCGCCGACAAGATATACCTCTACTTCGGCCGACTCTCTCCAGAGAAAGGCGTCATGACTTTTGCGCGCCATGGTGCGCCTGCACAACACTCCGCGATCATCGCGGGAGACGGCCCGGAGTCCCCGCCTTGAGGCGCTGGCACGAGAATTGAACTTGAACAATGTACGTTCGAGGCAGGTCCATGTGCGAAAAACTCCAAAACTCATCGCCGGTTGAGCTTCTCCGTGTTCCGTCCACGCCTACGAGACCTTGGCAAATCTATTCTGGAATCCTATTGCCTGGGGACGTCCCGTCATCGCCTACGATCTCGGTTCGCGCCGGGAGCTCGTCCACACGGCGCCCACCGGCCTCCTCTATTCCGATGGGGACGCGAGCAGCTGCTCATTCCACGGATTTCTGTTTGACCGTCCCGAATCCATCGACAAGATGGGACCGCGGCCCGCAGTCGAGTGAAAGCAAACCAACGACCCCGGACCAACACATGAAAGCTGCTCGAACTCTACACGGCTCACATCCTCCAAGAGAAGCTGTCCATCTCCGCCGTCGCGGAGAAGCTCGCCCCCGCCGCAGCGTTCGTGTGGCCTTCATCGGCGCCGCGGCGTGGTCTCCAAGTACAGCGGCATCGAATCTTATACGAGCAAGCTGGCCACGAATTGGCGCGCCTGGACACACGAAGTCACCGATTTTGCCGCAGCTATTTCACCCTCCAATTCCAATGAACACGCACAACGCATGCGCTGCGGCGTTGCCAACCATCCGCTCAAGCATCTCGAAACTGCAGCCACCTCTGTTAAGCACGGCGCATGCCATGACGTCCGACACGATGTCGTCATTACCACGCCTCGGACCTGCGTTGTTTCTTTCTTCCGCGGCTTGCCGGTAAGAAACCGTCGTCACCGTGCAGGGTCTCGACTGGCAGCGCGGCAAGTGGGGCCGGATCGCGTCGCGCATACTGCGCTGGGGAGAGGCGGCTGCGGTCGCCTCGCCCGATGCCACCATGTGGTCTCGCGCACTCTGCAACAGCATTACCGCACAGTACAGAGCGATACCATTTACGTCCCCAACGGAGCCACGGTGGCGCCCGCGCCTCCCCCGGAAACTGACTTGAGTGGGATCTTCCTCGCCGACAACTACGTCCTTTTCTTAGGCAGGTTTTCGCCGGAGAAAAACTGCCATCTCCTGATTAATGCCTTCGAAAACCTCCACACCGACATGAAATTGGTACTAGCCGGAGGATCGAGTCACTCCGAATTCCTACGTCGAGAGTCTTGCGCAGCCACGAATCCGACCAGATCGTTTCCTTCCTGGGCTCTGGACGATCTCGAAGAGCTTCTCTCCAATGCCGCTCTGTTCGTGCTTCCGTCTGAACTTGGGGCCTGTCTTGCTCTTTCGATGCCATGGCGGCGGTGTCTGCGTGCTGACCAGCGATATCCCGAAATAACGAAGTGTCGATGGCGCCGCTTCACCTTCCACCGCGGCGACCAGGCAGATCTTGAGCGCATGCTCGCCTTGCTCATCCGCGATCCTGAACTTCGCCGTCAGTCCGCAGTCCGGAAGCGCCGGCGAATCCAGGCGATTATCTCTGCCCGAATCGCCCGCTCTATCGAAAAAGCCTATTACAACGTACTGGGCTGGAGCCCGACTGAACATGCGCCGAGTAGGCAGATCCAGATCGGCTCGCAGCCGTAGGGCAGGTTGGTCCGAGTCATATCCGCCTAACCCGAGTCCGATCGTAGCCGCCCGCCGGTTGGATACCCGCTAGCGACCGGGGTTACGACTTCGCGCCCTGCTGTAATTATGGTTAGAATCGGAACGGCAGTGTCTTTACACGATGCGGCACACCCAGCATGGAGATCTCATCCTCGTCACCGGTGGCGCGGGCTCATTGGCTCGACTTCATTCTCCAATGGATCGCTCTGAACCGGCGCGCATCTGAACCTCGACAAGCTGACATACGCGGGCAATCTCAACAACCTGCGTTCCGTTCGAAGCCACGCGCGCTATCGGTTCGGAGCAGGCGACATCGTCGATCGAGATTCTTGCGCAACTTGTGCGGCGCGAACAACCGCGCGCCATCGTTCACTCGCCGCCGAAAGCCACGTCGACCGCTCCATCCACGCCCCGATGATCGTCCGCACCACGTCAATGGTACGTTCAGTCTGCTCGAGGAAGCGCGCGCCCATGTTGGCGCTTCGGAACCCGATCGCGATCGTTCCATTTCTCCATGTCTCCACCGATGAAATCTATGATAGCTCGCAACCAACGACCCGGCTTCACCGAGACACTCGTACAATCCAACAGTCCGTACTCCCGCGTCAAAGCGCGTCGACCATCTGGTCCGCGCCTATTCACCACACCTTATGGCCTTCCTGTTCTGACCACCAACTGCTCCAATAATTACGGGCCCCACCAGTTTCCCGAGAAGCTGATCCCGCTCATGATCCTTGAACGCATGCGCCGGCAGCGCTCCCGGTGTACGGCGACGGCGAAAACGTTCGCGACTGGCTCTACGTCGAGGATCACTGCGCGCGATTCGCGCCGTGCTCTCTCACGGCCGCGTCGGGGAGACCTACAACATCGGTGGGCGAAGCGAAAAAAGAACTCGAGATTATCGGGCCATTTGCGAATTGTTGGACGAGATACGCCCGAACGACCCCGCCGTTCCGCACAGCAAGCTCGTCTCGTTCGTCAAAGACCGTCCCGGCCACGACCGCCGCTACGCGATGGACACGAGCAAATCGACGCGAACTGAACTGGCATCCGTTGGAGACGTTTGAGAGCGGCATCGCAAGACTGTCCGCTGGTATCTTGAACACGAAGATTGGGTCCGTGATGTTACCAGCGGCAGCTACCGCCAATGGATGGCGAAACATTACGCCACCGAGCATTAAGACGGAAAGGCCGAGAGGAAAGCCGAGACGAAGCACTGAGACCTGAAACTCGACATGACGAAGAACACATGACGAAGAACGCGCCACCGAACTACAAAGGCATCATTCTCGCGGGCGGATCAGGCACGCGCCTCTATCCCGTCACTC
>Ga0137405_1405832_pt1 | contig 10005 bp, 15 predicted proteins | sample CZOMad2_1_16fung_FD_122055 | JGI IMG/M metagenome (GOLD analysis project Ga0137405, IMG submission 122055) | Vadose zone soil fungal communities from Angelo Coast Range Reserve, California, USA - CZOMad2_1_16fungal (PacBio error correction) | ecosystem: Environmental > Terrestrial > Soil >... | reverse complement strand
TCTGTGAACGCAGCGGATCAACAGGATCTGGAATGTCGGCAACCGCTGGTCACCAATACTGGTGCATCACTGACGTTGACGGTGCAGACCAGCATCGCGGAATCATCGTGAATCGGCGGTTTCAAGTTCGACACGCCTGAGCCAACCGGATATAACGTAAGTTCCGTCGTCGTAATGTCGGCCGGTCAGTCCGCCAAATTCCGCCATCTTGCGAACACCAACGCACGTCCAGTTCTTTATCACCAGCCTGCCGGGACAGACTAACATCGCCAGCATCTAACAAATCTGGTCAACCCCTTGGCTGGGTCCGATTTACACCAACGTCGGGCCCGTTCCTGTTCATAACCCAAGGCGACGAACTATCCTACCGGTTCTATCGCGACCTCATCCTAGGTCCGTAAAACGTTGACTCTGATGAAACTCTGCGGTTTGACCGGCGGCGTGGGATGGGAAAATCCACCGCCGCCGGTTCCTTGTCGCAGTATGGCGCGCGGGTCGTAGATACGATGAATCGCCCGCGAATCTAAGCCCGACAGCCTGCGCTTGCGGAAATCCAAAAAGAATTCCGGCAACGGAATCATCGCTCCCGACGGCGTCTGAACGCGCCGAACTTGCCCGTCTTGTCTTCGCTGATGAACGCCCGGAAAAAACTCGAAGCCATTTGCATCCACGCACCGCAAACTGCTGTCCAGTTGAAAACTGGCGCAGGAAATTGTTCCGGTTGCCATTGTTGTATCCGCTTTTGTTTGAGACGCAGGCGGAATCGCACTTTGAAAGATCGTCTGCGTCGCTTGTTCGCCAAAGTCACAGCAGAAAGATTGCATCCAGAGCTGACTCGGACAAATCGGCAGCGCATTGCGCCCAAATGCCGTGGAGCAAAAAATCGCCCGTCTGATTTTGTCGTCCTGGACGGAGGGGTTTTGGAGTCTCACGCGTCAATCATGAATCATTGAGAAAATGCTGGCTTTCTGTTTTGCCGTTTGTACCACATCTGGTGACAGCCAATGAACGAGAATGTTTATGCTGTCCTCGTTGGAATAGTGAGCCACGAAGAATTTAAGTGTTGTTCTCGAAGAGGCCGGAGTAGTGTGGCCTCTTTTCTTTCTCCGTTCGACCGAACAAAATCACCCTTCGCAGGCCGGTTTGGCGTCCTTTACCATGCCATGTTGCAAATCCTTTGCATGATTCTGACGCCTGACGAACTTCGCAGTCTGTTGAACTCCACATCATTCACCTCACACGCTTTGATGCATCCGCTGGCGACAAGTCTGGAGTCGTGTCCGCGCGTTTCTGCCGATGAAAAAGGTCGAAACCAGCCGGTGCATGAGAAAGACAAGCCGAATTCGAGCTGAGCGCATTCCCAACACCGATGTTTTTGAATGTTCCATCAATTCCGCGAATGCTGTTTACGCCTACGACTCGGTCATCTCCAATCATCAGGGCAAACACACCGCACGCGTGATGCTATTCCTTCTGCCACGCTCGCGAAGCGGATTTTTTTGTTCGGCCAAAGTGACGAGCGGAAATTTACGACAGCTTGGCGCGCAACTGCGCACCATTGATGGCGTTCCCGGCACAAGCTCGCCGTCTGGGCGCCGAACGCGCAGCGCATCAGCGTCGTTGGGGATTTCACAACTGGACCGGACGTTTTCACGCCTGCGTTTGCTCGGCGGCATCGGGCGTATGGAATTTTATTCCCGGCGTCGGCGTCGGGCGCATTACAAATCGAGATCCGTGACGCGCCCGGAAAATAAAATTGGAACACTGATCCGTTCGATTTTCCTCGGATGCGCCCAGCAGCGGCCATTGTTTGGGACACAAAAAATTCAAGTGGACCGATGACGCGTGGCTGAAGAAACGCCGTGAACGCGACGCGTACGCGCGCCGTTGAGCATCTACGAGTCCACGCCGGTCTGGCAGAAAAGACCGCGACCGGAGTGTGAGAGCTATCGCGATCTGCCGTGCGCTCGTGGCTACTCAAGGCGCATGGTTTCACGCATGTCGAGTTCATGCCGGTGCCGAGCACGGCATTTTATCCTCATGGGTTATCAGGTCACTGGCTTTTAACGCGCCGCGAGCCGCTTCGCACCCGGAGTGGATTTTCAATTTCTCGTCAACGCCCTGCACGAAGCTGGCACGGCGTCATCGTGGATGGGTTCCGGCACATTTCCGCGCGATGAATGGCGCTCGCGAAATTCGATGCACGGCACTGTTCGAGCACGAAGACCCGCGCAAAGGTGACATCAAATTGGGGCACGCTAATTTTCATTTGGCGCAACGAGGTTAATAATTTTCTCGTCGCCAATGCGTTTTCTGTGCGAGCGTTTTCCATGACGGGTGCGCGTGGACGCTGTCGCTCGATGCTTTACCTCGATTACTCGCGCAAGGAGGCCAGTGGGTCCCTAACCAGTTGGCGGCGCGAGAATCTTGAGGCGATTGAATCCTGAAAAATTCAACACATCACCACGTGAATCCGGGTGCTGCATCGCCGAGGAAGCTACTGCCTGCCGCAAGTGAACGCCCGCCTTTCGGCGGCTGGCTTTTCCTTCAAATGGAACATGGGCGATGCACGACACGCTCGGTAATTCAAACACGACCGATCCATCGCAATATCATCAGAATGACTCACGTTCGCGATGCTTTATCATCACAAGAGAATTTGTATTTTGCCGCTCTCGCACGATAAGGTGGTTCACGGCCAAGGGTCGTTGATCGGACGGATGCCGGCGACGACTGGCAGAAATTTGCGAACCTTCGCGCGTTGCTTGGTTATCATGGCTGTTCCCGGAAAAAATTTTTGTTCATGGGTGTGAGTCGGCCAGAGCAGCGAATGGAATGAAAAATGCGCGCTCGACTGGTGGCTGCTCGACGCCGGGCCGTTCCATCGCGGCTGCAAAATTGTTGAGACTTGAACCGGTTCTACGTGCCCCCCGCGTGTGTGGCAGGCGATTATGACTACGCCGGTTTCAACTGGATGATGCCACGACCGCGAGAGCAGCGTGCTTCCTTCCTGCGCCAGACGGCGATGGCAAAAATCAGCTCGCAGTGATTTGAATCTTCCGCCGTGCAGCGGGAGTTATCGCGTCGGCCTGCCGCGCGCGGGCAGTGGCGCGAATGCTTGGAACAGCGATCGGGAATCTACGCGGGCGGCAACAAGGGAATTTTACGGCGGCGTCACAGCGCACATATTCCTCCACAATCAGCAGCACTCGGCAGATTTCCCTCCGCCGCTGAGCGTGATCGCGTTCCAGCCGGAAATTAAAAGAAGCCGGACGACACGTCCTGAGCTGCTGTTCCAGCGGTTGAAATAACTGAACAGCCGTAAAGTGCTTCCAGGCGCGCCAGCGATTCCGTCCGGGCGGCGGTTGACCAGTTCGCGTCCACGATTTGAGTTCACCGATCAACTTTCGTGCAGAGCGCCGAGTTTTTTCTTCAGAGCTTCAGCCGCTCGATCCATTCTGCGCCCGCTCGAACCACTGACTTGCAGCAGCGGCGAAGGACCTTGCCTTTCTCCACCAGAAAATTGGTCGGCATTCCGCACTGTTGCGACTCGCAACAGATCGGCGAGGGCAGGGGAATTGTGGATGTCCTTGGGCTTCGCGCCCGATTCCATTCAAGCAGTGTGCAGCAGGCGTGACTTTGTCCAGCAGAACAATTGTAAGCCGCGTTTAATTCTGCGTAACGCGCGTGCTTCGATTTTTTCAGCTTCCCTCGCGTTGTGACACGGTCGGGATGAAGATCGGAGGCAGGGCGAGGAATTTTTGCTTGAGCAAACCCGCATCCAGCATGGACGGCGCGGTTCATCGAGAAGTGCGATTATCCGTCACGCGCTGAAACTTCGCGCAGAACAGCTCGTGGCGGCGTTGGGATTTTTCACCTTGAATCCGCCGTCCTGCACGCCTCGATGTAATCCAGCACGCTGCCGGTGACGTAGAGCGCGCTCTTAGACCCACACCACGCTGCACGCCGCCGCTTTCGACGAGGTGTGCGACTGGCCGACATCTTGCAGATCTCTTGTATTGGCAACCGGAGCAGCCGCCACCCACGACGGCCCACGCAGCACACCGGCGGCCGGCCTTGTTTGGGTGAGCGCGTGGAAACTTTATTTGCGGCACTGGCCGGAGTTTCACAAGGCGCTCATCGCCAGTGCGAAATTCGGAGCGGATGTCGGTTGCTGTGAGGTTGGATCATTTTTAACTGCCAGCAAGGTAGCCGCCTTTCCATCAGCCGTCAACGCACCGCCTCTCAAGCTTAATCGTATATCGTAATCAAATCCGTGTTTAATCTGCGTCCATCCTGGTTTATTTCACGCATGAACTGATTTCTTGGAACGTCAAGCCTGCGCGCAGTGCTAAAGAAATTTTCTGGAATTTCTCGACGCCGAGCAGCCGGACATCTTGTGTTTACAGGAAATCAATGCGCGCCGATGACGTGAGCAGCTCTGGCCGCTCAACACTGCATTTGGAACAGCGCAAAAAGAGGGCTATGCCGGCACCGCATCTTTGTGAAGACCCGTCGCTCACGTCCTGCCCACAACGGCAATCATTGAGACGATCAGAAGGCCGGTGTGACGCCGAACTGGACCGATTTTTTTCTCGTCAATGTTACGTTCCAAACCCAAGCGTGATTGTCGCGCTGACTTACGGCAAAAATGGGATCGCGATTTTCTGGCCTGCCTGAAAATCTGGAAAGAAAAAGTCGGTGATTTCTGCGGCGACTTGAATTGGGCGCACGCTGAAATTGATCTGGCGATCCATAAGCAATGTTCCAACCACGGTTTCACGCCGGAGGAACGCGCGGGCATTTTCCGCGTTGTGACGCGTTTTGTGACACGTTCCGTGAATTAGAGAGGGCGGGGACATTACCTTGGTGGAGCGTTTTCAGTGGCGCACGTTCACGCACGTCGCTGGCGGCTGATTATTTTCTGATCTCAAAATCGCTGCGCCCGCGCCTGAAAAGCTTATATCCTGCCAAAGTTTTTGCAGTGACCACTGTCCGTGGGAATTGAAATCATTTAAATGGGAACGCAGGAAGTGTTTCATCGCGGTCGTGTTTTAGCTGAAAATTACTTTGCGCTCGTCAGTGCGTTGATCCGTGAATTGTTTTCTGCCCAGAGCAATTACGGTTTTCAATCAGATGAAGCGTCACAGTCGAAATGCCGCTGGTTAAAAAAAGAGTTGTCAAAAAAATTTTCAGGAACAGACAGAGATTCGATACGGGTTGCCGGCGTCAAAAGAGTGATCCGCAGGGAGGTGGATTCGAGCAACTGAGTGTTCCCCAAGGCGCAAATGAACCAGATAGCAGTGTAACTATTCTGCCGATGATAACAATGACTGGTGACCACCATGGCAAGTGATCTTCCGGAAAGGGCACAATGATCCGGCCAGAGCCAGAACAACCAGGCAGTAGGCCGGCAAAAACCCGTTCGCGAGCAATAAACTTAATAGGCTCAGTCCGCATAAGCAAGCAGACGGCTGACCAAAGCGGTTTCTCTCAGGTTGAACGGAGCCTGACAGGAGGTGATAAGTAAGAACCGATCAGAAAACAGTGAACTGGGAGGAAACCAAAGGCTACGAAGAAGTCCAGACCACATCTGGGTCCGGGAAACGGTGATGATCAACGTGGGATAAATGAAATGAAAAGCCTTGGTGGAAAAAATGCCAAGCAGAAACAGCGATGATTGTTTTCCTCAGGAATTCAGAAATAAAAAACAGCGGGAAAAAGCCGTAGAACGTCATTCCACGGCGATGGACCATCCGCGGACCTGCTGTTGGACGGTGTAGGAGCCATCCGTGCGGACAAGGATTCAGGACAAAATACGAAGGATGAACACCCGCCGCGTGCCGGTTGTGAATACATTCCGTAAAATCCGGCCATGTCCAATCAAAAATCATCCGATCCAAACAGCGGGGCGATGCGACAACCGGCGCGATAAAAGGAGAACAGGAAACCGGTCGATTTTGCCGCGCCGACTGGATGACACAAGGTCAGCGCTGGCCAGAAAAACAATTGCACGCCATAGCTTCCTGAAGAAACATTCCTGCCAAAAAAATGACCGATGCGGTGGCGGGCATGTATTGCTAAAACGCTAGAAACGCCAGACCGCGAACGGCGTCATAAGGCAAATGACTTGGTTCACGGGAATGTGCCGCAATCCTTGCACGTCGAACGTGTCGTTTCCAGCACGGAACATTCAGGATATTTCAATCTTCCACCGCGCAAGGGTCGTGTGCGGCCACGATGGCAAAAGCGCGCGTTCGTCGTCGCGAAGGGTGTGTTGAAATGACGGCGGACGCTTTGGAAGTCATGCCCAAGTCCCACGAGCCAGACTCACCGCGCCGGGCGTTTGGCAGTTTTTGGTCTCGGCTTGGTCGTAGTTTGGGAACGCGGTGTCGGGGCGGCAATCATCCGTTCGGTTTCGACGCCGTAATTGTCGTCGTAAATCATCCGCCGCCGCGCTCGCGAACTGGCTGTGAACGGCCTGTTCGACTTTCACGAGCTTCAGAAGTCAATTTGGCAACACGGCTTCGATTCGGCAATCGTGCTCATGGCGGAAAAAATAGCCGCGAAGGATGATGCGTCAACAATGGGCGTTCCGTCTGTCGCACTCCGTTCGAGCCGAGCCGGTGCTCGACGTTCCAAATTTTCCCGTTCCTACTTTCCTGGCTTGTCCCGCATGATTCTTGCCATCATGCACGGCTCTGTGAGAATACACATGGAAACCAGCGGCGACGCACTTCGCCATCATTTCGCATCCGGACGCGGGCAAGACCACGTTGACGGAGAAGCTCTTGCTTTATGGCGGCGCGGTTGGCAGTCGCCGGCTCCGTGACTGCGCGCAAAAATCAGCGCGCCACCACGTCCGACTGGATGGAGCTGGAAAAGAACGCGGCATCTCGAATCAGCTCGACTGTGCTTTAAGTTTGATTACGACGGCTATCGCCTCACCTGCTCGACACGCCGGCCACAAAGATTTTTCCGAGGACACCTATCGCGTGCTCACCGCCGTGGACGCAGTGGTGATGGTGATTGATTCCGCGAAAGGCATCGAGCCGCAGAGCGAAAACTTTTTGAAGTCTGTTCGTCAACGCGGCGTGCCGCATCTCACCTTCATGACAATGCGATCGGGCCGATGAAAATCGTTGGAACTGATCGACGAACTTGAACGCTGTCGGCATCGGCCGTTTCCCGGTGACTGGCCCATCGGCAACGGCCCGGAATTTCAGGCTCTACGACCGGCAGCCAAGACTTGCACACGTTCGAGCGCGTGGGGGCGGCAACATCGTGCTCCGGTTACCGTCGCGGACTTCACGATCCAGAAGTGCGCCGGAAATTGATGCGAAGCGGAATTCAGCAAAACGCTCCGAAGCAACCGAAATCTGAACACGCAGGAATGAATTTGACTGAGCCGCCGTGCTCGCGGAAAAACCACGCCGGTCTTTTTCGGAGCGGCGTGAATAATTTTGGCGTGCAACTGTTGCCGACGGATTTCTGAACATCGCCCGCGCCGAAATCACGCGTCATGGGCGGCTCGAGATCGCGCCGGAAATTCCCGCGTTTCCGTTTCATCTTTAAGATTCAGGCGATATGGATCCGAAGCACCGTGACGCATCCGTTTCATCCGCGTTTGTTCCGGCAAGTTTGACCCGCGACATGACGGTGCATCAGCACGCTCCGAGAAAAAAGTCCGCCTATCCAGTTCGCACAAGCTATTCGGCAACGAACGCGAGACCGTGGCGAGGCGGTTTCCCGGCGCGTCATCGGACTGGTCGCCACGAAGTTTGATCGGCGACACGCTGACGACCGATCCAAAATTCTCACAAGGAAATCCCGCGCTTCACGCCCGAGGCCTTTTCGATCTGCACATCCGAACACCGGAAATACAACAATCCGCAGGCCTCGACCAGTTGTGCAGGAAGCTCATTCAGGCGGTTGTATCGCGCAATCGTCATCAAAACCACGCTGCTCGCCGCCGTCGCCCGCTGCATTTGAAGTCGTGCAATTCCGGCTCCGGAAAGCGAATCGGCGCGGAATCCCGTCTCGAGCCCGCGTGGACGTCGTCGCTGGCTGCCGACCGACATCAAGAAGGAAGAACTCGACGCGCTCTCGCTCCCGACCGGCGCGCGCCTCGTACGACACGGGCAAAAATCCCGCGTGCTTTTCCAACGAGTGGTCGGCCAACTATTCGGCGAGACGAACAAAACACGCCGCTTTGGCTGTGCCAGTGCAACGGCGAAGCCAAGCATCGCAATTCATCAGAACGCTCCCGGCATCGGCTCATTTCTTTAGTGCCGCCGCCGCATCTCCACTTGACTTCAAATTGGACGGATTAAATCAGTCAAAACTGCAACGCGAAACCCCAACTTCAGTCCGTCGAGAGTTCCAGCTTTTGCACAATATTCCGTAGCAATACCGCAAACAGCAATTTCCTCATTTTGAGATCTCTATTTTGCCGAAGCCGGTTGCCTTGAAAGCCGGCTGTGGGCAGGACGCGGCGGCTTTATCAAATCCGAAACATATCTTTCCAGACCGGCAGCCGCATGTGGATACGGCCATTGCCTTGTTAGGTGGAGCGGCTGGATAAATTGTTCGTCATCCTCGACATTTTTATCTCTGATTCTGTCAAGCTGTAAAGCTCATAGCCAGTGAGTCAATTTGTTGTCGAGGGTGGCGCATTTCGACAATCGCATTAAGCCGCCTCGTATTCATTTCGCGCGCGTGGGCGGCGCGACCTTCGCGCTCTTTTTCCGGTAACTCACCTTGCCGTGCTGCCATGCAAAGGCATCCGCCCGGCACGTTGTGTCATGTCGCCGGACGCTCATGCATTCGCCGCCCGAAGTTTTGCGCCGGAAAATTTCGGGACGCGTTGCGCGAATCCAGCGGTTCAATTTCTTTCTCTTCCGCGCGAATTTTGCCGCTGTCCAAAATGTCCGTCCGATGATGCGAGTTGCCACAGATGATATTTTCGGCCAGCGGCGGCAGGGCGTGTAGTGAATCATTCTGAAAGGCTGGCGTTGCCAATGGTTTCGTCTTCGAGCAATTTCAGGTTAGAGCGAAATTGCGCGACTTCCACGCCTGCCGGTCAATGTCCACGCGTAATGTTGTCTGCAAAATTTCCTGTTCCTGTTTCAGCGAAAGATGCAGTCATCATCGCGTTCACGCAATCGCCTTTTTTCATCCTGCCGAATTTTTTCGTTGTAATTATTTTGTATGGAAACGGATGAGCAGGTCAAAAACTTCGAGCAGGACGAACCGCTGCCGCAGCGATGTCGGCAAATTTCATTTCCGGCGATCTCGCGGGCGTTTGCTTCGTGGCCTTGCCGACGGTGTTGGCGACGATGTAGCGGACATGTATCGGGCGCTGTAATAAACGCCACCAGCCTTGCGAACTTCCGGTTTTTCCTCAATCCGCGCGCTGTCGTGATATTTTGCCAGGAAGCGTTCGTAAATGCTGCGGAGAATGTGAATGGGAATGGCATCGAAATTGTAGGCGACGTCGATCGGAAGTTCGTTGCAAATAATGCGAAAGGTTTTTCGATCAATTTGAAAGCCGGTGCAGCGAGAATTTCATGCCGCTGAAAACAACACCGTTGGAAGCGGTCGAGATTGGTGGAACATCCACGAAATCTTTCCACGCGCCGTTTCCATTTTCGCCGATCGTTCATATGCCGCTAGATTCAATCTGCGTCTTCGAGGAAACGGACGAACACCAGCCGGTCATCGTGCGCTGCGTGATTCGGTGAGTTGCCCGCTGTTGAGATTTGGATTTTTAATTTGAAGGCACGGGCGAGCATTTCGCGGTAGTTGTCAATTCTATGAGAAATGCTTCATCGAGACTTTGGTAGCCGCCTTGAACAATTCGCGGCGAAAAGGTTTTGCTTTTTGGCTTGGGCAGTTCATCCGCGCGTTTTGCCAGAGAATTATTGCGACGCTTCACGGGAGAAGAGCCAGTAATCTCCGCGAACTTTTCCGAATCTGCATAATCGCATAGCTGAATTTTATTCG
>Ga0137405_1298354_pt1 | contig 10007 bp, 12 predicted proteins | sample CZOMad2_1_16fung_FD_122055 | JGI IMG/M metagenome (GOLD analysis project Ga0137405, IMG submission 122055) | Vadose zone soil fungal communities from Angelo Coast Range Reserve, California, USA - CZOMad2_1_16fungal (PacBio error correction) | ecosystem: Environmental > Terrestrial > Soil >... | reverse complement strand
GAGCTGCGACGGAGACGTTCAAGACCCCAAACCCGACGTGTTCTCACCTCTTGTGTCGCTGAGATGGATGAAGAAGACGTAAGGGCTAAACTAGTAAAGCACAAGCTCGCACTTCAGCCGGTCTCACACTGCCGCACCTGGCGTTTATAGCATTCGATAGCGAATCTCCTTCTGGAGATGTTCGAGTTCTATTCCAATTGACAAATGGTTCAGTATCCTCAGATTCTCAATACGTCCAACAGGACACCCGAGACGTTCCCATATCTTGGGGCCGCAAGATTTGTAATTATTGGTTGTACGTCATGATCAATATACTGAGTTTAAACTGGCTGATCGTGAAGCCCTTAATGTCGCACTGATACTCACTGATCCAGGCAAGCATCAAACTTGGATTAATTGACCCGCAGTTTGAGCGTGCCGCGAATGCTGCCGAACTTGCGCACAAGCCATGGACGAATGTCTTGCCGGTACGGGTTGTAGCTCCCATTGACATACACCACGCTATGGCTTTGGAGTCGTAGTGGGTTTTTACCTTAGTAAATTAACTACGTTTCAATCAGATAGATATACGAGAAACGTTCAACTTAAATCGCAAGTGATCTACCCAGCCATAATTCTAAAAACAAGCTCTGGATTGTTTAGGGTGATGTGAAAGAAATCGATCGAGGGATCGTTCCACCTGTACGCGACTGCGACCGTGGCGGTGGAGGCTGTTCGGATCACCTCACTAGCAGTTGTCTCCTTGCCAGTCTTCCCAAATGGCGGAAAACTATCTAGAGAAACGGGTCTGCGGCCGACATTAAGAAGCACCTGACGTAAAACTTGTAGTCCGCCAAATTCTGCAGCTCCGAGCGGGGATTATAACGTCGTACATGCTCTCGGCGAGTCTTGGCCTTCTCCGCTGGCGCGAATTCCCGGACAAGAGCCTTGCATCATCGGCCACTCACGCGGACGAGACAATCGTGGCGCAGTTGCCCAAAACCGCTCGATCGATTCATGGGGAGTTGGGACAGGGTCTGTGTGCGATTGTGAGCGACAAAGCGACTTTCTGGATTCGCTGAGAATGTCGGGAAGTCCACCCATGGGTGAAGTTCTGAACCTCGTCACAAAAAGAAAATGTGGCCGCCTGTCGCTTCGCTATATCCTGCCGTGAGAGGGAAGCCAGAGCGATTTTGTCACAATGAGCGATCCAAGACGAACTGACATCTTGGCCTAGCGCTCCTTCGACAGGTTGTAAAAGAATCTTGCCGTTGTCCATGCCCGCGAAGTCAAAACTCGATGTCGTTTGGGCCGATGACTGCAGCAGTAGAGGATTGGTTATAAACTTCGAAACTGTGAGGAGCGGCGCGACGATTCTCCCTCAGCGTCATTTTGAGCTCGTTAGAAGCGGAAAAAGGATGGATGCAGGTCGGAAACGTTCTCACAATTCGCTGTCGATACTTGTGATCGATCAGAAGCTTGGCAAGGCAGCCAACGTGACCGCTCCGGCGTCGAAAGGCATAGACGGCGTGCTCAAGTATCCACTCGGTGCGAGGCCCCCAGTTGTAGGGATACAGATTGCGCACGAATACTGATGAGGGACGAGACGACAGCGATTGCTGATTGTGATCGACGGACTCCAGTACGTGTGAGACCGATTACCCGCTCAGGATCGGCGGGATTCAGGTAAATAAATCGTTCGCTGCGATGCGCGGAATCGCATCGAGAAGATCTTCGACGAGGGAGCCGTGCGGATCGACGACAGTAGGCCATTGCGGCATTGAGATCCGCGACAACCATGTTGCGCATGAGCGTGGTTTTTCCAACTCCGGATTTTCCGAAGTGCCATGTGTTTGGAACGATCCTTTTCGTGGATCCGCGACAGTAGACCGTCACGTCTTTTGTGCCGATAAGGACCTCCATGTGTGGAAGTCATTATAGATCACGCGAGAGAAAAAGGTTCCTGTGGATTACTCGCCGTTTCGTCAGCGTCGTAGTCAAAGTTAACTCGCATTTGGTCATGGTAGGACTCGGACTTGTGCCGACAAGACCAAGCTCAGCAGCTTTGGCTCCGTGAGCTACAGACTATGCGACCTGCACCAATGGGAGATTGTCAGATCTATCACCTCGTCCGAATTAGTATTTCATCTCCGGCGGAAAACGGGGAGCAGGTCAATACCATTCACGGATTTTACGAAGCCAATAACTTCTACACATAGACAGTTGGGACGCCAGCCAATCGAGCTGACATTCGCTGCAAGTGGCCTCGGAAGGCGCTTGGAGCTACGTTTAAAACCGTAATTGGACCGATGTCAGGCCCGTATTCAAGACAGCAATCACGACGTGTCCAGTGCAGCGAGAGTTGCTCAATTTCTTCTGAAGCAACTCTTTCCCGTCAGCCAGAATATTGCCAACGCCAGAGCCCACGTGATTACATCTTCCGGATACCTCCTCCGCGTCGATGGTCCAACGCTTCTGTCTACCACCGACAGGGCACTTGCTAACTGAAACTCGATCGAGTCTGGACGCGAGACTGTCTGAGATGCGTAGGGGTTGCCCAGAATAATCATTATCTCGTTTGCTGCCGCGGCACGATTCGCCTCCTCCAAAACTGCAAACACGGTCGCAGTCGGACGGACACTAGCAAGTCTCGATGACGCAAGCCGAGTCCGCTGGGAATGAACCGACTGAAGATCACTCGATCAATTCCAATTACTCAGCAAAAGTCGATGACTGCTGGAAAATCTCTCAGGTGATGGATGTTGCAACAAACACGGCGGCGAGGGGCCGGCTCCAATCTCTCTGGACATCAACAGTGCAGATAGGGTCTGCCGCAGCACGGGCGGGCCACTCAGAAATCGTGGGTTGGTCCCTGCGTCGAGTGGAGGGGGATCTGAAAAGTCTGAACGCCACGCTGGAAAAGGCGCGAATCGTGGGTTTGTTGGAGCAGAGTTCCGTTTAGTCGTGAGTATAATCGGTACGCTGTGGGAGGTACAAAGCAACCAGCTCGGATAAGTCCTCCCGGAAGAAGCGTTCACCACCTGGAAAAACACAATTTCGTGCACGATCGACTCGAAAGAGAAAACCAGAATCTGGAGCGTCCTGGCCGATCCAAACGTCTGGGTTCAGCAGAATGACCATCTTTCCAGGTTGTAACAGAATTTGCATTCCAATTACATCGCGTTTCGAGGCTCAAACAGATTCAGCGGTTGCTTGCTCACATGTTCTATTGACGTCACAGTCTTCCATTGTCGGGTCTCGAGAACTGAGTTTGCAGACCACTCCGCATTGCGTAATCGCCGCCAACGGCAATCGGCGGCAGCAGGTGCTTCCGCAGAACAGATTCTTTCCATTGCGGCAACTATTTTTCTGCTTGTTGTTTGTTCGTCATCGATCTGTCGTCGTTATTCTTTATTAATCCTCCAGTTAATCTAGACCTGATGCGGCAAAGTCCTTGTCAAAATGTACCCATTGGACTCTCCGTCCGATTCGGCGACGATCTCAACAAGAAAAGATCTCGAAGTCGAACAGGAGATTTTGGGAATGGATTATGCCACTGTGACCTAGATCCGGTCCAGGTGGTAACTCGTATAGAGCTCAAAATCACAAGTTCGAACTTCTCGCGATTTGAGAGCCTGATGCGTTCTCGCCAGCTTCATCAGTTGTGGTGCTCGAATGCCTGTCCTACTGGTTATCAGAACTTCGGACTGATCGCATGTGTCATTGAACGAAGCTCCAACACTTGCGATGCGCCTGTCTCTAACTTCTTTGCATGCGCCAGTGGTGACGCTCAGTAGTTCGATTGGTCACAGATAGGAAGAGAGTGTGAGCAGCACGACGCCTGAATCGACGCTCCTCCCTCCAAAATGATTTACATTCTCCTTGTAGAAATGGAGCGGGAATAGAGCTGTTCAGTAATGTCCTCTACGACATTTGGTACAGAGACGGGAATAGTTCGGTAAGGCAGCGGAGTCAGCGAGCGATTCCAGCATCTGGTTAGCCGGCTGTCCCGATTAGCATCGATCCAATCAAGATGCTTGCTTAACTGTTCCGCCAACTGCTTCGTCCGCTAGACGTGTTCTCATAGGGATATGTCGCAGATCTATAGATCGAAGGGCGTTCGTGGCCGTGCACATTCGGATGAGGATAGTGCCTGGGTGGCATGAGTGCTAAGCCAAGCTCGTAAAAAACGTTTGGATTCGGATATGTAATATCGGCGGCATTACGTAGTCCGAGTACATGAGGCGGGTCAGCACGTCGACGTGATCCCCCCTGGCTTCTCAATGTCATCTGCCCGGACCATGTCGAGGTTAGGCTCGACTGAGAACGCTTCTTTAATAAGATCCGTGTATCGTGCTCGCAGTCCGACAGCGTTAGCCGCGCCTGGCTGGTCGCCATCGGCATGATCACAAAAACACGTACTCTTCATTTTGCGATAAATGATAACATTCCCGGCCGCAGGTCGTGTGAATTGCCTACCGAGCTGAGTTTTCGTGAGACCGCGCCCTTTGTCGGAGCCACGCCGGAAGCGTTCACGTACCTGCATGTACATGTTTGACGTTAGGGATGCTGGCGACTTCCGTCTTCTTTTGGGGCTCTTTTTTACGCGGCAAAGTCGAATGGTCAGTTGAGATGGCTTCAGACGACGGGGATGATATTTTACCAATAATGCTGGGAATATCTGAAACTTCTCTCGGGCGTTTTCCTGGAAGCCGGTGCCGCCTTCGCAAGTCTTGAAGCTGTTTTCGACTAACGAAGGGAAAACCGCGAAAGATCCGAGAAACGTCAGTTACGTGGCCGATACAGCTCGCTTTCCAACTGAAGGTTCACTCTGGAGTGCGCACAAGGGTTCGACCACCAACTCGCCGTGGATGAGGCATGCAAGAGTGCTGTCGAAAATTCCAAACCCACCGCAACTCGAGAGCGTGCTTATCGCTTTATGAGTCTGCTTTACTAAAACCGGACTTTGCTTTCGCAACAATGTCAGATGGCGCAACTCGCGCAGATTTCTGGATAGATACTGTAGGCGATCGGAAAGTTACCAAAACTGCAGTAGAGGAAGGCACCGTGTCGTGGGTCGATGCATTAGAATTTGCACGCAGTATTAGAAGCAAATATCTCCGGTGAACGAGCGCTCACGTTCGCACCTGGAACATTGATGATTCATTAGCGGGAGATTGAAATTGCAAGAACGAATTCAACGGCGCAAGGAAATGCAACGCAAGTACGACGCTCGCAGAGAGAGAGTGAACACATGCTGCCTTCCGGCAGGGGAAGGCTAAATGCGATCCGTTCTACTTCGTCCAACGTGATTTCATCGGCTGGTTCGATCGTACAGCTTCGTCGTCCGTGGCGATCATGCGCCGCGATGACCTGGCGTTTTCAATCGTCCCGCCATTCTCCAGGTATGCAGTGATTCCGGTCGCCGCGGAAGGTGTACAGCTGTTGAGAAGGAGGAACCGGCGGCGAATGCCCGCCGTTTGACCATGCGGAGCACGTCAGTGCGGGTTATAGGATTTCAACGTAATTACTTTGTGTCGATCTACACTACGAAAGAGCGCCCTTTCTTCTCTTCCCGAATCCAGCAGCATCAGGTAGGCGTCTATGTTATGCCTCCGCATGTGCTGCGCCGGCCACTTCGTGACGCTTCCACCTTTCTCGTGCAGGCGATCCACCCACCGTTTCCGTTCTGATAATAGTCCTCACTTCATGTGGACGACCGCACTCACGCGCGCAAAGCTTAGCACATCATTCCGATGAGAGCCGCGATCCCGCAGCCCGACAAGAGAATCGATTCGAATGGAATCGAGAGTTGCCGTGCCTTCGCCGCTGTGAGTAGGGCGGTCTTGCCAGTTTGACCGACATACTTCGGTCCTCGAACAGATCCGCGGATTCACTTCGACGACTTGACCGATTAACGAGCCAGTCGTAATAGCATTTTGATTGCGCCGATGCTGTTGACAGTAGGCGCAGAAACGTGTCGTGTTTCAGTTCCTCTATTAAGTGGAGATTCACGATAGGTCGCACCTGTCCAAATTCTGAACACCTCGTCGCTCCGCTCCAAAACAAAAATTGTCCGATCGCTTGAGCGTACGCTGAACGGTATTCTTATTGCGGATGTTCGACGTGAAGAATTCGATAAAGCCATCTCGCACGTTGCCGGCGGAACGATTACGGACGCAGTGATCGAATCCGGCGCGGGTCAGATCGCGGCGCTTGGAATTGGCAAACGCTCGGTTCATTTCGCGGAAGGTCTCCGCGGAAAGTTCGGGAGCTGCGTGATTTGATTTCCTTCGACGGCGACCGGTCGACGCGGCGCTCATCGAATCGTTGGCAGATCCTTGAACAACTGCGAGCAAGCTGCCACCGATGACCGATAAAGTTGACGCTCAGGTACATGTATTGCGTAGTTCATAGCTTTGTAGTTAACTGATAATGCGTATCATAACGCCTTATGATACGCTCTTGGCGTAAAGAATCCAGACGGAGTTTTTCCACAGGTTGGTTGTTGCGCAGTCTCTTAGTTTCCGCAACTGGCGTGCAAGTTGCAGCCTACTTCTCGGGCCGTGTCTCGGCCCGGTACTAAGACGCTTTCGTGTTGTGAGTCTAGCAAGGAGAGCCGTGCACTAGTGACTTTACGGGTCTGCAATCGAGGCGGCTGAAATGCTGTAGAGGAGGACTGTGACGACATCCCCTGGAAGATCACAAATCTAGATCGAACTATGCCGATCAGACTGTCATCCTCATCGCAGAAGACGAAGTCATGTCGCCAGTGTCGCAATCGCTTAGAGAAGGACGCTATTTTATTCTTACAGCGTGCGATGGTGAAGAAGCTCTTTTCATCTCCCGACAAACTGGCCCTATTCACTTGCTGTTGACGACATCCAAATGGCCAAAAGTGAATGGGCTTGAGCTGCGAGAAACATTCTGATCGTGCGACCCAATTGAGTATTGCTCATGTCAGGAGAAAACTGACCAGTCGGCGAGTGGCCTTTTCTGCGAAAAACCGTTTTTGCCGAAGGAACTTCGACAGATGATCCGCACTGTTGGGCGCTACGACATAAGTGTAGCATGCTCTAAGAGGAATTTGCAAATCCCATGGATTGCTACGAATGTGCACGGTTTCGAACTGTTCGCGAAGGAAGTTCATCAGAACGCCGGTTGCGCACGAACAAACGAGCGCGAACGGATCCGCGTTCAGAGACTTCAGTCGCACTAAACAATTCCGCCGACAGTCTTATTTCGATACGGCAACAGTTTTGATTCACGAAGCAACACACAAAAGACGCTAAGGTAAAATGAAAAAGCGTAGGATGAACATCGCATGAACTTAGTAAAGTTTCCTCCCACGCTGCCGATCGCTAAAACGCCGCCCTCCGCTCAGGCTGGAATTCGAAGGTTTCAAGGCTCGTACTTAACGGTGAGAGGAACGTTAGTCCAAGCACACGCGTCTGATCGCTCACTCTACGCCTAAGTTCTTCGCCGTCATCCGCTTCCGGCGCTCCGAACGCTTTGCTTTGTTTTTAGCTCGAACTATGCTTGCGCTGTGAGAGTGTCTTGGACGACCGTTTCGCAGCCGTGCTCTGCTAGGTGCTCAAGTAGGCGGCCTTGGCAGCCTGCCTCTTTTCCCCGGCTGCTTGAATCAACAATTCATAGTGATCGGCCTCTGGCTCGCCGCTGACAAGCGCAATGAATTGCTGCTCCTGAAACATGAGAAGCTCACTAACTACCTCAGCGAATGCGTGCAAGAGTTGCTCGTTTTCAGGCATTGAGCGCTACCATTCCAGTGGTGCGCACGCTAGGGCCGCAAGTTACGACTGGATGCTTGCGTGCGCATTTCGTTAGACTTGTCTGGAGTGGTCCCGCACGACATGGATGTGGTGCTTTGTTCATGATCGAGCAGTTGCTTCCTCAGGAACAATCACCGCGGTCGATTCCATTTGTTTCGTTTCAACCTCCGCCATTGAGGGGGTTATCAGCCACCAAGGAGGCGAGCTCCGATGGTGGCGGATTGCTCAGCGAAAATCCGGACAGGCGATCACACTCAGGACATCCCATAGAAGTGCGGTTTAAGGATTTTTATGCCGTCGACTGTACTCGCAATTAGGATTCTGCTTTGTTCAGCACGGCTTTCACCTTGGTTAGTTTTGCTTTGGCCCACTAGATGTCTACAGTACTGGACTAGGCCTATGAATACCTTCGATAGATGCTATTAAGACAGCTCACCGGATCGTAACGCCAGGCGCGGAGAAAAGGAAGCCAGGAGCCATCAACACTGGCGACGGCACGGCAAATTCTGTCGGCATAAAGATACTGCTAAATGCGCATAGGGATCCGTCTCTTGCGTCCTCATGTTGCGAACCCCTACCCTCCCCTCCTGACCGACGAAATTGCTAGTTTGCTTCATGTGTCTGCACGCTTGACAGCGCCCACCTTGGTGCTACACTTCACGTATATTTAATAAGATTTTATATATGGAATCAATGCGACTACTGAGCCATTGTCAATAACGTTGCCGTCGGAGTGCTCAAGGCGGGCGAGAAACTTGCTGCACGAGAGAATCGACGATGACGAGCTGTTTCGGGGGCCTTACGCCGTTACGAACAAGGGCGCGTGACCAAACGGGAAGTATTAAGGCAAACTGGTCGATGCGCTACGAGTGTCCGGAGGGCAATGCACGCCAGAGTGTCTTACAAAGTGACTATGCGGGAGATCAATACCGAAATCGCAGCATCGCGACGGGATCGCGAGGGAGGCGAAGCTAAAGAAATCGTTGAAATGAACCGACCACGGTTGTGCTCGACACGAATGTGGTCGTGTCCGCAATGCTGAGAGCTGATGGCTAGAATCACTGATTATAGACTCGTCGCCGCAAGGCAAGTAACATTATGTCTCCGAAAGCTGTGATCGCCAATACCGGCAGGTCCTTTCACGCACAAAGTTCAGTCATATTGATCAGCTCATATCGCGCGCGCTTGAACTGTCCAAGCTGAGGCGACGATCGTTGCTCCAGTTCATCGGTGATGCAATCTCAGGACGATGATGACAATCGTTTCTGGAATGCGCCGAAACACAGAAGCAACTTATTTGATCACCGGAAACAAGCGTCACTTCCAACGACCGGAAAAATACAAGAATTGTGACCGCGAAGAGTTCTTCGACGCTCTCGAATAGAGCCCCCGTTGTGTTCGTAATTGTATTGATGTACATTATCGTCCATTCTTTGGAGGAACGATTAAGTGCTAAGGAACCGAACGTTATATCCTATTGCACAGCTGGCCGAGAAACTAACCAAACTCTTCACTTGATTCTACGAAGCGGTAGAAGCGGCCATCCGGCGGCGCGAATTCCGATATTGAAATCTCACGCGTGATTTCAAAGAAGGAGGGTTTTCCTGACCGCAAACCGGAGTACTTCACATCGTGCGTGGAAAGCTCACGTTTGATATTTGTGGGGCACCGTTCGCACGGGATTTTTCTTTTCCTGGTGCTGACCGAAGCGCAGCCCAATATAATGCTTGCTGTCATCGGAATTCTCTTCGTTCACGTTCGTTCTGCTCTCTCTTTTCTTTCAGACCGGGTTTGGATCGGGTATTCTCCTGAGCCTCATCGGGCTACCGACGGCTTATTGGAGTTCGGCCTGGGCAGTAAAGGAAGCCAGCAGTACCAGTGTAGAAGACGTAGTTGGGCAACCCGGTGATTGTCGCTTGTATCGGATGTTCTTAATCCGCCCAATTCTATAAAGCGGACACGACCTCATGTACCAGACCTGCCGTGCATAATCGGTACTTGAAGTGTACGAGGAATTGACGAATGCCAAGGGTCTCCGTGTGCTCTCCGAATTGGAGCGGAAGCCCATACTTAAGGCATTCGCCAAATCCGTATGAGCGACGCCTCTCCCCCATCAACGGACGAGCACGAAGAACAACTGACTCGACAGTTCTATGAGTGGACTTGCCGGCCGCGATGGCAGATGTGGAGGAGCCAATTGAACTTGAGACCTGCCTTTCCATATCTCTCTCCTTTGTG
>Ga0137405_1426021_pt1 | contig 10013 bp, 10 predicted proteins | sample CZOMad2_1_16fung_FD_122055 | JGI IMG/M metagenome (GOLD analysis project Ga0137405, IMG submission 122055) | Vadose zone soil fungal communities from Angelo Coast Range Reserve, California, USA - CZOMad2_1_16fungal (PacBio error correction) | ecosystem: Environmental > Terrestrial > Soil >... | reverse complement strand
CAGTTCATCCTTCTGGTGATGCCCAGGTTCGACCTGAGCCCAAGTGTGGCAAAATAGACGGGGATTGAATTTTTCTCGAACAAGCCAGAAAACAGGAGAACAGAGGTATACACAACGATCGCGAAGGACGGTCGTAATCTCTTTGCGGACCGACTGAACTTGGGAATGTCAACGATGGCAAGTCATATCCCGAAGGGCCTGATTCTAGAAGCACAGCTGTTCCTGCCCAATTAATACGACTAGGCGGTACGCATCCGCTTGTAATTCCTCGACTTGAACCGGACGTGTTGCCGCGACCATGTCGGCGATGGTGCGCTCCGAGCAGGAGTGGTCAACGAGAAACAGTTGCCCTTATTCTGCGAACGCTTACCCTTTTCTGCTTTTTTCAGTGTCGCTGCTATAGAAGGGCGAACTTCTTTTGTGCACAGGGAATAGAAGGGAGCATTCATCTAAAGAGGGGGCCACTTGAAGAGATTCGGAATAGAGGCGACCGGTCTCAATCAACTGTCATTGCGTTCCTTCTTCTTCGATTACGCCATGGTTGAGACGACGATTCGATCTGTCCACGTAAGGCGGACACGCGGTGCGAGACGAACAGTATTGTCTGCTCGGCAAAGTGCTGAGTAAGATGATATAGACCTGTCGCTCTGAATGGGACGTCGAGTGCCGAAGTGGATTAATCAGAAGAAATACCGAGGGCTTCTGGAGTACTGCCCTAGCGAGGGATAAACGTTGCTTTCACCTCCCGAAAGAAACATGCCTCGGGGCCCAATTTGAGTGTCCCCATCCTCTTGGCAGGGAATGAATGAGCGCTGTAACCCTGCAAACTTCGACTGCCTCGAGAGTCCTCTATTGAAGCTTCGGCCTTACCAGCAGCAAATTTCTTTGATCGACCGGTCAAATAAGATTGCTTCCTGCGGAACATAGCAGACCGTACCGAAGACTGACAAGAGTTACCTCCGTATGTCAATCCCATGATGCGTACGACGCCTTTGTTCACGTCGTACAGCCTGGCAATCAGTTCGCATGGTCTCTTGCCGCTCCGCTAAAGCTACGAGCGCAATCTTTTCCCGTGTTCGTATTTCCAGGTTTAGCCCCGCCATACTGGGGGATTGTTATGGTATCCAAAGACAACTCCTTCGAGATTATTCCCCGCTTGTTCTGCATGGTACTTCACTGCTGCAGGCTCTCACACACACTCGCTTCTCGTCGATGATTCGAAGATTCGTCGCAAGCTGGAATTCAAACGGTTTAGCCGAGAATAAATGTCGACGGCCGCGTCAGTGGCCCAAATACCTTGCCAGATAGCTATAAAAGGCCACGAATCCACCGACTGTAAGTGCACGCAGGAAGACCTCATAGCGCCATAGCTGAGAATTGCAATCATTCCAGTGGCGACCCTCCGCAGAAACCAGGTTCGAACAGGATTTCCTGTATGTTCCTGCGATGGAGTCTTGCATCTTTGCCTGAGCTCGCGTGATGAAGGCACGAGTTTGTGTCTCTCCTGCGCAGGAGTGGATCTGAACAACGGATGACAGGTGTTCCTGGAGAGTTGTTCTCCTTGCTGGATTCCTCCTGGGCTTGTCCGCCGCGCGACGTAGACGAATCTCATACTGTCGTTTGAGAGACGAAAAGGGCATCAGGGGAAGCAGTACACAGGTAAGACGAAGATTGAGGATGAACATTGCGCTCAGAACAAAAACAGCGGTGAAAGCCGTCTGGAGATTGAAGGAACGATTGTTGAGCCGAGTCAGCACCTGGTCAGCATCTGCTCGATTCTGTAGAGCTTTCCCTAGCGGGACAGTTTCGTGAAATCTGCTGAAAGTCGATATTTGTTCAGAAAGCTGAGACGAATCGAGTAAACCAGTCTCTGAACAGTCTGGAAGCTCAGTATGCCGCCTGCAGCGTAGCAGCTCAATTGGCAGACATACACGCCTGCAATCAAGCACAGCCACCATCAACAACCTTGCGTCTCTCTTGGAAGGACATATCGATCAGCCATTTGAGAATAAGAGGATCTAGAAGAAAGGTCAGACTGGCGAGGACAATCAACAGAACGCTCATAAATGCGGCTTTCAAGAGCGGCCGGAGTTGAGTGAAAAACCAGCTGTTGAGGTATGAGAGGCTTCATCATTATCGAGGTGCTTAAATCAAGGGCAATTGCGCCAACCGAAAAGTCAACTCACCTAGCGGATGCGTCTGTGAGTTCTGCTGGTGGGTGATCGCCCTGCCACCGATTTCCTCCTCTCTTTGGCAAATGGCTCCATTAGGAAGTGAGTTCGGCAGTGGTTCCTTGGCGGAGATTCAACCATGTCGAGCCAGAAGCCTGTGAATTCACTCAAGGAGAGAGTGCGGACTTCCAGAACCGAGCGGCAAATTTCACGAGGCCTCGACACTCTTCAGAGACGAGATCGTCACCTTTAGGCCGTACGTCTTCAGTTCGTGGACGCGCATCATTCCACCGCCAGGCGCTCCCCCCTTCGAAAGTCAGCAGGGCTTAAGCGGAACTGCTCTTAAATCTCCGCGTTAAATGCGGAAGAGACTGGTATCCAATTCTGCAGCGATCGCCTTTATGGGGATTTCGGTGGTTGTTAATCGCTCAAGCTGCCATTAATAGCGCTTCTTTTTCGAATACTCCCTCAGCCCAATCCGGTGCAGCGCTTGAAGGGATGGCAGCATACGCCCCGGAAATACCAGCCTCAATTCTCGGCAGGCATGGTCCAAGATCCCAACCGATTGCTACGTCGTGGCTGTCGATGAGTGCAATAGCTTCATATCCTTCGGTCCACACTAGTTGCTCCTTCCGCGGTGCGGAAACAGGCGTCGGAGACATCATTGAAAGCACCTTGGTATTGCACTGCAGGTGATTCGTAGACCATAGGTTCTCCCTCTATAGCAGACCACTGTTTCTAGCTTGAGACATGTAATTGGGGCGCTCCAGAAAAACAGCAGAGATAGACTGTATAAGACTGCGTCCTCAAAATAGATCTTCGGACAGTGGAAATCTATGGAACAACCACTGGCAATTTCCCATCCCAGTTGGCAGGAAGGCAAGTAGCAAGTTCTCGCCTTCTGTTCTTCTTTTATTTGTTGTTCCGAGTGGAGGTCGCAGCACAAGTAGGGGACAGAGAAAGGTGAAACCAGTCGCACAAGAATCTTCGTTGCGAAACGCGAGAGGTGGTGATCGCGACATACGGACAATGCAGAAAGAAACTGAACTCGCCATGTGGGTGATCTCGGAAGCAATCTGATGCTCCCAACCAATGGTCTTGTTTCCGGGGTGGCGACAGCGACGTGCAATGAGGGCAGGGGAACTCATGTCAATCACTTCCTAAGACCTTTTCGCCGGATAGGCGCGACCGGCAGCCTGATCAATCCCTTTTTATCAGGTCTCGCAATACTCATCGATGTCCGAACGAGCTGCTCGCGGGGGACAGGAATTGCGGCCCTAAGGCATGACGATATGTTCGAAGGTCGTCTGACCGTTTCCAGATGCAATCGCAGCCAGATTTTTGCTCCACTGGGTTCAGGCTGTAACAAGCCTTTTTCGATATCGAGAGCACGGCCACCATCCACGCCGATAGTTGCGCGGCGTGAGTGAAACCGCGCCAATAGACTCCATTTTTTGTTGTGTCCACTGTGTCCCCATGTGACGTGGAGTTGAGAACCATTCCGGTTCTGCTGAAATCAAGTGGCATGCATCAGGCACCCAGACGGAGTCATCTTTAAGACTGGCTGGACGGAAACTGTTCCCCGGATCCCGATTCGGTGGGCAGTTCGCGAGCTTCTCCGAAAGAGAGTAGTGCGGCTTAAAAATCTTTAGTTAGTTGTTGCGCAATCGCATCAACTTCGGCAGATCCGCCGAGCGTCTACCGAGGCGAAGCAGGACGATATTGCCTTCATTCTCATAGATATTCGCCGACTTGTCGCTCACGTCCGTCTCGAAGCTATCAGAAAACTGCCGGGAATACCGGCAGAAACTACACAGTGCAACAAACACGTTTGTTATACGAAGCGGGAGAGAATGCGCGTCCCGGGATGTCGGCAAACGCTACGACTCGTTCAAAAAATGTCACAGCGTCACGGGAGGACCAAACTCGGAACGAATGGCATCAACGAGCCGTTTCCTGATGCGGTCCTGGTGAACTTGATGTTGAGCCTGGGCGGTCGATATCTCGGGGGATATGCGCGAATCGTTTGACCGCAATCTCGCTTTAAATTCATCAAGGACGTTAAATCTCCGGACATCTCCCGCGCTACATTTTCACATCTATCAAGCGCAAGCGGGAATTCTCCCGTCGACATCGAAAGAAGGAGAGGAGGTAAACATAGTCCTGTCCATGCGGTGAAGTTCGCGAAACGGATGACTCTAAGTTTTACGGCAGGTTTCGATGACCCTAAGGCCCCAACCGTTGCAGTCTAGCCGAGGTCTTTCCGCGAGCTGATTCGAGGAGCGCCGAAGTGCGTTTCGAGCGCAATCGAGAATATCGTCGAATGCATCCCCGAGGCTCGTCTCAATGTTATCCAAATCTGAGCGCCAGTCGATCCAGCTGTAATAGAAGCGGTCCTCCATATCGAGCAACAAAACTCCATTGCTGTCCATACTCGACGAATATCGAGGGATTTCCAAAGGTCACTCTTACTGGTCTGCACGAAATATTCTCGGAACGCGCATTGAACCACTGCTGCGCGCTCGTCTGACCGTCATATTCGCGTCCATAGACTTTGGACCCTCACGCTCCACTTTTTTACTCGGCTTGCATCAAACGGTGCAGGACTTGTTCCACGGTCGCTCAAGCACCGCTTCGATCCGCGGTGACAGATCTTGCGGTTTGACCACTTCCACACAACGGATTAGCTTCAGTTGCTCAAGTATTCGGTCGCAGCCGATTCTCTACCCACTGTAATTACTCCTGATGTTAAAAGATTTGACTTTCCACAGATTCCCAACACTCTCTCATAACGGACTGGCCACGCACGTAGACAAGCGTGAACACGGATTTACGTTTTTGGAGTCAGGAGTGGATGGCGAATCTGTTTTGGAAGTCAAATCTTTTTACATCAAGTAATTACAAAGTTGGGTAGAGAATTCGGCCTGCGACCGATAGTTTGAGCAACAGAAGCTAATCCGTTGTGTGGAAGTGGTCCAAACCGACAAGATCTTGTCACCGCGGATCGAAGCGGTTGCTTGAGCGACCGTGGAACAAGTCTGCACCGTTTGACTGCAAGCCGAAAAAAAAGTGAGACGTGAGGGTCCAAAGTCTATGGACTGCGAATACTGACGTCAGACGAGCGGCGCAGCAGTGTATTCATTCGCGTTCAGAGAATAGTTTCGTGCAGACAGTAGAGTGACCTTGGAAGATCTCCTCGAATATTCGCTCGAGTATGGACGCAATGGAGTTTGTGCTCGATATGGAGGACGCTTCTATTACAGCTTGGATCGACTTGGCGCTCAGATTTGGATAACATTGAGACGAGCCCTTCGGGGATTGGCATTCGACGATATCTCGATGCGCTCGAACGCACTTCGCGCTCCTCGAAATCAGCTCGCGGAAGACCTGCGCGCTGGACTGCAACGTTGCGGCCTTAGGGTTCATCGAAACGCTGCCGTAAAATTAGAGTCATCCGTTTCGCGACTCACCGCATGGACAGGACTATGTTTACCTCCTTCCTTCTTTCGATGTCGACGGGAAGAATCTCCCGCTTGCGCTTGATAGATGTGAAAATGTAGCGGCGGGAGACTGTTCCGGAGATCTTAAACGTCCTTGATGAATTTAAAGCGAGATTGCCGGTCAACGATTCGCGCCATTATCCCCGACGATATCGACGCCGCAGGCGTCAACATCAAGTTCACCAGGACCGCATCAGGAACGGCTCGTTGATTCCATTCGTTCCGATTTTGGTCTCCCTGACGCTGTGAAATTTTTGTGACGAGTCGTAGCGTTTGCCGACATCCCGGGACGCGCATCTCTCCCGCTTCGTATAACAAACGGTTTGTTGCACTGTGTACTTTCTGCCGGTATTCCGGCAGTTTTCTGATAGCTTCGAGACGGACGTGAAGCGACAAGTCGGCGAATTATCTATGAGATGAGGCAATATCGTCCTCGCTTCGCCTCGGTAGACGCTCGCGATCTGCCAGAGTTGATGCGATTTGCTCAAACAACTAACTAAAGATTTTTAAGCCGCACTACTCTCTTTCGGTAGAAGCTCGCGACGCCCACCGAATAGGATCCGGGGAACAGTTTCCCGTCCAGCCAGTCTTAAAAGATGACTCCGTCTGATGTGCCCTGATGACATGCACTTGATTTCAGCAGAACCGGAATGGTTCTCACTCCAACGTCACATGGGGACCACCAGTGGACGACAACAAAAATGGAGTCTATTGGGCGTTTCAACCTCACGCCCGCGCAACTATCGGCGTGGATGGTGGCGGGCTCCTCGATATCGAAAAGGCTTGTGTTCAGCCTGAACCCAGTGGAGCAAAATCTGGCTGCGATTGAATCTGGAACGGGCAGACGACTTCGAACATATCGTCAATGCCTTAGGGACGCAATTCAACTGTCCCCCGCGTGCAGCTCGTTCGGACATCGATGAGTATCTGCGAGACCTGGATAAAAAGGTATTGATCAAGGCTGCCGGTCGCGCCTATCCGGCGAAAAGGTCTTAATGAAGTGATTGACATGAGTTCCCCCGTGCACTCATTGCACGTCGCTGTCGCCACCCCGGAAACAAGACCATTGGTTTGGGAGCATCGAATTTTCCTCGAGATGCACTCCACATGCGAGTTCAGTTTCTTTCTGCATTGTCCGCGATGTCGCGAATCACCACCTCTCGCGTTCGCAACGAAGATTCTTGTGCGACTGGTTTCACCTTTCTTGCTCCCCTACTTGTGCTGCGACACTCCACTCGGAAACAACAATAAAAGAAGAACAGGAAGGCGAGGAACTTGCCTACTTGCCTTTCCTGACCAACTGGATGGGAATGCCAGTGGTTGTTCCATAGGATTTCCACTGTCCGAAGATCTATTGAGGACGCAGTCTTACATGAAAAACCAAGTCGAACTTCCCTGCCTGTTTTTCCGGAAGGCGCCCCAATTACATGTCTCAATGCTAGAACAGTGTCTGCTATAGAGGGAGGAACCTATGGTCTACGAATCACCTGCAGTGCAAGACCAAGGTGCTTTCATGATGTTCTCCGACGCTGTTTCCGCACCCGCGGAAGGAGCAACTTAGTGTGGACCGAAGGATTATGAAGCTATTGCACTTCATCGACACCACGACGGTAGCATCGGTTGGGATCTTGACCAGCCTGCGAGAATTGAGGCTGAATTTTCCGGGGTATGCTGCCGACTCTCAAGGCTGCACCGGATTGGGCGTGAGGGAGTATTCGAAAAAGAAGCGGCTATTATGCAGCTGACGGATTAACAACCACCGATATCCCCATAAAGGCGATCCTGCAGAATTCGGATACCAGTCCTTCCGCATTTCAGCGAATTTAAGAGCAGTCCCTAACCCTGCGACTTCGAAGGGGGCGAGCGGCCTGAGCGGGTGCAATGAGCGCGTCCACAACTGAAGACGTACGGCCTAAAGGTGACGATCTGTCTCGGAAGAGTGGTCGAGACCTCGTTCAATTGCGCTCGGTTCTGAAGTCCGCACTCTCTCTTGAGTGAATTCACAGGCTTCTGGCTCACATGGTTCGAAATCTCCCGCCAAGGAACCACTGCCGAACTCGAACTCCTAATGGACCACTCGCAAAGAGAGGAGGAAATCGGTGCAGAGGCGATCACCCACAGCAAGAACTCACAGACGCAATCCGCTAGGTGAGTGACTTTTCGTGGCGCAATTCCCTTGATTTAAGCACCCTCGCACACGATGAAGCCTCTCATACCTCAACTCAGCTGGTTTTTCACTCAACCCAGGCGCTCTTGAAAGCGCATTTATTGACGTTCTGTGATTGTCCTCGCCAGTCTGACCTTTCTTCTAGATCTCTTAATCTCAAATGGCTGATCGATACGTCTCTTCAAAGAGGACGCAAGGTTGTTGATGGTGGCTGTTGTTGCATTGCAGGCGTGTATGTCTGCCAATTGAGCTGCTACGCTGCAGGCGGCATACTGACTTCCAGACTGTTCAGAGACTGGTTTACTCGATTGTCTCAAGCTTCTTGGAACAAATCCAATCGACTTTCAGCAGATTTTCACGAAACTGTCCCGCTAGGGGAAAAGCTCTACAGAATCGAGCAGGATGCTGACCAGGTGCTGAACTCGGCTCAACAATCGTTCCTTCAATCCTCCAGACGGCTTTCACCGCTGTTTTTGTTCTGAGCGCATGTTCATCCTCAATCTTGTCTTACCTGTGTACTGCTTCCCCTGATGCCCTTTTTTTTCGTCTTTCTCAACGACAGTATGAGATTCGTCTACGTCGCGCGGCGGACAATGCCCAGGAGGAATCCAGCAAGGAGAACAACTTTCTCCAGGAACACCTGTCTCGTTGTTCAGATCCAACCCTGCGCCAGGAAGAGACACAAACTCGTGCCTTCATCACGCGAGCTCAGGCAAAGATGCAACGCACTCCATCGCAGGAACATACAGGACAATCCGTTTCGAACCTGGATTTCTCGGAGTGGTCGCCACTGATGATTGCAATTCTCAGCTATGGCGCTATGAGTCTTCCTGCGTGCACTACAGTCGGTGGATTCGTGGCCTTTTATAGCTATCTGGCAAGGTATTTGGCACTGAGCGCGGCCGTCGACATTATTCTCGGCTAAACCGTTTGAATTCCAGCTTGCGACGATCTTCGAATCATCGACGAGAAGCCGAGTGTGTGTGAGAGCCTGCAGCAGTGAAGTTACCATGCAGAACAAGCGGGGAATATCCGCGAAGGAGTTGTCTTTGGTACCATAAAATCCCCCAGTATTGGCGGGGCTAAACTGGAAATACGAACACGGGAAAAGATTGCGCTCTAGGATTTAGCGGAAGCGGCAAGAGTACCATTTGCGAGCATGATTGCCAGGCTTGTCGACGTGAACAAAGGCGTCGTACGCATCGAATGGGATTTGACATACGGGAGGTAATCTTGTCAGTCTCGGTCCACGGTCTGCTATGTTCCGCGGAAGCAATCTTATTGACCGGTCGATCAAAGAAAATTTGCTGCTTGGTAGGCCGAACTTCAAATAGAGGAGCTCTCGAGGCAGTCGAAGTTGCAGGTTAACAGCGCTCATTATTTCCCTGCCAAGAGATGGGACACTCAAATTGGGCCCCGAGGCATGTTCTTTCGGAGGTGAAAGGCACGTTTATCCCTCGCTAGGCAGTACTCCAGAAGCCCTCGGTATTTCTTCTGGATGAATCCACTTCGGCACTCGACGTCAATCAGAGCGACAGTCTATATCATCTTACTCCGCACTTTGCCGAGCAGACAAATACTGTTCGTCTCGCACCGCGTGTCCGCACCTTACGTGGACAGATCGAATCGTCGTTCTCAACCATGGCGTATCGAAGAGAAGAACGCATGACCAGTTGATTGAGACGGTCGCCTCTATCCGAATCTCTTCAAGTCGGCCCCCTCTTTAGATGGAAGTGCTCCCTTCTATTCCCTGTGCAACAAAAGAAGTTCGCCCTTCCTATAGCAGCCGACACTGAAAAAGCAGAAAAGGGTAAGCGTTTCCAGAAAAGGGCAACTGTTTCTCGTTGACCACTCCTTGCTCGGAGCGCACCATCGCCGACATGGTCGCGGCAACACGGCCGGTTCAGTCGAGGAAGTTACAAAGACGATGCGTACCGCCAGTCGTATTTAATTGGGCAGGAACACTGTGCTTCTAGAATCAGGCCTTCGGGATATGACTTGCCACTCGTTGACATTCCCAAGTCAGTCGGTCGGCAAAGAGATTACGACGTCCTTCGCGATCGTGGTATACCTTCTGTTCTCCTGTTTTCTGGCTTGTTCGAGAAAATCAATCCCGTCTATTTTGCCCACATTGAGGCTCAGGTCCGAACCTGGCATCACCAGAAGGATGAACTG
>Ga0137405_1402680_pt1 | contig 10037 bp, 14 predicted proteins | sample CZOMad2_1_16fung_FD_122055 | JGI IMG/M metagenome (GOLD analysis project Ga0137405, IMG submission 122055) | Vadose zone soil fungal communities from Angelo Coast Range Reserve, California, USA - CZOMad2_1_16fungal (PacBio error correction) | ecosystem: Environmental > Terrestrial > Soil >... | reverse complement strand
TGCGTGCCTCACGTCGGTGCGGAACCGACCCACGCAAGATACTGGCTTGTGAGTGACGACGATTTGCTTCTGAATGGGAGCCGCGAAGTCCCGTGCAAGAGAGAGAGAACGGGGAATGGAGCGAACGCTCATCCTATCTTTCGCAGCGCGCAAGGCAGAGTACGGATCTACAAATTAGATGCGAATGCCAGCCGGTGTTCTTCTGATCCATGGCGCGGCAAAATCGATGTTGCGAGCGGGAGCCACTTGGAACGCAAGTCCAGCGATTATAATCTCTAGATTGGTCTGACTCTGCGGTTCGCGCGAAGCTTCGGCCATTGTCGTTACCATCGTTTCCTGATGTTTTTCGGTCGGCAGCCGGAGTCTGCTGACGCTTCCACTCGTAAGAGCGGCCAAGTCGACTTTCGCCACCTCTATACAGCTGGATACATGGTTCGCGTAGGGCTGCTCAGGACGTTTACGATTTACTCGCGATACGAAAAATTCCAAAAGGAACTTGTAGGACCTGCCCAGGCGCTTTGCCGTTCAATCATCTCGCTATGAGGCTCTTTTTACGCGCCGTTTTCACTTCTGAGCTACTGGCACGCCTATTTGCATTTTTGGCTGCCAACCTTGTTATTCTTGTGGGCTCGATTCGGCATCTCCAAATCACTGTTTCGCCCCTGACCAGCTATGGCCCTATTTGTCAGTGGCGTCGTGGTTTGTTTTTCCCGTGGCGATAGCCCTGATCGAGGGCAGGATTCCTTGATTTTGCTGGCGTTGTTCGCTGCCGCAATCGCAGCAGCAGATGCCCGAAGACCTCAAGGCTGGAGTTTTGCTGGGCTGAGCCTCTTAATTTCATATGCTCTGCCATTGTTCTTTTGTTCTGGTCTGGAAACGTTGGCGTTTCCTGGCCGGCTTTGCGATTTCGGGTGTGACCGTAGTCGCATGTCGGTCTGGCTAACCGGATTTCTGGATTGTTTTCCTATGTGCTCGATCATCGAGATGAGTGCGAATATATTCGGCCGCAAATGGCGTCCTATACGGATCCACCCTGACGGGATGCCGAACCTGCGTGGTCTGGCATACATGTTACTGGAGGTTCAGTTCCAGCAACGCACTGGATTGTGCTCACGGGATCAGCGGTGGTTATGGTCTGGGGAGCCCTGAGCGTCCATCGCTAACCTGGAGCCTTGCTGACCGCAATGCTTGTCAGTTACCACCAGGTGATCTCCGACGCAAGCTTGCTGGTTCTGCCATTGGTTTGGTGCTCCGCGCGGAGCTTGACGGAGTTCGAACGCGCGCGACGAGCTGATCACGGTGCTGGCCTGCCTGGCTTTTGTAAGCCCCACAGTCCGTTGTTCGCTAACACCCGATTCTACCTGTGGCGCTAACCACCGTAGCCGGCGCTGTCGTTCTTTGGGAGGGGACACCGCCGTCACCAAGGATATACAAAGATTGCACCGTCAACAACGGATACCAATTATCGGACATTTCGGCAGCGTGTAAGGGATGGCCAGCTTCAATATAAACGATTAAATCAGCGTTTACAAGGACACCCGTGATTCCTGATTGGCGCTCAAGATGCTTCTATCTGTATCAAAGCGGTACCCCTGCGCCGCTTAGAATTTAAATCGACTGAGAGGAAACACTCTAATGAAGACCTTATGATCGCTTGTGGAAGGAAGGAAGAAGGCAGATTTGACTGAGTACGCGCTTTTTGCTCGTTCTGCTCTCCTGGCAGCCATTGCCACTCTGGGCACATTGGCCACGCCATCCAACTCGTGTTCAAAGCGGCCGCAGCAAACCTCACCCACGTAATCGGGCCTGTTGTTCAGAACGTTACTGAAGGAACGGGTGTTCAGCAGCCGTTTTGTCGCTTTCAAGGGGCTTGCTGGAGTCCGCTGCAGTAAGTGGTAAAGACTTCAATAGGAGATGCGATGTCGCATTACTCATTCGTCTGTGGAAAGAAGAGGAGGGGCAGACTTACGGATATGCACTACTGTTGGTTTGCTTCCTAGCAGCGATCGCCACCTTTGGGCACGCTGGCCAGCGCGATCATGCGTTTTCTCCGCGGCTGCGCGAACCTAACCACCTAGTTTTCGAAGGGATGAGGTGGCTTTAATGATTCGATCCAATTTGGAGAAACAACACTTGTACGGCGTGCAAATTATCTGGACTTTTTCATTAGCATTGACTATCTCCGCGTGCTTTTGCTAGATTGGCGCTCCGGCGATCTAATTGTGTTGACTGTGCAGGATCATCTTCGGGTAGCTGTAAATTCCGCGTTAACCGGCTGGCATGGTAACGCGGTCGCCCTCGAAGTGAGCAGTCCTGGCATTGTTCTTCTTTCTCCCGTGTTTTGCTTCGGGCCCTCGGCGCGGAGACTGGAAATGATGGGCGCGGTGGTGCATTTCTCGGTGGAAGTTGTTTCTCTTTGTCCTGGTCGGCAGCATTTTGGCGTCGGGAATTATGCCATCGTCCAGGTGTATCGGTTGCCCGGGTAATGGAACGCTGCGTATATGTGGACATTGGTGAGAGGTTTTTCGTGTTTGGCTTGAAGAAAAACCCGCAGATTTCGTTGGATAACCCACGCCTACTGAAGCGCCCTTCGGGGTTGCCGTTGCCGCCGCTACGGTTGTTTGTTTTTGCGCGGCTCACTGGCCGGTTTATAGAATATCGGAGCAGCTATCCACGCACTAGTTGTCTGAACGAGGAGAGATTACCATGAATACAATCGCCTGCTGATTTGGGCTGGTCATCGCGCTGGTGTCGCATTCGTCCTCAGCAGCTTCGTTTACAAGCAATTTCAAAAAGCTCATCGTTAACCGGCCTCGACACAACTTTGGTGGTAGCGGCGGTTCTCTACCGTGGGCACTCGCTTAGATGCATCCAACACCCTCTTGATTCAGTGGCCTGCAAACCAACAGGTAGCCGGAATGTTTTCTCGCGTCGAAGACGTGCGAATCGCGCGATTATTACCACCGCTGGCACAAACGAACCGGTGCTTGAGGCAAGCTTGCGGCAAAAGGAGTCAGGAGCAGATTATCGCGACCATACGGAGGTATGCGTGGACTGTCGGCGCGGTGATGAGTCTGGGTGTGGCCGGGTTCGTCATTCCTGGAACTATGGTTGACGTGCTCGTCACCGGCAGAGTGATAGGTCAAAATGCGCGCAAGGCGACATCATCATGCGCACTATTCTTGAGAATGTTCGTGTGCTGGCCGCTGGCCAGAAAGTCGAACAGGATCGTGAGGGAACCACAAACAGTCGCGGTAATTCTCTGCTCGTCACGCCCGATGACGCAACCAAGCTCACTCTGGCAGCCACCGACGGGAGGAATTCAACTGGCGTGCGCAATACAGTCGATACCAAAAGAACGATCACCCACGATTCAACAGGCTGATCTTTTCAACAGCAACCGGGCGAAGTTGACGATCAAGCCCTCAGCGGCGGCGAAAAAGAAGTCTGCAGTTCCGCCGCACCGCCGCGTACGTGATCGAAGTGATTACTGGGAATAAGCGCGAGAACAAGTCATTTCCGAATTCGAATCAGAATGCAGCACTAAGACCAGACCATGCCAGGACAACTTTCCATGACCAAAAAATTGCAATTGGCCTACCAGTTCTCCTAAGTGCGATGTGCTTTAGCCAACGCGATATTTGCTCAAGAGCCAGCGAGCACTCCGGCGCTGCAATACGGCAGTGACGCCAGCGCAAGCTCCCGCAGCAGGTCCAGGAATCTCGAGCCGCAAACCCTGCACTTGTGGTGGGAAATCTTTGGTGATCACCTCGCCATCGCGGATCAGCGGGTGTCTCTGGCTGATCCGAAATCGCAGAAGCGATCGTGTCAGCCGACGCAGGTATTAGTAAACGGAAAAAAGCCGGAGCGTAATCGCTCTGCTTTGGGACGAAGCCGTCAGAGCCAGGCGTTGAAGTATTCCGTGGACATTGATGTTCTCGGGTTAAGTCAAAATTCACGAAGTTTTCCGAATGAAAATGTGCACATTGATACATCAAAGACTTGTAATTATTACGGGAAAGATTCGTCTGCGTCGTTGCTGACAGATTTAGAAGTTGGTCAAGGGGCCGCGCCCAAGGTCACTAGCATAGTGAATTCCTCCCGCTCACAGGCGAATTCTATTGCAAGTACGTTTTGCGGAAGTAGACCGGTCGCGGTGAACACTAGGGTTCAACATCCTGTCCACGGGGCTTGGGAGACGATGGATCGATCACCACCGGACAGTTTGGCGGGACCAGTCCTTTCGCTATCAACGACACATTCCAATAAAAGCGGCGGGACTCTCCTGCAGCGACCACAGTGACTCAAACTGTTAACAACGCGCTGAAATTTTTATATACAATCCGAACATTCACCTGGAACGGTAATCAGGCACTGCAGTCACGAACCTTCTCAGATACTGCCGAGCCAACTTTGATGACTGAATCGGGCAAAGAAGCACTTCTGGCAGGTGGTGAGTTCCCTATCCCCGGTTACGAGCGTTGGCAGTGGATCTCCACGGTTCCGTGCAGTTTAAGGAGTTCGGGATTCCGGCTCAGCTTCACGCCATTCTGGCTGCTGACGGCGCAATCCACTTAAAAGTAAAGCCTGAGGTCAGCACACTAGATTTTTCAAATGGCGTCACTATCAGCGGTTTCGTATTGCCAGCATTATTACGCGTCTCCGTAGATCGGAAATGAGTTTGGCTGACGGCCAGACATTTGCGATCGCTGGACTGTGGACAATCGAGTCACGGAAATTCTGTAAAGGTGCCGGGTATTGAGATTTCCGTTCTCGGAAAGCTTTTCAAAGCAAGTCGTTCGCAAGAGCAAAAACGAATTGCGGTCATCGTGAACCCCGCATATAGTCCATCCTCCAGCCCGGATCATTACCGCACGTCCAAACTTCCCCAGCCCTTTTTGGATCAGATCACTCGGCTGAGGAAAAAGCCCGATCGAATGAGCCGTGGTGAGCTGAATATTTGCAATGGTTAGCGATGGCTGCAGTAACAAAGGGAAAGCCCACTTCCTCTACTGAGGCGCTCGCTAACCATTGCAAATATCAGCTCACCACGGCTCACTTCGAGCGGTGCTTTTTCCCTCAGCCGGATGAACTGATCCAAAAAGGGTGGGAAAGTTTGACCGTGCGGTACATGATCCGGGCTGGAGGGATGGACTATATGCGGGTCACGATGACCAGCAATCGTTTTTGCTCTTGCTGAACGACTGCTTGAAAGCTTTCCGAGAACAGGATATCTCCAATACCCGCACCTTTGACAGATTTCCGATGACTCGATTGTCCACAAGTCCAGCGATCGCAAATGTCTGGCCGTCACCAACTCATTTCCGATTCTACGCGACGCGTAGATAATGCTGGCAAACGAAACCGCTGATATGACGCCATTGAAAAATCTAGTGTGCTGACCTCAGGCTTTACTTTTAAGTGGATTGCGCTCGTCAGCAGCAGAATTGCGTGAAGCTGAGCCGGAATCCCGAACTCCTTAACTGCACGGGAAACCGTGGGAGATCACTGCCACGCTCGTAACCAGGGGATAGGGGACTCACCACCTGCCAGAAAAGTGGCTTCTTTGCCGATTCAGTCATCAAGTTGGGCTCGGCAAGTATCTGAAGAAGGTTCTGTGACTGCAGTGCCTGGATTACCGTTCCCAGGTGAATGTTTCGGATTGTATAGAAAATGTTCAGCGCGTTGTTAACAGTTTGAGTCACTGTGGTCCGCTGCAGGAGAGCTCCCGCCGGCTTTTATTGGGAATGTGTCGTGATAGCGAAAGGACTGTCCGCCAAACTGTCCGGTGGTGTTCGATCCAATCGTCTTCCCAAGCCCCGTGGACAGGATGTTGAACCTAGTGTGTCACCGCCGACCCGTCTACTTCCGCAAACGTACTTGCAATAGATCTCGCCTGTTAGCGGGGAGGAATTTCATCTTGCTAGTGACCTTGGGCGCGGCGCCCCTGGACCAATTCTAAAATCTTGTCAGCACGACCGCGACGAGATCTTTCCCGTAATAATTACAACGTCTTTGATGTATCAATGTGCACATTTTCATCGGAAAAACTCGTGAATTTTTTGACTTAACCCGAGAACATCAATGTCACGGATACTTCAAACCGCTGGTCTGATCGGGCTTCGTCCAAGCAGAAGCGATACGCTCCGGCTTTTTTCCGTTTACTAATACCTTGCGTCGGGCTGACAAGATCGCTTCTGCGATTTCGGGATCAGCCAGAGACACCCGCTGATCCGCGATGGCGAGGTGATCACCAAAGATCCCCACAACAAGTGCAGGGTTGCGCTCCGAGGATTCCTGACCTGGCTGGCGGGAGCTTGCGCTGGCGTCACTGCCGTTTGGCAGGCGCCGGATGCTCGCTGGCTTCTTGAGCAAATATCGCCGTGGCGCTAAAGCACATCGCAACATTAGAGAACTGTGTAGGCCAATTGCAATTTTTTGGTCATGTAAAGTTTGTCCTGGCATGGTCTGGTCTTAGTGCTGCACTGTCTGATTCGAATTCGGAAATGACTGTTCTCGCGCTTTCCCAGTAATCACTTCGATCACGTACGGGGCGGTGCGGCCGGAACTGCAGACTTCTTTTTTTCCGCCGCCGGCTGAGGGCTTGATCGTCAACTTCGCCCCGGTTGCTGTAATAAGATCAGCCTGTTGAATCGTGGGTGGATCGTTCTTTTGGTATCGACTGTATTGCGCAACGCCAGTTGAATTCTCCCGTCGGTGGCTGCCAGAGTGAGCTTGGTTGCGTCATCGGGCGTGACGAGCAGAGTAATTACCGCGACTGTTTTGGCTTCCCTTCACGATCCTGTTCGACTTTCTGGCCAGCGGCCAGCACACGAACATTTCCAAGAATCGTGCGCGTGATGTCGCCTTGCGCTGCATTTGACCTATCACTCTGCCTGGACGAGCACGTCAACCATAGTTCAGGAATGACGACCGGCCACACCCACGACTTCATCACCGCGACCGACAGTCCACGCATACCCTCCGGTATGGTCGCCGATAATCCTGCCCTGACTCCTTGCCGCAAGCTTGCCCCTCAAGCACCGGTTCGTTTTGCCAGCGGTGTATAATCGCGCGATTCGAACGTCTTCGACGCGAGAAAACTTCCGGCTACCTGTTGGTTGCAGGCCACGATATCAGCGGGTGTGGATGCATCTAAGCGAGTGCCCAACGGTAGAGGAACGCCGCTTCCCCCAAAAGTTTGTGTCGAGCCGTTTTAAACGATGGAAGCTTTTTGAAATTGCTTGTAAACGAAGCTGCTGAGGACGAATGCGACCACCAGCGCGATGACCAGCCCATCAGCAGGCGATTTGTATTCATGGGTATCTTCCCTCGTTCAACAAACTAGTGCGATGGATAGCTGCTCGATATTTTACTAAACCGGCCATGAGCCGCGCAAAAACAAACAACCGTAGCGCGGCAACGGCAACCCGAAGGGCAGCTTCAGTAGGCGTGGTTATCCAACGAAATCTGCGGGTTTTCTTCAAGCCAAACACGAAAAACCCTCTCACCAATGTCCACATATTTACGCAGCGTTTCCATTACCGGCCAACCCGATACACCTGGACGATGGCCATAATCCCGAGCAAAAATGCTGCCGACCAGGACAAGAGAAACAACTTTCCAACCGAGAAATGCACCCACCGCGCCCGATCAATTTCCAGTCTCCCGCGCGAGGGCCGAAGCAAACCAGCGCGGAGAAGAAGACCAATGCCAGGACTGCTCTTCGAGGGCGAGCCGCGTACCATGCAGCCGGTTAACGCGGAATTGTACAGCTACCCGAAGATGAGTTCTGGCACAGTCAACCAATTAGGATACGCCGTGGAGCGCCATCAGCAAAGCCGCGGAGAAGTCAATGCTAATGAAAAGTCCAGATAATTTGCACGCCGACAAGTGTTGTTTTCTCCAAAATTGATCGAATCATTAAAGCCCACCTCATCCCTCGAAACTGGTGGTTAGGTTCGCTGGCAGCCGCGGAGAAACGCTATTGATCGCGCTGGCCAGCGTGCCCAAGGGGCGATCGCTGCTAAGGAAGCAAACCAACAGTAGTGCATACTCCGTTAAGTCCTGCCCCTCCCTTCTTCCACAGACGAATGAGTAATTGCGACATCGCATTCCTCCTATGAAGTCTTACCACTTACGTGCAGGCGGACTCCAGCAGCCGCTTGAAGCGACCAAAACGGCTGCGCAACACCCGTTCCTTCAGTAGACGTTCTGAAAAACAGGCCCGATTACGTGGTGAGGTTTGCTGCGGCCGCTTTGAACACCGAGTTGATGGCGCTGCCATTGCCCAGAGTGGCAATGGCTGCCAAGGAGAGCAGAACGAGCAAAAGCGCGTACTCAGTCAAATCTTGGCCTTCTTCTTCCTTCCACAAGCCGAATCATAAGGTTCTTCATTAGAGTGTTTCCTCTCAGTCGATTTAAATTCTAAGCGCGCAGGGAGTACCGTTTGATACAGATAGAAGCATCTTGAGCGCATCAGGAGATCACGGGTGTCTTTGTAAAGCTTGATTAATACGTTTATATTGAAGCTGGCCATCCTACAACGTGCCGAACAATGTTCCGATAAATTGGTATCCGTTTGTTGACGGTGCCAATCTTTGTCATATCCTTTGGTGCGGCGGTGTCCCCGTCCCAAAGAACGAACAGCGCCGCTACGGGTAGCGCAGCAGGTAAATCGGTGTTAGCGAAACACAGGACTGTGGGGCTTACAAAAGCCAGGCAGGCCGCACCGTGATCAGCTCGTCGCGGCGCGTTCGAACCTCGTCAGCCTCCGCCGAGCACCAAACAATGGGCAGAACCAGCAGCTTGCGTCGGAGATCACCTGGTGGTAACGACAAGCATTGGGTCAGCAGGCTCCAGGTAGCGATGGACGCTTCAGGGCTCCCCAGCCAACCACCACTGATCCCCGTGAGCACAATCAGTGCGTTGCTGGAACTGAACCCCAGAAACATGTATGCCAGACACGCAGGTTCGGCATCCCGTCAGGGTGGGATCCCGTATAGGACGCCATTTGCGGCCGAATATTTTCGCACTCATCTCGATGATCGAGCGCACATAGGAAAACAATCCAGAAAATCCGGTTAGCCAGACCGACATGCCGACTACGGTCACACCGAAATCGCAAAGCCGGCCAGGAAACGCCAACGTTTCCAGACAGGAACAAAGACAATTGGCAGCATATGAAAATTTAAAAGAGCGTCAGCCCCAGCAAAACTCCAGCCTTGAGGTCTCTCGGCATCTGCTGCTGCGATGCGGCAGCGAACACGCCAGCAAAAAATCAAGGAATCCTGCCCCTCGATCAGGGCATCGCCACGGGAAGAAAACAAACCACGATCGCCACTGACAATAGGGCCATAGCTGGTCAAGGGGCGAAAACGTGATTGAGGATGCGATCGAGCCCACAAGAATAACAAGGTTGGCAAGCCAAAAATGCAAATAGGGTGCCAGTAAGCTCAGAAGTGAAACGGCGCGTAAAAAAGAGCCTCATATGCGGAGATGATTGACGGCAAGCGCCCTGGCAGGTCTCTACAAGTTCCTTTTGGAATTTTCGTATCGCGAGTATCCGTAAACTTCCTGAGCATGCCCTACGCGAACCATGTATCCAGCTGTATAGAGGTGGCGAAAGTCGACTTGGCCGCTCTTACGAGTGGAAGCGTTCAGCAGGACTCCGGCTGCCGACACGAAAAACATCAGGAAAACGATGGTAAGACAATTGGCCGAAGCTTCGCGCGAACCGCAGAGTCAGACCAATCTAGAAGATTATAATCGCTGGACTTGCGTTCCAAGTGGTCCCGCTCGCAACATCGATTTTGCCGCCCATGATCTAGAAGAACACCGGCTGGCCATTCGCATCTAATTTGTAGATCCGTACTCTGCCTTGCGCGCTGCGAAAGATAGGATTGAGCGTCGCTCCATCTCCCGTTCTCTCTCTCTGGCACGGGACTTCGCGGGCTCCCATCAGAAGCAAAATCGTCGTCACTCACAAGCCAGTATCTTGCGTGGGTCGGTTCCGCACTCGACGTGAGGCACGCAAG
>Ga0137405_1395324_pt1 | contig 10057 bp, 21 predicted proteins | sample CZOMad2_1_16fung_FD_122055 | JGI IMG/M metagenome (GOLD analysis project Ga0137405, IMG submission 122055) | Vadose zone soil fungal communities from Angelo Coast Range Reserve, California, USA - CZOMad2_1_16fungal (PacBio error correction) | ecosystem: Environmental > Terrestrial > Soil >... | reverse complement strand
GGCGTCGGCACCAGATCGGCTTCACGTAATCGTCATCATCTCGCTGTAGCGCCATACGACTTGAGCTGATGCGGAGCTGACCTGCAAGTTGAGCGTGTCGATCACCGCGGCGCGATCGCCTTGACGCGCGGTCGGCGCTCGGTGAGCCCAGGCGTCCAGCCGCGTTTCGAGGCGCCGGTGACGAGAAGTAGCGCACGATGAAGTTCCACTCGCGCATGGCAAACGCCTGGATTGCATCCATCGCCTGACGAGCCTCTTGGTATTGCAGCAGGAGCGGCCAGCTCTCTCGTCGCTCTGGAGATAGCGGACGAACGCCGGCGATGAGGGCGTCCTCGCGTTTGCCGTCCAGCAGCGGCTGATTGGGAGCGCCGAACAGGAACGCGACGGAGCGTTCGCTCTCGCCATTTCCTGCCGAAAAGTTGCTTTCGCACCGGGCGACGCGCCGTGATCCACGGACGATGGGTCTCGGTCGCTTGACTCCTTGGGACGTAGATCTGGATTGACGTCCCACTTGATCTTCTGCCAGGTCTGCGAGACGAGGTGAAGTCGTAGATCGTTCCATGTCGTTATGTATTTTCCGTGAGCTTCACGCGAAGGAATCGTCCGGCTTCTTGACGTACTCGACCAGATCGGCACGGGCGACAGTGGCGCAGGTCAAGACGATGACGGTCGTGAGAAGCGAACGCATACGGTTGTCCTTCGAGTTCGGGAGATGAACGGGGCCAAGAGCTTTATTGCAGAAATGCGCGAGAATGCAAACATCGTTTCGCCCCTCGCATCAGTTGTCGCGAATTTGGAGTGCGGCGACTGTCGGGCTTTGGGTCTTTTTTTTGGGCGACGTATGCTGAACCGGCTGCGGATGCTACCCAAAAAAAAACTCAAAGCGCCGACAGTCGCCGCACTCCAAATGGTTGCTCGCTCCAAGCCGTCGTCAACGAACGTGCAGGGCCGCATACGCGAAGACGATGTGAAGCTGAGAAACAACACCGTCAACAGCGATACCCCGCGGCGAGCCACCAGGTGTGAGGTGCTCCTTACGTCGAAGATGGCTTGCAGCGACAATCGGACGCCCCAGATAGATGGCGATGTAGCCGCACACGCAGGCGACAGCCGGAGCCCGGTTCGGCGAGCTGTGTCGGCGTTGACGATGCTGCGACGCCGTGAAGATGATGCGAGGACGACGTAGCCGCCGTAGGTCCAGTAGAGCTGGCGATGGAGCTTCGGCAGTACGTCGAGTGAGGTCCTCCAGTTGAGCCGCAACGGGCACGAGCGACGAAGCGATCAGAACTCGAGCTGGCAGCAGCCGACGATGAGGATGGCGGTCGGGAGGTGTCGTTCATGCACAACTCGGGTAAGCCGCATCGTGAGAATGCGGGCAAAGGCCTGCAAGGATCCGCCGGCATTCTGGCGAATGCGGCTACGAGATCAACCGCGATTCGCCTCCGCGCACGCAATGGCGAAAGGGTATTGTTCCGTTCCGCCTGATCGATTAAAATGAATGGGATAATCCCACGATCCTTATTGCCGAGGACAACGTAGTGAAACAGGACATCGACTTCATCCTGGGAAGCTGGGAATCTAAAGCAGGCGTCGCGCAGGCACCGGATGATCCAGGCGGAGGACGGCCGGCAGGTCGTCCAGCTGCGGATCTGACCTGGCCTGTTGCAATTGAAGTCGCGGACGTCCGGATGGGGCCAAGCCGCCGGGCATGACACGTACTGCGAATACTTGCAGGATCAGGCCCGCCTCGGCCCGCCGGTCGGACCAGAGCTTTCACATGAGCGACGAGCAGTGCCAGAAGCGGATCGCGAGTTCGTGCGTTCTATCATCGCCGCATGTGCTGGCTGGCGCTGCGCAGTACGCCTGGCGATGCGCGACGCGGATCACACGCTCTCGTTCATGGACTTCGTCAACGGCACGCGCCCAACGACGACTATCCGGCAGGCGCACAGCAATATGCGGCTTCGTCCTCTTTCAACGCACCCAGGCGGCGGCGGCGCTCGAGGTCGAGAAGAACACGCCGGACCGGGCGATCAGCGAGATCACGAGGACTCGAAATGATTCGCGCGTCCATGCCTCGTACGGCCGCGAGGACGAGATGGAAACGACGCATGGTGCGCCATCTTCGACACATCGAATCGAAGCGCCGAGAGTACAAGATCGACGGACCATCGAGGAGCAGCTCCAGCCAGCGATCGCGGACGAGGACTAGAGCGGCCCTCGGCTGCGCGACGAGTTGCGTAAACGGGAGTGACTATTGTTTACGTTTAGCGCACGCGTGACGTAGCGCGTGCGCTAAACGTAAACAACACGAGGAACATCATGCATATCGAAGCCTCGCCGAGCCAGCGTGACGCGCGCGCTGGCGCTTCTTCTCCTGGTATTGGTCGTGGGACTGGTCGCCTATGTCGCGCAGAATCTGAAGCGCTGGAAGGACAGCCGACGCGACGCCGCCACGTCCAGTTGTCGAGAAGCCGACGCCGCTCCTGGAATTCACCACACCGTGACGTTCGTCACCCGATACCAAACTGCGGCGACGCGCGTGTCGCCATTTGGAGAAGCTGAAGCCGGAAGCGAGCCGCAGAAGGATGACCAGACTTACATCTACAAGGAGTGAGGCGGCAAGGAAGGGCATCACGACTTTCTTTTCGCAGCATTGTGAGCCGGGACCTCGAAATCGGCCTGCGCACGAGCAGTTGCGATTGCGCCAGCGTGCAGGCGTGCGTGGTTCGGCGGAGAATGGGAGCGGCTGCGCAAGCTGCAGGCGGACTATCCTGGCGAGCCGCTCCATCAATCCGGCCGACCGGTCTGGCACGATCTGGTCGCGGATCTGACTGAAAAAGCCGATGCTGCTCAAGCCCGACGAGCACGGCATCATCCGCGTCAGATGGGACGCGCGAAGCCAGCGGGACAGCCGTGAACCTGTCCCCGTGGTGTGGGTCAATCGGCGGGAATCCAGGGGATCGCCAGATCAGCCAAATTTGTTATTCCGGGCGTGATGTCGCGCAGCGTGCGCGTCTTTCCGCCGCGCGTGATGTCGGCGAATTGACGCAAGAGGACGCAAGGCGGAGTTTCGAGATCTGGTCGTCGACGCGCATACGCTGGACCTCCGCCTGTCGGGGCCGACTCCCGATCCGCTGGTTCGTCATCGAGACGACGCCTATGTCCGAGGCGGAGCGCGTCAGCCTGGCGGCGCGTGTGAACGGGAGCAAGGAATTTCTGGCCGAACCGGTTCCCGACGCGTGTTCTGTGTGGGTATCACGTCACGGTCACGGTGCACGAAAGCATTCAAGGGAACTCACTCGAGCAGGGGATGTTCTTCGCAGTTCCGATCATCCTCGACGGCTTCCCGAACCCGGACTTGTCCGGCCCGGATCGTCGCCGAGTGCCAGGAGACATCGCCATCGGCGGGGCCAACGATCAGGGAAAGATCCGCTTCAAGCGTTCGATTCGACGCTTGGCTCGGACGAGGAAATCGAGTTATCCGCCGATCCGAAGTATGCTGAAGCCATTCGATCAACGGCGACATCTGAAAGTGGATTTGAAGCACGACGTGAAGAATTCGACGCCGGAGCGAACCCGCTGGAAGCTGAAGGTGACGGTGCCGAGAACTCGTTTTCGGTTCATTCACGGATGCAGATGCGGTGGTCTGCGCATCGTCGCGAGACGCCACGTTCGTGCGCATTCCGCTCGAGGGGAACGTCGGCGGCGCTGACCGACGTTACGAGCCGCGACCGTCAGGGAGCGATTGAGCAAGCTCGCTCCCTGACGGTTGCGGCTCGTTCGGATGGTGACACCGGTTGCGGAAAGCGCGGCGGCACAAGGAAAAACGGTGGCGACACGATCCCGGCGATGAAGTAGTAGCAGTTTGCAGGATGCTTTCTTCGATATCAGGAACATGACGCGCGAAGCAGCTTGGCAACGGAAACTCATCTGCTCCTTTGCACTTGCCCAGCCGCTAGCCGCAAACTCCCTTCCCACGTCGTGGCGGGCATTCGTATTGAACCACCCCTCGACGGCCACGATCAAGATCATCGCGAGGTGGCGAGACGGGAACACGGAATTGCGAATCCAAGCGCCAGCCGCACGGCCAGCGATCATGATTACCAGCTGTCCCAGGACGACGTAGGACAGTAGCGAGGTGGATACAACCAGAATATCGGCGAGCACAGCATAGATGTCATGCACAATCCCCTTTTCCGTTAGTCGTATGCGGCATTGATTACGATGTTCCGTTGTTCGGAATATCCGCAGGATCGGGCACGCCATTCGGATTTCTGTGCAAGCTGATGCCAGCTCGGTCATTTGGCAGGCACATCATATAGATACTATATTTGACGTTACAGCACTGGCCCTCCCCGAGTTGCTCCCGGTAGGGGGTGTGAGCAATTTGCACAGCAACTGCACAGAAACGCTCAACGCAAAAAATCGTGCAGGTGGCCGTCCGCATGCACCACTGGTGGGGCGGAAGTTGGCCTTGTACTCCAGCGATCGGCAGCCCTCGACGTAGAGCCAAGATACAGATACGGAAACGTGCCGGCGGGACGCACGCGTCGATGACGCACAGCACGCTCCAGGTTCCCAGCGATCGCTCCCGACAATCGGATCGTAGAAGAAGTAGATCGCCGACATCCCGCCGCGAGACTGTCCACGTAGCCGACGCCGACAGTCGGCCTTCGAGAAGTAACACCTTCCTCGGTGAAGTCGGATGGTTGACGAACGACTCGCGATGCTGGCGGCGTCCTTGGCGGGATGTTCCGGCAGCCCTTGATGTCGCTTTGGAAACGTTGAAAGCGATCGTAGAGCGCAAGCGTCCAGCGACACGCTCGCTTGCCGATCCGCAACTGGACGTCCTGGTTCAGCCGGCGGGCGCGGCGCTGGCTGCGGTTGGGGCGGAACTTGTCGATCTCGCGCGCAGCGATTTGGCCGCCTGGCACGCGCGGCACTGCGGGCGGAAGACATCGCCGATATGCGTCGCCGAGCCCGTCCCCACGCGCAGGAGTATCGGCGAGCCGAGATGTGACGAGATCTCGTCACTCCAGGCCGCGACACCTGCCGGGGATGCCGCAGGGCTCGGGCGCGATATATCGCATGCTCTTCCGCCGCAGTGCCGCGCGTGCCCGCGTGCCAATCGTGCGCGTCGAGATCGACAAGTTCGCCCCAACCGCAGCCAGCGCCGCGCCCGCGGCTGAACCCAGGACGTCCATTGCGGATCGGCAAGCCGAGCGTGTCGCTGGACGCTTGCAGTCTACGATCGCTTTCACCGTTTCAAAGCGAAATCAAGGCTGGCCCGGAACATCCGCCAAGACGCCGCAGCTATCGGAGTCGTTCGTCAACAATCCGACTTCACCGAGGAATGGTGTTATTTCTCGAAGCGCGATGGTCGGCGTCGGCTACGTGGACAGTCTCGCGGACGGGATGTCGGCGATCTACTTCTTCTACGATCCGATTGTCGGAGCGATCGCTGGACCTGGCGCGTGCTGTGCGTCAATCGACGCGTGCGTCCGCCGGCACGTTCCGTATCTGTATCTGGCTACTAATCGTCGAGGGCTGCCGATCGCTGGAGTACAAGGCCAAATTCCGCCAACCAGGTGGTGCATGCGGACGGCACCTGGCACGATTTTTTGCGTTGAGCCGTTTCTGTGCAGTTGCTGTGCAATTGCTCACACCCCCTACCGGGAGCAAACTCGGAGGGCCAGTGCTGTAACGTCAAATATAGTAATCTATTATATGTGCCTGCAATGACCGAGCTGGCATCAGCTTGCACAGAAATCCGAATGCGTGCCCGATCTGCGGGAATATTTCGAACACGGAACATCGTAATCAATGCGCATACGACTAACGGGAAAGGGGATTGGCATGAACATCTATGCTGTGCTCGCCGATATTCTGGTTGTATCACCTCGCCTACTGCTCCTACGTCGTCCTGGACAGCTGGTAATCATGATCGGCTGGCCGTGCGGCTGGCCGGCTTGATTCGCAATCCGTGGTTCCGCGGTCTCGGCACCTCGCGATGATCTTGATCGTGGCCGTCGAGGCGGTGGGCAATACGAATGCCCGCTCACGACGTGGGAACGGGAGTTGCGCTAGCGGCTGGGCAGTGCAGAGGAGCAGATGAGTTTCGTTGGCCAAGCTGCTTCGCGCGATCATGTTCCTGATATCGAAGAAAGCATCCTGCACAACTGCTACTACTTCATCGCCGGATCGTGGTCGCCACCGTTTTTCCTTGTGCCGCCGCGCTCCGCAAGCCGGTGTCACCATCCGACGAGCCGCACCGTCAGGGAGCGAGCTTCTCAATCGCTCCCTGACGGTCGCGGCTCGTAACGTCGGTCAGCGTCCGCCGACGTTCCCTCGAGCGGAATGGCGCAAAAAACAAACCTGGCGGTCTCGCCGACGATGCCGCCAAAGACACCGCATCTGCATCCGTGAATAACCGGAAAACGAGTTCCTCGGCACCGTCACCTTCAGCTTCCAGCGGGTTCGGCTCCGGCGTCGAATTTTCACGTCGTGCTTCAAATCCACTTTCCAGATTTCGGCGTTGATCGAATGGCTCCAGCATCACCTTCGGATCGGCGGATAACTCGATTCTTCGTCGAGCCAAGCGTCGAATCGAACGCCTTGAAGCGGATCCTTCCCCTGATCGTTGGGCCCCCCGATGGCGATGTCTCTGGCACTCGGCCGACGATTCGGGCCCGGACAATCCGGGTTCGGGAAGCCGTCGAGGATGATCGGCAACTTGCGGAAGAACATCCCTGCTCGAGTTGAGTCCCTTGATGCTTTCGTGCACCGTGACCGTGACGTGAACCCACACACAGAACACGCGTCGGGAACCGGTTCAGGCTCAGAATTCCTTTGCTCCCGTTCAACCGCGCCGCCAGGCTGACGCGCTCCGCCTCGGACAGAGCGTGTCTCGATGACGACAGCGGATCGGGAGTCGCCCGACAGCGGAGTCCAGCGTATCGGCGCGTCCGACGACCAGATCTCGACTCCGCTTGCCGGTCGCTCCTTGCGTCAATTCGCCGACATTCACGGCGGCGGAAAGACGCGCACGCTGCGCGACATCCCCGGAATAACAAATTGTGGCTGATCCTGGCGATCCCCTGGATTCCCCCCGATGGACCCACACCACCGGGGACAGGTTCAGCGGCTGTCCGCTGGTTTGCGCGCGTCCCATCTGACGCGGATGATGCCGTGCTCGTCGGCTGAGCGCATCGGCTTTTTCGTCAGATCCGCGACCAGATCGTGCCAGACCGGCTCGGCCGTGAATCGTGAGCGGCTCGCCAGGATAGTCGCCTGCAGCTTGCGCAGCGCTCCATTCCTCCGCCGACACCACGACGCCTGCACGCTGGCGCATCGCAACTGCTCGTGCGCAGGCCGATTCGAGGTCCGGCTCACAATGCTGCGAAGAAAGTCGTGATGCCCTTCCTGCCGCCTCGACTCCTTGTAGATGTAGTCTGGTCATCCTTCTGCGGCTCGCTTCCGGTTCAGCTTCTCCAAATGGCGACCACGCGCGTCTCCGCAGTTTGGTATCGGGTTGAACGAACCGTACGGTGTGGTGAATTCCAGGAGCGGCGTCGGCTTCTCGACCAACTGGACGTGCGGCGTCGCCGTCGCTGTCCTTGCCAGCGCTTCAGATTCTGCGCGACATAGCGACCAAGTCCCCGACCAATACCAGGAGAAGAAGCGCCAGCGCCGCGGGGCACGCTGGCTGGCGAGGCGTTCGATATGCATGATGTTCCCTCGTGTTGTTTACGTTTAGCGCACGCGCTACGTCACGCGGTCGCTAAACGTAACAAATAGTCACTCCGTTTAACGCACTCGTCGCGCAGCCGAGCGGCGGCGCTCGTAGTCCTCGTCCGCGATCGCCTGCTGGAGCTGCTCCTCGTATGGTCGCGTCGATCTTGTACTCTCGCGCAGCTTCGATTCGATGTGTCGAAGATGGCGCACCATGCCGTCGTTTTCCATCTCGTCTCGCGGCCGTACGAGGCATGGAACGCGCGAATCATTTCGAGTCCTCGTGGATCTCGCTGATCGCCCGTCCGGCGTGTTCTTCTCGACTCGAGCGCCGCCGCCGCGGGTGCCGATGAAGAGACGAAGCCGGATATGCTCGTGGCCTGCCGTAGTCGTCGTTGGCGCGGTGCGGTTTGACGAAGTCCATGAACGAGAGCGTGTGATCCGCGTCCGCATCGCCAGGTGTACTGCCGCGGGCCAGCCAGCACATGCGGCGATGATAGAACGCACGAATCGCGATCCGCTTCTGCACTGGCTCGTCGCTCATGTGAAAGCTCTGGTCCGACCGGCGGGCGAGGCGGCCTGATCTGCAAGTATTCGCAGTACGTGTCATGCCGTGCGGCTTGGCCCCATCGGCGTCCCGCCGATCCAATTGCAACAGCCCAGGTCGATCCGCAGCTGGGACGACCTGCCGGCCGTCCTCCGCCTGGATCATCCGTGCCTGCGCGACGCCTGCTTTATATTCCAGCTTCCCAGGAGAAGTCGATGTCCTGTTTCACTACGTTGTCCTCGGCAATAAGGATCGTGGATTCTCCCATTATTTTAATCGATCAGGCGGAACGGAACAATACCTTCGCCATTGCGTGCGCGGGAGGCGGAATCGCGGTTGATCTCGAGCCGCATTCGCCAGAAGCCGGCGATCCTTGCAGGCCCTTTGCCCCGCATTCTCACGAATGCGGCTACCGAGTTGTGACATGGAACGACTACCTCCCGACGCCATCCTCATCGTCGGATGCTGCAGCTCGAGTTCTGATCGCTTCGTCGCTCGTGCCGTGCGGCTCAACTGGAGGACCTCACTCGACGTACTGCCGAAGCCCTTCGCCAGCTCTACTGGACCTACGGCGGCTACGTCGTCTCGCCATCATCTCAAGGCGTCGTCAGCATCGTCAACGCCGACCAGCTGCCGACGGCTCCCGGCTGTCGCGCTGCGTGTGCGGCTACATCGCCATCTTCGGGGGCGTCCGTTGTCGCTGGAAGCCATCTTCGACGTGAAGGAGCACCTCACCACCTGGTGGCTCGCCGCGGGTATCGGCTGTTGACGGTGTTGTTTCTCGGCTTCACCATCGTCTTCGCGTATGCGGCCCTGCACGTGCGTTGACGACCGCTGGAGCGAGCACCATTTGAGTGCGGCGACTTGTCGGCGCTTTGGTTTTTTTTGGGTAGCATCCGCAGCCGGTTCAGCATACGTCGCCCAAAAAAGACCCAAAGCGCCGACAGTCGCCGCACTCCAAATTCGCGACAACTTGATGCGAGCGGGGAAACGATGTTTGCATTCTCGCGCATTTCTGCAATAAAGCTTTGCGCCCCGTTCATCTCCCGAACTCGAAGGACAACCGTATGCGTTCGCTTCTCACGACCGTCATCGTCTTGACCTCGCCACTGTCGCCCGTGCCGATCTGGTCGAGACGTCAGAGCCGACGATTCCTTCGGTGGAAGCTCAACGGAAAATCGATAACGAGCATGGAACGATCTACGACATTCACCTCGTCTCGCAGACCTGGCGAAGATCAGTGGGAACATCAACTCCAATCTACGTCCCCAAGGGAGTCAAGCCGACCGAGACCATCGTCTGTGGAATCACGGCGGCGTCGCCGGTGCGAAGAGCAACTTTCTCGCATGGAAATGGCGAAGAAGGCGAACGCTCCCGTCGCGTTCCTGTTCGGCGTCCCCAATCAGCCGCTGCTTGGACGCAAACGCGAGGACGCCCTCATCGCCGAGACGTTCGTCCGCTATCTCCAGAGCGACGACGAGAGCTGGCCGCTCCTGCTGCCAATGACCAAGAGCCTCGTCAAGGCGATGGATGCAATCCAGCGTTTGCCATGCGCGAGTGGAACTCATCGTGCGCTACTTCGTCGTCACCGGCGCCTCGAAACGCGGCTGGACGGCCTGGCTCACCGAGCTGCCGACCCGCGCGTCAAGGCGATCGCGCCGCTGGTGATCGACACGCTCAACATGCAGGCTCAGCTTCCGCATCAGCTCAAGTCGTATGGCCGCTACAGCGAGATGATCGACGATACGTGAAGCGCGATCTGGTGCCGACGCTCCT
>Ga0137405_1323988_pt1 | contig 10069 bp, 17 predicted proteins | sample CZOMad2_1_16fung_FD_122055 | JGI IMG/M metagenome (GOLD analysis project Ga0137405, IMG submission 122055) | Vadose zone soil fungal communities from Angelo Coast Range Reserve, California, USA - CZOMad2_1_16fungal (PacBio error correction) | ecosystem: Environmental > Terrestrial > Soil >... | reverse complement strand
AGCGATTCATCCAGACTGGGGAGGTTTGGAGGAGTGGATCATGTTCGGAAAAGGTGTAGAGGGCGTGTCGAGACTTTTGCAGAGATGGCCGGCAAGCCGAAATGGTGGGCAGAGACTGGCTCGGATATCTGGGTGCGGCATCCTCAGCGTCTATGTGGCAAGGGGATGATGCTGTAGTGATTCTCATTATCTATTCCCAGGTCGACCATGCTACTATCTGACAAGGAGAACGAAACAGGAGCTTGCTGGAGGAGTGGCGAGATGTGCCGCAAGCACGATATCCCTGCTCCGCCATGCACGTACGTTGTTCTTGGGAGCAGTATCGATGTGAGCTCACGGATGCACTACTTAGTTATCTTCTGGGTTTACTGGCCGACGAGAACAGCAACATCGCTGGGTGTTTATATGAACAAGAAAGCGCTACCAGACTTCAAGGCGATGATCAGGTTTTCCACGAGGCTGGGATGAGAGTTATACCCAACGTAAAGCCCTGTCAGTGGGACTATAAGGGACCTGTCAATCTGTCCTGTGTCTTGGGAGTGTGCTAACGCCGTTCGTAGACATGCTGCTCACACACCCACCTATGAACGAGTGAAAAAGGCGACGGGCTTTACACGACTCCATATCCCAAAGGCCCCTCGAGGCAGAATGTGGTCCGCCGGCGAAAGTGAGAGCGGCGACGGAGCGGGTGGATCTCAGTGCGCAAAGGCAAGGAAATGGTGGTCCGAAGGCGTGCAAAGCTTGATCGACCTGGGCGTTGATGGTATTTGGGAGTGAGTACATCGTAATGCATCGAGGAAAGGCAAAATGGTCTCTGTTGCTGATACCGTAAACATAGTGATAACTCGGAGTTCTTACCAGGGACGACGAACTGTTGTTCAAGAACCAATTTGACCACAAGCGTGAGGTGTGCTTGAGGGCAAGGTCAAAACAGGTCTAATGGGCTAGGCTGACGAGCAACGAAGATGTGAACAAAGTCAGGTATGTCCTGAAACAAGCCCCACCGAAGTCGTGGACTAGAGCGTCGCTTCTAAGCTCGGGTCCCAGCCACGAGACGCTTCAGACCGCTGCGCCAGAACGGCGGACGTTCGTACTGACCCGCTTGGCAAACCCAGCTTCGGTTCAAATACGCCTGCTCGACCTGTCGGGGGACAACCTGACGAGCTGGCACAACCTGCGCGGCTCGCAGCACATCAACTCAACTCGAACCATGTCGCTCATGCAGAGCACGGGAGCAGATGTGGTGGTTTCCTGCGCGATGCCCCCACGCCCAGAATTTTTTGTCCGCTGGTCAACTGGGCGTTACGCATTCTAGGTTCTGCATCCACTCCGGCTTCGCACGATACACACGGGAACGAGAAGCTCAGCACGCCTTGGATGGTAAGTACTGGTACACTAGTGAAACCAGACTACTCAGTCGGATGAAGAGCTGATTGTTTGGAGTACCCCGAGATGCTGCCTGTAATCCGGGAGCAGATCAAGTGCGATATCTCGTCCTCCCCTTTCTGTGGTTCAATACAGTATCAGTCAAGAGGGCAGATCTCATGCAGTCAAGAAATAACCTCATGTGGTGTTCACACCTGCATGCGGCCCCACCCAATGCGCCTTTATTCTACGGCCCCTTTGCGACGACCGGTGCTCTACACCGACCGGATCACCGAGGATTCGATGCCTGGATGGCGTGGGGCAGATCCTCACTGCGCCCAGCTGTTTGAGGTAGCCTGACGCGCGAAGCCTATTTTCCCAAGGCGTTCCCGACGATCAGAGCCTTTATTTGACCTGCATGCGCCCTTGGGATGCATAAAGCAGGTGAGTGGATGACTACGCCACGCCGATCGAGCATGGCGGTATGTTCGTGAGGAGGGCGCCATATCCCCATCGGGAAGGAAGAGCAACTGTCACAGCCTTGTCAGGCCCGGCCAGGAGATTTAGCGATGGTGTGGACTGATCCTCAAGAGCGATGGGCGGGCAGGTCGGCGTAGATGACTGGCGAGGTTTGATGCTCTTCCCAGGCCACGAGGACAAGACATACACCGGAGAATGGATCGAGGATGATGGAGTCTCCGTTCAGCCGGAATATGCATGGTCAAGGGTCGTACTGCGGTACAGTCGATTTGGTCGAGGTCAACGTGGAGCGCGGAAGAAAGTGGATTCAAGCCGCTCTGGAGGGCAAGTTGCACATAGTGCTGCTGTTGGAGATATAGAAGAGTCAAAAGCGAAGCAGACGACATGGAAGGACAGGACTGCTTGGGTGCTCGAGCTGTAGACGGATCATTGGTCCTTGATTGACGAATAGAGTAGGCAGGTGACTAATGGAAACCGAACGCTTCCCAAGCCTAGCGACTGATGCGGAGGATTGATTCGTCGCAACAAGAGAATTTCTCCCAAAAGTCTGACAATGTGGTTGAAGAAGAGTAGTGTAGCGGAGCAGCTCATCCAGCATCCGGCCACTGCATTGGTGAAATAAGCAGCCGCGGGAGGAGGATCTCTTGGTGAGCCGTGTCCGGTTTCCATTGTCAGCTAGCATGGTGGATGACTATTGGCTCATACTAGCAGAGCTCGATGTCCCAAACATCTCAGGCACGCTGCCAGGTCCCAGTTCTCCGTATCAATCCGCCGTGCGATTAGACCACACATGCTCCATGATGCTCAGAGCCTGACACAGTGTTCCGAAAACCTCCAAACCTCCCATGTCGTGAGCAGTCGGCGCAAACAAGATTTCTTCTCTGATCAGCTAAGCATCCTGTTATGCACAACGGCCAGGCCAGTGTGCGGATCCACGTAGGAGATGCCACTAAATCAGTGAGGAGGCGATTGTTTGTGCAACGGTTGGCGCGGAGCTCAACATTGGCGACTTGCCATCCGATATTGTAGGTGAGAGGTAAGAGCGCGCCGAAAGAGCCCAGATCGGGTGATGATGTTGATTTTTGTGGAGGGTAAGGCGGCTGGCCGTGTAGGGTGTCAACATGTGAAATAGTTCTGTGTTCCGCGTCTTCATCTCGGGATCCGACTGGTAAGAAGCGCCACCGTGCCGTCCCGCAGAAGTTCTTCGATTACAGCGCCACGCTGCACTAACTCCGTTAATGGAGGCTGATTGGCTTGCTTCATAGATTTCTTTCATGCGTCGAGAGCAGCAACTTGAGCTATTGCTACCAACACCCAATTTTGGCAGCCGACAAAGTCAGCTAGCTGAGAGACGGGCTCTGGCTCTGGATGCAGGCATCCCTAGTAAGACTAGAATAGCATCTGCCCATTGTGGCGATAGCTCGAGGGATGTACTGGCGAACAATGTCATGAATATGAGCATCGCGGACAGAAGCGGAAGGCTGCTTGTTCGGGACTCCAAAGAACTGATCTGCGGGTTTTTTGAAAGGACAAGTTGTCGATCAGGTCGATGATATGTGAGAAAGCAGACCAAGGATCGTCCTTCCGTGAGAACCAAGAGCTGCCGGAATAGAAGCATGCAGCATTAAGGTGCATTTGCCCAGTTCTCATTGGAGCCAGGATGACTTCACACTCAGCAGATGCAACAACGCTTTCTCATCAGTCTTGCGCTGTCCAAAATTTTTTGATGGACTCCATGCGGCTGACTTCGTGCAAAATCTCGCTGTGCCTTCCTTAGCGGCCATCTCTGTCTGATTTGCAGGGCTTCTCGGGTGTATGATCCACATATCGTGATGGCTGATTGTGAGTTAACCTCAACCACAGTGAAGAAGTACGAAGTCAGGCTAATGACGTATGATGAGGCATTTATTTCCCAGGATGGAGCTGAAGTAGCCAGCAGCGGCCGCCTCAAGAATGGTGGGCCGATAGAACGGAAATGAGACAGGGAGACATAATCCAAGATATGCCATGACAAATGTCAATTCAACCTTATCCGAAAAGGAGAGACTCGGGCAGGCGACCTTCTTGTACAATCGGCTCATCTGAGTCCTGCTGGTGGGGCGTATGTGTCGGAGAGATCCAGGGGCGTACTCCGCTCACAAGTGGTAGTGATTGCCGATGGCGAAATGCCCGTTGTGTCGTATCTCGGAGGCGAGTCCTGACCTTGTCCGATCATTGCTGACGCAAAAGTTGCGCTGTGAGCCGGAGTCGAGGACTATACGCGTTGAGGAGGCTGTCGAGTTAGTGGGGTTGTGTTCGGGGCACTCGACTTGTCAATGTTTCGCACGATAGTCTGATTTTCGTCTACCTCGACGATGCCTGGCGCTACGCTTGATCTCGGCTTTTGATCTTTTGAGCCATCTCTGCTGTCTGCTGCCCCGTCCATCCAGTCGGGCTGCATTCTTCGCGTAGCAGTTGATCTCTAGCGGCCTACACTCTCGACAGGCTGGAAACGCATTGTCGCATCTCTTTCCGGCGGATCGGCATGTCCAGCAGCCATTGAGTTCTTCCGGATCTGGTGTCAGCGCGTCTAAGGGCAGGACTCGTAGTGCTAGCTGGTTGATATCGCGGCTTGGTCTGTCGTCTTCCAGAGTCAGAGAGCGCGCGCTGGAAAGCCGCGCGGTACATCTCGCGCGCGGCGAAGCTTGGCATGTCTCCATTGAATTGGCCCGGGCACCGGTCATGCATCCGGAAATAGTCCCTCCTCACAGTGTACTATATCTAGTCTCCGCCTCCAGCCCATCACATCCTCTCCCAGATATCTGTTTTTACGATGCAGGCTCGAAATACTGTTCTTGGTGCCACTGGCCTAACCGGCATTAACGTTTCTGCGCGAGCTACATTACCGCAAACGCGCGACCATCGCGTATGCTCGGAACCCGTCTAAAAATCCCCGAAGACTTAAGTCAGCCATTCATCGAGTAATGATCCAACTTGAATCCTGGGCATTTGTTAATTATTCTAACGCTCATAACCCAGGTCATCAAGGGCGAGATGGACAACCTCAACCTTGCTCTCCCCAGCCATAAGCCAGAGCTGCGCCATAATCTCGCTCTTGGTCCTACCTTGGACAAAAGAATATTCTTGCCCCGGCACCATACTCGAGAATTCTGAACCGAGCATCTGTACTCCATTGGATGCGCTAAGCACGTGCGTTAATGCGTACATCTCGCATAGTACATCGTCGCGGCGAAGCCCTCCGATAGTGGTGGATGGCAACATCTTCTTGTCCAAGGGTAGGACAAGAAGCGAGATTATGGCGAGCTCTGGCTTATGGCTGTGGAGAGCAAGGTGAGGTTGTCCATCTCGCCCTTGATGACCTGGGTTATGAGCGTTAGGAATAATACAAATGCCCAGGATTCAAGTTGGATTCATTACCTCGATGAAGTTCGCTTGACTTTAAGTCTTCGGGGATTTTAGACGGGTTCGAGCATACGCGATGGTGCGCGTTTGCGGTAATGTAGATCGCGCAGAACGTTTAATGCCGGTTAGGCCCAGTGGCACCAAGAACAAGTATTTCGAGCTGCCATCGTAAAACAGATATCTGGAGAGGATGTGATGGGCTGGAGGCGGAGACTAGATATATGTACACTGTGAGGAGACTATTTCCGATGCATGATCAGGTGCCGGGGCCAAATCAATGGAAACATGCCAAGCTTCGTCGCGCGCGAGATGTACGCGCGGCCTTTCCAGCGCGCGCTCTCTGACTCCTGGAAGACAGACAGACCAAGCCGCGATATCAACAGCTGCACTACGAGTCCTGCCCCTTAGACGGCCATGACACCAGAATCCGAAGAACTCAATTGGCTGCTGGACATGCCGGATCCGCCGGAAGAGATGCGACAATGCGTTTCAGCCTGTCGAGAGTGTGAGCGCGCTTTAGAGATCAACTGCTACCGCGAAGAATGCAAGCCGACTGGATGGACGGGGGCAGCAGACAGCAGGAGATGCTCAAAAAGATCAAAGCCGAGATCAGCGTAGCGCCAGGCATCGTCGAGGTAGACGAAAATCCAGACTATCGTGCGAAACAATTGAACAAGTCGATGCCCCGAACACACCCCCACTAACTCGACAGCCTCCTCAACGCGTAGTCTCGACTCCGGCTCCAGCAGCAACTTTTGCGTCAGCAATGATCGGACAGGTCAGACTCGCCTCCGAGATACGACACAACGGCATTTCGCCATCGGCAATCACTACACTTGTGAGCGGAGTACGCCCCGGATCTCTCCGACAATACGCCCCACCAGCAGGACTCAGATGAGCCGATGTACAAGAAGGTCGCCTGCGAGTCTCTCCTTTTCGATAAGGTTGAATTGACATTTGTCATGGCATACTTGGATATGTCTTCCCTGTCTCATTTCCGTTCTATCGGCCACCATTCTTGAAGGCGGCCGCTGCTGTGCTACTCAGCTCCATCTGGAAATAAATCCTCCATCATACCGTCATTAGCCTGACTTCGTACTTCTTCACTGTGGTTGAGGTTAAACTCACAATCAGCCATCACGATATGTGGATCATACACCCGAGAAGCCCTGCAAAATCAGACAGAGATGGCGCTAAGGAAAGGCACAGCGAGATTTGCACGAAGCAGCCGCATGGAGTCCATCAAAACATTTTTGGACAGCGCAGACTGATAGAAGCGTTGTGCATCTGCTGAGTGTTGAAGTCATCTTGCTCCAATGAGAACTGGCAAATGCACCTATGCTGCATGCTTCTTATTCCGGCAGCTCCTTGGTTCTCACGGGAAGGACGATCCTTGTTCTGCTTTCTCACATATCATCGACCGATCGACAACTTGTCCTTTCAAAACCCGCAGATTCAGTTCTTTGGAGTCCCAACAAGCAGCCTTCCGCTTCTGCTCCTCGATGCTCATTCAATGACATTGTCGCCAGTACATCCCTCGAGCTATCGCCACAACTGGGCAGATGCTATTCTAGTCTACTAAGGAGATGGCCTGCATCCAGAGCAGAGCCGTTCTGCAGTAGCTGACTTTGTCGGCTGCAAAATTGGGTGTTGGTAGCAATAGCTCAGTTTGCTGCTCTCGACGCATGGAAGAAATCTATGAAGCAAGCAATCAGCCTTCCATACGGAGTTAGTGCAGCGTGGCGCTGTAATCGAAGAACTTCTGCGGGACGGCACGGTGGCGCTTTTAACCAGTCGAAATCCCGAGATGAAGACGGGAACACAGAACTATTTCACATGTTGACACCCTACACGGCCAGCCGCCTACCCTCCACAAACATCACATCATCACCCGAATCTGGGCTCTTTCGGCGCGCTCTTACCTCCTCACTACAATATCGGGATGGCAAGTCGCCATGTTGAGCTCCGCGCCAACGTTGCACAAACAATCGGCCTCCTCACTGATTTAGTGGCATCTCCTACGTGGATCCGCACATGGCCTGCCGTGTGCATAACAGGATTCTTAGCTGATCAAGAGAAGAAATCTTGTTGCGCCGACTGCTCACCGACATGGGAGGTTTGGAGGTTTTCGGAACACTGTGTCAGGCCTGAGCATCATGGAGCATGTGTGGTCTAATCGCGCGGATTGATACGGAAACTGGGACCTGGCAGCGTAGCCTGAGATGTTGGACATCGAGCTCTGCTAGTATGAGCCAATAGTCATCCACCTGCTTAGCTGACAATGGAAACCGGACACGGCTCACCAAGAGATCCTCCTCCCGCGGCTGCTTATTTCACAAATGCAGTGGCCGGATGCTGGATGACTGCTCCTGCACAACTACTCATTCTTCAACCACATTTTGGTCAGACTTTGGGAGAAATTGTCTTGTTGCGACGATCAATCCTCCGCATGCAGTCGCTAGAGCTTGGGAAAAGCGTTCGGTTTCCATTGTCACCTAGCCTACCTCTATTCGTCAATCAAGGACCCAAATGATTCCGTTCTACAGCTCGAGCACCCAAGCAGTCCTGCCTTCCATGTCGTCTGCTTCGTCTTTATGACTCTTCTATATCTCCAACAGGCAGCACTATGTGCAACTTGCCCTCCCAGAGCGGCTTGAATCCACTTCTTCCGCGCTCACGTTGACCTCGCCCAAATCGACTGTACCGCAGACGACACCTTGACACTGCATATTCCCGGCTGACGGACTCCATCATCCTCGATCATTCTCCGGTGTATGTCTTGTCCTCGTGGCCTGGGAAGAGCATCACACCTCGCCAGTCATCTACGCCGACTGCCCGCATCGCTCTTGAGGATCACGTCCACACCATCGCTAAATCTCCTGGCCGGGCCTGCAAGCTGTGACAGTTGCTCTTCCTTCCCGATGGGATTATGGCGCCCCCTCACGACATACCGCCATGCTCGATCGGCGTGGCGATAGTCTCCACTCACCTGCTTTATGCATCCCAAAGGGCGCATGCAGGTCAAAGTAAAAGCTCTGATCGTCGGGAAACGCTTGGAAAATAGCTTCGCGCGTCAGGCTTCCCTCAAACAGCTGGGGCATGAGGATCTGCCACGCCCATCCAGGCATCGAAATCCTCGGTGATCGGTCGGTGTAGAGCACCGGGTCGGTCGCCAAAGGGGCCGTAGAATAAAGGCGCATTGGGTGGGCCCATGCAGGTGTGAACACCACATGAGGTTATTACTTGACTGCATGAGATCTTGCCTCTTGGACTGATAATGTTATTGAACTCACAAAAAGGGGAGACGAGATATCGCACTTTGATCTGTCCGGATTACAGGCAGCATCTCGGGGGTACTCCAACCAATCAGCTCTTAATCCGACTGAGTAGTCTGGTTTCACTAGTGTACCAGTACTTACCATCCCAAGGCGTGCTGAGCTCTCGTTCCCGTGTGTATCGTGGCGAACCGGAGTGGATGCAGAACCTAGAATGCGTAACGCCCAGTTGAACCCAGGCGGACAAATAATTCCGGGCGGGGGGGCATCGCCGCAGAAACCACCACATCTGCTCCCGTGCCTGCATGAGCGACATGGTCGAGTTGAGTTGGATGTGCTGCGAGCCGCGCAGTTGTGCCAGCTCTTCAGGTTGTCCCCCGACCAGGTCGAGCAGGCGTATTGAACGAGCTGGGTTGCCAGAGCGGGTCAGTAACGAACGTCCGCCGTTCTGGCGCAGCGGTCTGAAGCGTCTCGTGGCTGGGACCGAGCATTAGAGCGACGCTCTAGCCACGACTTCGTGGGGCTGTTTTCAGGACATACCTGACTTTGTTCACATCTCGTTGTCGTCAGCCTGCCATTAGAACCTGTTTTGACCTTGCCCTCAGCACAACTCACGCTTGTGGTCAAATGGGTTCTGAAACAACAGTTCGTCGTCCCTGGTAAAGAACTCCGAGTTATCACTATGTTTACGGTATCAGCAACAGAAGACCATTTTTGCCTTTTCCTCGATGGCATTAGAATGTACTCACTCCCAAATACCATCAACGCCCAGGTCGATCAAGCTTTGCACGCCTTCGGACCACCATTTCCTTGCCTCTGCGCACTGAGATCCACCCAGCTACCGTCGCCGCTCTCACTTTCGCCGGCGGACCACAAATTCTGCCTCGAGGGGCCTTGGAGAATATGGAGTCGTGGTAAGCCCGTCGCCTTTCTTCACTCGTTCAAGGCTGGGTTGTGAGAGCAATGTCTACGAACGGCGTTAGCACTCCCAAGACACAGGACAGATGGACAGGTCCCTTATAGTCCCACTGACAGGGCTTTACGTTGGGCTATAACTCTCACCCAGCCTCGTGGAAAACCTTGATCATCGCCTTTGAAGTCTGGTAGCGCTTCTTGTTCATATAAAACACCCAGCGATTTGTTGCTGTTCCGTCGGCAGTAAAACCAGAGATAACTAAGTAGTGTCATACCGTGAGCCCATCGAATACGCTCCCAAGAACAACGTACGTGCATGGCGGAGCAGTGGGATATCGTGCTTGCGGCACATCTCTGGCCACTCCTCCAGCAGCTCCTGTGCGTTCTCCTTGTCAGATAGTAGCATGGTCGACCCTGGGAATAGATAATGAGAATAGCTACAGCTCATCCCTTGCCACATAGACGCCTGAGGATGCCGCCCAGATATCCGAGCCAGTCTCTGCCCACCAATTCGGCTTGCCGGCCATCTCTGCAAAAGTCTCGACAACGCCCTCTACACCTTTCCGAACATGATCCATCCTCCAACCTCCCCAGTCCTGGATGAATCGCTATCTCTCTTGGTGGGGTGGGGG
>Ga0137405_1220876_pt1 | contig 10069 bp, 7 predicted proteins | sample CZOMad2_1_16fung_FD_122055 | JGI IMG/M metagenome (GOLD analysis project Ga0137405, IMG submission 122055) | Vadose zone soil fungal communities from Angelo Coast Range Reserve, California, USA - CZOMad2_1_16fungal (PacBio error correction) | ecosystem: Environmental > Terrestrial > Soil > Vadose... | reverse complement strand
CGGTGCCTGTAGCGCAAGAGTCGCAAGACTTCCTGGCTGGCGGGACTGGGCACATGGACACAGGGAAAATCTCCCCGCATCAAAAGGCCCAGCAAGAGTTCCGCGTCGCGGCGGTCGTTCTTCTGCCGACGAGCAGCAAACTGCCGGATGCGCATCGCGTCGCCGACTTTCAGGTGGTGTCCCGTTTCCTCCACCAGCCGGTGGAACCAACGGGCGTATCCAGTGGCTTCCAATCCGACGACGGCCGGAGCTGGAAACTGTTGGTAGAAAGCACGCACATCTTCTCTTCGGTGGTCCAACGTTCGTTGCTGTACCACGCCATCCGCCGTATCACACCAGCAGACGGTCTGCGTGCGCGCGTGAAAATCTACTCCGAGAAAAACTCCCATCGGCGCCTCCTGTTCACCCGTTGACGAACGGTCGTGGGCAAGCTTACCAACCCTCCGTGAAGCTTGGAGGCACCTGCCTTATGACATCAGAAGGTATGGAGACGTCTAAACGGGCACGAAAGCGAAAGCCTGATACAGCCAAGACGGATCTGAAGCCGCTGCTTGCCGTACTCCGGAGGGCAGGGTGTCCACCGTGAGGTGGAATCCGAAGGGCATGAGGAGAAGTACCGGACCGTAATCGATGGGGAAACCCAGGATGAACCGGTCGGCCAAAGGTGGGGCAAGGTCGAGTCTGCACTTCTGAGACGAAGGCGTTCTCATTCACCCACCGCACCAAGGTGTTTGCGGACGGCACGGTACGGAAGAACAGCGCGTGACCTCAGGAGGACTGGCAGAGTCTCCGGGTGGCACCGGAGTAAGCAGACCTATAAGCGTAAGCGAAGTGGCGAGCGATGCTTTGTCAGTAGTCGGACTGCCCAATAGTACCTGAAGTGCGGCGAAAGCCGCGTGACCGAGCGATCGGCGACCGGAGTGGGTCGGGGAAGGTGGCAGGCGAAGGCAGGAAGGAAGAGGCGGGCAGCCAGAAGAGTAAGGATGATGAAGGTGGATCAGTTCGCTTAGCGAAAAACCCGTACATCATCGTCCGAGGATACTGACAGCAGGCCTCAACTTGACGGATGTAAGAAAGGTCCACTTGGCAATTGCTTTTCCTTACATCTCAGGTCCTGTGTCTTCGTGAAAGCTGCATGCGGGAAAACCGCACGTGCAGTTTGGGCGGCGGACGGAGGCTAGCGTGCACGCGCGCCTCCTCCGACCCGACTATGCTGAAATGGATGTGAGAAATTCAGTATCTCGGCCAAATCTGGGTACAATAAGGGGACGATAAGAAGTGACATCCGGTACCTTGTGGTATCAAAAGATGTCCGCCGACACCGTTTAATATCAATCAGTTACTGTTACGGCAGAGGTCGCGAGTTCGAGTCTCGTCGTCCCCGCCATTTCTTTTCAAACACTTACAGAAGAGGCTCGATCCCGTCGTAGGCACAAAAAGGGACCAAAAGGCATAAGCTCGCGGGCCGTGCGCCTTCCATTTGCGCCTATTACGGTCGGCGTACTTTTTTCGTAACGAAGAGCCGAACCACAGCGGTCTGCGCAGCCCGCTTCTCGGTGGTGACCGCCTGGGTGTAGGTGTCTAGAGTCACGCGGATTGTTGAATGCCGCATCAATTCCTGCATCACCTTCAGTTCCGCACCCGTTGCACGGAGAAGTGTCGAGTAGGTGCGCCTTTTCGTGGAAAGGGGCTGAAAAATTGAGTTCTGCGAATTCAGGGACCCAAGGCAATGTCTGCAACTGCGCGGCAAAGCAGTAACAGCGAATCGTTGGAGATACAGAAAATAAGCGGCCACTTTGAAGACATTAGGGGAGCGGGAAACCTGTCTTAGGTTCTGCTCTGCAGTGCTTGGATTGACGCATTACTTCCGGGTAGTTCGTCATACGTGCGCAATGTTCCCGCTAAACCAATCTGCAGATAGGGAAGAACAATGGTTGATGCCGTGCCCCTCCCCTATTAACAGCCCTATACTTGCGCGAAGCCGCCGTCCACAAATACAAGCCGACGAGATATGGTGCGAGGGGTGAGAAGCAGGCATCCTAAAAAACCTCAACTACGCAGGGTGTGATGGAGCTGGAGTTCTTTTCCTGTGTCAGGACCGGCGCGGCCGCAGTGCTAATGTTGGCTTCGGCTCCGCATTGCCCGTCGTCCTGGCGGCCGCGCGGCGCTGGGATGATTCACCTTCGACGGCTTGCCCCAATCTGGAGCTTTTCGAAAGCGACCGCCGGCGTTGGCACCGACGCATCGTCCTGCTGCCAATGGACGTATGACGCCTCGTCGCACCAGTGGAGCAAACGAGGCATTGCTTTCACGTGGGGAGCGGTCTTGCGGAAGGCGCGCATCGCCTGCTCGTCGGTCCATACAGTGAATGTCCAGAATCCCAGCGGCGGCTCGAGCGCCAGCGCGCCGTCGACGTACCCGGCACTGCGTTGCGCCTGACGCGCGCTCCGGCTCACATTGATAGCAGACGGCAACAGAAACGGCCAGCGCCTCGTGTGCAGCCTCGTAACCGACACGATCAGGGAGCCGTGCTGGCGAACTCAAGAAAAACAGGAAGTAGTGGCGAGCGAGTCTCCTGGAATTGTGCGTACCACTGCCGCATGATGACCCTCTGCGCCCTGCGGTATTATTCTCGGGGCATGGAAGGTCTGCGGATCTCGCATTACCGCATCCTGCGCCGTTTGGGCTCGGGTGGCATGGGTGAAGTCTACGCAGCGGAGGATGAGCGGCTGCGGCGTGACGTAGCCATCAAATTCATTTCCCTTGGGAAGGCGGCCGATGAAAACGCCCGCCGCCGCTTTGAACGTGAAGCGCAGGCAGCCTCTTCGCTGAATCACCCCAACATCTGCACAATTTTCGAAGTAAGTGAGCATGAAGGACAGCCATTCCTTGTGATGGAGTTGCTCGATGGTCAGGACTTGAGGCAAGTCTGTGACGCGGGGCCCGTAGAGATTTCAAGTCTTTTGAAATGGGGCATCGAAATAACGGACGCCCTCGCCGGGGCGCACGCGCGAGGAATCGTCCACCGTGACATCAAGCCCGGCAATGTTTTTGTCACATTGCGTGGCGACGCAAAAGTGCTGGATTTTGGCCTGGCAAAACTAGGGCGGCCGGAGCGTATGAAATATTCCGAAACCGTTACCTTCGCCGCGACAGCAACCGGCTCGGTGATGGGAACGGTAGGCTACATGTCTCCGGAACAGGCGCGTGGAGAAGTGCTCGACGCCCGTACCGACCTGTTCTCATTGGGAGCCGTGCTTTACGAGATGGCTGCCGGCAAGCCCGCTTTTGCAGGAGCGACCGCCGCGATCATCTTCAATTCCATCCTGACGGCCTCGCCGACGCCGCTCTCACGCATTCGCGGAGATGTCCCTCCCGAACTGGAAAGTATTATTAGCAGGGCGTTGGAAAAGGACCGAAAGGCACGCTATCAAAGCGCCGCAGGAATGAAAACTGACCTGAAGCGGCTGCAGCGCGAGTTGGAGTCGCGTACCCTGGAGCCAACAGCGTCAAGCAGGGCTGCACGCAGAAATTTGCGGGCCGTGTGGATTAGCGCCGCGCTGATGCTGGCGGTTTTCGTGGGCGTGCTCGGATGGTTTCTCAGGAGGCCAAGAACGCAAAGCCCGCAGCTACTGTCGCACCGAACCACAATCGCCGTCCTCCCCTTTCAAAACACTACCGCGGACAACAGTCTCGATTATCTGAGCACGGCACTGCCGGACGAAGTCATCACCACACTCAGCTATGCACCCACATTGAGTGTCCGGCCTTTCAGCATGTCGCAGCGCTTCACGAGCCAGAACTTCGATCCGCATCAGGCCGGTCAACAATTGAAGGTCACTGATGTGGTCACCGGCCATTTTCTACGCCGCGCGGACCGCGTCGGCGTGACCCTGGAGGCGATGGATGTCGCAAAAGATGAAGTCACTTGGCGTGGCTCAGTCGACGTCGACAGCAAAGACATGCTGGTGCTGCGGAAGGAAATGACCACCCTGTTGCAAAAAGGACTCCTGCCGTCGCTCGGTGTCTCAAACGTAGAACTCTCTGTCACGAAGCCCAAAAACGAGGAGGCTTACGAACTCTACCTGCGCAGCCAGGACAGCGTGTACTGGAGTATGGCGCGCAATAAAGATGCCATCGCGCTTCTCGAAAAGTCAGTCATGTTGGATCCAGGGTACGTGCCTGCATGGCTAGCGCTAGGGCTGCATTATTCCGACGAAGCCGATTTTGGCAGCGGTGGTGAGGAAATGCACAAAAAGACAGTCGCAGCGTACGAGCGATCCCACCAGCTCGATCCAGCTTTCTTACTTCCCTCGACCGAGCTGATCGAGCGTGAGGCTTTCTACGGAGACCTCTCCGTGAGCTTTGCGCGAGTCCAGGAGGTGGCTCGAAGGTGGCCGCGCCGCGCCGAGGTTCACCTTGCGTTTTCCGGGGCATTGCGCGCGGCCGGTGCCCTCGAGGAAGCTGCGCGCGAATGCGAGACCACGCACCAGCTTGACCCTGAACTCCCCACGGGTCCTTGCTATGTGCTCTACATACATATGGGGGACCTAGCCAAGGCCCGCCAGGAGATCGAGCGTTCGCCGGGAGAGTTCAGCACGATGATGCTGGGTCAGATACTCGTGCGGGAAGGAAAAGTAGACGAAGCGATGCCCAGACTCAAGATGATACCCGGAGGCAAGAATTTTGAGCTGATCCGCGACTGCTGGCCCGATTCATCCACCTTGAAATGTGCCGAGACGGCAAAGGAGTCGGAAGCTAGTTTCCGCAGCATTAGCTTCACAGATGCTTGGTATTTCGGAGCCGCGATGCAGGCGTTTGTAGGAAAGAAGGATGCCGCTGTGCGTTTGCTGCGGGCTGCTTCCGAACATAGCCTTTGTGTTTACCCCTCGGTGGACCGAGATCCATTATTCGACAAAATCCGGGACTCGGCTGAGTTTAAAGCAGTACGTCAGACGGGCATCGAATGCCAGAAGAAGTTCGTCCCCTACGCCAGAATCCAAATTCAGTAGCAATTAGTGTATGCCTAGCGGCCATCCGGCATTGGACTCAGATTTCGCACGACAAGCGCTTGTGGGAAGCGAAAGATGAGGTTGTGGACGAGTGGTCGGCGACCCTTACCTAATCACGTGTTACGTCAGAGTGATGTCATAACGAGGTCGGCCTCGCGACGGCCCGAGTAGACTGTTGCGGTGATCACCCTAACAGCGCTCGGACCGAAGGAGGCCGAGATGAGAATTATAGGATGCGATTTACACGCTCGCCAGCAAACGTTGGCGATACTGGACACAACAACGGGAGAAGCAGTGAATCTTACTTTAATGCACGAAAGCGACAAGGTGCGGGAGTTTTATTCCCAGCTCCCGCGGCCAGTGCTTGTAGGCATTGAAGCCACCGGATCAATGCACTGGTTTCTGAACTTGATGGAAGAGTTGGGAATCGAATGCCGGGTTGGCCATCCCGCCCAGATTCGCGCGGCGGAACCCCGCAAACAGAAACATGACCGACGCGACGCGGACTTGATTCTGAAACTGCTGGCAGAAAACCGTTTTCCAGCGATCTGGCTGCCGTCCAAGGAGCTGCTCGATCTGCGGGCCTTGTTGCTACACCGTCATCAGTGGGTGCGCATGCGCGTACGCATGCAAAACGCGCTGCAGGCCATTGCCTTGGCGAATGGTTTACGGCGCGGTCCCGCGCTGTGGAGCTACGACGGACAAGCGAAGATCGCGTTCTTGCCGTTGATGCCACACGCCGCTTATCGGCGGAGCACGTTGCAGGCGATGTACAAGAACATGCAATCGGAGATCGAGAACCTCACTCGGCGAGTAGCGGAGCAAGCTGGAAATCGTTGCGGAGCACGGTTATTGATGACCCATCCCGGAGTGGGGCCGGTGACGGCACTGGCGACCGAAGTATTTCTGGGCGATCCGCAGCGTTTCACTAATCGCAAGGCACTGGCCAGTTATGTGGGCATCATCCCGCGGGAATACTCCAGTGGAGGACATCAGCGGCTCGGCGGAGTAACCAAACAGGGCAGTCCACTGTTGCGGTTTCTCTGGGGTGAGGCAGGTGCACATGCAGCACGCCACGATCCAGAGTTGAAGTGTTTCTACCGCCGCAAACTGGTTCAGAAAGGTTTGGGCAAGGCGCGCGTGGCGGTGGCACGCAAGCTGGGGATCCGGCTGTGGATCATGTTGCGGGATGAGATTGATTATCAAGAGTTTTGTCGTCGCGGACAGATGCAACAGAAAACAGTGAGGCCTGTGGTGGGGATGCCTGAGACGGGCAATGGTGCGAAAAGTCACCGTCCGAGTGATGAGGCTACCCGCCTCCCTGAATCCTGAATCGCAGGGAGATCGAATATTTCATCATGGTCCCACAATGATCGAAGAGATGGCTGGTGGGCAACACTGAAGTGATGAAGCGACACGGGACCGAGCGAGTAGGGTGACGCGAATCAGAGAGCGACGACTGGAATGGATCGGTCTGGGAACGAGGCGCTCTTGCGCAAGCGCGCGGGTGTGTCTAAAGAAGGAAAGAAAAACTCAAGAGCTTAAGAAAGATGCAAAAAACTCTTGACAACGGCCGGCCTCGTTAGAGATTGCCCGTTAACCGTCCGGAACTCCGAACCCCCTAGATTTCCCCCGGTAGTGTTTGCTGAGTGCGCTCGCGATTCCGCAACAGCTAAGAAGGAGAGTCGTCCTGATTGCTGTGCGTAATGGCAGGCCCGGTCGCAGGCTGCTCCTTCTATCCTGCATTGATCAGGCTGTAAGGCTTACATGCAGTTCTGGCGGGCCGCCCATTTCATAACGGTAGGAAGGTGGAGCGATGCCATCGACGTCGGTTACGCCGAGCTTCGCTCCGAGTTCCGCACCGATCAGAGCGTAGCCCGAGAGTTTCATTCGGTGGTCGGACGCGTAGAGCGCAGCGACGACCCTTCCGGTGAATTGCGGTGATTCTCGTCTGAGCTTGGGCTGCGAGTCTTTCGGGAGAGAAGCAAGGTACACGCGTGCACGTTCAGTATCGAGGGGACCCATCCAGATCGAAACCGCCGCAATATTGTACGGACGAAGTTCCTTGGCCATATCTGCAGCCATCTTGTCGGCGCCAGCCTTCTGCGCGCCATATGCCGGACCGGAGGAGTGATAGGAGACGCTCCCATAGTAGGAGGTATTAACAATCAGACCGCGACCGTTTGCTATCAAGAGCGGAGCGGCATAATAAGCCGCCACGAAATGCGAACGCAGACCTACAGTAATCAGGTCGACGGCTTCCAGCGGTTTCTCCCAGAAACCGCCGGGCGAAGGAGCGGCGACCAACTTTGCAGCGTTGTTTACTAGGATGTCGAGGCGACCATGCTCCGCCTTCACACGTTCGAACAGCGCGGCTACAGCTTTGTCGTCCGTGTGATCCAGCGCAATGGCGACACCGTTGCCTCCAGCCTGAGTGACGAGATCGGCAGTTTCGCTTACTGTGCCGCCATAGAGAGAGTCACTGTCCGCCACGCTGCGTCCGGTGACATATACGGTTGCTCCCGCCTCGCCCAAGGCGATTGCAATCCCCTTTCCCGCGCCTCGACTCGCTCCAGTTACGACTGCTATCAAATCCATATTGCCTCTCTAAGTTCCTTGGACAAACGTTGATTCCGCATCTCGACAGCTTCGTGCGTTTGACACCAAACGCGGTCCAACCGAAGGTCGATTTGCCTTCCTGATCAAAGCGTATCGATGCGATGGTAAAATGGCAAGAACTCACTAAAACGTGTGATACTTACCCAAAGGTGACTATGAAGAAAACCCACCAACCCCCGGAACCGTGCTCCACGGCGGAATTGGAAGAAGCAATCAAGGTCCTTGAAGGGCGGTGGAAGATTCTTATTATCTTCCATCTCTTCAGCGCGCCGGTGCTCCGGTTCTCAGAACTTCGCCGCGCGATGGTCGGTATCTCTCAGAAGATGTTGATTCAGCAACTGCGCGATCTGGAAAAACACGGCGTGGTTGCCCGCAAGGTGTACCCGGAGGTGCCGCCCAAAGTGGAGTACAAGCTGACAAAAGACGGGATCGCTCTCCGTGCAGCTCTGAAGGCGCTTAAGTCATGGGCCGGGTCGCGGGACGCTCGGTTATCGGTCAAGGAGGGCGCTGGTTAACCAGATTCTGTTGGCTCGAATCGCTGAGGACTGCGCACTAATATAATCTCGCGGGCGGTAAGCCTGAAATCGGTTGGTCGGCAACCCTTCCTCAACCGCGCACCGAACTCAAGGATTCGGCTCGATACCAATGCGATCATTGACGGCTGATCGAATCCGCTGTTTGCACCCAAGGTAGCGTTCGGTCGTTTGCACCGAAACGTGCCCCAAAAGAAATTGGATCTGCTCCAACTCGCCTCCCGATGCGTGGCAGAGCCGAGCACACGTGCGTCGTAGATCGTGCGGCGCCAACTTCGCCACTCCGATGCTTCTGGCGGATTCCTTCACAATGTGCCAAACCGCCTTCACCGTCATGCCATCTCCCCATGTCCTTCCTACTTTGTTGACCCGGCGGAAAAGTTTCCCTCGATCAATTGCGGCTGCGGCGAGCCAATCGTCCAGTTCGGTTCTCACCCAATCAGGAACCGGAACCGTTCGAACGTGGCCTCCCTTGCCAATCAGATCAACAATGGCCCAATGCTCTTCGCGCTGCTGGAGATGATCCAATCTCAACGCCACGGCTTCATGCCGCCTCAAGCCGCACGCGAGCAGCAATGCGAGCAATGCTCGGTCGCGTTTTCCTTTCAGTCGTTGATGATCGGGTGCTTGCCAAAGTGCTTGGCCCTGCTCTGCGGTCAGCCAATTGCCGAGGCGCACTCCCAACTTCTTCACGCCTTTAACACGGCGAATGCCGGCCGCCAAATCGGCGCTGAGGAGACCGCAGTCGGCGGCCTCGTATGCGAGCCGACGCACGGCACCGAGACGTAGGTTGACGGTGCCAGGTGCCAGTTGACGGGATTCGAGATGCGACCGATAGCGCAGCACCACTATTCTGTTGAGGGCCAAGCGCGGTTCCGAACAATACCAGTCAACGAACTCATCGATGGCGTGACGATAACCCCGTTGCGCGTCTAGGCTGGTGAGGCTATTCAAGACTGCGGCTTTGGCGTGCTCGAGGTCTGGCAGGCGCAGGACAGATTTTGTAGCGGTACGTTTTCTTCGTGAGTGCGGTTTCCGCTTCATGACCGATGGCCTCCATGCCACCGATCAATGATCGGGTGAAGTCGCGGCGGTACGGTCAGGTTTGCCCGTGATCCGTCCAGAATCGATGCCAAGCGCGGAAATCATTTCCTACAAGCGGACTTCCCGGTAGTAATGTCCTCGATGAGTGGATTGGCGATTTACCACTCATCGCGGAGATCGTGGCAAGCTAATTGGCAAAGATCACTTGCCCAACGGGCTGGCAATACATCGAGAACAGGTTCCAACGACAATCCGCATCCCCCGGCCCCTGATGCCAGGGCCTCCGCCGTGACGGCTCGCGCTCCTGCGCAGGTTGCGGTGGCACTCTAATCGTCGGGTTAATGCGTAATTGCTCAAGGAAGCCTATTTGTTAAACCATGCACCCAGCTGCGATACGCGGCGCATGGGGAAGCATAAATTAGCGCAGGTGTCAGGGTTCAGAGATCAGGAAACAGAAATCGGGAACTCCAAAATCCACACTTGACATCGACGGATAATTCACTACCATATGGTTGTGGATAAGTTAGATACAACATTTGCGGCTCTGTCTGATCCAACCCGCCGGGCGATGATCGAACGACTCTCCCATGGGCCTGCCTCTGTGCATGGATTGACGGAACCGTTTGCACTCTCGCAGCAGATGATTTCAAAACATATTGCCTACCTGGTGCGGGCGCGGATTGTGATCAAGACGAAGCGTGGACGAGAGAGTGTGTGCACGCTTAGGCCAGAGGCGATAAAGGCAGTCAGCGACTGGGCGATTAGCTATCGCCGCTTCTGGGAAGAGAGAGTTTCGACAAGTTGGATGTGGTTGTGAATCAAATGAAAAAAGCGGAGGTCAGAGATGACAAAAAGCACGGT
>Ga0137405_1348364_pt1 | contig 10071 bp, 11 predicted proteins | sample CZOMad2_1_16fung_FD_122055 | JGI IMG/M metagenome (GOLD analysis project Ga0137405, IMG submission 122055) | Vadose zone soil fungal communities from Angelo Coast Range Reserve, California, USA - CZOMad2_1_16fungal (PacBio error correction) | ecosystem: Environmental > Terrestrial > Soil >... | reverse complement strand
TCACTAAGGTATGATTTTCGATCTAAAGATTGATGGTATGAGCTAACTCGGACAAAATTGAATCTGAAGCAGACTATTTAGTCAATGAGATTCTATAGTTTACGGAAATGTCTCAAGTATTTTTGCTTATATAATTGAAGCCATGAAATACTAACAAAGCATTTTTGATTCCTGCTATTCTATTTTTGATTAATCTTCAAGTTTCTTACGCTCAAAAAAAGTAAAGCTGTAAACCTGTTAAACTTATCATTGGAATCTATGGGCGCAAAGATTATTAAGTCATTGAAATCACTTCACTATACAGCCAAAGGCCATGAGTATATGTTAGAACAATCTGAGCGGCCAGAGGGACCTTTTATGGTAGCTATTTTACAGTGCAAGTTGAAAAAAATCTTAAAAAACTCTAAATGTCTTTATTCATTAAATATGCATCAATTCAAGGCTTATCAAATCTTTGTTGATAGAGACAGAGTAGGCGCTATACGGGCAAGAATATTTTCCCAATGTATCCTGAAACAGATGAGCAAATAGACTTGGCACCTGAAAAAATTATTTTTACCCAATCCAATCCAACCCCCGGTATATTAAGGATACTGTTTTTCAAGGTCTAAATCACCTGTTATCCTTTTTCCAGTGGAAACAAATTCCAATTCGTTTGTTCATTAATCAATATACTACATCTAATACAGGAGTGGAATCATACGTTATTATACCAGCAATTTTAATTATGTATGGGTGATACTAAAAGATTGGCGCTATATTCTTTGGCACCTGAAAAAATGGATTGCATTATCCTTTCAGTCAGATGTGTTTGTTAATGGGCGACATTTCAGTTCCGCAACAATTGATTCTATCCAATTTGATCTGCCAACATCTGTAGATAGCCTGATAATAACAGATTCATCTTTTGCTAAATGCAAATAATGAAGAAAATAATTGATCCTTTGGAAAACTAAATTGAAATCAACAGAAATAGCTGCTTGGTATTTATTTTGTTCCAGGTAATTGGAATACCTCTTTTATAAAAACTGAGAAGGGCCTCTATTCATTGAAGCTCCGGTTTTTCATCGGTTTATGTCTGATGCTGTTATCGAAGAAATTAAAAAGATATTTCCTACAACGAAAATAGTAGGTATAATTTCAACTTCGGATGCATTGGCCACATATTGGGGGTTAAGGACTTATGCTGCACAAAATATACCGTTTACATTTTCGATCTTAATAAGGGCATCGTAAAAGATTTACTCTGGCAAAACAACGCATATTTCCTGACGATTTATCTCTTAAAAAAACAAGACCTGTACTAATTTAATAAATAAAAGAACAGTGCTTGAACGGGTGACAATCAAATGGAAATTTATCCTATGTATACAGAAAGTGGAGAAAGAATGATGGTTGTATATTTCCTGCAAAAAATATTATATACAGTGATCTGTGCAACCTAGTTCTAAAGGTGGTTTTTTTATGAAGCAATATTTGTCTGAGATAAAAGATATGGTTATACGTGAAGGTCTTTCTGTAGAAAATATTTTGGAATCATTACCCCTTATTTCTTATTCAAATTGCTAAAGGAACTGGAGTGATTTATGTTATTACTAAAAAATTGTTTGTTTTATTACCGAAAGAGTAGTATCCCCATTGTTGAAATCCTATTTGATTAAGAGAGGCCAATAATTTAAGTAAAAATCATGAAACCCATTATTTTTGATATCATTCTTAGTAGTATTTTTCCGATTTACATGGTCAGCTGATTTTTTGTTTTGTTATTAATGTAAAAAACAATATGATTATCGAGGCAAACGTTCACTTAAAAATGGGTAATGATGATATCACAAGAGACAGCGATGGTCATTTGAACTTTGCCACTTCGAAAGGGGAAGCAAATATTATCCTTTTCGTAATCGGATATAAAACAATTACGGAAAATTGTAAATGGTGAGCCAACAACAGCATCTTATTCGAGGTTTGTTCTTATATAAAAAAACTTATTAGTTGAATTCCAGGAATTCAGAATTGACTTAGTTAAATCTTGGTAATCATTTATTCAATTGGGTTTCTTAAATATTGATGAAAAGCTGGTGTATTTCGGAGATCTCCAATTTCAACAAAATTGTTACAAAAAACATTTAGCACTATGCTTCATGTCATGACGATTTGATCTACGCATGAATTATCATACTACCTTAAAGCTTCTAGTTGTCAAAAACTGTTTATTTTGAAAAGTTTATTAATAATACAATTTGACTTTATAAAGTCAGCCCTTAGAATTTTTTTTAAAGAATAATTTTTGTTTTGCAAGCAGGCAACCTTTTTTCTTTCGTGTCTCTTATAATAAACAGTTTGAGTGAGAAAGCAAATATCAGAATGAATGATAGCTGAGGCTCGTAACGGCAGCCAGACTGCCATGTCCTTATTTACAGTAAATACAGCAAGCAGATGTTCGGTATTTGTATGAGAATGTAGGCAAAAAGATGATGCCGAGATGTACTGCAGGAGGCATTGTAATAGCTTTATAAACTTAAACAGTTAGATGATGATGATAATTTTGGAGGGTGGCTCAGAAGGATTGTGATCATAAGCCATCCGGTATTCAAAAAATAGAATTTACTGGAGGAAATTCCCACAGATCAGGAACCGGACTATAGCGAAGAGGAAGAATGGTTAAGCTATATTAATCTGGAAGTAGTATATGAAGCAATAAAGAAATTATCCCAACGGATACAGACAGGTATTTAATCTCTTTGCCGTCGAAGGTTTTCACATAAAGTGATTGCCAATAGCTGGCATCACTGATCACTTCCAAAAGCCAGTATCATAAGGGAGGAAACAATTAAAGAGCAGTTGCTTAAAAAGAAATGACAGACAAATTTAAAAAATATCTATCTGAAAATTATGACCAACTCAGCCCTGAAGAACCAGATGAGAAGGTGTGTGCCATATTAGCAGGCTTAGCAGGAAAAACCAGGAAGAATTATTTTTCTTAATCTCAAAGATGCAGCTGCCTGCGTCATTATACTTATCGGAGTTAGTGTATGTTTTAGCAGGTAATCATAAGAAACATACGATTGAAAGAAGATCGGTTGTTTAATCACCTGTAAAAGATCTACGGCAGATCACGCCTTTGATAGTAAAAGAAGATAGAAAAGAAGAGGTGAGACCACATGAAATAAATAAAAGTTTGGTAAAAATAACTAGTATAAGAAGCTCTAAAAGAAAGACATTACAAAAAAAATCCACAACAGTCTATCTATATATCATCAGAACAGTTAGCCCTGCAATATGAAAGCAGTTTTTACAAAATTAATAGAGAATGAAAAAACCGCTATCCAGCACTACACCTGTTTATGGAGTCACTTCGGAGTATTTTGATGTATTTTATCAAAGACTATCGCTTACTGGAAGCAACGAAACAGTATAAGGGAGAAGATAAGGTATACAACTGGTATATAGAGGCACTGGATGAATGTATACTAAATTTCAAAGAGAATTGACTGTTAAAGCGACTAAGAGTCGAGATAGGAAACGTGATAAGATGAAACCCAGGGCAGGCAGGTGTGCAAACTAATACGTCAGAGTCAGTTTAAAAATAAGGAATATGAAAATTGGTATAACAGTTGTATTTTATTAACGTTTTTTTATTCAGGCGTCAGACTTACTATGCTTGCACAAGAACTAAAAGTGAGGAAATAAGCGAAGAATTTCCAGTGGTATCAGTACAGCAATTGACATAGATATCCGTAGGGACATGAATGTTGAAATTGTGCCTTGGGAAGGAAGTACTCTAAAATAGTTTATAAGTACAACCCAAATTGGTATGTTGAACTGTCAGGTGCACCATTTTCCGAACTCGGTTTTGACGTACAGCAATTTGGCTCCAACAAATAATTACTGTGATTCCATGTCTTGAGTATTACAAAAACAGTAATTCTCATTGTCATCCCAATCAGATTATATAATTATAGATGACAAAAAATTGACAGGATGAACCCTGAAAAAACTGAACCCCGGATTGATAATTACTCCAAGGACATCGTTGTATTCTATATGCCTAAAGACAAAAGCTGATCTTGAAACTTTATTATAACGGGAGCATAACAATAGCAGGAGATCTTACCGAAGCTGAAATTATTACAAGTTTCGGTGGCCTCAACAGTGAAGGCAAAATCATAAAAAAAGCTATTCCTTAAAGCATACTATCCCCTAGCCATTTGACACCATAGATGAGGCTACGATTAACGTTACCGGGGGGAGTTATTTATAAAAAAAATTAACAAGTTGACAGCCCGTTCGAATTACGCTTCCGTAGAAATTTCTTCGGCTGAAGAGGTTATCTATTACAAGCCAGAGCGATAATATATTATAGATGAGTTAGGGCTCTGCTCGGTACTCAGAAGTTCGGAGTATGCAGGATTAATGTATTGAAAAAGGAAATTAACATGAAGAATCTGCGATATAGTCATAAAAGTATAATGCCTGAAGCCAATATGCTAAAAATAATCTCCGCCCGAGTAACATTGAATCTGCCAGTTCGTAATTTAAAAAACTATTCTATTGATATTAATGGTTCAGGCTCTACTTTATTACTTACAGAGGATATAAGAAAGGGCATTCTCTCCGGAGTAGTAACACAGTAACCTATCATGCTTATATCAAATCGGGAACCAGGTGTTGCAAAATTTGCCAGCAATGTTGGTGATGTAAGGGGTAAGCATAAGAGTTTGATATCATTGCCTCAGTTGTCATATCAGTTTCAGTAATATGTTTAATATAAAGGAGCTTTTATTGTAATGCCAATTAACTATCTAGCTATTTTTTTTATCGTACAATATAATTACAGGCTAAAAGCAAGATCGTTTAAGAATCCTTTGCAAATTTTTAAATTATACATTTTGAGATATAAAATGTCATTGAAAAACCTAATGGAAACGGCTTTTTTGTAGTTCAATCTTTATTCTCTTGCTCAGTACAGAATCTCTTACTATAAAGGTCATGAAGACATTAATATCTTTCATTGGCCTGCTTGTAGAGACTTATGAGCAAGAGAAAATAAAGATTGAACTACAAAAAGGCCGTTATCATTAGTTTTTCAATGACATTTTATATCTCATAATGTATAATTTAAAAAATTTGCAAGGATTCTTAAAACGATCTGCTTTTAGCCTGTAATTATATTGTACGATAAAAAAAAATAAGCTAGATAGTTAATTGGCATACAATAAAAGCTCTTTATATTAACATATCACCTGAAACTGATATGACAACTGAGGCAAATGATATCAAACTCTGTATGCTTACCCTTACATCACCAACATTGCTGGCAAATTTTGCAACACCTGGTTGCCGAATTTGATATAAGCATGATAGGTTACTGTGTACTACTTCCGGAGAGAATGCCTTTCTTATATCCTCTTAAGTAATAAAGTAGAGCCTGAACCATTAATATCAATAGAATAGTTTTTAAATACGAACTGGCAGATTCAATGTTACTCGGGCGGAGATTATTTTTAGCATATTGGCTTCAGGCATTATACTTTTTATGACTATATCCTGCAGATTCTTCCATGTTAATTTCCTTTTTCAATACATTAATCCTGCATACCCGAACTTCTGATACCGAGCAGAGCCCCTACTCATCTATAATATATTCATCGCCTCTGGCTTGTAATAAGATTAACCTCTTCAGCCGAAGAAATTTGTACGGAAGCGTAATTCGAACGGGCTGTCAACTTGTTAATTTTTTTTATAATAACTGCCCCCCGTAACGTTAATAGTAGCCTCATCTATGGTGTCAAAACTGGCTAGGGATAGATGCTTAAGGAATAGCTTTTTTATTGATTTTGCCTTACTGTTGAGCCACCGAAACTTGTAATAATTTCAGCTTCAGGTAAGATCTCCTGCTATTGTTATGCTCCCGTTATAATAAGTTTCAGATCAGCTTTTTTGTCTTTAGGCATATAGAATACAACGATGTCCTTGGAGTAATTATCAATCCGGGGTTCAGTTTTTCAGGGTTCATCCTGTCAATTTTTTGTCATCTATAATTATATAATCTGATTGGGATGACAATGGGAGAATTACTGTTTTTGTATACTTCAAAGACATGGAATCAACAGTAATTATTTGTTTGGAGCCAAATTGCTGTACGTCCCAAAACCGAGTTCGGAAAATGGTGCACCTGACAGTTAAACATACCAATTTGGGTTGTACTTATAAACTATTTTAGAGTACTTCCTTCCCAAGGCACAATTTCAACATTCATGTCCCTACGGATATCTATGTCAATTGCTGTACTGATACACCTGGAATTCCTTCGCTTATTTCCTCACTTTTAGTTCTTGTGCAAGCATAGTAAGTCTGACGCTGAATAAAAAAAACAGTTAATAAAATACAACCGTGTTATACCAATTTTCATATTCCTTATTTTTAACGACTCTGACGTAATTAGTTTGGCACATCCTGCCTGCCCTGGTTCATCTTATTCACGTTTCCTATCTCGACTCTTAGTCGCTTTAACAGTCAATTCCTTTTGAAAATTTAGTATCATCTCATCCAGTGCCTCTTATTACAGTTGTATACCTTATCTTCTCCTTATACTGTTTTCGTTTGCTCCAGTAGCGATAGTCTTTGATAAATACATCAAAATACTCGAAGTGACTCCATAAACAGGTGTAGTGCTGATAGCGGTTTTTTCATTCTCTATTAATTTTGTAAACTGCTTTCATATTGCAGGGCTAACTGTTCTGATGATATATAGATATAGACTGTTGGGATTTTTTTTGTTAATGTCTTTCTTTTAGAGTTCTTATACTAGTTATTTTTACCAAACTTTTTTATTTATTTCATGTGGTCTCACCTCTTCTTTCTTCTTCTTTTACTATCAAAGGCGTGATCTGCCGTAGATCTTTTACAGGTGGATTTAAAACAACCGATTCTTCTTTCAATCGTATGTTTCTTAGATTACCTGCTAAAAAACCATACACTAACTCCGATAAGTATAATGACGCAGGCAGCTGCCATTCTTTTGAGATTTAAGAAAAATAATTCTTCCTGGGTTTTTCCTGCTAAGCCTGCTTAATATGGCACCATACACCTTCTCATCTGGTTCTTCAGGCTGAGTTGGTCATATTTTCAGATAGATATTTTTTTAAATTTGTCTGTCATTTCTTTTTAAGCAACTGCTCTTTAATTGTTTCTCGCCTTATGATACTGGCTTTTGGAAGTGGATTCAGTGATGCCAAGCATATTGGCAATCACTTAATGTGAAAAAAAAAACCCTTTCGGAGGCAAAGGAGATTAAATACCTGTCTGTACCGTTGGGTAATTCTTTATTGCTTCATATACTACTTCCAGATTAATATAGCTTAACCATTCTCCTCTCGCTATAGTCCGGTTCTGATCTGTGGGAATTTCCTCCCAGTAAATTCTATTTTTGAATAACCGGATGGCTTTATTGATCACAATCCTTTCTGAGCCACCCTCCAAAATTATCATCATCATCTAACTGTTAAGTTTATTAAAGCTATTACAAATGCCTCCTGCAGTACATCTTCGGCATCATCTTTTTTGCCTAACATTCTCATACAAATACCGAACATCTGCTTGCTGTATACTGTAATAAGGGACATGGCAGTCTGGCTGCCGTTACGAGCTCAGCTATCAATTTCATTTCTGATATTTGCTTTCTCACTCAACTGTTTAATATAAGAGACACGAAAGAAAAAAAGGTGCCTGCTTAGCAAAAACAAAAATTATTCTTTTAAAAAAAAGTTCTAAGGGCTGACTTATAAAGTTCAAATTGTATTATTAATAAACTTTTCAAAATAAACAGTTTTGACAACTAGAAGCTTTAAGGTAGTATGATAATTCATGCCGTAGATCAAATCGTCTGACATGAAGCAATAGTCTAAATGTTTTTTGTAACAATTTTGTGTGAAATTGGTATATCTCCGAAAATACACCAGCTTTTCATCAATATTTAAGAACCCAATTGAATAAATTGTTTACCAAGATATAACTAAGTCAATCTGAATTCCTGAATTCAACTAAATAAGTTTTTTTAAAATATAAGAAAACAAACCTCGAATAAGATGCTGTTGTTGGCTCCCATTTACAATTTTCCGTAATTGTTTTATATCCGATTACGAAAAGGATTAATATTTGCTTCCCCTTTCGGAAAGTGGCAAAGTTCAATGACCATCGCTGTCTCTTGTGATATCATCATACCCATTTTTAAGTGAACGTTTGCCTCGATATCATATGTTTTTTACCTTAATAACAAAACAAAAAAATCAGCTGACCATGTAAAATCGGGAAAAATACTACTAAGATGATAATCAAAATAATGGTTCATGATTTTTACTAAATTATTGGCCTCTCTTAAATCAAATAGGATTTCAACAATGGGATACTACTCTTTTCGGTAATAAAACAACAATTTTTTAGTTAATACATAAATCACTCCAGTTCCTTTAGCAATTTTGAATAAGAAATAAGGGGTAAATGCATTCCAAAAATATTTTCTACAGAAGAACCTTCACGTATAACCATATCTTTTATCTCAGACAAATATTGCTTCATAAAAAAACCACCTTTAGAACTAGGTTGCACCAGATCACTGGTATATAATAATTTTTTTGCAGGAAAATATACAACCATCATTCTTTCTCCACTTTCTGTATACATAGGATAAATTTCCATTTGATTGTCACCCGTTCCAAGCACTGTTCTTTTATTTATTAAATTAAGTACAGGTCTTGTTTTTTTAAGAGATAAATCGTCAGGAAATATTGTGTGTTTTGCCAGAAGTAAATCTTTTACGATGCCCTTATTAAGATCGAAAATGTAAAACGGTATATTTTGTGCAGCATAAGTCCTTAAACCCCCAATATGTGGCCATGCATCCGAAGTTGAAATTATACCTACTATTTCGTTGTAGGAAATATCTTTTTAATTTCTTCGATAACAGCATCAGAATAAACCGATGAAACCGGAGCTTCAATGACATAGAGGCCCTTCTCAGTTTTTATAAAAGAGGTATTCCAATACCTGGAACAAAATAAATACCCGCAGCTATTTCTGTTGATTTCAATTTAGGTTTTTCCAAAGGATCAATTATTTTCTTCATTATTTGCCAATTTTAGCAAAAGATGAATCTGTTATTATCAGGCTATCTACAGATGTTGGCAGATCAAAATTGGATAGAATCAATTGTTGCGGAACTGAAATGTCGCCCATAACAAACAATCTGACTGGAAAGGATAATGCAATCCATTTTTTTCCAGGTGCCAAAAAGAATATAAGCGCCAATCTTTTAGTATCACCCCATACATAATTAAAATTGCTGGTATAATAACGTATGATTTCCACTCCTGTAATTAGATGTGTATATTGATTAATGAACAAACGAATTGGAATTTGTTTCCACTGAAAAAGGATAACATGGTGATTTAGACCTTGAAAAACAGTATCCTTAATATACCGGGGGTTGGATTGGATTGCGGTAAAAATAATTTTTTCAGGTGCCAAGTCTATTTGCTTCATCTGTTTCAGGATACATTGGGAAATATTCTTGCCCGTAATAGCGCCTACTCTGTCTCTATCAACAAAGATTTGATAAGGCCTTGAATTGGATGCATATTTAATGGAATAAAGACATTTAGAGTTTTTAAGATTTTTTTCAACTTGCACTGTAAAATAGCTAACCATAAAAAGGTCCCTCTGGCCGCTCAGATTGTTCTAACATATACTCATGGCCTTTGGCTGTATAGTGAAGTGATTTCAATGAACTTAATAAATCTTTGCCGCCCATAGATTCCAATGATAAGTTTAACAGGTTTACAGCTTTACTTTTTTGAGCGTAAGAAACTGAAGATTAATCAAAAATAGAATAGCAGAATCAAAAATGCTTTGTTAGTAAGTTTCATGGCTTCAATTTTATATAAGCAAAAATACTTGAGACATTTCCGTAACTATAGAAACTCATTGACTAAATAGTCTGCTTCAGATTCAATTTTTGTCCGAGTTAGCTCCATACCATCAATCTTTAGATCGATAAATCATACTTAGTGACTC
>Ga0137405_1409895_pt1 | contig 10091 bp, 4 predicted proteins | sample CZOMad2_1_16fung_FD_122055 | JGI IMG/M metagenome (GOLD analysis project Ga0137405, IMG submission 122055) | Vadose zone soil fungal communities from Angelo Coast Range Reserve, California, USA - CZOMad2_1_16fungal (PacBio error correction) | ecosystem: Environmental > Terrestrial > Soil > Vadose... | reverse complement strand
CTGAAAGAGCCACACCGTGCCGTCGGTAAATCGACCGTTGAGGCAATGCGTTCCGGCGCCATCTTCGGTTACCGTGGATTGGTTGGAGAGATTCTGAGGCGAATCAAAGCCGAGCAGTTTTCGCGCAAAAAAGTTGCCGTCGTCGCGACTGGTGGTTATGCGCGCCTTGTTGCCAGCCAGGTGTCGGAGGTCGCGGTGATTCATCCGCACCTGACTCTCGAAGGATTGCGGATCGTGGGGAACTTGAATTAATCACCAAGACCCGCGACCTCCCGGCTGTGCGCCGGAATAGGCGTTCGGTGCTTTCGCACGAGAAAAATGTTTTTCCGAATCGGACTGAAAATCTTCGCGTCGAACGCAATTTCAACTTGTCAGGGATGCTAATCGGGGCTTGAATCGTTGGTTCATGAGAATCTGGAAGATCGCTGCGATCGCAGCGCTGGGACTTACCTCATTTGCTGCGGACAATGTTGCTCCGACCAAAGCGGAATTGGAGGAGATGTACAACACCGCATACCGCGCGTTCGACGCGGGCAAATTTCCAGGGGCGCTAAAACAACTCGACGCCATTGACGCGCGCCAGCCCGACCTTGCCGCATCGAAGAATCTGCGCGGCGTCATCCTCATGCGGCAGGGCAACTATGATCAGGCTGAAGCCGCACTGACCGAGGCGGCGCGGATCGATCCGAAGTTTTGGAATGCGCGCTTTAACCTGGCGGAGATCCCATTTCTAAAAAAAGATTGGGCAGAGGCCAGAAAACGCTTCGAACAATTGCTCTCCACCGGTCAGTCCGATCTGGCAAAGGAAGCTTCGCAGCTGATCCAATACAAGATTTTGCTGACTTATCTAATGGAGGGCAAAAGCAACATGGTCGATTCCATTCTGGCCAAGCTCGAGCTTTCGCCCGATACACCCGCTGTTGATTATGTGAAGGCAGCGGTCGCGCTCCAACAGAAGAACGAAGCGGAAGCGAAGGATTGGATCAGCGCGGCGGAAAAGAATTATTCACCGCAGCTAAACAAGCTTTTCGTGGAATCGCTGTACGAAGTCGGTTGGATGGAAAAACCATCTGGCCAACGGCGGGCTTCGCTACCGCTCATGACAGCGGCCGAACGCACGGAAAAGACGAAGGCGATTGCGCGTTCAAAATTCGAGCAATCGCAGCAGGCGTTTCGGCAGCGCGATTTTGCCACGGCGCTGAAACTGGTGGACGAAGCGGACAAGGCGGATCCCAATCAGCCCGCGACCCTAAATTTGCGCGGCGAAATTCTCATGCAGCAGGGGCAATTCGACGATGCCGAGGCCGCTTTCAAAAAGGCGGCGAAGTTGGATCCGAAACTTCGCGATGCGCAATACAACCTCGCGCAAATTCCATTCAAGAAGAAAGAGTACGCAAAAGCGCGCGACCGTTTCGAGACGTTGTATAAACGCATGCCCGGTGGCGACAAAAACCAGGCGGCCGAGCTGATTAAGTTCAAAATTTACATGACCCTTTTGATGGAGGGCAAAGAGAGCCGGGCGCACTCGATGATGGAGGAATTCCAATTCACGGGCGATACCCCTGCGCTCTATTACGCGCAGGCAGCATGGGAGTACAAGCACAATAATGCGCAAAAGGCCGAGGATTGGACCAACTCTGCCAACAAGATTTACTCGCCGGCACTCAACGGCGTTTTTGCTGATGCTTTCTATGATGTCGGTTGGTTGCAAAGACCAGAAGGCACAACTGCCCCTGCGGTCGCGTTTGATACAGGTAATGTCGCCACGTCGCAGACGGACGGTGGTCCCGCAGTAGAGCCAAGCCCAATCCCAGACAAAGGCCTTGCTGCAAACAAACAGGGCGGAGCCCTTGGCCTGGCACCGCCGACAAGTGCGCCAGACGGCGGAATGGAACTTGCCAGCGCCGCAGCGGCAGCTAACCAGACCAGTTTGACTGGGTCTGTGCCTGAGACCAATCCGCCGGCGGAACAGTCAGTGGCGCAATCCCCTTCCACCGGCGGGGAATCGACAACTGCATCGCAGCCTGTCGCGCCTGAGACGGCGGGCGCTTCGACTGTTTCCAGCAACCAAAATCAAACTGAGCAACAGCCTGCAACGCAAACAAGTCCTCCCGAACAAGCAAGCGTGGGGACAGCGCCGGCCAAAGTCTCATCGTCAACCGTTGCTGGCGCGTCGAGCCGCAGGCTGTGGATCGTTGGCGGACTACTCTTGGCGGCCCTGGTTCTAATAGCTGTGGCTATCCTGCCTGGGCTTCGCCGGGGGTACAAGTTCTCGGTCCCGGGTTCCTCGCGGCCGGAACCGAGCGCCGACACTGCGGTATTCAAAGCGAGAACAGCGCCCGGTCACACGACTGGTGTGCAAGGCAACGGCTTCGCTGGAGGACCACGTCAGGTCTCGCTGCAACTTAAACCGTGGAACTCTCCTGTGCGGCAGAGCGCGTTGCCGTCGGCGAAAGCTGGCGGTGCTTTTAATCGGTTGAAAGGCTTGAAGCAGAAGCCTTCACAACCTTCTGCTCCTGTTGAGCCGCAACGCGAGGAATCAGTTCCAGTGGCCGAGCCATTCTTTGAGTCGGTCGGCCCAGTGGCAGCTGTTGAGCCGCAACGTGAGGAATCAGCTCCAGTGGCCGAGACATTTGAATCGGTCGACCCAGTGCTGGCAGCTGTTAAGCCGCAACGTAAGGAATCAGCTCCAGTGGCCGGGCCATTCTTTGAATCGGTCGGCCCCGTGCTCGAACAAGCACCGGAGGCGGTGCCAGCGGTTGCTCGGCAGGAAACTACTGGACTGGAACGTTCCGAAGCAGTCACTGAACTTGCCGAAGCTTCTACGACTACGCCGCGATCAGTGGAGAATGAAATTCTGGAGATTCCGGAGGAACCCATGTTCGCCGCCCAAGAAGCCAAAGAATTTTCCGAGCATCCAAGGGAAGAAGTTGCGGCCGCTTACGAGCAACCGAACGAGGTCTTCGCCAGCGGGCCCGAGTCTTCGTGGCCCAGTACCGAAACCGCATCGGAGTTAACAACTGAACCGATCGGGAATGACCAGCCGCACGAAACGATTTTTGCCGAGCGTGAAGCTTTTGTTGAGCGCGAGAATTTTGCTGAGCGTGAGTCCTTTACAGAGCATGAAGCTCCGGTTAACGATGTCATTGCCGAACCCGTGTCTGATTTCCAGCCTCCGCCTGCTATTCCTACCGAGCCCGTCTTTCCTCAACCAACCATACCTGCAACCATGCCAGAAACTACCCAAACTCCACCTGCTCCGATAGCCAAAGCCCCGGCACCGCCTGTGCCCAAACCGCAACCGCAAGCGCCGGTACCTGCAGCCGGGATGCAAACCTCGGTGCAGCTTACTTTCTCATTCGAGATAGCAGCGATGCAGTTAACGCCGAGTTTTAAGATGGGAGTGTTGAAAGTCCGTCCCATATCGAAGCTTGTCACGATGCGTTTGCCTTCACCTCAGCGCGCGCAATCTCCGTTGAATTTGCAGGTTGCCTTCGAAGTCGTGAAAATTCAGCCCGTCGCCGGCGCGCTCGGCACCATTCGCGTGGTTCCGTCCCAGCAACAGCGGCCTGCCATGGGCGGCATGCCTTCGTTTGCAGTTGCCGGATTGCAGGTCGTGCCGAATTCTGAAACGGCGCCGGTTCAACTCACCCCGTCACCGCAGGGGCGCGCATCTGTCTTCGTAACTGTGCCGTTCCAGATCAGCACGCTCGAGTTTTCGCCGACGCTCGAAATTGGATCGGTTACGCTGAATTCAAATTCGAAGCAGGTTGTTGTCCAGTTGCCAGGGACCGGGCCCGGTCCAGTCGAAGGTGCGCCAATGTTCGAGATCGCTAATCTCGAACTAAACGAAGGCGGGGAGATCGTAATGATGCAACTGAACTTGCTTGGCGGACCGAAGCGCGCGTAACAGACGCCAAGTTCGACCAGTCTGACTGGTCGAAAATCAGCGCCAGTTTAGCGAGCGCAGTCGCTTCGGAAGAAACTCGCCATTTTTCCGGATCAATTTGCCATCGAAATAAATTTCACCGCCGCCGTAATCGGGACGCTGAATGCTGACCATATCCCAGTGAACCTGGCTTCGGTTTCCGTTGTCAGCTTCCTCGTAGGCTTGACCTGGAGTGAAATGGAATGAGCCGGCGATTTTTTCGTCGAACAAGATGTCGCGCATCGGCTGGAACACTCGCGGATTAAAGCCGAGCGAAAATTCGCCGATATAACGCGCGCCCGCATCTGAATCGAGAATCTTGTTGAGTTTTCTCGCCTCGTTGCTTGACGCCTCTACGATTTTACCTCGCTTGAAATTAAGCTGGATACTGTCGAAAGCGGTGCCTTGATAAATGCTCGGCGCGTTAAAGGTGAGTTGGCCTTCCACCGAGTCTTTCACCGGAGCCGTGAAAACTTCGCCATCGGGAATGTTGCGATCACCGCCGCAAATGACAGCTGGAATTCCTTTGATACTAAAATTGAGATCCGTGCCGGGACCCTTGATTTGGACACGGTCCGTTCGTTCCATCAGCCCCTTAAGCGCCTTCATACCGGGCTGCAGTTTGCGGTAGTCCAGTGTGCAGACATCGAAAAAGAAGTCTTCAAACGCTTCCGTGCTCATCCCTGCAAGCTGAGCCATCGAGGGTGTCGGCCACCGTAACACAACCCATTTCGTCCGTTTCACGCGCTGATCCTGCACCGGGCGCATCTTCTTGCCGATCAACTGCATCTTTTCCGACGGGACGTCCGCCAGCTCCGTGACATTGTGACTGCCGCGCATCGCGATGTATGCGTTCATTTTTTTCATGCGCGCCAATTCATGGCTTGCCATGATGTTTAGCTGTCGATCGGAGGCCTCTAGAGCGAGCGCGCGGTTGACTCGCACGTGATATACCTGCGCAAACGGAATGCCTCCTGCATTCCGTGCCGCTCGTATCAGCGTGGCAGTCATTTCATCCGGAATGTCGAATGCTTCGATCAGGACTGTCTCGTTGCGTTTTAGGCGAATGGAGTATCCCACCAGAAGTTTTGCGAGTTTATCAAATCGCTCGTCGTGCATAGGCGTTTATCATTCCACCAGCCGGGCGCGATGCAACTGTAGCCGCTTTCCTGTGGAAAACGCGGTCTGCGATATTATCACATCCGAAGCGCGTCGCTCACAGAGCGATAGCTGCACTGAGTTTCACGGCGAATGCGCCATCAAAACCGTCGCGAAAAGGAAGTGAATCTTTTTCCGTTTCCAAGGCCAGGGCCGGCAGCTCGGCAAGGAGGCAGCGAACGACCTGTTCGTTTTCTTCGCGCTCTAAGCTGCATGTGCTGTAGACCAGTATGCCGCCGGGTTTCAACAAGCGGAGGACAGCGCGCGAGATGATCAACTGTTCGTTGGACATTCGGCTGAAATGTTCAGGTCGGAGTCGCCATCTCACGTCAATCCGTCGGCGCATGACTCCGGTATTTGTGCATGGCGCATCTAAAAGGACCCGATCGAATGGCGCGATTGACAGAATTTCTTCTGGAGGATGATTGCGCGTCCAATCGTGGCGGACCGCACGAACGATGGTCGCGCCCAGCCGGCCGACATTATCTTTCAGAATTTGGAGTCGCTCACGGTCGCGGTCGCAGGCGATGATAACTCCCCGGTTTTGCATGAACTGCGCGAGATAGGCCGCTTTGCCGCCCGGTGACGCACACGCGTCGAGGATTCTTTCTCCTGGCTTCGGATCGAGAAGCTGACACGCGATTGCTGTGCTGGGGTCCTGAATGTAGCAATGACCAGAATCGAGAGCGGCCTTTGGCAAAGTGTTGAATTCTACAAAATCTGGGTTGCCAGGTAGCGGTCGTGAGTCTGGGTACAGCTGTAGAAAGGTTTCCGGATCGGTCTTTATTCGATTGATCCGGCCATAAATGGGCGCTGGCCGATTGTTCCATTTGCACAGGTCTTCGGTGTACTCGGCGCCAAAGCGTTGTTGCCACCGTTCGACCAGAAATTGCGGATGAGACGTTCGAACGAACAACGGCTGCGTGTCGGCCTGTGTAAGCAGTACACTTCGCTGCCTGGTCGCGGCGCGGAGGACGGCATTGATGATCGATCGCTGGTTTTGCGGGGCTATGGCAACGGTCTCATGCACGGCTGCGTGCTCAGGGGTTTTGAGTAGGAAAACTTGATACAAGCCGAGTCGCAGGATGTCGCGGACGTTGGTCTCGATGCGCGAAGCGCGCAGACAACCAATCCAAAAATCGAGCAGCGTTAAATTGCGCAGAACGCCATAGAACAGTTCCAAGGCAAACGCACGATCGGAAGGAGTGAGATCCGCATTGGCAAGAAGCCCTGAGATAACGGAATCCGCGAAACGTTTTTCCTTTCGCCAAAGCCGCAAGGCCGCCAGCGCAGTTTCGCGAGCAGAGCGCTGCGCCATGTGTTCGTTACTGCGGCCTCACGCTCGCGCGTCCAATAGAGTAATAATGGAATCCGAATTGCCGCATCGTTTCAGGATCTAACAGATTTCGTCCGTCGAACACGATCGGCGTCTGCATTTTTTCCTTCAACACCGCGAGGTCCACGTTCGCAAATTCATTCCAGTCCGTGGCGATAATCAGCGCTTCGGCATCAGTGACCGCTTCCAAAGCGGACGAGGCAAATTCCGCATCGGCTATCGCTTTAATGGCGCGCGCCTTGTGCATTCCTTTCGGATCGTAGGCAACCACATGCGCTCCTTCGCGCAGGAGCTGTTCCACCAACTCGATTGCAACCGATGAGCGTACATCATCGGTGTCCGGCTTGAATGTAAGACCCCAGACCGCGATCCGCTTCTCGCGCAACACCCAGAGCGTCTCGCGGATGGTCTTGAGGAAACGCGCCTTCTGACCTTCGTTTATGCGTTGCACTTCCCGGAGCAGAGTAAATGGCGTTCCGAGCTGATCGCTGATCGCGATGAACGCCGCAATGTCTTTTGGAAAACAGGAGCCGCCGTATCCGATTCCAGCATTCAGAAAATCGCGCCCGATACGGTGATCCATCCCGATCCCGTCAGCCACTTTTTCCACATCGGCTCCGCTCGCTTCGCAAATCCCGGACACCGCGTTGATGTACGAAATTTTCAAGGCCAGGAATGAGTTCGCGCAGTGTTTAATAAGCTCGGCACTGCTAATGTCGGTCACGAGGATCGGTGCCATGAAAGGCTCATACACCTTTTTCATCAAATCGATTGCTTGTTCGCTTTGCGCTCCGATCACGATCCGGTCCGGATGCATGAGATCGGCCACTGCGCAGCCTTCGCGCAAAAACTCCGGATTGCTGACCACGTCAAATTTTGCGCCGTGGCGGTTATATCGTTTGATAGATTCCGCCACTTTTTCCCCTGTCTTCACGGGCACCGTGCTTTTGTCGACGATCACTCGATAATCGGTCAACACGCCTGCGATCTCCCGCGCAACTTTCTCCACGAAGCTGAGATCGACATCGCCATCCGGCAGTGGCGGAGTCGGGACGGCGATGAAAATGATTTGTGAGCGCTCGACGGCTTCCTGAATGTTTCCGGTGAAATGGAGTCGTCGCGCCGAGACATTGCGGTGAATTATTTCTTCCAGTCCCGGTTCGTAGATCGGTATCTCGCCGGCTTTGAGCTGTTTCACTTTTTCTGAGTCATTATCGACGCAAATGACATGATGGCCGACATCAGCGAAACAGGCGCCCGTCACCAGACCGACATATCCGGAGCCGATAATTGATATATCCATGAATCAGGAACGGTGTCGGCGAATCAGGCTCAGCACAAGTGGCGGAATTCAGCCAGCGATTTCGCCGCAATTCGCCAGTTTTGGATCAGTTGCCCGACGACGTAGGATCGAAGTTTAGATCGAAACCAAATTTCGGAAATGCCTTGAGTGTTACGGTGAACAGGAGACCGTATTCTTTCACTCCCGAGTTATCGCGTATTACTCCGCCGAACGAAGCCACCCAGCTCGTTAGGTCTCGGTAAATCGCGTAACGCTGCTCCTGGAGAGTATCGGTCGCACCTTCATACTGCTCCTGCACTGACAAGCCCCAGTTGTCGTTAACACGAAGGTATCCGCCTACAACAAACAAGCTGCTATTCTCGAAAAACGGGTTCCCGTTCAGATATCTGTGCCCAACGTTCACTTGCAGATTCGCTAGCGGTTGGACTGTCGCATATGTGTCGACTTCCGTGAAACCTTTCGCGAAAGCGGGCAGTTGAGAGTTCACAGAAAAGGACATCCACGGCAGGGGATTAAACCGGAGATTGTTGAACAAATTTGAGTAATCCGTGCGATCGTACGGATTCTCGAAGTTTCTATCGACAAACGTATCCAGTTCAAGCCACGTCATCGTTGAATCGTCCCGCCGGGTTTCCAACTTGTTGCGGACACCCACGCGCCAGACCGTCCAATCGGCAATCGAATCAATTGGGGTGAACTGTGGAAAATCGATTGCCCGAAGCTGCGTAGAAGGCTCAAATCGATCGAATTGCAGAACGGACAGGGGATTAGGTCCGTCTTCTTTCACGTAGGAAAAGTCGGTAAACGGCTGGAACACGTGCATCAATCCGTCTAAACCGAAAGCACGACTTTGCACGTCCTCCCATTTTCGAGAGACCTTGAACGAAGCTTCCGCGCCCGTATCGAAGACGCTTCGAAACGTGTCCCCAGCAAACTTGATGGGATTGGCTGTTGTTGGTGGCGGCAGGATAGTGTCGGGCACCAGCGGGTTTGATGGCGGCACAAATATTGTTGATCCGAGATCCCAGGTCTTTCCGTAGTAGGTGCCTCGATATCCAACCCGGGGCATAAACGACAGAAAACCAAAGTATGTGTTGGGAAAAACCAGTTGATGAAACGTGTCGAAACGCTCCGTGCCGTAATTCTTGATACCTGAGTCCTCAGGAAATTGGAGCCGCAAATTGGCAAATCCGGTTTCGCCTTCATAAAATATCGGCCCGCCAAAGAGCGCGTGCCGTTTGACGTCGAGTACCACTTCCGGCTGGCGTTCCGTGGTGGTGAAGAAATCGTTTGCCTGAAAACGCTCGATCCCGGTGAGGGTGAAAACCGGGTTAATTTTTGTCAGCGCTACCACATTGTCTGGAACAGGATCAATCCGAAATTCTCCCTGGAAAAAGTCCTGCATCACGTACTGGTCACTCAGCTTGGTGATGTTGGCGATGCCATAGATGGAGTCGGTGAAATCCGTGTGGTCCTCGAGGGTAGCCCGGTATCGCGACTCAGGCACACCCACTCGCGGTATGTCGGTTTGATTGATCTCGGGGTTTTGGTCGTTGATGTAAAAAGTTTTTATCCGCGCCACACTGGTTTGGTCTTTCCCATATTCAATTGTCGGCTCAAGACCGATGGCTGGTCCTCGCCTGCCGAAATAATCCAGCCGGACCCGGGCTTGAATATTGTCTGTGATTGGGAACGTGACCTGCGTGAGGAGCGATGGTCCCCAGGTGCTGTAATAGGCGGGCGAGATGGAAAAACTAAACGCGTTGTCGAGCGATTGGTAGAGATACGGAAACCAAAACACCGGCACTTTCCCGACGTATGCGGTGACGTTCAAAAGGATTACGCGATCGTCCTCGTAAACACGAATCTTGTGGGCGTGCAGGCGAAAATCGGGCTTCGACGAATCGTGCGTCGTGAAAGTGCCGCCCTTGATGAGATAGGCATTGTCCCCTTCAATCGAGGTCACATCGTTACCGGCCAGAAAGTAAGGTTGTGACTCCGTCCGTCCCTTGATCGCCCGGATCTTTTTCGTTTCAGTGTTGTAAATTCCGCTGTCGGCGTTGTAGAGGCTTGTGTCGCGATAAATTCGGACGTGACCCCTCAACTCCACGTCGTGTGTGGAGGAATTGTACTGTGCGTAGTCAGCGTAAATGTCCGTGTTCCCGATGTGAATCGCGACGTTGTCGCGTGCGGTCGCCAGACCGTTTTCATATGTCGTTTGCCCGGTTGAAGTGATTTCAATTGGGGCATTCTCCGGAGTTTTAAATTCTCCGTAGATCAATGCGGCACTCGCAAGCAGGCCGGCGAGCAACAAAACCAGCGATCGCATGGCGAATGCCACCGTACTGCATGCCACCGTACTGCAC
>Ga0137405_1275629_pt1 | contig 10094 bp, 11 predicted proteins | sample CZOMad2_1_16fung_FD_122055 | JGI IMG/M metagenome (GOLD analysis project Ga0137405, IMG submission 122055) | Vadose zone soil fungal communities from Angelo Coast Range Reserve, California, USA - CZOMad2_1_16fungal (PacBio error correction) | ecosystem: Environmental > Terrestrial > Soil >... | reverse complement strand
ATTGATGCCGTCGAGCACCACGTAATCATTGCCAACCAGATCGCCCACCTGGATCACGCGCTGCCGCGCCACGGCTTTTTGCCCGTCGCCTTCAGCCACAAAAGCAAAAAGCTTTCCGCTCAGTCGTGTGACGGCCGTGACCGGAATTACCGTGGCCTTACGCTCTGACCACACCACGCGGGCGTGCACCTGCTGGGCGTTGCGAAACTTCATATCCGCGTTGGGGACCTGGGTTTTCACCAGCAGCGTTTGTGAGTCGGTATCGACGTGCGGTGAGATAAAGGTGATTTTGGAGCGCGTGAGCGGCTTGCCCTGGTCGTCTACAAGATCCACTGGCATGCCCATTTTCAGTGCCGACGATTTTTCCGCCGGAACATTTATATAAGCTTCCAGCGCGCCGCCCGTATCGACCGTGGTGAGTATAGTCTGGGCACTCACGTGGTCGCCCACGTGGACCGGAATATCCCCGACCACGCCGTTCGAGGGAGCGCGAACCGTGTAGTAATGCAGCTGAACCTGCTGCTCGCGGATCCCCGCCTGCAACGCTTCTGCGTCCGCTTTGGCGGCGTCATAGGTATTTTGCGCCTGGTCCAGGTCTGCCCTGGCCGTGACCCCCGCGGCGTACAGCTTTTTCTTGCGGTCCAGATCAATCGCCGCCTGCTGCATCACCGCCTGCCTGGATTTCAGCGCCGCTTCCTGGTTATTGACCGTTGCCTGTTGCTTGCGCGGGTCGATTTCGAGGATCGGCGCGCCTGCCGTGACCCGCTGTCCGGAATTGACAAAGATCTTTGTAATATCGCCTTCCACTAGCGGCTGGAGCGTGGCGGCATGGCGCGAGCGTAATGTGGCCAGGTAGTCGGTCGAGAGCGGGACGGTTTCCGACTGCGCCGTCATAACCTTTACGGGAAACCCCTGTGGCCCTCCGGGCGGGCCAGCCTTGGCGCCATTGCCACAGCCCAGGAGCATGAACGCAACCCCGGCAAGGACGCTTGCCTGTACTGCTAAGTTCTTCGTCTTTATCATGAATCTATCTATCTTATCCGACTTTGGGTTAGCTGACTCTGGGTTTACCTGCCCTTGGATTAAGGCCGCGCCACCGCCGATTCAATTTAGACGGACGGGCTGGGATAAAGTGCAGGGCATATTTTTTCGGTTCCACAAGTGCACTATAGGAGTAGCTGCGCTTTCGGGGTTGGCCCCTCCCCCAGTCCCACCCCGAAGCCTTTTTTTGCTGCCAAAGAGGCGATGGGCTGCACTTTCATGGCGGTACGGTCTTACCGATTCACTCAAATGTTATAATCGAGCCGAACCTTTCGCTGTGAACACCCCTTTTTTCGTACAGCGGACTTCCTATTGTCGGGACGTGGCTCAGCCTGGTAGAGCACTCGCTTGGGGTGCGAGGGGTCGGCAGTTCAAATCTGCCCGTCCCGACCAATTCTTTATCCCATAAATCTGATTTTTGGAGGCGGCAGAATTTTTGAAGTGCCGACCATGAGCACCCCAAGGGTGATGCGCAGGAGCGAAGCGGATGCGCACAAACAAAAGCTGTGCGAGGGGCGGCCGCGCGAGCCCGCTCGCGCCCATTCAAATCTGCCCGTCCCGACCAATTCTTTATCCCATAAATCTGATTTTTGGAGGCGGCAGAATTTTTGAAGTGCCGACCATGAGCACCCCAAGGGTGATGCGCAGGAGCGAAGCGGATGCGCACAAACAAAAGCTGTGCGAGGGGCGGCCGCGCGAGCCCGCTCGCGCCCATTCAAATCTGCCCGTCCCGACCAATTCTTTATCCCATAAATCTGATTTTTGGAGGCGGCAGAATTTTTGAAGTGCCGACCATGAGCACCCCAAGGGTGATGCGCAGGAGCGAAGCGGATGCGCACAAACAAAAGCTGTGCGAGGGGCGGCCGCGCGAGCCCGCTCGCGCCCATTCAAATCTGCCCGTCCCGGCCAATTCCACCTTTAATTTATCTAATTTATCGCGGTAGAGATCCCTCCCTTCGGCAAGCTCAGGGTCGGGATTTCGCCTGCAGACTCTCACCTCAACACGCGCAAGAGCGGCGCGTGTTGAGGCCCCCGAGGCTCCCGCTCCGCTCACGCCCACAAAGCGGCTCAATGTCGAGAAGTTTCATTTGTCACTCCAGATGTAGGATTTCCTGGGGAGTCCGATCTACTTTTTCGAGACCGCACGCGCCGCACTTTCAATTAAATCAGCAACTTCTTTGGGGTGCGACACGTACACCGAATGGCTGGCGCCAGCGACTTCAGTGGTGTTGCTGTGGGCTCGGGCCGCATACCAACGTTCAAGGTCAGGGTTGATGGTTCTGTCTTTTGCAGCCACCAGCATCCAGCTCGGCTTGCTTCTCCACGCAGCCGTGGTGATGACGGCTTTGAAATTGTCGGCAAAGTTAAACACTTGCGATCGCGCCATCAAAGCGGCCTGCTCAGCAGGCAGATCGGCTGCGAAGTACTCATGAAACTGCGAGGGATCAAGGTAAGTGAAACCATCCGCCGTCTTCTTTATCGCCGTTGACTTGCTGAGGTCACTCGGGAATCGTTTTCCGTCGTCAGCCTCGTTTTCTCCTCCATCCGGCATATGGGCCGCGATGTAAACCAGCCCTGCAACAGATGAATCCGTGCCCGCTTCAGTAATTACAGCTCCTCCATAGCTATGGGCGACCAGAATGCTCGGTCCGTTTTGCTGGGCAAGAACGCGCTTCGTGGCGGCGACATCTTCTTTGAAGGACGTCTCTGGTTCCTGGACTATGCTGACGTTATAGCCATCCTTGACAAGAATGTCGTAAACACTTTTCCAGCCGGAACCATCTGCCCACGCACCATGGACCAGGACGATATTTTTCACCTCGGGTTTCTGAGCGTTTAAAGTCTGTCCGCTCCACAGGACGGTGGCACTCAACATTGCGATGAATGTGGCGACTCGATTGACCATGACTATCTCCTTTTTCTTCTTGTTGAATTCTGCAGCACGTTTCGCTCTCTGCCAAAGAATGAAAGTCATCATGCGAATTAAAGTAGTTTTCATTACTGGTTAATGAGCAAGCGGCTTGCCAAACTTAGGTTGCCCGGCTAGTCGCAAGCAAAATAAATTGAAAGAAACGGATCTTATCTCAGCGCGTGCAGCTTCGGCCTTCATTCACAAGCGCGCGTTTATCGGCTGACGAGCATGGTGCGACAGCCATTGAAGATTTCAATGGTTTGATTGCCTGCTATGAAGTCGGAATTTCGACACCGACGGTCATATTTTTGACACATTGTTTCGTCATATGATGACGTTCGAGATTTCAGGACGGAAAGTTTTGCCACTCTGAACGGTAGACGCGGCAGCTGGCGTGAGTATCAAAAGGGGGCAATGAGCAGTTTACAACGGTAAATCACTGAAAGGACTGGCCCGATACTTGTTACGCCTCCTGGAAAAGTTCGAAAAATCGTCTGTTAGGGCCGACCAATATCAAACAAGCACCTAGCCGTTAGCCATTAGCCCGTGTGCGTAAGAGGACGGCATTTTGGGAACAGGGTTGAGGTTGCCGATTTGAGGTGCTGTCTGGACTCCTGGTGGTCGCGACCGCCAATATCTTCCAATTGGTTCTGGCCGGACTATCTTTTTACGGTTAAGATAGCTGCGCACGCGGCACGCGAAATCTTTCGTAAGCGCCGCGTTTTGTTTTGCCGACGACCGTTTTGACGACTAAGGAGATGGGATGAAGAAGCTGTTTACTCTTGCATGTACGCTGTTGCTGATGGCCGGTGTGTCAATTGCGCAAATCCGGCCCGACAGCCTGAGCAAGACCTCACAAAACTACAAGAAAAGCAAAACCGCGTCACCGGCCAGCAAAGTGGCGCTCAACCCACAGCCGCTGCCTCCGGGGGAGAGAAAAGCCGGAGGAGACCCAGCGAGCAAGGTGTCGTTGAATCCGCAACCGCTGCCGCCGAAGCAGGGGAAAGTGGGCTCGACATCAACAGCCAGCAAGGTGTCATTGAATCCGCAGCCTTTGCCTCCCGGGGAGAGAAAAGCCGGAGGAGACCCAGCGAGCAAGGTGTCGTTGAATCCGCAACCGCTGCCGCCGAAGGTTGGGTCCACCGCAACGCAGAAAGTTTCCACGTCGAATAAAGCCGGCAAAAAGATTATGACTCCCGGAGCCGGTGCGAGACAGTAATCTGTGTTTGATTGGTCAATAAGGAAAGCGGCCCTTCGCGGCCGCTTTTGTTTTGAATATTGCGGTAGCCGGCTATTTCGGTGGCGGAACAAACTCTTTCGGCAGTTGCGCTCCGGCGCCAAAGAAGTACTGCTGCATTTGTTCAACCAGAAACTGTTGCGCCTCAGGCTTCCATGGCTGGAGACGGTATTCGTTCAACAGCATCTTGGAGTGCTCGGCCCACATCTTCCAGGCCTCGGCGCTCACGGTTTCATAGATCTTCTGCCCCAGTTCGGTATCGAAAGGGGGTTCATCCAGGCCGGGGAGTTCACGTCCAAGCTTTGCGCATTTCACCATACGGGGCATGGGGAATATTGTAACAAGACCCGGACTGGATAGCCTGCGAAGTCGTGCCGTCTACGCTGCCTTTTTTCATCCTTACCGCATCCGAGGGAGCGCATCGTGGCTGAGGAGAGGCGCGCCGAACCGCCCGTTACACATCCGCTCCGGATTCTGTTAGCTTGAAATTGGATGATCTCTTTTTTCAATATCAACAAGCAATATGGCAAACAACTGGTTTTTGTCGATGCCTCGTTCCAGCTCAATCCCGGCGAAAAAGTCGGTCTTGTTGGCCCCAACGGAGCAGGGAAGACCACGCTCTTTCGCATGGTCGTGGGCGAGGAAGTTCCCGACGAAGGCGAGGTCTCGGTTCCAAAGCGCCTCACCATTGGCTATTTCCGCCAGGATGTTGAAGAGATGTCCGGTAGATCAGTCCTCGATGAAGCCATCGCCGGCAGCGGACGCGTGGGCGATCTCCATCATGAACTGGAAGCGTTGCAGCATGAAATGTCAGATCCCGCAAAAGCCAACGAAATGGACCGCGTGCTGGCCCGTTTTGGCGAGGTACAGGAAGAATACGAGCATCTGGGCGGATATGCCCTGGAAGCGCAGGCACGTGAGGTGCTTCACGGACTTGGCTTTAAAGACGACCAGATTGATGGCGATGTCGGCGCCCTTTCCGGCGGTTGGAAGATGCGCGTCGCCCTTGCTCGTGTTCTTCTGGGCCGACCCGATGTTCTGCTGATGGACGAACCTACCAACCATCTTGATCTCGAATCGATCATATGGCTGGAGCAGTTCCTCAAATCGTTTCAGGGCGCGCTGCTCATGACGTCGCATGACCGCGAGTTCATGAACCGGCTCGTTTCCAAAATTGCCGAAATCGAATCCGGCGAGATCATCAGCTACTCCGGCAACTATGATTTCTATGAGCGGGAACGAAACATTCGCGCCGCCAATCAGCAGGCTGCTTTTTCCCGGCAGCAATCCATGCTGGCCAAGGAGCAGCGCTTCATTGATCGCTTTCGCACCCACGCCGCCAAAGCGGCGCAGGTGCAGAGCCGCATCAAGGCGCTGGACAAGATCGAGAAAATTGAACTGCCCAAGAAACGCCAGATCGTAAAATTTGAGTTCCGCGCTCCACCGCGTTCCGGCGAGCAGGTTGCCGTGATCGAAGATCTGCACAAAAGCTATGGCCCGCGCGTGATTTATGACGGCTTCAACCTCACCATCCGCCGCGGTGAGCGCTGGGCTGTGATGGGCAGAAACGGCGCGGGTAAAACCACGCTACTCAAGATGGTTGCCGGCGCAACGCAGCCCGATTCCGGTAGAGTTCGACTTGGGGCGAGCCTGATCATGGGCTATTTCGCGCAGCAATCTCTTGACGTGCTCAAGCCCGATCTAACCATCATCGAGCAGCTACAGCGTGACTTTCCCCAGGACAGCCTAGGCTCGTTGCGGAATCTAGCTGGCGCGTTCCAGTTTTCCGGAGACGATGTCGATAAAAAAATCCGCGCTCTTTCCGGTGGAGAAAAGTCGCGACTGGTGATGGCGTTGATGCTGTATAACCCGCCCAACTTTCTTGTGCTTGACGAGCCGACAAACCATCTCGACCTGGCCACCAAGGAAATGCTGGTGGAAGCGCTGAAAGATTTTGAAGGCACCATGATTTTCGTCTCGCATGATCGCATGTTTCTACGCGGCCTGGGTTCGCGCGTGCTGGAACTGGGCGGTGAAAGCGGAACCGACCGTAGTCCGCAGGTGTATCCCGGCTCTTACGTCGAGTATGTGCAAAAGATTGGTCACGAAGCTCCAGGGATCTACGTCTAGGTAGAAGTGGAGCAGCTAACACTTAGTTTGGAATTAAGGACTTCTAAGTAATCAACGGCGCCAGGATTGGCGGGCAGTTGGCCCCAGGAGGAATTCAGAAAAAGGTAACTTCTTTAAGGGTAGCTTGAAAAGGCGACTGGAGGAGTACCCGCGAAATGTTATCCTTCTGGCTCACCATCATTGAAACGAAAATCATCTTAAAGACACTACCAGGTGAGGCGAATACACCCGTACACGTTGTGGGTTCTTAGTAAAACGGGGAAGTAGCTGAGCTGCTTCTCCACCGTTTCATTGCATTGTGCAGATGGAGAAAGTCGCCATGCGCACTAGCCCAGCCCTAGTCGCGATCGAAACCTCCCACGAAAGCGCACTCGCGTCCGTTGACGAGGGTGTTCGTTCGATTTTGGGAATGCTATCAAAGTCAGACAAGACTCCCGGACCATGTGTCTCCGGAGCCGCCCCGGAAGAAGTCCTGGTGGATACTGAAGTTGACGGCCAGCGGTATCTGCTGATCCGCATGCCCTTGCCTGACCACGGTCCAATCCGGCTCAGCCCACGAGAGCAGGAAATTGTCCGTATGGTGGCCAAAGGACATCCCAACAAGGTGATTGCAGATGTGCTCAACATCAGTTCCTGGACGGTGTGCACACATTTGCGGAGGATTTTTGCCAAGCTTGGAGTGGGTTCGCGTGCGGCGATGGTGGCGCAATTACTGCAACTGGGCGCAATCGCGCCGGACCACCATGTAAAGTCCCGCGTGAAATGACCGCTGTGGAAAATTATTTAAAGCCTGTATAGCGCTTCACTATCAGATTGGTCGCTGTGGACCTCGAGATCCGCGGCATGAGCTTCATAATCGAGGGACTGTGATTGGCCGTAGTCAGGCTGATCTTTCTGGCTCGTCTCTAACTCAAGAGCGTTTCGTCCGACCCGTGCTGTTCGCAGCAAACGTAAGATATTGCCGCCCAGCACCAGCTTTTCCTCGTCCGCAGTCAAGCCCAATAACCGAATCTTGTGAAGTTCGAGGCCGGGATGAAGCCATGGACCGTCCGAACCGAAGAGAAGTTTCCGAGCCCCGCCCCTATTGATGGCTTGAACCAGATAGCGGAACTGACGGACTCCAGATGTATCGGCGTACACGTTGGAATATCTTGCCAGCTGATATGTCACTTGCTGGTGCGCCTTCCAATCATCGGTGAAGCTTCCCAAATGAGCGATGATGAAGTTTACGTCCGGGTATTCCGGAGCGAACATGTCCACCACCTCCGGACGGCTAACGATGTCGACCAGGACCGGGAGCCGGAATGCTCTGGCTGTTTCGCAGACCTCGCGTGTGGGCATACCTTCAAAACCGTGCACCTTGATTCCCGTGAATCCCCAGTGCGTCACCGCCTGCTTCACCATTTTGAAAATTCTGCCGGCATCGCGTTTCGTGTGGACGAAGGCGAAGCCAATCAGTCGCCTGGAATAACGAGCCACAATCCGCGCCACCTGCATGTTGGCCTGCTGATAGTTGCCGTGCAGCGGCGCCAGTACGATCGTTTTGTCTATCCCTGCTGCCCGGGCCCGTCGTAGGTACGTTTCAATCGGCGCATCGGTGTTCCAGGGGGCAGTCATTTTGTCTCCCTTACCGGCGTGGCAGTGGCAGTCGATGATCATAGGACCCACTCCTTGTCTTTCCTCGCCGGACTCTCCAAGAAATTCGGGCGCCGCAAGGCGCTGGCGGCTGCGCTCAGATACCAGATTGAAGTCTCAATTCCACGGTGGAAGTTGGGCAGGTGAAATTTCTCGTTGGGCGCGTGGATACGGTCATCGGGAAGGCCAAACCCCATCAGCACGGTTGGAATACCAAGTGATTCCTTAAACGCATTGACCACCGGGATCGATCCCCCGGAGCGCAAGAACACTGGAAAGGCGCCAAATCCTTTTTTGCAGGCGAAGGCGGCGGCGCGCACTGCCGGGTGCTTACGGTCCACCAGAGCAGGCTCGATGGGAGAGAATACTTTCACTTGGACATCCACGCCCGGCGGCGTGATTCGAGCGATGTGCTCGCGAAAGAGCTTACCTATCCGTTCTGGGTCCTGGTCAGGCACAAGACGGAAGCTCAACTTCACTACAGCACATGCCGGTATGACTCCTTTCACGCCGGGGCCGTAGTGCCCGCCGGCAATGCCGTTGAGCGTTAATGCTGGCCTGATGGTGGTGCGCTCGTAAAGCGTGTATCCTCGCTCGCCCCATCCACGCCTGGCTTCCGCATCGCGCAGGATCTTGTCATCGCTCGGGCCGGAACGGGCCATATAAGCGCGCTCCTTTTCGCTCCAATCGCGCACATCGTTATAGAACCCAGGAATTTTTACGCGGCCATTTTCATCGTGCAGGTTGGCAATGATTTCACATGCAGCCTGGACCGGATTCAATATTGCGCCGCCAAAAGTGCCTGAATGCAGTTCATGTCCCGGCCTGCGCACTTCCAGTTCTGCGCGCAAGCCGCCGCGCTGTGCGTAGCTGATCGCGGGCTGGCCGGGCGCAGGCATTTTGGTGTCAGAGATTACGGCGGCATCGGCGCGCAGGGCGCGTTTGTTTCGTTTGATAAAGGGCAGCAGGTGCGTGCTGCCAATCTCTTCTTCGCCTTCGAATATGCACTTCACATTCACGGGCAGGGCATGTGCTGCCTGCAGATAAGACTCAACCGCCTTTACGTGACAGAAGAGTTGTCCTTTATCGTCGGCCGCGCCGCGGGCGTAGAGATCGAGTCCTTTCACCGTCGGAGCGAAGGGCGGGGTGCGCCATTCCGCAATGGGCTCTCCCGGCAAGACATCGTAATGCCCATAGATGATCACCGTGGGACGATTCGCAGCGCGCATCCAGGTGGCGTAGACAATCGGATTGCCGCGCGTCGGGATTACCTGGACCCGCTCAAGGCCGATGCTTTGCAAGTGCCGCGCCAGCCAGTGAGCGCACTTTTTTACATCGACGCGCCGCTGCGGCTGCGAACTGACGCTGGGGAAGCGCAGAAATTCTTTCAGCTCAGAGACGAACTTTGAACGATGAGTGCGAGCGTAATTAAGTGCGCCTTTTAAGTTCACGGTTTTTCTCGTAACGTGGTTAGCACCTGGAAATGAGATTTCGTCTTCAAAGCTGGCCTTAGGTGGCCGGGTGCATTCTGTAACAGCAACGTGTTCTCTGCTGAAATGGTTGAATTCGTAAATATAAATAGAATCGCAATCCACTCCAGAGCAAGCAGGGAGCGTGGGGCGACAAGTTGCATATGGTGGTCATGCCGATAAGAGGCGGCCCCTTTACATTGTGGCGGTCCTGTCATCAGAAACTTTCGCGAAGAGTAGGCATTCCCCTGGTTCAGCCGGATTGCAAAATTGCGTTCACTTCGGCACGAACGATCGTGACATGAGCAGAGGTACACGCCACACCCTCACAATTCTATTCCGTATCCGCTTCCACTCTTCTGTGAGTGCCCGTGACGCATTGTTTGGCAACCTCTTGTGATTCCATTCCGGATGTCGATCCCAAAAAATGGCATCCGTGAGCGCGTATTCGTCATCCACTCCTCGGTTGATTTCGCGACGGATAATGTCTTTGGCACGTTCCAATGGCGGGTCAGTCACAGTGATAGGTGCCATATTTATTACTTCGGCCTCATACGCCAGATCGCTCTCAGCGAGAATGGCCATCAGGTCTTCTAGTTCCGCTTCCAGTTCAAATTCAGATTCGTACATAAACCTTTTCCTCACGGAATTTCTTCTATTCAATCCATGC
>Ga0137405_1388205_pt1 | contig 10122 bp, 14 predicted proteins | sample CZOMad2_1_16fung_FD_122055 | JGI IMG/M metagenome (GOLD analysis project Ga0137405, IMG submission 122055) | Vadose zone soil fungal communities from Angelo Coast Range Reserve, California, USA - CZOMad2_1_16fungal (PacBio error correction) | ecosystem: Environmental > Terrestrial > Soil >... | reverse complement strand
TATTGCGACGTGAAGGCGATCTGCGAGCCATCAGGCGAGAACCGCGGAAATGATGTGTATCCAGGACCACTCGTTAGTCGCGCGCGATGCCGCTTCTTTTGCGACCGTGTAGAGTTCGCCCGCGTAGCAAAAGACATCTGCGTTCCGTTTGTCGTTGGGGAACGGAGCCCGCGTTGTGTCCGGTCCGCCAACGGACGGATTCGCGGTGGCGGACAATTCCTGCGCCGAGACGGTCGTAATCGAAAAGCAGGCCAGCAGCCATCAAAGAGAGAAAAGCAAAAAAAACGAGAGAGCATGTTCATAGGAAAAGATGAAGTCAGCAAGCTGCCGCTTGAACAAAATCGGATGCAACTCCGATTTCATCCGTGAGCCGGCATTCAGATGATCACATACCGAAGACGCCGCTAAGTGCCAATTTTGTCTAAGCTAAGTAGACCCTTGGCTTAATATGGAAAATGACGTGTGCCGGATGCGGTGACGTGAAAAGATGAGAGCGCGAAACCACTTTCCGGGGAGCGCAGGCGGCTGGCCTGCAGCATTCGGCAGCTTGCCGAATGCACCGGCGTTTATTCAGTTATGATAATTCAATCCATGTTGGCGGCAAGCTGCCGCCAACTACAGGCTAGCAGCCGGTGCTCCCCAAACGTGACGACCCGCTGGACACGCAAGGATCTACGTCGCGCTGAGAACGACAAACGGAAGGGGTGGGATTCGAACCCACGGTGGGTTGCCCCACGCTCGATTTCGAGTCGAGTGCCTTAAACCGGACTCAGCCACCCTTCCCAATCGTCGATATTGTCGATTCCTGTTTTATGATGCCAATTGTCGGACGCGGCTCTGACTTTGCAAGGCAAGTATCGCGTGATCTGGCGATTCTGGGAGTTGCAGCGGAACGAATTAGCGCGACATCGAGGCGTTAGCGAAGGCATTCAAGTTTGAGCGGTCGGCCTTCCTCATCCAGGTCGAAAATTTCTGAAAAATGTTTACAATTTTTAGGCTTGCCATAGATTCGCTGCGCACCGCATATTGTATGTCCGCAGAGCCGTATCCCCAGTATCTTGTGTTAACTGTCATTGACGATTTTTGACAGTTTTTTGGTCGCTCGGCTCCCTCGCCAACCGAATTTATTCACAAGTTTTAACCACCAACCCTCCCTCACCGCCATGATTCCACAAAACACGGAATTCCGCCAGCCTCACTTAATGGACCAGCTAAACCGGCTTCGCGCCGAAAAAACAGAGTCGAGAAAAAGAAAAAACAGCCGGCCTCGGTTTTTGAGCGCGTTTCAGCGATTTTGCGTCGCGCCCTTTGATCAAATCGAGTGGGAACGGCGCACTGCCGAGATCACCGATGACAGCAGCCAAGTTATCTTCAACAGCGGACATCGAGGTCCCGAAAAGCTGGAGCCGCTCGCGACCAAGATAGCGGTTTCGAAATATTTCTATGGCGACATCGCCAATGGCACCAATCCCCATAAGGGTGGAAGAGAACTTGGGTGCGGCAATTGATCATCGGGTGACGCGCACGATTACCGATTTGGGAGGCGGATGGTTTACTTTCGCGACGCGGAAGCCCGCGGAGTTTTCTACGATGAATTGACCTGGCTTTGTGTGAATCAGCATGGCGCGTTTAATTCGCCGGTCTGGTTCAACGTTGGATTGTATCACCAATATGGCGTGGGCAAGGCGCAGGAGCCGGCAATTACTTTTACAATCGCGAGACTGGCAAAGCGGAGCGGGGCTGCCTCGCAGTACGAATATCCAAGGAAGCGCCTGCTTCATTCAGAGCGTGGGCGACACATGGAGACATCATGCGGCTGGCGATGAGCGAAGCGATGCTTTTCAAGTACGGCAGCGGGACGGGCACGGATCTTACTTCGCTCAGATCGACGAGAGAGAAATTGAGCGGTGGGGCCAAAGCCAGCGGACCGCTCTCGTTCCTCGAAAGTTTACGATCAGTTGCAAACGTCGTGAAGAGCGGCGGGAAACGCGGCGCGCCGCGAAGATGAACACGCTCAAAGATGGCATCCGGACATCGAAGAGTTCATCCGACGCCAAGCAGAAGGAAGAGAAAAAAGCCTGGGCGCTGATCGAGCAGGTTACGACGGCAGTTACAACGGCGACGCCTACGGCTCGGTCATGTATCAAAACGAAAACCTGAGCTTGCGGGTAAGCGACGAATTCATGGAAGCGGCGCACGAAGGCCGCGAATGGTGGACGCGCCGTCGTGATCGATGGGCGGCCCTGCGAACTCAAAGATGCCTCGGCATGTTGATGCGTAAAATCGCCGAGGGACGCATGTTCTGCGGCGATCCTGGAATGCAATTCGATTCCACGATCCACAAATGGCACACCTGCAAAGGCACGGATCGGCAAAATCCACGAATCCCTGCTCGGAGTATCTCTTCCTCGACAACACCGCCTGCAATCTTCGCTTCGCTCACTTGATGAAGTCAAGCCGCGGACGGCGATTTTGATGCCGAGCGATTTAAGGCGGCAGTGCGCATTTTCATTACTGCGCAGGAAATAATGTCGACAATGCGAGCTATCGATCAAGGAAATCGCGAGAACTCGCATATTTCCGCACACTCGGGCTGGTTACGCGAACCTTGGCTCACTGATCATGAGTTACGGTTTTGGTTACGATAGTGTGGAAGGCCGGGCAGTGTGTGGGCGATCACCGCCATCATGACGGGCGAAAGCGTACCGAACAAGCGCACGATTGCGCGGGCGATCGGGCCATTTCCTGGTTATCATGATGCGCGCGCGAGGGCGTGCGAAGCCGGCGGAAAGACAACGTCGCATCGATGCAGAATGTGATCGAGCTGCATCGCTGCTCTGTGCGCCGAAATCTCGGACGCCAAAGAGTTCGTGCATTTGAAGAAGAAGCGCGAAAGTTGGGACAGCGCAGCGGAACTCGGAAAGCGCTACGGCTATCGTAACGCGCAAGTCACCGTGCTCGCGCCGACGGGGACAATCAGTTTCCTGATGGATTGCGACACCACCGGGATCGAACCGGACATCGCGCTCGTAAAATACAAACTGCTGGCCGGCGCGGAATGCTCAAATTGTGAACCAGACGGTCAGACCCGGCACTGGAGAAACTGGGTACAATTCCGAGGAGATCGAGCGGATCATAGCGCACATCGACGCGTTCGACACGATCGAGGACGTCCCCCGACACCGATGGATCGACGATTTCATCCGGGCTAAAGCCGGAGCACTTGTCGATCTTTGATTGCGCGTTCAAAGCGTTCAAAGGCGAACGCAGCCTCAATTACATGGCGCATTTTGCGGATGATGGCCGCTGCACAGCCCATTCCTGAGCGGCGCAATTTCCAAAACGGTAATATGCAGCAGCGGCCACCGTGGACGACATCATGGAACACCTACGTGGAAGGATTGGCGCCTGGGATGAAATCGATCGCGATTATCGCGATGGCTCGAAGCGGTCCGCGCCCTGAACACGCGCAAGAACAAAAGACATGGGCGCCCGCTGACATGCGGATATTGCGGTCGATATCGCGACCGGCTCGGACCAATTCAGAAGCGTATTCTCGAACTCGAAGAAGAACTGGGAACGCTCCGTCGCCGTCTGGATCAACCGTCCGCATCGTATGCCCGAACCGCTCATCGCTGACGCACCGGTTCGAAATCGCCGGTCACGAAAGGTTACATCACGGTCGGTTTGTACGAAGACGGCCAGCGGGGAGTTTTCATTACAATGTCGAAGGAAGGAAGCACGATGGCGGGTTAATGGATACCGTCGGCACGCTCACTTCGATTGCGCTCCAGTACGGCGTGCCGCTGGAGAGTCTCGTAAAAAAATTCGCTTATCAGAGATTGAGCCGAGCGGCTTCACGAAAACCCCCGATATTCGCCATGCCACCAGCATTACAGATTACGTGTTTCGCTGGCTGGCGTGCCAATTCATCAAAGGCTACAGGAGGCGACCGCGCCGAACCGAGCGCAGCCGGACTGCCGCTCAAGGAAATTGTTGAGATCGAGAAGAAAGCTTTGAACCGGCCGGTAAGGGATTTGCAGCGCACCGGCGAGAAAGAAGTGATGCGAACGTGATCCCAAACCCTCCGTCTAACGATCCTTACTACGCGGGACGGGCGGGAATGGCAATGGTCATGCCGAACGGGTCATGTGCGCTTGGCAGATCTTTATGGAGATCACCTGCTCAGTATGCGCAGCGACAAAGTGATCCGGCGGCGCCTGCGGTGTTTGCACCGATTGCGGCACGAGCAGGGCTGTAGCTGAATAAGTTGCGATGACAAGCTTATGAACTGGAAACCAAGAAAGATTCATCCACCAAAGCCGCCGAAGCCAATCGATCGACTTCAGAACTGAGAACACTTCCGCCGCTTGGGAAGACAAAGTGGGTCAAAGCGCATTGGCGTTGGAACTACGAGACCACGATGGGAATGGGTCTCGGACATTGGAGCAAATGTATATGGCAAGAAACCCACACGCAAACGAATCCCTCTGGCGCCAACGGTTCGACAACCGGCGTACGCAACAAGTCAGCAGCGGTCACGAAGAAGGTCAAAACACACGACGATTAAGCGTCGAAGGAATTCACGCAAAATATCCAAGGCACAGGTGGACAAGGTTCTTCCGGATCCCGCGTGCAAGTTCTGGAGCAGAATGCAGGGAAGGACTGCACTGATCGCGAGGTTGCGAAGTTTGTAGGGGTTGGTTTTGGCGGACCGGTGAAAGTAGAAATCAGTTTCGGCGTGAAGTACGGTTTTTTTGGAGCGGCCATCGCCCGGCCGGGTTCGCGTGACAGAACTCGCGCGCAAGTTCTTCGTCCGCAACAACCGGATCGATGAAATCAATGGTTTACGTCAAAGTGTTCTCAAGCACCTGACTTTGCCGACGTTTATAACCATTACCGGGGCGAGAACCTACCGGATCGCACATTCTTCGAGAATGCGCTCACAGGACAAATTGGTGTGGCCGAAAGAAAAACTATCAGAGTTTTCGACATTCGGGCGGTCCTCGACGCGGCAAAACTTATCGAAAAGTACGAGCGTTCTCGAGACTGATCGTAGTTTCGAAGACGTTTTGCCGCGATCGAGACGGCCGAATGTCAATAAGCTCTGATATTTTTTTCTTTCGGCACACCAAATTTGTCTGTGAGGCGCATCTCGAAGAAATGTGCGATCCGGTAGGTTCTCGCCCCGGTATGGTTATAACGTCGGCAAATGTCAGGTGTTTGAGAACAGCTTGACGTAAACCATTGATTTCATCATCCGGTTGTTTGCGGACGAGAACTTTGCGCGCGAGTTCTGTCACCGCGGGGGGGAACCCGGCCGGGCGATGGCCGCTCCAAAAAACCGTACTTCAACGCCGAACTGATTTCTACTTTCACCGGTTCCGCCAAAACAACCCCTACAAACTTCGCAACCTCGCGATCAGTGGCAGTCTTCCCTGCATTCTGCTCCAGAACTGCTCCGCGGGATCCGAAGAACCTTGTCCACGCTGTCTTGGATATTTTGCGTGAATTCCTTCGACGCTTAATCGTCGTGTTGTTTTGACCCTTCTTCGTGACCGCTGCTGACTTGTTGCGTACGCCGGTTGTCGAACCGTTGGCGGCCAGAGGGGATTCGTTTGCGTGTGTTTTCTTGCCATATCTTTGCTCCAATGTCCGAGACCATCCCATCGGTGGGTCTCGTAGTTCCAACGCCAATGCGCTTTGACCCACTTTGTGCTTCCAAGCGGCGGAAGTGTTCTCAGGTTCTGAGTCGATCGATTGGCTTCGGGCGGCTTTGGTGGATGTGAATCTTTCTTGGTTTCCAGTTCATAAGCTTGTCATCGCAACTTATTCAGCTTACAGCCCTGGCTCGTGCCGCAATCGGTGCAAACACCGCAGCGCCCGCCCGGATCACTTTGTCGCTGCCGCATACTGAGCAGGTGATCTCATAAAGATGCTGCAAGCGCTAACCATGACCCGTCGCATGACCATTGCCATTCCCGCCCCGTCCGCAGTAGTAGGATCGTTAGAGCGGATGGTTTGTGATCACGCGATCACTTCTTTCTCGCGGTGCGCTGCAAATCCCTTACCGGCCGGTTCAAAGCTTTCTTCTCGATCTCAACAATTTCCTTGAGCGGCAAGTCCGGCTGCGCTCGGTTCGGCGCGGTCGCCTCCTTGTAGCCTTGATGAATTGGCACGCCAGCCAGCGAAACACGTAATCAGTAATGCTGGTGGCATGGCGAATATCGGGGTTTTTCGTGAAGCCGCTCGGCTCAATCTCTGATAAGCGAATTTTTTTACGAGACTCTCCAGCGGCACGCCGTACTGGAGCGGCAATCGAAGTGAGCGTGCCGACGGGTATCCATTAACCCGCGATCGTGCCTTCCTTCCTTCGACATTGTAATGAAAAGCTCCCCGCTGGCCGTCTTCGGTACAAACCGACCGTGATGTAACCTTCGTGACACGGCGATTTCGAACCGGTGCGTCAGCGATGAGCGCGTGTCGGCATACCGATGCCGGACCGGTTGATCCAGACGGCGACGGAGCGTTCCCAGTTCTTCTTCGAGTTCGAGAATACGCTTCTGGAATTGGTCCGAGCCGGTCCGCGATATCGACCGCAATATCCGCATCGTCAGCGGCGCCCATGTCTTTTGTCTTGCCGCGTGTTCAGGGCGCGACCGCTTCGAGCCATCGCGATAAATCGCGATCGATTTCAATCCCAGGCGCATCCTTCCCACGGTAGGTGTTCATGATGTCGTCCACGGTGGCCGCTGCTGCATATTGACCGTTTTGGAAATTGCGCCGCTCAGGAATGGCTGTGCAGCGGCCATCATCCGCAATGCGCCATGTAATTGAGGCTGCGTTCGCCTTTGAACCGCTTTGAACGCCATCAAAGATCGACAAGTGCTCCGGCTTTAGCCCGGATGAAATCGCGATCCATCGGTGTCGGGGACGTCCTCGATCGTGTCGAACGCGTCGATGTGGCGCTATGATCCGCTCGATCTCCTCGGAATTGTAACCAGTTTCTCCAGTGCGGGTCTGACCGTCTGGTTCACAATTTTGAGCATTCCGCCGCCGGCCAGCAGTTTGTATTTTACGAGCGCGATGTCCGGTTTCGATCCCGGTGGTGTCGCAATCCATCAGGAAACTGATTGTCCCCGTCGGCGCGAGCACGGTGATTGCGCGTTACGATAGCCGTAGCGCTTTCGAGTTCCGCTGCGCTGTCCCAAACTTTCGCGGCTTCTTCTTTCAAATGCACGAACTCTTTGGCGTCGAGATTTCGCGCACAGAGCAGCGATGCAGCTCGATCACATTCTGCATCGATGCGACGTTGTCTTTCGCGGCCGGCTTCGCCACGCCGCTCGCGCGCGCATCATGATAACCAGAAATGGGCCCGATCGCCGCGCCATCGTGCGCTTTTTGTTCGTACGCTTCGCCCGTCATGATGGCGGTGATCGCCGCCCCCCACAGTGCCCGGCCTTTCCACACTATCGTAACCAAACCGTAACTCATGATCAGTGAGCCAAGGTTCGCCGTAACCAAGCCCGAGTGTGCGGAAAATATTGCGAGTTCTCCGCGATTTCCTTGATCGGATAGCTCGCATTGTCGACAATTATCCTGCCCAGTAATGAAAATGCGCACTGCCGCCTTAATCGCTCGCATCAAAATCGCCGTCCGCGGTCTTGAACTTCATCAAGTTGAGCGAAGCGAGATTGCAGGCGGTGTTGTCGAGGAAGAGATACTCCGAGCAGGGATTCGTGAGTTTGCCGATCCGTGCCTTTGCAGGTGTGCCATTTGTGGATCGTGGAATCGAATTGCATTCCAGGATCGCCGCAGACATGCGTGCCCTCGGCGATTTTACGCATCAACATGCGAGCAATTCTTTGCGTTCGCAGGGCGCCCACGATCACGCGGCGCGTCCACATTCGCGGCCTTCGTGGCCGCTTCCATGAATTCGTCGCTTACCCGACGCTCAGGTTTTTCGTTTTGATACATGACCGAGCGTAGGCGTCGCGTTGTAACTGCCGTCGTAACCTTGCTCGATCAGCGGCCCCAGGCTTTTTTCTCTTCCTTCTGCTTGGCGTCGATGAACTCTTCGATGTCCGGATGCCAATCTTTGAGCGTGTTCATCTCCGCGCGCGCCGCGTTTTCCCGCCGCTCTTCACGACGTTTGCAACTTGATCGTAAAACTTTCAGGAACGAGAGCGGTCCGCTAGGTTGCCGCACCGCTCATTTCTCTCTCGTCGATCTGAGCGAAGTAAGATCCGTGGCCCGTCCCGCTGCCGTACTTGAAAGCATCGTTTCGCTCATCGCCAGCCGCATGATGTCTTCCATTGTGTCGCCCACGCTCTGATGAAGCAGGCGCTTCCCTGTGGATATTCGTACTGCGAGGCAGCCCGCTCCGCTTTGCCAGTCTCGCGATTGTAAAAGTAATTGCCGGCTCCTGCGCCTTTGCCCACGGCCCATATTGTGATACATCCAACGTTGAACCAGACCGGCGAATAAACGCGCCATGCTGATTCACACAAAGCAGGTCAATTCATCGTAGAAAACCTCCGCGGCTTCCGCGTTCGCGAAGTAACCATCCGCCATCCCCAAATCGGTAATCGTGCGCGTCACCCGATGATCAATTGCCGCACCGAAGTTCTCTTCCACCCTTATGGGATTGGTGCATGGCCGATGTCGCCATAGAAATATTTCGAAAACGCTATCTTGGTGCGAGCGCGCTCCACTTTTCGGGACCTCGATGTCCTCTTGTTTGAAGATAACCTTGCTGCGTCATCGGTGATCTCGGCAGTGCGCCGTTCCCACTCGATTTGATCAAAGGGCGCGACGGCAAAATCGCTGAAAACCGCTCAAAACGCAGGCCGCTGTTTTTCTTTTCTCGACTCTGTTTTTTCGGCGCGAAGCCGGTTAGCTGGTCCATTAAGTGAGGCTGGCGGAATTCCGTGTTTTAGTTGAATCATGGCGGTGAGGGAGGGTTGGTGGTTAAAACTTGTGAATAAATTCGGTTGGCGAGGGAGCCGAGCGACCAATAACCTGTCAAAAATCGTCATCGACAGTTAACAACAAGATACTGGGGGAACGGCTCTGCGGACATACAATATGCGGTGCGCAGCGAATCTATGGCAAGCCTAAATTGTAACATTTTTCAGAAATTTTCGACGTGGATGAGGAAAGGCCGACCGCTCACACTTGAATGCCTTTCGCTAACGCCTCGATGTCGCGCTAATTCGTTCGCTTGCAACCTCCCAGAATCGCCAGATCACGCGATACTTTGCCTTTGCAAAGTCAAGAGCCGCGTCCGAAAAAACAATTGCGCATCATAAACAGGATCGACAATATCGACCGATTGGAAGGGTGCTGAGTCCGGTTAAGGGCACTCGACTCGAAATCGAGCGTGGGGCAACCCACCGTGGGTTCGAAATCCACCCTTCCGTTTTGTCGTTCTCAGCGCGACGTAGATCCTTGCGTGTCCAGCGGGTCGCCACGTTTGGGAACACCGGCTGCTAGCCTGTAGTTGCGGCAGCTTGCCGCCAACATGGATTGATATATAACTGAATTAAACGCCGGTGCATTCGGCAAGCTGCCGAATGCTGCAGGCCAGCCGCCTGCGCTCCCGGAAAGTGGTTTCGCGCTCTCAATTCTTTCCACGTTAACCGCATCCGGCACACGATCATTTTCCATAATTAAGCCAAAGGGTCTACTTAGCTTAGACAAAATTGGCACTTAGCGGCGTCTTCGTATGTGATCATCTGACTGCCGGCTCACGGATGAACTCGGAGTTGCATCCGATTTGTTCAACGGCAGGCTTGCTGACTTCATCTTTTCCTATGAACATGCTCTCTCGTTTTTTTGCTTTTCTCTCTTTGGTGGCTGCTGGCTGCTTTCGATTACGACCGTCTCGGCCAGGAATTGTCCGCCACCGCGAATCCGTCCGTTGGCGGACCGGACACACGCGGTTGCTCCGTTTCCCAACGAGCAAACGGACGCAGATTGTCTTTTGCTACGCGGGCGAACTCTACACGGTCGCAAAAGAAGGCGGCATCGCGCGCGACTAACGATGGTCCTGGATACACATCATTTCCGCGGTTCTCGCCTGATGCTCGCAGATCGCCTTCACGTCGCAATATCTCTCTC
>Ga0137405_1034981_pt1 | contig 10122 bp, 12 predicted proteins | sample CZOMad2_1_16fung_FD_122055 | JGI IMG/M metagenome (GOLD analysis project Ga0137405, IMG submission 122055) | Vadose zone soil fungal communities from Angelo Coast Range Reserve, California, USA - CZOMad2_1_16fungal (PacBio error correction) | ecosystem: Environmental > Terrestrial > Soil >... | reverse complement strand
CGTCCGTCACTGCCCAAACAGCCGTTTCAACGGCTTTCTTCGTCTTTCCAGCGTAGCGCGTGGTGATCAATAAACTCTCTCAGTTCCTCGGCGAACGTACGCACGCGATGATGCTCTTCTTGATCAGCGACGTATCGCGCCACGCGATTCGCATTCGATTGCGAGACCGAGAACGCGCCATAGCCTCTGCCCCATGCGAATCTTCCTGTAACCACACCATTTGAATTGATCCAATGAGAGGAGGCTCCCTTTAGCAGTTGCATCACCTTTTCGACTGAGAGGGCGGTTGGAAGATCAATCAGCGTATGCACATGATCGGCATTCACATAATTGATCTTCATGTGGATGCCTTCCTTTTCAGCGTACTCCGCCACGTACCGAGATACACGGGCCGCTGCCGTTTTGTTCAGCAGCTTCTCCCGATTCAAGGTTCCCCAAAATCAGATGTGTCCAGCAGCGAGAATAAGAATGCATAGACATGGCGATCTGATCGTAAGCCGTTAAAACGGCTAATGTCCACATCCTGCTGAAGACACCGACTTAAAAGCCGGTGTTAATGAGAAGCCTGCTTGCAAGCTGACACGGTTGGCTCGGTGAGGCTGGCTTAAAGCCGGTGTCGCTCTGGGTTCCCACTGCCGTCTGAATTAACGAGTGCGCCCGACGATTTAATTTCGCGGCCATTCCCGGCGCGCCCGCTCCTTCTCATTAACACCGGCCTTCAGGCCGGTGATCACGCGTCCCACGCAAGGAAAGCCGTTTCAACGGCTTCTCTCATGCCACAGTTCTCCTTTCGCTCATCCAGAAGCGGGCGCATATTTCCTGCGATGGATTCGACGAACCGCGACGCGGTTGAGGAACTGCTTCAGACATATAGCGAAACCGGTGGCATAAATTATCTCGCCGCTGCCGCCACTCTGCCCTCGCGTCTCGCTATCGAAGCGGCTTGCGCCGAGCTGATGAGCTTGATGTTTCCCGGTTTTCGCAGCCAGGCGTTGCTAAACTCCGAAGACCTGACCGATACCACGCGCACTCACATTAGAAATTTGCACGCACGACTGAAAACGGAAATTTGCAGAAGCTTTGGGAAAACTCTACCTGACGACGCAGCTGAAGCGAAGGCGGAAGAAGTCTTGAGCATGTTTTTGAAGGAGTTACCCTCAGTGCGGCGTCTTCTTTGGACGGATATCGACGCCGCTTACGAAGGCGATCCGGCTGCCACGAGCTACGAAGAAATCATTCTGGCGTATCCGGCCTTGGAAGCGGTCGCGATTCATCGAATGGCGCACCTGCTTTACAACAAGGTGCCATTGATCCCGCGCATCATGACTGAGTGGGCGCACAGCCGCACCGGCATCGACATCCACCCGGGCGCGCAGATTGGGTCGCATTTTTTTATCGACCACGGGACCGGGGTGGTCATCGGCGAGACAACGGAGATCGGCGCACGCGTTAAGCTTTATCACGCGGTTACACTCGGTGCGCGTAGCTTTCAAAAAGACGAGCACGGCAAAATAAAAAAAGGCGGAAAACGCCACCCAACTGTTGAAGACGATGTGACGATTTACCCTGGGTCAACGATTCTGGGGGGCGAAACCGTTATTGGCGCAAGATCGACGATCGGGGGGAATGTTTTTCTTATCCAAAGTGTTCCACCCGATTCGCTGGTATATTACGAAGAGAAACAACTGCGCATCGTGCCAAAGCGAAAGAAGCAACCGGCGACCACACGCGATGAATTTCGTGAATGAAAGCGCCCAATCCTGTAACCGCTTCGCTGTGCGAAGCGCGACGCTGACGCCTTTGGAAAGCGACCGCCACGCGTCTCACAGCGAGGTGGCTACAGTTGGTAGGGCGCGACCCAGCATTTTGGGAAGCCCTCAAAGTGCTGGGGGCGCCGTGAACACGAGGAAGAATAAGAATAAGCGTAAGAGGAAGAGTTGAATGATTTACCTCGATTATAATGCAACGACTCCGCTATGCGATGCAGCGCGCGAGGCGATGCTACCGTATCTCGGTCGACACTTTGGCAATCCATCGAGCGTCCACGCGGCAGGCCGTGATGCTCGGGCGGCGATTGACAATTCTCGGGACAAGCTGGCTGGACTGCTTCGAGTCAAACCGCACGAGCTCATTTTCACCAGTGGTGGAACTGAGTCATGTAATCTGGCTGTGCTCGGTCTCGCGCGGAATCGATCGTCGCAAGCCGCTCATATCATTTCAGCCAAAACAGAGCATCACGCGGTTCTGAACGCAGTCGAGCACTTGGAAAAGCACGAGAATGTCGAAGTGACATGGCTCAATGTCGCGCGTGACGGAATTGTCGATCTTGATCAGCTCTCGAAGTCGATCCGACCAGATACGCGGCTGGTGTCGATTATGGCGGCAAATAATGAGACGGGCGTGATTCAGCCGATGCGTAAAATCTCGCAGATCTGCCGCGAGCACGGCGTTTTACTGCACACCGACATGGTGCAGGCGTTCGGTAAAATGCCAGTTGTCATTCCGAACGAAGTCGAGGAATCTCGCGATGCCGCCTCAAAGTTAATGCCACGGGATCCTTCGACTCCTCCCGCGACTGCGGGATCCGCTCAGGATGACGGTGTTGATCTTTCACTGGTCGATGCGGCCAGTTTCGCTGCGCACAAATTCTACGGACCAAAAGGCGCTGGTTTTCTCTATCTCCGCAGCGGATTGTCTGTTCAGCCTATCATGTTCGGCGGCGCGCACGAAAACGAGCGACGCCCCGGGACAGAAAATGTCGCCGCAATTGCAGGGATGGCAGCGGCCGCCGAATGGACATTGCGGGATCGCGACAGTGAACAGGAGCGTCAAGCAGAATTGCGTGATGACCTCTGGATGCGAATTTCCCAAAACGTTCCAGACGCAAAACAGAACGCTCAAAACGCGGCGCATCTGGCAAACACATTGAACGTGAGTTTGCTCGGGCTTGAGTCCGAGATGCTGCTGATCGCGCTCGATCTGGAAGGTGTCTGCGCCTCCAGCGGATCGGCCTGTATGGTAGGATCAGTCGTCGCGTCGCACGTTTTGCTCGCGATGGGTTTGCCGATCGAGCGTGCGCGCTCCGCTGTTCGTTTCTCACTCGGCAAATGGACAACCGCCGACGAAATCAAGCGGGCCGGTGACGCGATGCGAAAGATTGTCGATCGTTTTGAGACGCGAAAAAGCGCCTATGCCGTTGCTTAGGCAGCTGGAATTCGCGTTTGGCAAATCTGCTGTAGCCGGGATCGGTGATCCCGGCGGGCTCAACGAATCCATTCACCTTGCCGGGGTCACCGACCCCGGCTACAACGCTTTCGATCTTGAAACAAAAGCGCGCGGTTTGTTGCGCTCACTTGGTGCAGCGCGAATCGCCAATGAACTTCGCGTCGAATGGAATTCACGTCTCAAAACAGCGGCCGGTCGGGCTGATTATCGACGCAAACTAATCTCGCTAAACCCGCGGCTGCTGGAACATCCGGCCGAAATCGATCGCACGTTGCGCCATGAACTGGCGCATATTCTCGGTCAATTCCGAGCTGGTCGTGGCAGAATTCTGCCGCATGGCGACGAATGGCGCGCTGCATGCCACGATCTGGGAATTGTCGATGAGAAGCGCTGTCATAATCTTCCTTTCCCGGCGAGCGCACGCGTTCGGCGGTACCTGTACAAATGTCCAAATTGCAAATGTGATTTTCATCGCGTGCGGCGGATAAGACGCGCTGTTGCATGTCTCGCTTGTTGCCGCGCGCACAACGGCGGAGAATTCGACGCGCGTTTTCGATTACGGCTGGTAAGCGCGTCGTCGTAGCGGCGTTTGCGTAAAACGCCGAACCATAGGCGCTCGCCACGGCGAGCGCCTCTACAATTCTTCCTCGCCTTTGGTGTTCTTCTCTCCGCGCAGTTTCGCCTGCTTCTCATGTCGAGCGAAGTCGAGACATCTCTCGATATTTTCGATCAGACATAACTAGAGATTCCTAGACTCCGATCGGAATGACAAAAATTTGAGAGCGCCGCTACAGTTCGTTCCCCTCGCCTTTTGTAGCCGTTTCGCCGCGTAATTTCGCCTGGATGAACATGTCGATGTCCCCGTCCATCACGGCTTGCACATTGCTGGTTTCGGCGCCGGTCCGGTGATCTTTCACCATTTGATACGGCTGAAAAACGTAGGAACGAATCTGGTTTCCCCATGCGATCTCGCCTTTTTCCCCATACTGCCGCTCCATCTCAGCGCGTTTCTTGTCCTCTTCGAGCTGGTACAGTTTCGCTTTCAACATTTTCATTGCCAGTTCGCGATTGCGTCCCTGGCTGCGCTCGGCCTGGCAGGCGACGACGATTCCAGTGGGCTTGTGCAAAATTCGAACGGCGGTTTCGACCTTGTTGACGTTCTGCCCGCCTTTGCCGCCGCTGCGAAACGTGTCGATCTCCACATCGGCCAGGTTGATTTCGATCGGAGCGGTATCGGCAATTTCAGAAACAACATCGACGCTGGCAAAGGAAGTGTGCCGCCGCTTGTTTGCATCGAATGGCGAGATTCGCACAAGCCGATGCACACCGCGTTCGGTCTGCAGGTACCCATAGGCATACTCGCCACTCACGAGCAGGGTCACCGACTTAACGCCGACTTCCTCACCCTGTTGAATGTCCACCGTTTGCGATTTGAAACCGCTTCGCTCGATCCAGCGTTGGTACATCCGCAGCAACATATCAGCCCAGTCGCAGGACTCTGTGCCACCCGCGCCTGAATGAATCGTGAGAAACGCATTCGCGGCATCGTTCTGTCCGGACAAGAACTGGCGCAGCTCGAATTCCTCCAGCTTGTGAACCAGACGGCTGTGCTCGATCCCGACTTCTTTGTCGGCGTTCGCGCGGTTCACCGGATCGGTTTCTTCGGAAGCAAGTTGTTGCAATGCGCTAAAATCTTCGATCTCGCGTTCCACCTCCTGAAACGGATTAATCACGGACCGTAATCGGGAAACTTCCTCGACATCGGCCTGAGCGCGCTCCCGATTCGACCAGAAATCGGGCGCAGCCATGCGCTCTTCGATTGCCGCTAGATTTTTCTGGAGCTTTTCGACGTCAAAGAAACCTCCGCAACTCGCGGACACGCGATTTCAGATCCTCAGCATCTGGGATGGAGATTTCCGTTGGCATGGAAAAAACTAATTCAAGTCACCGCAAATCGCAAAGCTTCTACGAGTCTGAGGGCGCTTTTGATCTGGGGAGCACAGGCTGCTAGCCTGTTGTCGTCGGCAGCTTGCCGACGACTGTCAACCCTCGACAGGAACTGCGCGTAAAGAACGTTCGATGAGCTTTCGGCAGGCTGCCGAAAAGGACAGGTTCGCCACGGCGAATCCGTCCTGTGGCGGACTGGCAGCCTGTGCTCCGCAACACGCGAGACGCATGCGCTATTTGCGCCCGGTGTCGCCCGGCTTCGGTTTCGCGCGCGCGGTTTCCAAGCGAAAGATTGTTTCGCCTTCCTTCATCAGATCCAGTCGATCACGCGCAATCGTTTCCAGATACGTCACGTCCGTCTTGATCAAATTGACTTCACGCGTCTGACGGGCGAGCAAGCTTTGCTGTTCGTTCACCTGTTGTTGCAAGTTGTCGACCTCCGCACGGCTCCGCATCAATTTTTTGTAGGGCGGAACAAACAAGCTCACAATCACGAGCCAGATCGCAATCACGAGCAAAACGAGAAGAATCCGGTTCAGTCGGTGCCAGACGGTAGCTTCGCGACGCGCGCGGAAATCGCCGTAAGGGTGGTGCACTCAGCGGAGTGTAGCGCCGTACACAGCTTTGTCACCAAGTTCTTCCTCGATTCGCAACAGCTGATTGTATTTCGCGACCCGGTCGCTTCGCGAGATCGACCCGGTTTTGATCTGGCCCGCGTTGGTCCCCACGGCGATGTCGGCGATGCTTGTGTCTTCGGTTTCACCGGACCGATGACTGACTATGGTCCCGTAACCATTTGTTTTCGCCAGATCGATTGTCGACAATGTTTCCGTCAGTGTGCCGATCTGATTGACCTTGATCAAAATGGAATTCGCAATGTGTTCGGCAATTCCGCGACGGAGAAATTCGACGTTCGTAACAAAGAGATCGTCACCGACCAATTGAATCTTGTTGCCGAGTTTCTCCGTCAGTTTCTTCCAACCGTCCCAGTCGTTTTCGGCGCACCCGTCTTCAATCGAAATAATCGGGAACCGCGCACAAAGATCGGCGTAATAGTCGATCAACTCTTCCGCTGTTCTTTTCGAGCCGTCCGATTTCTTGAACACGTAAAGATTGTTTCTGCTGTCGTAGAATTCCGATGCAGCGGGGTCGAGCGCGATAAAGATTTGTTCGCCCAGCTTGTAGCCGGCCTTGTTGACTGCTGTCGAAATCGACTCGATCGCGTCCTCGGCGGAATCGAGCTGTGGCGCAAATCCACCTTCGTCGCCGATCGCAGTGGAAAGATGTCGCTCCTTGAGCACAGACTTGAGTGCGTGAAAAACCTCCGCGCCGTAGCGCAGCGCTTCGGAAAAGCTCGGCGCGCCGCGCGGCACGATCATAAATTCTTGAAAGTCGATCGGCGCATCTGAGTGCGCGCCGCCGTTCAAGATGTTCATCATCGGCACTGGCAATATTCGCGCTTCGTCTCCCCCGAGATATCGAAATAGCGGGAGATTTTCCGCTGCGGCGGCGGCGTAGGCGACCGCCAGTGAAACGCCGAGAAGCGCGTTTGCGCCGAGGTTCTTTTTGTTCGGCGTACCATCGAGCTCGATGAGTTTGTTATCGATCTTCGCCTGCTCGCGCGCGTCCCAGCCTTTGAGAACAGGGGCAATTTTATTGTTAACGTTGGCAACAGCTTTCCTCGCGCCCTTGCCGCCGAAACGGCTCCTGTCCTCATCTCGCAATTCCCATGCTTCATGTTCGCCCGTGCTCGCTCCGCTTGGGACGGCCGCCCGCCCCAGAGCGCCGTCTTCAAGACGTACATCGACTTCAATTGTCGGATTGCCGCGCGAATCCAGGATCTCCCGCGCATGGATTTGGCGAATGCTCGTGCGTGCCATACGATTCTAGGCGGATTAGAACAGCTTTCGCAAATCGACGCAAATCACCTTTCGTAGCTTGCCCGCAGATTCGCATTGGCAATTTTGGCCAGGCACAGATAACCTGAGCGAATGATTCGTTTGGCCAAACTGGGAATGGCTGCATTTTTTACCGGCGTTCTGGTAGCCGCGGGCGCTGAAGAAACCGGTCATCTCACAGCGGACCAACTTGCAAAAGCCGCTCGAAGCGATTTGATCACCATCCCCACACCGGGCGAACTTTTCGCGGCGCTTGGAAAGACGGGAAAAACAAACTGGTCGGGGCAGTATCGCGGGCCAATCCCAGTGACCTACAGCAACCGCGCGCAGATCGCGCTAAACCTGGGCGGTTTGATTGCGGACGGTTTTATTGCCGTCGAAGCAAAGGACGGTCAGCAGGTCAAAAATATTGGATCAGACATCATCAAGCTCGCAAAAGCGCTCGGGGTCAGCGAGAGGCTTCTTGGCCGCGGCAAAAGCATCAACGAGTTCGCCGACAACAACGAGTGGGATACACTGCAGGAAGAATTGGAAGCGACCCAAAACGAGGTGAAATCATCGATGCAATCTCACGCCGACCAGGACCTCGTAATCCTGGTGACTCTCGGTGGCTGGATTCGGGGCACACAGGTGGTTACCGCGGCGATAATTGAGAAGTATGATGAACGCAGCGCAAAGGTCCTGCGGCAACCAGCGCTGGTTCGCTTCATGCAGTCAAAAATCAATGAAATCTCACCCGAATTACGTGGGGAACCTCTGGTAAAGGATGTGAGCGAACAACTCGGCGAAATCGAGAAGCTAGTTTCTTTTCCGCCGGGCAAAGCGCCCAGTTTAGATGACGTGAAAAAGATCAATGAATCTGTTGGCAAAGTCATGACAGAAATACAGAGCAAAGAACCGCCGAAATGAAACGCTGGCTGCCAATTTTTGTTTCGCTGTTCGTTCTGGGAACCAGCATTTCCGTCCGCGCCGAGACAGATGCCGAGGTACAGGCGCGCAAAGACGCGCTCGACGTTGCTGGAGCTTTTTCGAACGATGGTTTCAAGATCCGCGACGGACATTGGTGCGGGGTTCTCAAGCCGCACGACCACGCCCTGGTGGCACTAAATCTCTATGCAGGAAACCAGTATTGGTTCTCTGCGGGCGCTACGGAGCCTGTAAAAAAAATTGGAGTCAGCGTCTATGACGAGGGCGGTAAGCAAATGACTGCAGAAAGCTACAATGACGGGGAAAAAGCGGCGGCCGGGTTCTCACCACCGAACAGCGGTCAGTACTTTGTTTCGGTCGATCTGCTTGAAGGAAATGAAGGCACCTGCTGCCTCGTTTGCTCGTACAAGTGAAGCGATGAAGCGATACTCGATTCCCGATGCGTAGCCAATGGTCTGCCCTCTAGCAGACAGCAAGATCTCAACAGCCAGCGAGTATGATTTCGCTCCAGGTTTTCTACGAGGGAAATGTCCAAGGCGTCGGGTTCCGGTGGTCGGTGCGTGACGCCGCCAAGGGTTTCGACGTGACTGGGTCAGTGCGCAATCTGCCGGATGGCCGCGTCGAACTTAACGTTACGGGAGAGGAAGAAGAGGTGCGCGCATTCCTCGATCGCATCGTCCAAGGAGAATTGCACTCCCTGATTCACAAGCAAACCGAAAAGAAGTTCGACAAACCGGTCCCTGCGCGCGGCTTTGAGATTCGCCATGACTAACTCGCCACGCCGTAGCGGCGCGGAGGCGGGTCCGGCGGTCGCGGTCCGCGGACTAACCAAGGTTTTCCCGGTTCACTTTCGCCGGCAATCGATCGTCGCGGTAAAGGACCTTAATCTACGCATCGAACCAGGCGAGGTATACGGGTTATTGGGGCCGAATGGTTCCGGTAAAAGCACCACCCTAAAAATTATTCTTGGCCTCGTGTCTCCAACGCGCGGCCGCACGGAAATTTTTGGGCGTGACAGTCGTCTTGTAGAAAGCCGCGAAGCGGTCGGTTTTCTGCCGGAGAATCCATATTTCTATAGATATCTTACCGGAAACGAAACGTTGCGTTTTTTTGGGCGCCTTTCCGGACTGCGCGGCGCCGCCTTGAAGAATCGCATCAACGAATTGCTCGACCTTGTCGGTCTAAGCAAGGCGTGCAACCGCCGGCTGGGCACGTATTCGAAAGGGATGTTACAACGCATCGGCCTTGCCCAGGCATTGATTCACGATCCCAGGCTCGTGGTGCTGGATGAACCGACTGCCGCTGTCGATCCCGCAGGCTCGCGAGACATTCGCGATTTGATCCTCGATCTGAAGCGCCGCGGAATCACGGTGCTGCTTTCTTCGCATTTGCTCGCGCAAGCACAGGAAATTTGTGATCGCGTCGGTATTCTGGCCGATGGCGTGCTGGTGCGGGAAGGTCATTTGCAGGAACTCATCGCGATAGAAAATCAAACCGAGCTTGTCATCACCGACGCTTCCGATGAGCTCATTCGGGAAATGGAATCGATCATTAAACGATCAAGCGCGAAGCTGATCGAGCGGCGCAAATCGACAACTACACTGGAGAGATTGTTCCTTGAGGCGACCAAGAATGAGGAAGCTCGAACGTCGAATGACGAAGGAACTGCGAAACAGAAATGACGAACGGCGAAGACGCTCCAACACTTGAACAGTTGAAAGCTTCAACGGCAACGAAGGGATATCGTCCCTTTTCTTTCTTTCGGATCTACACAATTACGAGCAACACGGTTACCGAGCTGACACGGTTGAGGGTTTTCTACGTCCTGCTGGTCTTCGCACTTGTTTTGATCGGCAGCTCGATCTTCATGGCGCAGTTTTCTTTCCAACAGGAATTTCAAATCCTTAAAGACGTTTCGCTCGGCGCGATTTCACTTTTCACGTCGCTGCTGGCAATCGTTGCCAGTGCGCGCCTCCTTCCACAGGATATCGAGGACCACACGCTTTACACTATTCTCGCTAAGCCGGTGCCCCGCTTCGAATACGTGCGCTGGGAAGAATTACAGGAGTCCTTCTGCTCTTGGCGATCAGCACCCTCGTGATGGCTGCAGCCTTTGTGCTCGTGC
>Ga0137405_1259797_pt1 | contig 10189 bp, 11 predicted proteins | sample CZOMad2_1_16fung_FD_122055 | JGI IMG/M metagenome (GOLD analysis project Ga0137405, IMG submission 122055) | Vadose zone soil fungal communities from Angelo Coast Range Reserve, California, USA - CZOMad2_1_16fungal (PacBio error correction) | ecosystem: Environmental > Terrestrial > Soil >... | reverse complement strand
CCGAACCCGAAAACGTTTCCAGGCTCGAATTTCTGAACCAAGACCCGGTGTACTTGTCGATCATCCACATAAATGTGGTTACCCAAGGCATCAAGCACGGGTTTCACTATATTATCGATGTCGCCCGCCATCTCGGCCGCTGGGAAATAAAACAAGGTTGCCGCTATCGGGTTTCCCGTTGCAAAATGGCCCTCGGGCAAGATTGATCGACTTGCGTCAATGATGCGGGCCTTCCACTGGTCCACCGATTCACGGCGCTTGGCCTGAAGCGAAACTGGTGTTCCGGCCACCAAAAATTCGAGAGGAAATTCGAATTCCACACTCATTAAAAAGCTTTGCGGGCCAGAAATATCATTTCGCGACGGGTACAGGCTTACACAAGCGAGCTACCATTTCAACTCTGCCTCACGCCTTCTTCAAGAACTCCGTGCGCAGCACCAGGCCCTTGACCTTGTCGGTACGCCCCTCGATCTCGTCGGCGTTGTCGGTGAGTTGAATGCCTCTGATCACGGTGCCGCGCTTGAGCACAGTGGACGAACCCTTCAGCTTCAGATCCTTGATCAGCGTGACGCTGTCGCCCTCGGCGAGCAGCGCGCCGTTTGAATCCCAGACCTTGATGTCCATGATTCTGGCCCTCTCTCACAACTTGAACACGATTCGTTTTTCCGTCATGGCCGGGCTCGTCCCGGCCATCCACGTCTCTCTTGCGGCTTGCTCTTAAGACGTGGATGCCCGGCACAAGGCCGGGCATGACGACTTTAGCCAACAGGACACATTCCATTGCCTGCATTTCGAGCCAGACTCGAAAGATGAGGTCGCGTGCCGTCGGCCAGCTCTACCCCAGTTCGATTTCGTCGGTGACCTCATGCGAGAGGCTGATGCCGCCGACGGTCAGAACCATCCTGGCCGGCAGTTTTTCATTGCCCTTGAGACGGCCGGCCGCTACCGCGTCGCGCACCGCCTTTTCGATCTCGCGCTGCGAGGTGATGCCGACCTTCTTGAGAAATCCGCGCAGGCTGGTGTTGAAAACGTCTTCGTTCATGACGGCCTCCTGGTGTTACGGATGTTCCGGATGGTTCAGCATGTATTCGCCGAGATTGCGCTGAGCGCGGTCGGCGCGCGTGTTGGCGTTGTTGCGTTGAACGTCGCGGTCCTTGCGGCAGGCGACATATTCCGGCGAGCCCATCTTGACATTGTTGGCGCGGCAGAACGCGTCGTCGTCATCGCCACCCGAATTGACCATGGTTGGTTGTCCTCGCTCGAGGCAGCCCACCAGCAAGGGCGCGACCAGCAATAGCGCAGCGAGCGATTTTGATTTCATACGTATCTACCTTCTCCGCCTCATGGCGAGGAGCCCGCGCAGCGGGCGTCCCGAACCATGCGGAACAATCAGTCCAGGTTGCCATCCTTCGAGACGCGCGCAAGCGCGCTCCTCAGGATGAGGCTCAGAGAAATGCGGCCTATTCAAGAGCGGGCAACTTACACCCTTCCCTTCAGCGCGTCGCCGATTTCGTCGAGCACCTTGGGATCCTCGATGGTGGCGGGCATCGCCCATTGGTCGCCGTCGGCGATCTTCTTGATGGTGCCGCGCAGGATTTTCCCCGAACGGGTTTTCGGCAACCGGCCCACGGTGATTGCGAGCTTGAACGCGGCCACGGGGCCGAGTTTTTCGCGCACCAGCGCCACGGTCTCTTTTTCGATCTCGGCATGGCTGCGCGTTACGCCGGCCTTCAGCACCAGGAATCCGCACGGCACCTCGCCCTTGATCGCGTCCTTGATGCCGAGCACCGCGCATTCGGCGACGTCGGGATGCGAAGCCAGGATCTCTTCCATGCCGCCGGTGGAGAGCCGGTGGCCGGCGACGTTGATGATGTCGTCGGTACGGCCCATCACAAAGACATAGCCGTCCTCGTCCTTGTAGCCGGCGTCGGAGGTTTTGTAGTAGCCGGGGAATTCGTTGAAATAGGCTTCCCTGCAGCGCTCGTCCTGCTCCCACAATGTCGGCAGGCAGCCCGGCGGCAACGGCAGCTTGATCACGATCGATCCCATGGTGCCCGCGGGCAATGCCTTTGTGGCTTCGTCGACGACGTCGACCTGATAGCCCGGCATCGGCACCGTCGGCGAGCCGTGCTTCACCGGCAGCATGCCGAGCCCCACCGGATTGCCGGCGATGCACCAGCCGGTTTCGGTCTGCCACCAGTGATCGATCACCGGCACCTTCAACTGAGCTTCCGCCCATTCGACCGTCGGCGGATCGGCACGCTCACCGGCCAGAAACAGCGTGCGGAATTTTGAAAGATCGTATTGGCGGATGAATTTACCCTCGGGATCTTCCTTGCGAATGGCGCGGAATGCGGTGGGCGCGGTGAACAGCGCCACCGCCTTGTGCTCTGATATCAGCCGCCAGAACGCGCCGGCGTCGGGCGTGCCGATCGGCTTGCCCTCATACATGATCGAGGTCGCGCCATGAAGCAGCGGTCCGTAAATGATGTAGCTGTGACCGACCACCCAGCCGATGTCGGAGCCGCACCACCAGACCTCGCCGGGGGCGACGCCATAGAGATTGAACATCGACCATTTCAACGCGACCAGATGGCCGCCATTGTCGCGCACCACGCCTTTGGGCTTGCCCGTGGTGCCCGACGTGTAGAGAATATAGAGTGGATCGGTCGCGAGCACCGGCACACAGTCGGCGGATTTTTTCGCCGCCATGGCTTTCTTCTGCAGCGCGGTCCAGTCGTGATCGCGGCCGGCGACGAGGTCGCAAGATTGCTGCGGCCGCTGCAGGATGATACAGGCCTGCGGCTTGGCGCTGGAGAGTCTGATGGCTTCGTCGAGCAGCGGCTTGTACTGAACGATGCGGCCGGGCTCGAGCCCGCAACTCGCCGAGAAGATCAATTTTGGTTTGGCGTCCTCGATCCGGGTTGCAAGTTCCTTCGCGGCGAAGCCGCCGAATACCACGCTGTGCACCGCGCCGATACGCGCGCAGGCCAGCATCGCGATCATGGCCTCCGGAACCATCGGCATATAGAGGATGACGCGGTCGCCCTTGGCGACGCCGAAATCGGCCATCACTGCGGCGAGCGTTTTGACCTCGGCCAGCATCTGCGCGTAGGTGAGCTTGGTGACACTGCCCGCCAGCGGTGAATCGTGGATCAGCGCCACCTGGTCGGCGCGTCCATTGGCGACATGGCGGTCGAGCGCATTGTAACAGGTGTTGACCACGGCGCCGGCGAACCAGCGGCCGTAAAGCCCCATGGCCGGATCGAACACCTTGTTGGCGGGCTCGATCCAGTCGATCTCGCGCGCCGCCTCGCCCCAAAAGCCCTCGGGGTCCGTGAGCGAGCGGGCATGAACCTCATGATACCTGCTGTTGTCCTGGATGTTCATGACGTCGCTCCCCGTGGCAGTCGATCGACTCTTTCCGTCATGCCCGGGCTTAGCCGTCCGAAGGACGGCGTCGCTTCCGCTCGCCTATGCCCGGGCATCCACGTCTTTGTGCTCGTCGACGAAGCTAGACGTGGATGGCCGGGACGAGCCCGGCCATGACGGCGTGGGTCCAATCGAGTTCATTCGTCTGCCATTGTCACGCGATGACCTGATAATTCAAGGCGAAAACGCTGCGACATTCTGCTAATGCGCGGGCGCCGTTCAATTCGACTCGATCGCCAGCAGATGGTCCAGCCGCGCCTTCATCGCCTTCTGCAGATCGTATCCGGGCCGGCCAAACGAGGCATTGCGCGCGGCGAGAAAGGCGTCCTGCTCGCGCTGCAGGGCGCGGCCGGCGCGTGTACTGTCGCTCGCGGCCTCACGGACCACCTTGGTGTGCACCGCGTTGATCTCGCGGTCGAGATTGGCAAGCTCCGGATTGGCGCAGATCGCCTTTTCGACCGCGCGTCTGGCGGTGGCGCAATTGAAGCTCGGCTTGTTGTTGACCGCCATCAGCGCACCGATGCGCTCCAGTTCCTGCGCCAGCGATTTGTAATTGCCCTTCGCCGCCGGGTGATCCGGATAGAGCTTGATCGCGGCGGCGAAATCGGCCAGCGCGCGGGGCCGGTCGCCCTTTTTGCGCCAGAGTTCGCCTCTGATGTTGAAGATATCGGCCAGCGTGGGGTCGAGCCGCAGCGCGGTGTCGTAGTCACCGACGGCGCGGTCGATCAGGTCCTTGCGGTTGTAAGCGCCGGCGCGCGCGATCAGCGCCTTGATGCGGTCGGCCCTCAACGTCTTGTCGTTGTCGACCAGCGCGCCGCAAATGGCGATGATCCTGTCGGCGTCATTGGCCGCCGCTGCCGCGACGCAAGGCGCGGGGTCGACCTGCGGATCCGTGACCGGTTCGGCGCTGGTCGCCCGCGCATGGTGCGGCAGTGCTGCACAAAACATCAAGGCGATCGCGACAAGCAAGGCGGCCGTCCGCCGCATTGCGCTCGAAGTGGCGGCTGGCTCGCTCATCGCGCGGCGTGAACCTTCGCCCGGCGCTTGTCGCGCGCGCCGCGCTCGCCCTCGACCGCTTCGCACATCGCCTCGAACAGCCAGGCGAGGCCGGCGTCCATCAGCGCGACCTTGGGCACGGCAGCCCGGATCGAAAATGTTCGCAAGCGCAGCGGCACTTCCCTGCTCACCACCGCCAAGCGCGCGGCATGCATCGCCACGAACCGTCGCGGCATCGCCGCAATCAAATCAGATTCCGCGACCGTCGCAAGTCCCATGGCGAAATCGGGGACGGTGAGCGCGACGCGACGGGCACGGCCCTGCTTGGCCAGCGCTTCATCGACAAAGCCATGGGGGTCGCCGGTCATCGAAACCACCAGATGCTGCGCCTGGCAGAAGCTCTTCAGCGTCGGCCGCGCGGCGAAGGGGTGGCGGGCGCGCGCCACCACGACGAAATCCTCGTCATAGAGCGTGTGGGCAACAAAGCGCGGCGGCGCACGGTCGATCGGGGCAACGGCGATATCCATCGCGCCGGCCTCAAGTTCGGCGAACAGCGGGGTCCATGCCCGCTCGACCGACCGGCCGCCTTGCGGCGGCAATAGCTGCCGCAACCCGATGTCGATCCCCGGAGCACGGTTTCGCAGCAGCGCGAGCAGCGGCATCAGGAACACCGACGACACCCCGTCCGGGGCACCGACAATGAAGCGCCGGGTCGATTTCGCGGCATCGAACGGCTCGGCGCTGGAGAGGACATTGCGCGCCCGCGCCAGAAGGTCGCCGATCGGTTCGGCCAATGCCGAGGCGCGCGCCGTCGGTATCACGCCCTTCGGCGTGCGCAGAAACAAGGGATCGTTGAGCAACCGCCGCAACCGCCCGAGACCATGGCTCACTGCCGATGGCGTCAGGTTGAGCCGCAGCGCCGCGCGGCCGACATGGCGCTCCCTGAGGATCACCTCGAACAGCGTCAGCAGGTTGAGGTCGGCGCGGGCCAGGTTAATTTCATTCAGCATGATGCTGATATCTTATCAATGGATTCACCGTCGTCCAGTTGCGAGTTGTGCGCTCCGGACGGGCCGCCGCCAACAGCGCGAGGTTCATCATCGCCAATGATCGATGGAGACGATATGTCATCGCTGAACCAACCCGCTCCCCGCACGCCGGCCGCAAGCCGCGAAGCTTTCGTTGAACAGGAATTTTATGCTGGCAGAGATTTCCAGTTCGGCAATGCCAAGGCAACGCCCGTGACCGCCGACGACGTGGTCGAGTTCTGGCGGCAGGCGGGACCCTCGCTGTGGTTCACCAAGGATGCGGATTTCGATCGCCGTTTTCGCGCGGCGTTTCTTGGGACTCATGAAGCCGCCGCGCGCGGCGAGCTGGATGGCTGGCTCGCGACGCCGACCGGCGCCCTGGCGCTGGTGCTGTTGCTGGATCAGTTTCCGCGCAATTCGTTTCGCGGCACGCCGCGCATGTACGCGACCGACGCGACCGCGCGCAGGATTGCCGCGGCCGCCGTCGACGCCGGCCACGATCAGCAAATGCCGCCCGATCTCAGGAAATTCTTCTATCTTCCCTTCGCGCATTCCGAAGATCTTGCCGATCAGGATCGGGCGGCGGCGTTGGGCCGTCATCTGGGGGCGCCGGACTCCGCTAGTTCCGAACGCCATCGCGACATCGTGCGGCGCTTTCGGCGCTTTCCGCATCGCAATCCGATTCTCGGGCGCACCATGACGGAGGAGGAGCAGGACTTCCTCGATCACGGCGGATATGCCGGATAGCGCATGATCGGCGAAAACCGGTTTCGCTGATCACGCGAAATCAAAAGATGGCGACGAGTCCGATGCAGCGAAGTTGCGTCAGACTTCATGCAATTTATTTTGAACCATAACCCAGTTTGAAAGACTCACTACGGACCATAACCCAGTTTGGAAGACTCATTGCGCATGACAACTTTGATCAACGATAGTCGCGTTCGCGTCGTTGCGACGTCTAACGCCCAATACTTTTATTTCTATATGGCGCTGGCGTGCACCGCTGTCGCGTTCCTCGGCTTTGCGCCGACCTATTGGTTACCGTTGGCGTCGAGATCGTTCTCGTCGTCGCCAGTGGTGCATTTCCACGGCATGCTGTTTTTCGCCTGGACCTTATACTTCGCATTCCAGACTTGGCTCGCCGCTTCCGGACGGACCGGCTGGCATCGATCGCTCGGGCTGATCGGCTTATCACTGGCGACCGCGATGACGATCTTCGGATTCCTGGTGGCGGTTAACGCGATGAAACGGTCCGCGGCGATCGGGCAAACCGATGCGGGCATCGCGTTCGTGATCGTCCCGCTCAGCGGCATCGCATTTTTTGCGGTGGTGTTTGCGCTCGCCATTGCCGCAAGGGCGCGGCCCGAAACACACAAGAGGTTGATGCTGCTGGCCGGCATCTCCATCCTGGACGCCGCGGTGGCCCGCTGGTTCCTCACCTTCCTCGCGCCGCCCGGACCAATGGGACCGCCCCCCGTCGAGGTCACCATCGTGCCCGCACTCGCCGCTTATCTGCTGCTGGTGGCCGCGATGATTTTCGACTGGCGCCAATGGGGACGTCCGCATCCCGTGTACCTCTACGGCGGCATCGCGCTGGTCACCGTGAAGATCCTGAACTGGCCCATTAGCGCCACATCGGCCTGGCATTCCTTGGCCGGCGGGATCTTGGCGCTCGCCCAATAGCAAGACGGCACGTCGTCGCGCGAGACGCTGGGCATTTCGGTGCTAGATTGGCGCCGAAACGCTTCAGCGCGACGACGACAGGAACCTGGCTTGACGACATTCGAATGGCTTATCGGCTTGCTGCTGGGCGCAGTGGTGCTGTCGGCGCTGGCCCGACGGATCAAGGTGCCCTACCCGACTTTTCTCGCCATCGGCGGCATGCTGCTGGCCTTCGTGCCGTCAGGTCCGTCCTGGACGCTGGAGTCCGATCTGGCGCTGGCGCTGTTCGTGGCCCCTGTCCTGCTGGACGCCGCATTCGATACCTCGGTGCGCGACCTGCGCGACAACTGGCTGCCGGTCTCGACTCTGGTCTTCATCGCGGTAGGTCTGACCACCGCCGCGGTGGCGGTGCTGGTCCATTGGCTGCTGCCGGACATGCCATGGGCGGCGGCGATCGCGCTGGGCGCCATCGTGGCGCCGCCCGACGCGGCCGCGGCGACGGCGATCCTGCGCCAGATCAATCTGCCCTATCGTATTCTCAAGATCCTCGAAGGCGAAAGCCTGCTCAACGACGCCAGTGCGCTGTTGATCTATCGCGTCGCGGTCGGCGCCGCCGCGGTCCAGCACTTCAAATGGAGCGAGTTTGCACCGTCGATCGTATTGGCATTGGCGGGGAGCCTGGTGGCCGGCTATCTGTTCGCCCGGACGTCGATGTTGCTGACCAGGCGGATCACCGATGCGCCGAGCTCCATCATCGTGCAATTCGCCGGCACCTTCACGGTGTGGATCGTCGCCGAGCATATCGGCCTTTCCGGCATTCTGACCATTGTCGCCTATGCGATCACCATCGCTCGCACGGCGCCGGCACGCACGCCGGCGCGGCTGCGCGTGCCGTCCTACGCGGTGTGGGACACCGCCGTGTTTGTGCTCAACGTGCTGGCGTTCATGCTGATCGGGATGCAGCTGCGGCCGATCTGGGAACGGCTCGACGATCTGGTGCGGCTGGAATATTGCGCGGTGGCAGCTTGCGTCCTCGCCACCGTGATCGTCACGCGCATCGCCTGGGTGATCACTTACGGCACCACCATGCGGTTCTTGATCGCGCGAGGTATCGTTCATCCCAGACGCCCGACGGCCGTGCCCACCGTCGAAGGCGGCATTGTGGTGTCCTGGTGCGGGATGCGCGGCATCGTCACGCTGGCGGCGGCGTACGCGCTGCCGGAAGGTTTTCCATATCGCGATCTCATGCTGTTGACGGCGTTTGCCGTGGTGCTGGGCTCGTTGGTGATTCAGGGCCTGACCTTGCGGCCGCTGATCTCGGCCCTGAAGCTCAGGGATGAGAACCCGGTGGCATCGGAGGTCGCGCGCGCCCGCGCGGTGGCCTATCGCGCGGCGCTGGATGAAATCGACGGCGATCCATCCGAGGAAGCCGAGATCCTCCGGCTCGAATACCGCGCGCTGCTGCTGCGCGCGGAAGGCGATCCCGATGGCGGCGTCGCGACCGGCGAACTTCCGGCAGATCCGCTGCGGCGGCGCGCGATCGGCGCCGCGCGGCGATCCCTGCTCAGGCTGCGCCAGTCCGAAACCATCGGCGACGACGCCTTTCACCAACTCGAGGAAGAATTCGACTGGGCCGAATTGAGCGCGCAGGGATGATGTAATGCAGCGGTGTAGCAAATATCGCGTTGTCCCGGCGAATGTGACTGAGGCGCTGCAATCTCTCTCCCCTCATCCTGAGGAGCGGCCGCTTGGCCGCGTCTCGAAGGATGAGGCCGGGAGTGGAGCCTCATGGTTCGAGACGGCGCAAGAGCGCCTCCTCACCATGAGGAAGAAGCCTACCCCGCCTTCAAGGTGATCCCGCCATCGACCACCAGCTCTATCCCGGTGACATATCTTGACTCGTCGGACGCGAGATACAGCGCCGCGTTGGCGACATCCCAGGCGTCGCCCATATGGCCCATCGGCACCTGCGCGTCGCGCGCGCGCCACATCGCCTCGACGTCGCCCGCGGCGTAACTCGCCGCCAACCCGGCGGAGTGTTCGACCATCGGGGTTTTCATCAGGCCCGGAAGCACCGCGTTGACCCGGATATTCTTCGGCGCGTATTCGACCGCTGTGGTCCGCGTCATCTGGTTCATCGCGGCCTTGGTGGTGGCATAGGTGACATAGGAGATGCCGAGATGGCGGATCGAGGCGATCGACGAGATATTGATGATCGAGCCGCCGCCTTGCCGCGCCATCACCGGGATGACGTGCTTCATGGCGAGGAACGCGCTTTTGAGATTGACGTTGAAGACGTGATCCCAACTCGCCTCCGAGACGTCGACGACATTGCCCATCTCGGCGATGCCGACATTGTTGTCGAGCACGTCGATGCGGCCATAGGCCTTGAGGCAGGCAGCCACCACCGCCTCGACATCGCTGGCACTCGCAGCATCGGCGGTGAACGCCGTCGCCGCGCCGCCTTCGGAAGCGATGATATCGACGGTTTGCTGCGCCGCAGCCTGGTTGCGGTCGACGCAAAACACCTGCGCGCCCTCGCGCGCGAAGGTCACTGCGGTCGCCTTGCCATTGCCCCAGCCCGGCCCGATCGAACCGGCGCCGACCACGATCGCTGTCTTGCCCTTGAGCCGTTCCATCGAGTTCTCCCATTCTAGTTGTTATCGCACACACGCATCGTCGTGACGTTGGCCCCGATCGGATGCCCGAAAACAGAGTTAATTCGATGGCGCGGCCCGCGCGCGCTTCGCACTGGCAACAATGCGGCTCCCCGCGTATTCTGGGATTGCAAATCGGCCCATCAGAGGCCGGTCTATCCGGGAGAACGCGTCAATGCCTGTCAATCGTGCCGTTGGATTATCCTTGGGAGCGGCAATCCTGCTTTGCAGCTCGACCCTTAATCTGGCTTATGCCAAGCCGTTCATGATCGTCGGCAACGACGAGAAAGTCTGGTGGGACGATGACGGAAAGACGGTCCTGTCGGCGCCCGGCAAGGACTCGGTTCTGATCGTCGATCTCGCCAATCCTGAAAGTCCCCAGATCGTCGCCACCCCACCCTGCCGCTGAAGAAT
>Ga0137405_1195098_pt1 | contig 10198 bp, 10 predicted proteins | sample CZOMad2_1_16fung_FD_122055 | JGI IMG/M metagenome (GOLD analysis project Ga0137405, IMG submission 122055) | Vadose zone soil fungal communities from Angelo Coast Range Reserve, California, USA - CZOMad2_1_16fungal (PacBio error correction) | ecosystem: Environmental > Terrestrial > Soil >... | reverse complement strand
GCGAAGGAAGTTGGGCGCGCGTGATCATCGAAAAGCCCTTTGGGAGTGATCTGGCTTCCGCGCGTGAGCTCAATCGCGTGGTCAGCGACGCGTTCAGCGAGGAGCAAACGTATCGGATCGACCATTTTCTGGGAAAGGAAACCGCCCAGAACATTTTAGTGCTGCGCTTCGCAAACGCGATTTTCGAACCGCTTTGGAACACGCGCTACATCGACCATGTCCAAATTACCGCGGCGGAAACGCTTGGGGTCGAAGGACGCGCCGGTTACTATGAAGGCGCGGGCGCGTTACGCGACATGGTGCAAAATCATTTGCTCCAATTGCTTTGTCTCATCGCGATGGAAGCGCCGAGCGACTTGAGAGCCGACAGCATTCGGGATGAAAAAGTAAAAGTCGTGCGCTGCCTGCGGCGAATGACCGCCGACGAAGTGAGCAGCAACGTCGTGCGCGGCCAGTACGCCGAAGGCGCGATCAATGGAAAGTCAGTGCCGGGTTATCGCAGCGAAAACAATGTCGAGCCGAAGTCGATGACGGACACCTTTGTCGCGCTTCGTCTGAACATCGACAATTGGCGCTGGTGGGACGTGCCGATCTACATGCGCGTCGGAAAACGACTACCGAAGTCGGGGACGGAGATTTCCGTCCATTTCAAAAAAGCGCCGTTCGTTTTGTTCAACAAAGAAACGAACGAGGCGAACGTGCTCGTGATTCGGATTCAGCCGGACGAAGGCATTTCCTTGCGGATGCAGGCGAAAATGCCGGGAACAAGTTTCCGGATTGAGCCGGTGAAGATGGATTTTCATTACGGCACGTCATTCGGCAAAGCGAGTCCGGAAGCGTACGAACGCTTGTTGCTCGACGCGATGAGCGGTGACGCCACTTTGTTTGCGCGCCGCGACGAAGTCGAAGAAGCTTGGGCGTTCATCGACATCATCGAAAATGCCTGGTCGGAAAAAACGAACGCGCCGGAGCTGTCCTTTTATCCGGCAGGCTCATGGGGACCAGAGGAAGCAGACGAGCTCCTGGCCCGCGATGGCCGCGCTTGGCGGAGATTCTGAATTATGCCGGCGATTACGGAAAATTACTCGTTAGGCCAGCCGGTCGAGATCGGCAAGATCCACCAGGAGTTGAAAAAACTCTGGCAGGAACGCGAAAACGCGATGACCCGCGCGTCGCTTATTAATCTCGCCCTTTACAGCGAAAAGCCCGGTTCGCTTGAGAAGAATACGCAACTGATCGCCAGGATCACCGAGAATCATGCCTGCCGCGCACTCGTGATCGGAGCGAATCGAAAATCAAAAGAGAACCGGGTCGAAGCCTGGTTGAACGCGCACTGTCACGTAACCCACGCCGGGGGCAAACAAATTTGTTCCGAGCAGCTTTCGTTTTCGCTGGAAGGCCCGTGCGTAAAACTCCTCCCGAGCGTTGTCTTTTCCCACCTCGATTCCGACCTGCCACTTTACCTTTGGTGGCAGGACGATTTTCCCGACCCGATGGACCCGCAACTTTGGGCGTGGGTGAATCGGTTGATCTTCGATAGCCAGACGTGGAAGGATTTTGGCGCGCAGATGCATCTCGTCGAAACTGCGCAAGAGGAAGCAAAACAAAGGATCGTACTTTGCGATCTCAATTGGACACGACTCGACAAGGTGCGCCATGCTATTGCGCAATTCTTCGATCACCCGGCGTCGCATCATCATTTTTCCAAAATCGAAAATCTCAAGATCGATTACGGGTCCGGATTTAAATCGACTGCTCTCCTTTTACTCGGCTGGCTGGGCGCGCAGCTGAATTGGAAGGTCAACGAGCCCGCGCGCAATGGGAGCTGCAGATTTGTTGATGTAAATAATCATAAGATCGACATCGAGCTGCGCCAGCGGGAAGTCGGCCCAATCGGCGAGGTCACGATAAATTCCAGCGGTGTTCAGTTCCGAGTCATACCAGCGCAATGCGAGGACCTGCTCGAGATTTCGCGGAGCGGCGAAAACGAAACCGCGCTGCCGCAGATGATGCCGGCCCAAAGCAACGACCCGGTTGACCTAATGACGCAGGAGCTGTTGCGCGGCGGTCCGCATCGCGTTTATCTCCGGGCGGTAAACTGCGTGCGCGAGTTACTCTAAGTATTCGCAACTGCCAGTCCGGCTCGGACCTCGCACGGCTTGTGCTCCAGAAAGGCCGTGCACAAGAAAACCCTGTCTCTGCTTCTCATCTTCGCCGTCTCATTTAGTTTCGGCGGCTGCGCCTACATGAGCGCCAATGGGCGTCGGGAAATGGCCTATCGTCATTATGTCGCAAAACAAACGAAGGAGCGCAGACACGCGAGCGCTCGCGCCCAAAAAGCGGCCAATCGCCAGCTGAAGGAGAAAATGAAATTGGCAGTGCCGAGCGAGCCGCAAATGACAACGAGTGTTGAAAGTTCTCCGGGATCCTGGTCCGAGCCAATGGCTCCCCCAGTGACTGTTTCCGCGTCGGGCGCAATCGCCAACCCGACCGACAGCGAACCGGCGCAGCCGTAACCCTAATCGCGTTTCACCGGCGTCGGCTTTCCATCCGGTCCGAGCGCGACGTAGGTAAAGACGCCGTTTGTGACTTTCACGCGTTCCCCCGTCCGATAACGCGTCACCCAAACATCGACGCAAATTTTCATCGAGGTGCGTCCGATCTTCTCAATCCAGGCGTAGCACGCGACGGTGTCCCCTACACGCACGGGATTAAGGAACGACATCCCTTCGATGGCCACGGTCACCACGCGCGACTTTGCCACTTGTCCAGCTAGGATCGCGCTGCCCAAATCCATTTGCGAAACCAACCAGCCGCCAAAAATGTCGCCATCGCGATTAGTGTCCTTGGGCATCGCGATCGTCTGGATCACAAGCTCGCCCTTTGGTTCATCAGGAAGGTTCATCTTTGTTTTTTAACCACGAATGGACACGGATTTACACTAAGAAAAATTCCTCATTCCACTCTTACGGTGATTCGTGCGCATTCGTGTTTGGTCTTACAAGATCAACATGCAGTCGCCGTAACTATAAAAACGGTAATGCTGGCGGATCGCTTCTTCGTACGCTCGCAATAAGAATTCGCGGCCGGCAAAAGCGCTGGCCAGCATGAGCAAGGTCGAGCGCGGCAGATGAAAATTGGTCAGCAGCAAATCGACTACACGAAAATCGAACGGCGGATAAATGAAAATGTCCGTCTCCGCGCGCTGTTGCTCGATCGCTGTCCGGTTTAAACTTGACCGCTTAAAGCGGTCAAGTTTGCGGGCGGCTGATTCCAATGTGCGGACTATGGTTGTTCCCACAGCGATGACGCGCTCGGCCTGGTTAATCTTCGCGGCCGCCTCCTCGGAAATTGAAAACGATTCGGCGTGCATCCGATGTTCCGCGACATTTTCCGAGTAGACCGGCCGAAAAGTGCCCGGGCCGACATGAAGCGTCACAAATGCGTGCGGAATTTCGGCCAAAATTTCCGGCGTAAAATGCAGACCCGCCGTCGGCGCGGCCAGCGCGCCTAGGTTTTGAGCGAAGACAGTTTGGTAACGCTCGTTGTCCGCGAGATCGCTTTCGCGGCCGATGTACGGAGGCAACGGCATCGATCCGCGCGCATAAAGATCGATATCTTCGGCCAGCGCGACGACCCGTTCGCCGTCCGGCAAAATCTCTTCGACGCGCAACGGTACGTTGTCGATCTTAGTCGTGGCACCGGCTCGCATCTTGCGACCGGGCTTGACCAAACATTTCCAGCGCGCGGAGCCGAGTTTCTCCAAAAACAAAAACTCGACCGCGTGATCGTCCGAAAATCTGCGCGCCGGCAGGACGCGGGTGTTGTTCAGGACCAGCAAGTCGCCCGACTGCAAAAAGGCTTTCAGATCACGAAACTGTCGATGTTCGATCGTTTGCGAGCCGCGATGTAACACCATCATGCGCGACTCATCCCGCCGCGACAGTGGACGCTTGGCAATCAGCGCTTCGGGCAACGGATAATCGTAGTCGCTTAGCTTCGAACTCATCGGCGCATCATCAACTCCGAAAGCTCTCGCGAGTCAAAATCATTTGCCGATTCGCGCAAAACTTCCCAATATGCGGCTGATGCAATTTCCGCAGGCGCTCGAAGCGGTCCTCCAAAAGCTCGAGCGCATGCGCGACGAAAGGGCGCATCGTCCGTGCGCATCGCGAAGCGTCCTCGATGCGCTGAACCGAGTCGCAACGTTCCGCACCTCCGACAATGTTCGCGAGACAAAGATCGATCCGCCTTCGCCGAGCCTGCGGCGGGCAGGCATCGACAAGATTGAACGGTTGGCCTCGGTTCAATCACGCGTCTGCGCTTGCACGAAATGTCCGAACCTTGCGAGCACGCGGACGCAGACCGTTTTCGGCGTCGGCAATCCAGACGCCGAGATCATGTTTATTGGCGAAGCGCCGGGCGCGGATGAAGATGCACAGGGCGAACCGTTCGTCGGCCGTGCCGGCCAATTGCTCACTAAGATCATCAAGGCAATGGGCTTCGCGCGCGAAGAGGTTTACATCGCCAATGTTCTAAAGTGTCGCCCGGACGTGCCAGCCGGTTCGTTTGGAAATCGCCCGCCAACACCGCGCGAAATGCAAACCTGCCGCCCGTATTTGATGGAACAAATCGACATCATTAAACCGAAAGTAATCGTCGCGCTTGGCGCTGTCGCAGTGGAAGGACTTCTTGGGACGCGTTCGCCGATGCGCGAACTGCGGGGGCGTTGGAACTCATTCGACGGTACGCCGTTGATGATCACTTATCATCCCGCATATCTGCTCCGAAACCAATCGCCTTCGGAAAAACGCAAGGTTTGGGAAGATATGATGCAAGTTCTGGAGCGGCTCGAGAAACCGATTAGCGAAAAGCAGCGCAATTATTTTTTGTAAGGTGAGCGATTATCGCGACAGGTCGCGATAGAGCGACTCGATGCGCGATCGCGCACCGAATCCGAGAACGAGCGACGCAACAATCGCGCGCACTTCGCGTCGTGGAACTTTAATGTGTCGGCGGAGCACAGTTGCGGCGGCATCGCGCAAGAGCGCGAGAGTGCGAGCCCCGATCAGCGCCGGAAGAACTGTCGCTGTCCGAACGCGGCGATTTCGAATTGCGCAGGCGTATTGTAGTCCCGCCCCGATCCCCCGCTCTGCTTTCTCTCGCCACTTGCGATAGATTGGCTGAAATCGTTCCGGTTCGCGCAAAATTTGGGACGGCTCCATCGCGGCCACCACCAGTTCATCGTTCGGAAAATAACAGCGGCCGGTGCGAAGATCCGTGCCGGCATCGCGCAAGATGTTGATCAATTGCAGACCCATGCCGTAGTGCTTCCCCATCGCGAGCATCTCGTCTTCACTTCGCGTGGCAAACTTTCGCAGATGGCGAAAGCAAAGCCGGGTCCAAAATTCTCCCGCGCTGCCGGCAACGAGATAGGTGTATTCGTCAAGCTGAGCCGACGTTTCCAAGGCAACAATTCGCTTTGGATCTCGGAAAAGCTCAAGGTCGAGGATTTGGCCACGGTTAATTTGCTCCAGCACAGCCCGGACTTCTTCGCGATCCAGGACTTCGCTTTGATCGAGCCAATCCAGACATGGCTGCAGCGCTTCAATCAGCGCGCGCTCGGCTTTGTTTTTCTGCAACGGCGCGAGCGACGCGCTCAGATCGACAATCGCATCGTCCAATGCCTTGCCCTGGATTCCGCGCGCGAGCAGACGCAATTTTTCGGTCCGCAATTCGATCGGCACCGCGGTTGTATCGGCGATCGTGTCTGATGCGCGCGCGAGCAAATAGCCGAGCGAAACCGGATCGCGCAGTTTTTTGGGCAGGAGCCGGATCGAAAGATAAAACGAGCGTGAGACCGGCGCCAAAATCGATCCCCGCAAATCCGGAGGAGAAACGGCGGGCTCTCTTTCCTGGCCTAATGAATCGTCATCGGCCGGCATTTTTCACCTCGATCCGGCTCATCTCTGAATTGCCGAGGCCAACCGTAGTGGCCGTTTGCACGTAACTCGCCAATCGACCGATGGGCTGGAAATTCTCTTTCGATCGCCATTCATCGAGTCGCTTCAGCGCCACCGTATCCAGCGCCACCGGATCTTTACTCGCGTAAAGTGTCGCATGGTGAAGGGCGAAGTTGGGTTGCGATTCCGGACCTCCGGCATATTGCGCCATCAGGCCGTCCATCAAATTGAGAACAACTTTCTGCGAAATGACCGGATTACTGTAAATGATGGCCACGCTTTCCGCGCCAAAACCGGTGCCGAGCGCGAAGCGCCGCCAATTGTCGATGTTGGGGATGGTCATGTTGTAGAGACAGCCTGCGATGCCGTTCGTTGTGCTGTTGCTCATTACCGGAATATTGATGACTTTTGTCACCTGGGTCGAAAGGATGCGCGAAAAATGGCTGACGCTGCTTGTATTTTCCGTGTCCGACAAAGGCACGCTCTTCCCCCCGTCACTGATATAGTCGACGTCGCCCCAAACCAATTTTCCGAGGAGTGGCGCGGTCAAAGTTGCTTTTGGATCATAGCCATCCCGCGGCGGGATCGATTTTAATTCAAAACCGTCGCTCTTTTTGTAACCGGCGCCCTTTGTTCCTTCGAGCGAACGGTCCCAAACAATAATGCTGCTGCGCGGATGGCCCGCGGCCACTAAACCTTCTACCACTGCGGTCACGACGTCGTGATGAGTGGTAAACAGTTCCCCGCCGGCGGCGGAAATTTTGATTCCAATTTTGTCGTTAGGCGCAACCAGCGACCCCCAGGCCTTGCCGACATCCGGTTGACCCGTCACCGCTAGAACCAGCCGATCCACCATCGCTCGGACTGCGCGCGAATTGGTTTCGTAACCAACAATCGCGGCAGCGTCGTGAACCGTGTAGACCATCGACTTCTCCGGCGAAGGCGACGGAGCTTGCGCAAACGCGCTGCCAATGGCGCAGAAGCAAACCAGAGCTACGTTTCGGATCGACAAGGAACATTGATTTTATGGCCGCAGCCGCGAATCACAACTCCGGAGCGACGCTTTCGCAGCGTGAACAAAACGAGCACGCGCTGTCGGACACGATCCGCCATATCTACGTCCACGTTCCCTTTTGTGCGCGGATTTGCCCGTACTGCGCATTTTACAAAGAGTTGCTCGATCGCTCGCAAACGCCGCGATTTTGTGAGGCGCTTCTCGGGGACCTCCGGCAGCAGGCGCAGGATCGGCATCTTATTCCATCGACAATTTATTTCGGTGGCGGCACACCGACCGCGCTGACCACAGCCCAATTGGAATTTCTTCTCGCCGGTTTCCGGGATGCGCTCGACTTATCGAAACTGATTGAGTGGACGATGGAAGCAAATCCGGGAAGCGTGTTCCAGAGTAAAGCGGCGCTGTTGCGACGGCTCGGGATCACCCGAATCAGTCTCGGCATTCAGTCCTGGGACGATGATTTGCTGAAATTGCTCGGGCGCGAGCACAACGCAAAACAAGGCGAAGAGTCGTTCCAAATTTTGCGCGACGCCGGATTTTCCAACATCAACGTCGACCTGATGTTCGGACTGCCTGGACAAACGATTCATCAATGGCGAAGCACGTTGGAGCGAACCGTGTCGCTGAAGCCCGAACACGTTTCGACTTATTGTCTGACTTATGAGGAAGACACGGAATTTTTTCTGCGGCAGGCCCGCGGCGAGTTTCGCCAGGACCCCGATACTGATTCCGAATTTTTCGAAATAACAATGTCGATCCTGGAGACGGCTGGCTACGAGCATTACGAAATCTCGAATTACGCGCGACCGGGTTTTCGATCGGCGCATAATCGCGCGTATTGGTCGGGCTCGGATTATTTGGGGATTGGGCCGAGCGCTTTTTCCACGGTTGGTATGACGCGATTGCAAAACATTTCAGACTTTCGCCGTTACGCGGACGCTGTTCTTTCCGGAAAATCGATTGTGAGCTCGGTCGAGCAACTCACATCGGAAATGAAACGCACCGAAAAAATCGCGCTTGGCTTGCGAACAGCCGATGGTGCCCCGGCGCAATTGCTGGAGTCGTTTCCAGACGAAACGCGCGAGTTTATCAGACTGGGTTTACTTCGGAGATCAGGTGGCAATTTCCTTTTAACGCGCGCGGGAAAAGCTCTCGCCGATTCCGTGGCCGAGGCGTTCGTTTAATTTACTCAACCGCGCCGTATCGCCGCTGACGTCGCCCGTATTCTTCCACCGCGGCAAACAAATCCTTTCTCGTAAAATCGGGCCACATCTTCTGAGTCACGTACATTTCGGTGTAGGAAAGTTGCCAAAGCAAAAAATTCGACAAACGCATCTCGCCTGAAGTGCGAATGAGAAGATCGGGATCCGGATAATATCGGGTGTAAAGATGTTTGCTGAACATCTCGACGTCGATCATTGCCTTGTCGATGTGACCGAGCTCAATCGCGCGGAGCAGACTCTTGATCCCGTCGATAACCTCGAGTCGCCCACCGTAACTCAGGGCCAGGATTAAAGTGACACCGGTATTTTTGGCGGTCGCTTCGATCGACTTGTGCAACTGTTGCTGGCAGACGTCGGGCAAATCGGTGAGTCGTCCGATCGCTTGTAATCGAACATTTTTCTCGATCAGTTCCGGTGTTTTTTCCTTGAGGAACTTTTCCAAGAGCTTCATTAGGGCGAAAACTTCGCTTTTCGGGCGCTGCCAGTTTTCCGCCGAAAAAGCGTAGAGAGTCAGGTATTCAACCTTCAATTCGGCGCAGCCCTCGACGCATTCGCGGGCGGCCCGCGCTCCTTCCTCGTGACCCCTGATCCGGGGCAGGCCTTGGGCTTTGGCCCAGCGACCGTTTCCATCCATAATGATCGCGATGTGCCGCGGGACGGATTTGGCACTTGGAGGCATCGTTAAAGAAAGATCGTCTGGGCGCGGACGGGGCCGACGCTGACGATGGAAACCTTCGCGCCGGTGAGTTGGCCGAGTCGTTTGACGTAATTTCTTGCGGGCAAAGGCAGTTGCGAAAGTTTTTTCGTGGAAGTCGTAGATTGCTTCCAGCCCCGCATCTCTTCATAGATCGGCTCGCAATTATCGAGTTGGACCACATCACACGGAGGAACTTCGAGGCGTTTCCCGTTCAGTCGGTATCCGACGCAAATCCTGATCGGATCGACATCGTCCAGCCCGTCTAAATTCGTGATCGCCAGCTCATCGATCCCGTTGATCATCGTGGCATAGCGGGTCGCCACGGCGTCGAACCATCCGCAGCGACGGGCCCGGCCGGTGGTAGCGCCGAACTCCCGGCCGAGGGAATGAAGCCTCTGCGCAAGATGTCGATCTTCGGTCGGTAACGGCCCCTCGCCTACCCGCGTCGTGTAAGCCTTCATTACCCCAACCACGCGATCCATTCGATGCGGCGGCACACCGGTCCCCGTGCACGCGCCACCGGCAGTGGTATTGGAAGAAGTCACGTACGGATAAGTGCCGTGGTCGATGTCGAGAAACGTGCCTTGCGCGCCCTCGAACAAAATCTCCTTCCCTCGCTCAAGCGCGCGATGCAGATAAACGACCGTGTTTGTGACAAACGGCCGCAACTTTTCGCCGGCGGCGAGATAAGCCTCGTGGACTTCGCGGTAGTTAATCGGCTTTGCCCCGAGCGCCTGGAGAATGCTGTTGTTCTCGCGGATCTTCGCTTGCAGTTTCTTTGCGAACAAGATCGGCTGCATCAAATCGGAAACCCGCAGACCGGTGCGCGCCGCTTTATCGCCATAAGCCGGGCCGATTCCGCGTTTGGTCGTTCCGATTTTCGCGCGGCCTTTTCGTAATTCACGCTGTTCGTCGAGCAACCGGTGATAAGGCATAACCAAGTGGGCGCAATTGCTCACCAAAAGGTTCTTACCGATCTTTACTCCGAGCCCGCGCAACTGCCCGATCTCGGCCACCAGCGCGATCGGATCGACAACCACGCCGTTTCCGATGACGCAAACTTTTCCGCGGCGCAGAATCCCGGATGGAATGAGATGGAGAATATAAGTCGAGCCGCCGTGCACGATGGTGTGTCCTGCATTGTTACCTCCCTGGCTGCGGACGATCACATCGGCCTTGCTCGTAAGCACGTCGATGATTTTCCCTTTTCCCTCGTCGCCCCACTGCGCGCCAACTAAAATTGTGTTTGCCATTTCAATTCAAAACTCGGGCAAAAAATTTTCCCGAACGCATCTGGCAA
>Ga0137405_1333255_pt1 | contig 10209 bp, 10 predicted proteins | sample CZOMad2_1_16fung_FD_122055 | JGI IMG/M metagenome (GOLD analysis project Ga0137405, IMG submission 122055) | Vadose zone soil fungal communities from Angelo Coast Range Reserve, California, USA - CZOMad2_1_16fungal (PacBio error correction) | ecosystem: Environmental > Terrestrial > Soil >... | reverse complement strand
ACTGGGCGATCAGCGGTGATCCGTTGATAAAACGGCCGCCGTCACCGCCGGAATGCTACCATCTCACTAGTTATATCTCCAAATCAGGATGGGCACTTCTACCACATATTCGTTTCCTATTGGACCCAGGGCGCTCCGTTCACCGTCACCGAACGATTCCGGTTACCCGCAGAAAGGCAAGACCGTCATTTTAATCCGCCAATTGGACGTTTGTATGTGCACAAAGTAAAACCGGCCAGACCACCGTCACCGTCTCCATTTCCGGCGGATGCTCAATTGACGAGCTGCGCCTGTACCCGGTTTCGGCTCAAATGACGACCTATACTTATGATCCGCTGATAGGCCCTGACCAGTCAGCGGACGCAGGCGACAGGATCACCTATACGAATACGACGATCTCGCCCGGCTCAAACGCATTCGTGATCCAGGACTATAAACTTCTTGAAGTCGTATGACTACCGGTACCAGGTACCGGCTTACTTTACAACGATGGCAGCACGGCGTTTTGTAAAAAGTGATTGTACGGCCGGCGATCGCCGTCGTCCGAGACCTATTCCTCCCGGCGGGAACGATCGTCTCTTACATAAGCCCGGACGATGCAATGCCCAGGCGAGGGCTCTTGTCCAGCAAAGAGGTCCGGGTCATGCTAACGACGTCGGAATCTGCACCTGGACCAGCGGTCCTCATCCGGCACTTTTACGCGGAACAACTGCGACGGCCGGCGGCACCCCTGGTCGACGACTTTTCTCTTCGGCCGGTGCGGCCAGCTCCATGTCAGCCCGGACGATGCGAAACGCCAAGCCAATCTTGCTGATCTCGCAGGGTCAGGACCATGCCAAACACCATCTGCAATTGCCACCTGGCATAGCGCTTGGTAAATAGCTGTTTCACGCCAAATGCGCGAATGGCTATGTCGCCGACGGATCGGTGCCGGTGACCATACCGGCCGGCGCCTTTAGCTCCATCATCAGCCAGCAGAACGCCAATCAGCAGGCGGTGAAGCGGGCAAACAACTGCCGACAATACGGGCCATTGCACTCTGTTAGTCCCTCTCACCTCCTCGAACGAATGACAACCTCACAGGTGTGACGGCCACATTCACCAATATCAATACGGGGCAGGTGTAGCCCGATGAAGCTGGACAGGCCCAACCCCGGAAGCGTGCCCGCTGGTACGTACAATGTGACCTTTAATTTTGTTATATCCATGGGCTTTACCTTCGGAAAAAGCGGATGCCGGCACTTCCATCTTCCTTTCTAACGTCGATGTCACCACCTGCCATGAGCTTTTATTTCGTTGCAGGAGATTGGCACTAAATAGATATATTGTATGAGACGCTTATTTATTCTGTTCATAGCTCTGCCGGCCTTCATTACTGTGGCGGATGCCCAGCCTTCAATAAGCGGGCAGATTACTCAGGTTCCGGTGCCGCGCTTCAGCCGGTGGGTACGCCGCCGGCGTATAATTCGGGCGGGGTTTCCCTCTGCTGAACTATGTGCGTGAACGGGATGCCATGGGCGGATCACCGATGCAGGGGTATACGACGCGGGGGCTATTTGGACGTCAAAGAGACCACGCATTTTTTGATGGCCTGGGTCGTCCTTTGCAAAACGGTGCAGCGACAGGCGACTCCGGGTACCATCCCGGTGATATTGTCGCGCCGGTGTTTTACGATGCGTTCGGCGGGAGGTGAATAAATATTTGCCCTATGCTTCCGGCACAATGATGGCCGTCTAAAGCTCGATCCTTTCACCGACCAGGAAGAATTTTTATCAAATGTTTATCCAGCGGACAGCCGGCCGACACGGGGAGCAGTTCATACGGCCAAACCAACTATGAGCCATCGCCTCTCAACCGGGTGACTCCAGGCGCTGGCTCCGGGCAATAGCTGGGCCGGCAGCGGCAACGGCGTGTCCATGCAATATATGGTCAATACACGGCGATAACGTCGTCATCTGGAATATCACCAGTGATGCGCTGAACGATGATCGCCACCAATATTCCCACTTCGGGGGCTTTTACGGCGCCGGCCAGTTGTACAAAAATTTACTATCGATGAACAGGACATGCCGTTGTTGAATATAAGGACAAGGATGGGGGGGGGCTGGTCAGCCTGAAAAAAGTGCAGATCGGGTCTGTGCCTGCGATTTTTCCGGTTATAGCGGCTGCTGAGTACGTATTATATCTATGACCATCTCAACCAGCTGCGGTGTTGTTCTATCGCCTAAGGCGACCAGCGTGTCTCCGGCAACGGGTGGAATGTGGTCGGCCGATGCGATTCTATCAACGAACTCTGTTTCCGGTATGATACGACGAACGAAAACGCATGATTGCCAAAGAAGGTCCCCCGGCGCCGGATGATGTATATGTCTATGATGCACGCGATCGTCTCGTCTACAGCAGGACGCCAATATGCGGGGGCGCAATCAGTGGACGAAGACCCTTTATGATGTACTCAATCGTCCTGCCACCACGGGCATGATCGGCTATAGCGGCAATCGGATCAGTGCAAACCTATGTCACTAGTAACACGGGTAGCAACTCTGTCAGCACGGTGTCTGTATCTGTGTCGGAACCGGGACGCTTCCGGAGGTGGTGGATCTCGCCACTGCTAGTGGAACGGCGATCATCAGGCGCTGAATACCCTTATCCTGGACCCCGCTTCGAAACTTCGGAATGTTGTTGATTTCACCGCAGAGGTCGTCACCGGTGGAGCCACGGGCGCGCCTTTCAGCGACAATGTCGCCGTCGTTGATAATCGCTGCCGCCGGGCAATAACTTTGTTGCGCTGACGAGACCTCTATGATAATTATAGTAATACTCCGGACAAACAATATACAACGACGTACAATTCCCCGGCTGGATGCCGGGTCAATGGGCATGCGGAATCGCTTCCGAGTAGTGTAGACAGCAGGCCGTTCAAACGCTAGGTTTCGTTACCGGCACCGAACCCGCGTGCTGGAAGATCCTTCGGATCTGACCAAAGGCAACTGGCTCACGCAGCTACCTTTTATGATGACCGGTGAGGGTGATTCAGACCAACCGATACTACAAAGGCGGCCAGGATACCCTTACCACGCCTGTACAATTTTACCAACCAACCCCTGACACTTACCTTGCCCACACCAACCCACAGGCGCGGCTAACGCCAATACGCGCATTAAGACCAAACATAAACTATGACTGCGTCAAACCGCATCCTGCAGGAGTATAAGACGATCACGGATGCTGATAACACGAAACGTCTTCTTGCACAGCATAGCTATGACCAACGGGGAACTCAAGCAGAGAGGTTGGCCAGATCGCGGACGGCAGCTTCCTGGAGACCCAGGATATGCCTACAACATCGCGGCTGGCTGAAGGGCTTCACAGAGACTATGCCAACAACGACAACAACCACGGGAAATAACCGATGTTTGGAATGGATCTCAGCTATGACTGGGGCTTTAGCAAGAACAGCTCACTGGGAATATTGCCGGGAACAAATGCGGAGTAAAGGAGACGGGAGCAGCGGGTTATGTTTGGTATGATGATGCCAACGGCTGCTGTTTGCCGACTTCATCAATATGCCAGTGCATGGGATAAGATGGCTGGTGTGGACTTTTCTTCCACTATGGGTGATGTATAAATCCCGGCATTGCTTATGACGAGAACGGCAATATACAGGGGATGAAGCAGCTGGCCTGCAACTGGGGGGTAGCGAGACAATTGACGATCTTCATTACACCTACAAACAAATAGCAACAAACTAAAACGTTATCGATTGGCAAAAGAACCACGACCACATTGGGTGATTCCGCACTTCTTCTCTTAGCCCTTATATAATAATAAGACAACACCGCGTCGACTATCAGTACGATGTCAAGGCATCTTACCCACGATCTCAACAAAGACATCGCACATGGGCGCCGACGGTATCATCTACAACCATCTGAATCTTCCATGGCAGATCACGGTGCGCTCGACTAGGGACCAAGGTACTATCACTTACATCTATGACGCGGCTGTAACAAGCTGAAGAAGACACCCACAACGCTGGTGGTCTACAGACTGTCACGACGTATTTGGGTTCCTTCCAGTACCAGGGCAACCAGGCCCTCCAATCCGTACGCCCGCCGATACTCTTCCTTTCTTCGGCCACGAGGAGGGTAGAGTTCGGGTCACTACCGAACACGACGGGCGGCCAGAATGTCACCGGCTTCAAATACGACTCCTCCTGAAAGACCACCTTGCAAATACCCGATGGTCCTAACCGATGAACAGCAGGTCGACCGCTATCCCGCGGCCACGATGGAAACCGGCGACAGCGCCACAGAGATCTCTATTACACTAATTCACAGATACCTTCTTCTCTACCTGCCGGTACCCTTCCGATACCACACCAAACCCAACGACTTGTCGCCGATCTCAGCAGTGCCGATGGCAGTCAGAGATAGGGCCTGGTATGTTCTGAAGGTTATGGCCGGCGACCAGTTCAGCATCCGGGCGACCATTTGGTATGACCTGCGAGGGAGTAACACCTCGAGTACAGTCTCGCCATTAACTGACATCGTCCCGGCGTTGATCAGCGGCGTTGGTGCATGCCAGGAACTGGGCACCCCTTGCCATCTGGCGCTGCAAACCAATAGCCGGATGTTAAGCAATGAGTAAGTAACTTCCTGACCACAAAGACCGATCCGTCAATACCCCTACCAAACCTCATCGCTTTCGTCAACTGGATATTGTTTGACAATCAATTCAATTATGTGGCTGGAAGTAGCGGGTATGATCAGGTGGGAGCTAATCAGGAGCTTCATTCGCATATTTTTAACAATCTACCAGCCACGTCCGTGGATATTTGTATATTTAATACCAGCAACGAGACGCCAAACGTTGACGTGTTCTTGATAATTTTGCGGTAACGCATACCGAGGCCCGTTACTGGAAGAGGATCATTATTATCCGTTTGGGTTGACGATGGCGGGGATCAGTGATAAGGCACTTAGGGTAATTACGCTGAGATAAGTACGGTATAATAAGGATCTGAGTTGCAGAATAAGGGAGTTTTCCCCGATACAGTTGGCTAGAACTGTATGACTGTCGCTTAGTATCCCAATTGTCGATGTCGGTAGACTCCTTATTCTGAACTCAGATCCCTTATTATACCTGTACTTATTCTCAGCGTAATTACCCTTAAGTGCCTTATCACTGAATCCCCGCCATCGTCAACCCAAACGATAATAATGATCCTCTTCCAGTACGGGCCTCGGGTATGCGTTAACCTGCAAATTATCCAAAGAACACGTACGTTGGCGTCTCGTGCTGGTATAAATATACAAATCATGGACGGCTGGTAGATTTGTTAAAATATGCGAATGAGCTCCCTGATTAGTCCCACCTGACATACCCGCTACTTCCCAGCCACATAATGAATTGATTGTCAAACAATATCCAGTTGACGAAAGCGTGAGTTTGGTAGGGGTATTGACGGATCGGTCTTTGTGGTCAGGAAGTTACTTACGTCATTGCTTAACATCCCGCTATTGGTTTGCAGCGGAGGATGGCAAGGTGCCCAGTTCCTGGCAGTGCACCACGCGCTGATCAACGCCGTGAGATGTCAGTTAATGGCGAGACTGGACTCTGAGGTGTACTCCCTCGCAGGTCATAGCCAATGGTCGCACGGATTGCTGACTGGTCGCCGGCCATAACCTCAGAACAATACCAGGCCCATCTTCTGACTGCATCGCGACTGCTGAGATCGGCGACATTAGTCGTTGGGTTTGGTGTGTGGTATCGGAAGGGTACCGGCAGGTAGAGAAGAACGGTATCTGTCGAGATTAGTGTAATAGAGATTCTCTGTGGCGCTGTCGCCGGTTTCCCTCAGGTCGGCCGCGGATAGCGGTCGACCTGGGTGTTCATCGGTTAGGACCATCCGGGTATTGCCAAGGTGGTCTTTCAGGAGGTAGTCGTATTTGAAGCCGGTGACATTCTGGCCGCCCGTCGTGTCGGTAGTGACCGAACTCTACCCTCCTCGTGGCCGAAGAATGAAGAGTATCGCGGCGTACCGGATTGGAGGGCCTGGTTGCCTTGGTACTGGGAAGGAACCCAAATACGTCGGACAGTCTGTAGACCATCAGCGTTGTCGAGGGTGGTCTTCTTCAGCTTGTTACCAGCCGCGTCATAGATGTAAGTGATAGTACCCTTGGTCCCCGTAGTCGAGCGCACCCGTGATCTGCCATGGAAGATCAGATGGTTGTAGATGATACCGTCGGCGCCGATGTGCCGATGTCTTTGTGAGATCGTGGGTAAATTGCCGTTTGACACGTATGATAGTCGACGGCGTGTTTGTCTTATTATTATAGTAAGGGCTAAGAGAAGAAGTGCGGAAATCACCCATGGTGTCGTGGGGTCATTTTGCCAATCGATAACGTTTTGAGTTGTGCTATTTGTATGTAGGTGTAATGAAGATCGTCAATTGTCTCGCTACCCCCCAGTTGCCAGGCCAGCTGCTTCATCCCTGTATATTGCGTTCTCGTCATAAGCAATGCCGGGATTTATACCATCACCCATAGTGGAGAAAAGTCCACACCAGCCATCTTATCCCATGCACTGGCATATTGATTGAAGTCGGCAAACAGCAGCGGTTGGCATCATCATACCCAAACCATAAGCCCGCTGCTTCCGTCTCCTTTACTCAGCCATTTGTTCCCGGCAATATTCCCAGTGAGCTGGTGTTGCTAAAGCCCCAGTCATAGCTGGAGATCCATTCCAAACCATCGGTTATTTCCCCGTGGTTGTTGTCGTTGTTGGCATAGTCTCTGTTGATGCCCTTCAGGCCAGCCGCGGATGTTGTAGGCATAGTCCTGGTCTCCAGGAAAGCTTGCCGTCCGCGATCTGGCCACCTGCTTCTGCTTGAGTTGCCCAGTTGGTCATAGCTATGCTGTGTCAAGAAGACGTTTCGTGTTATCAGCATCGTTGATCGTCTATACTCCTGCAGGATGCGGTTTGACGCATCATAGTTATTTTGGTCTTACTGCGCGTATTGGCGTAGCCGGCGCCTGTGGGTGGTGTGGGCAAGGTAAGTGGTCAGGGTTGGTTGGTAAAATTGTACAGCGTGGTAAGGTATCCTGGCCGCCCTTGTAGTTATCGGTCTGGCTCTGAATCACCTCACCCGGTATCAAAAAAGGTACTGCCGTGAGCCAGTTGCCTTTGTCAGATCCGAAGGATCTTCCAGCACGCGGTCCGGGTGCCGGTACGAGACTAGCGTTTGAACGGCCTGCTGTCTACACTACTCGGAAGCGATTCCGCATGCCCATTGACGCCGGCATTCCAGCCCGGGATTGGTACGTCGTTGTATATTGTTTGGTCCGAGTATTACTATAATTATCAATAGAAGGTCATCGTCAGCGCAACAAAGTTATTGCCCGCGCAGCGGATTATCAACGACGGCGACATTGTCGCTGAACAGCGCGCCCGTGGCTCCACCGGTGACGACCTCTGCGGTGAATCAACCAAACATCCGAAGTTATCGAAGCCGGGGTCCAGGATAAGGGTATTCAGCGCCTGAGATCGCCGTTCTCACTAGCAGTGGCGAGATCCACCACCTTCCGGAAGCGTCCCGGTCCGCCACAGATACAGACACCGTGCGACAGAGTTGCTACCCGTGTTACTAGTGACATAGGTTTGCAACTGATCCCGATTGCCGCTATAGCCGATCATGCCGTGGTGGAGGACGATGAGTACATCATAAAGGGTCGTCGTCCACTGATTGCGCCCCCGCATATTGGCGTCCTGGCTGTAGACGAGACGATCGCGTGCATCATAGACCATATACATCCATCCGCGCCGGGGACCTTCTTGGCCATCATGCGTTTTCGTTCGTCGTATTCATACCGGAAACAGAGTTCGTTGATAGAAGTCGCATCGGCCGAACATTCCACCCGTTGCCGAGATCACGCTGGTCGCCTTAGGCGATAGAACAAACCGCAGCTGGTTGAGAATGGTCATAGATATATACGTACTCAGCCAGCCGCTATAACCGAAAAATCAGCAGGCAAGACCCGATCTTGCACTTTTTCAGGATGACCAGCATCTTGTCCTTATATTCAACAACGGCATGGTCCTGTTCATCGATAGTAACATTTTTGTACAACTGGCCGGCGCCGTAAAAGCCCCCCGAAGTGGGAATATTGGTGGCGATATCATCGTTCGAATGGGTCAGCGCATCATGGTGATATTCCAGATGACGACGTTATCGGCCGTGGTATTGACCTATATTGCATGGACACGCCGTTGCCGCTGCCGGCCAGCTATTGCCCGGAGCCAGCGCCTGAGTCACCGGTTGAGAGGCGATCTCATATTGGTTTGGCCGTATAGAACTGCTCCCCGTGTAGGCCGGCTGCTCACGCTGGATAGACATTCTGATAAAAATTCTTGGTCGGTGAAAGGATCGAGCTTTAGACGGCCACATTGGTGCCGGAAGCATAGGGCAAAATATTATTCACCTCCGCCGAAGCATCGTAAAACACCGGCGCGACAATATCCACCGGGATGGTACCCGGAGTCGCCTGTCGCTGCAACCGTTGCAAAGGAGACCAGGCATCAAAAAAATGCGTGGTCTCTTTGACGTCCAAATAGCCCGCCGCGTCGGTATACCCCTGCATCGGTGATCCGCCCCATGGCATCCCGTTCACGCACATAGTTCAGCAGAGGGACAACCCGCCGAATTATACGCGGCGGCGGTACCCACCGGCTGAACGCGGCACCGGGAACCTGAGTAATGCTGCCCGGCTTATTGGAAGGCTGGGCATCGCCACAGTAATGAAGGCCGGCAGAGCGATGACAGAAATAAATAAGCGTCCTCATACAATATAATCTATTTAGTGCCATCTCCTGCAACGAAATAAAAAGCTCATGGCAGGGGTGTCATCGACGTTAGAAAGGAAGATGGAAGTGCGGCATCGCTTTTTCCGCAGGTAAAGCCCATGAATAGATGACAGGAGAATTAAAGGTCACATTGTACGTACCAGCGGGCCGCTTCCGGGTTGGGCCTGTTCAGGTTCATCGGGTACACCTGCCCCGTATTGATATTGGTGAATGTGGCCGTCACACCTGTGAGGTTGTCATCGTTAGGAGGGTGAGAGGACTAACAGAGTGAATGGCCCTATTTGTCGGCAGTTGTTTGCGCCGCATTCACCGCCTGCTGATTGGCGTTCTGCGGCTGATGATGGAGCTAAAGGCGCCGGCCGGTTGGTCACCGGCACCGATCCGTCGGCGACATAGCCATTCGCGCAATTTTGGCGTGAACAAGCTATTTACCAAAGCGCTATGCCAGGTGCAATTGCAGATGGTGTTTGCATGGTCCTGACCCTGCGAGATCAGCAAGGCATTGGCCTTGGCGTTCGCATCGTCCGGGCTGACAATGGAGCTGGCCGCAACCGGCCGAAGAGAAAAGTCGCGACCCAGGGGTGCGCGGCGTCGCAGTTGTTCCGCGTAAAAGTGCCGGATTGAGACCGTGGTCCAGGTGCAGATTCCGACGTCGTTAGCATGACCCGGACCTCTTTGCTGGACAAGAGCCCTCGCCTGGGCATTGGCATGTCCGGGCTTATGTAGAGACGATCGTTCCGCCGGGATCGAATAGGTCCGGACCGACGGCGATCCGCCGGTCCGTACAACACTTTTTTACAAAAACGCCGTGCTGCTCATCGTTGGTATAAGTAAGCCGTACCTGGTACCGGTAGTCATACGACTTCAGAATATTATAGTCCTGGTCACGAATGCGTTTGAGCCGGGGAGATCGTCGTATTCGTAATAGGTGATCCTGTCGCCTGCGTCCGTCTGACTGGTCAGGCCTATCAGCGGATCATAGTTAGGTCGTCATTTGAGCCGAAACCGGGTACAGGCGCAGCTCGTCAATTGAGCTCCGCCGGAAATGGAGACGGTGACGGTGGTCTGGCCGGTTACTTTGTGCACATACAACGTCCAATGGCGCCATTAAAAGTGACGGTCTTGCCTTTCTGCGGGTAACCGGAAATCGTTCCGGTGACGGTGAACGGAGCGCCCTGGGTCCAATAGGAAACGAAATATGCGTAAAGTGCTCAATCCTGATTTGGAGATATCACTAGTGAGATGGTAGCAATCCTCCGTGACGGCGGCCGTTTATCAACGATCCACGCTGATCGCCAGTATCTCTTTTTTTTTCCCCTTTTTTTTTTTTTTTCCTTTTTTTTT
>Ga0137405_1373429_pt1 | contig 10262 bp, 16 predicted proteins | sample CZOMad2_1_16fung_FD_122055 | JGI IMG/M metagenome (GOLD analysis project Ga0137405, IMG submission 122055) | Vadose zone soil fungal communities from Angelo Coast Range Reserve, California, USA - CZOMad2_1_16fungal (PacBio error correction) | ecosystem: Environmental > Terrestrial > Soil >... | reverse complement strand
CAAAAGTCCGCGGTGTCGAAGCCACACATTTCGAAGGCCTTCGAGACTGGAATCATTCGCCAACGCTTTTGCCAAGAAACACGGAGTTGATTCCTCCGGCGGATGTGGCCCGAAAGCAACCATCGATGACAAACCGCGTTCGACGGGGTTTCAAACGGCCGTCCAGATCCGCAGGCTTGCCGTGGACTGAGCATCTGCGCCCAGTTTGCGATAAACGATTTCGGACCCTGTCGCATTCTGTTACAGCAGTTCGATGGGTTCCTGGATATCCGGCGCCGTCCGCTCGAACGAGTCGGTAGCAACTCCTGAGACACCGTTCATATTAAATTGCGAGGGAGGATCCACCATTACATCACACAGCCAAATCGGAATCTCCTGTCGTGAGGTCGACTTCAATCGGGCTTTGGTTGGGCATGCCGGAAAATTGTATCCATAATTGCAAAATCGTCACTGAAAAACTTGGCAGATGCTGCCATACACAAACAGCGGAAAAATATGACGAATCCAATTCACAGATGCACACCGACGTCGTGTTCCTGCCGGCCGCAGACTCGCGCCAATTGGAACTCTGGCATTCCATTTCTGACGGGACAAGATAATTACTTTCACTTCGACCACCGTCATTTGGAACGTCGATGGATATTGTGGTCTTCGTCGCGAAATTCTTCTACGGCTGATTCGCGCGCGAAGCAATTGTAGAAGAGACTAATGCGCCTGAATACCATTTTGAACACCAGGACGCCACAAGTGAAATCAGTCTGTCCCACAGTGGAAGCTCGAAAGCGTTCGAGCGATCTGAATGCGGTGTGTTGTCTGCCTATGATTATTGGAGCAACGAACAAATGCCGCCTCTCGATTCGCGCCGGCCGCGGCCGGATTCCGCACGCAAACGCTGGAGGTGCTCTCGCAAGGCATACATTATGATCGTGCGCAATGCCGCGCGAAGATTGCCGCGCCGACGCCGACAGATTGCTACTGAATATTGGCGGCCGACATCGCTTTGCTGGGAGCGGCTGGAAAATCTCATCACCGGACCCGCGCTCCCCAGGATAATGGTCCGCCATTTCGAATTTCGTCATTCATAACGCCGCGATCGCGACAAGCCGAACAAGTTTACGCGCGCAGAGCGCGCACCTTCTCGATGCGCGTACCAGACAGGCTGGCGCCAATGCGTCAGCGCCACGGTGATCGCCCGTGCATGCATTGACGCGCCGGAATGCAATTTAGCCGACAACACTTCTGTGTTGACAACGCACGGAGGGACTCCGGCTCCCGTGGAATCGACACCAGGGGCGGAAGCACTGCGAATTAGCCCTGATGGCTTCGAACGCACATCGGATTCGCACGCCTGTTGGAAAGCGCGCATGATCGCGGCCGGCCGTTGCCGCGGACTGGCCCATGCGGTTTTTTGAGCTGGACCGTGCTGTGGTGGTGAAACAGGCAGAGTCGGATTATTCTGACGATGCCAGGGCGGCAAAACGCCGTTACCGCGTCCAACATTGCGGTCTGGTGAGGACTCGGCGGCAAAGTGCGTTCAGGTGATGGCATTCTGGGCGAACAAACCCGAATACTATAAAAGAAATGTCGACCTTCTATAGAGCCATGGCCGAAACCAGACTTGCTGCACTCCGTGGCTCGAGCGACACGCCCACCTTGCAGTTATTTTCCTGATTTGGATGGTATGGACGATCAGCGCAAGCCGCATGCCTTTGGGTACGTACAAGATTGGTGTCGAAGGCCGATCAGGAGCATGGCGACTATTCCGGGCCAAAATGGAATGATTCGTCGTTGGCGAATGCCAGCGTGCTGACGCTGCCGCCACTTCAAAAACTTCGAGCCGTAATATCCAGTACGGCCCCAAGCAGAATCGCGCATGAAGCACATCATCCGCGTCGTTTCGCATTGGGTCTGTTATTGCACATCTATATATCAATGGCGGCTTCAGTCTCGTCCTGCTATTGCTGTGACCGGACTTACGTTGAACCACCAGGATTTGGATGGGTGTGAACCGGAAGTTCGCGATGTCGCAGATCCAAACTTCCGATGAACTGGTGACTTCCAACCCAGCCGCGGCTTCCGTCGGGCAAACATCTTCAGGGCCACGCTGGGCATCGGTTCCCGCGTGACGGACTATCACGAAGATGCCCGAAACAAATTCAGGGACGTTTTTTGCCCGTTCCGGACGGCGCACCTCGCGACAATTCGACCGGGCCACCGGGAAAAGCGATATCGAATCGGGAAACCCGTGCCTCTTGGAAAAAATCGACGATCTTCATAAAGGCTTCGACAGCGGCCCCGTATTCGTATTGGCTGATCGACTCACCGCGGTTCTTAGCTGGACCATCAGTTCGCTCACGGGGTATGGTCACGCTGCTTCATGCGTGCGCCGACGGCGTAGCGGCTTCATCATTCGGTTCGCTCGCCGTGGCCATGCTCATCGCGATTTATCTAGTCTGGGTTTCCCACTAGAAGTGCCGTATTCGAAATGCGCTAAAATTTCCATCTGAAAACGACCTCCGTCTCGTATAGACAATGAAGATCAACGTTGGAAATCAAAAAACAGAAAAGGAAGTTTGGAATATTGGCTCGGTGAAAATATGCGAGAAGTAAAGGCAAACGAACAGGACGCCGTGTTATGTCCAAAGTCCGGCTTTTCAAAATTGAAGTTCTCGTTCGAAGACATCACCACCACTGCTTGCGCCCAGGGCATGATTATCGGAACTTATGTCTCGGGTCCAAAACCCGACGGCAGCATTCACGGCGAAGGCCGAAGGAGTGTTTCAAACCATGGAAGGCGATATGCGCCACAGGCAGAGGCATGGGCGTCGGAAAATTTAGCGCCGGCGCTTCGGTTCAGCCTATCGCGGATTGGTTCAGCTACACACCAAGTTCACCGCGCTTGGCAAAACTCAACGGCATGGCCGCCGCCCATTCGAGTTGAAGTGACGGAGCAGGCAACACTTTTCAATCCAAATTCACGGAAGTGGAAGTAATCCAGCGATGCATTGGAGTGGGTCTTTGCTGGCCCGCCCAAGGCCGCGGTCACAAGCATTGCCTGGAGGGGAATTGAACCCCACGAACCTTTGCGGTCCAACGGATTTTAAGTCCGCGCGTGCGTCTAGCCGATTCCGCCCACCCAGGCTGAGCCCTTGACTATCTCAATCTGTTGAGGCGTTCTGCACTTTCAAAGCTAAAAGGGTGGCGTTTACAAGGCAAATATTTCAAGCGCGCGACAGGGCAGTACGATCCTTGCTGCTGCTCGAACCAGATTGGCAGCAGGCATTTCCGAGACACGCGAATGCTGTAGAAGTCAGGCGCTTCGGGCTCTTGCAAAAGGGTTGCGCATACCGTTCGGCCAATCGCGAACTGTCTAACGCGGGCTGATCCGACCGCTTTCACGCATAAGATGAAATCGGCCGGTCAAAAGCTGTCGCTCGCTCGCGGCGGCTGAAGCCCTTAAGCCGTTTGGCGAAAAACGCATTGATTGATGTGCTAATAGAGTAGGGGGTATCTGAATCCTTCCACAGTACTTTTGCAAAGGTATAAATTGCCCGGGTTTCGGGCTCTCAAGCCGATTAGTGCGGTATCGACGACACTGACGAATTTGTGCGGTTTTTTTGAAGAGTACTCCAAGACTGTTCATAGTGACCATGATAGCCGCACCGCATTCTAAAGGTTTACAGCACCGCAGAAATCGATGGTAACCGCTTTGAAATGCAGAACGCCTCAACAGATGAGATAGTCAAGGGCCTCAGCCTGGGTGGCGAACGCAGACGCACCGGATTAAAAAATCCGTTGGACCGGCAAGGTTCGTTGGGCGTTTCAATTCCCCCTCCAGGCATGCTTGTGACCCGGCCTTGGCGGGCCCACAAAGCCCCTCAATGCATCGCTGGATTACTTCCACTCCGTGATTTAGATTGAGTGTTGCCTGCTCCGTCCACTCAAACTCGGAAGCGGCGACCATGCCGTTGAGTTTTGCAAGCCGCGGTGAACTTTGTGGTTAGCTGACCACTCCGCGATAGCTGACCGAAACGCCGGCAGCTAAATTTTTCCGACGCCCATGCCTCTCATGTGGCCATATTCGCCTTCCAGTTGAAACACTCCTTCGCCTTCGCCGTGAATGCTGCCGTCGGTTTTGACCCGAGACATAAGTTCCGATATTTCATGCCCTGGCCCCAAGCAGGTGGTGATGTCTTCGAACGAGACTTCAATTTTGAAAGCCGGACTTGATGGACACTACACGGCGTCCTGTTCGTTTTGCCTTTACCTTCTCACATTATTTTTCACCAGCATATTCAACTTCCTTTCTGTTTTTTTGATTTCCAACGTTGATCTTCATTGGTCTATACGAGACGGAGCGTAACGTTTCAGATGGAAATTTTAGCGATTTCGAAACGGCATTTTAGTGGGAACCCAGACTAGATAAACGCGATGAGCATGGCCACGGCGAGACAACCGATGATCGAAGCCGCTACGCCGTCGCGCACGCCAATGAAAGCAGCTGACCATACGTGAGCGAACTGATGGTCAGCAGAACCGGGTGATGTCGATCAGCCAATACCTACGGGCCGCTGTCGAAGCCTTTATGAAGATCGTCGATTTTCCAAAGAGGCCACGGGTTTCCGATTCGATATCGGCTTTTCCGGTGCCCGGTCGATTGTCGCGAGCGTGCGCCGTCCGGAACGGCAAAGTCACCTGAATTTGTTCGGCATCTTCGTGATAGTCCGTCACGCGGAACCAATGCCCAGCGTGCCCTGAAGATGTTTCCGACGGAAGCCCGGCTTGGGTGAGTCACCAGTTCCATCGGAAGTTTGATCTGCGACATCGCGACTTCCGGTTCACCCCATCCAAAATCCTGGTGGTTCAACGTAAGTCCGGTCACAGCAAATAGCAGGACGAGACTGAAGCCCGCCATGATATATAGATGTGCAATAACAGACCCCAATGCGAAACGACGCGGATGATGTGCTTCATGCGCGATTCTGCTTGGGCCGTACTGTGATAATTACCGGCTCGAAGTTTGAAAGTGGCGGGACAGCGTCAGCATCGCTGGCATTTCGCCAACGACGATTCATTCCATTTTGCCGGGAATAGTCGCCATGCTCCTGATCGCTTCGACCCCAATCTGTACGTACCCAAAGGCATGGCTTGCGCTGATCGTCCATACCATCCAAATCAAGGAAATAACTGCCAGGTGGGCGTGTTCGCATCGAGCACGGAGTGCAGCAAAGTCTGGTTTCGGCCATGGCTCTATAGAGGTCGACATTTCTTTATAGTATTCGGGTTTGTTCGCCCAAAATGGCATCACCTTGACACTTTGCCGGCCGGAGTCCTCCACGCCAGACCGCAATGTATGGACGCAGTAACGGGCGTTTGCCGCCCTGGCCATCGTCAGAATAATCCGACTCTGCCTGTTTCACCACCACAGCAACGGTCAGCTCAAAACCCATGGGCCAGTCCGCGGCAACGGCGGCCCGAATCATGCGCGGCCTCCACGCGTAGCGAATCCGGAATGTGCGTTGTTCGAAGCATCATGCAAATTCGCAGTGCTTCCGCCCCTGGTGTCGATTCCACGAGCCGCAAGTCCCTCCGCTGCGTTTGTCACACAGAGTGTTGTCGCTAATGCATTCGCCGTCAATGCATCACGGTGCGATCACCGTGCGCTGACGCCCATTGCGCCAGCTGTCTGGTACGCGCATCGAGAAGGTGCGCGCCTTCGCGCGTATGTTCCGCTTGTCGCGATCGCGGCGTTTATGAATGACTACATTCGAAATTGGCGGACCATTATCCTGGGGAGCGCAGGGTCGGTGATGGAGATTTCCCAGCCGCCTCCCCAGCAAGCGATGTCGCCGCAATATTCCAGTAGAATCTGTTCGCGTCCGGCGCGGCAATCTTCGCGGCGGCCATTGGCACGATCAATAATGTTATGCCTTGCCGAGAGCATCCACGTTGCGTGCGGAATCCGCCCGGCCGGCCGAATCGAGAGGCGGCCATTTGTTCGTTGCTCCAATAATCATAGGCAGACAACACCGCATTCAGATCGCTCGAACGCTTCGAGCTTCCACTGTGGAACAGACTGATTTCACTTGTGCGTCCCTGGTGTTCAAAATGGTATTCAGGCGCATTATCTCTTCTACAATTGCTTCGCGCGCGAACCAGCCGTAGAAGAATTTCGCGACCAGACCACAATATCCATCGACGTTCAATGACGTGGTCGAAGTGTGAAAGTAATATCGATTGTCGTCAGAAATGGATGCCAGGATTCCAATTGGCGCGAGTGCTGCGGCCGCCAGGAACGAACGTCGTGTCATCCTGTGAATTGGATTCGTCATATTTTCCGCTGTTAGTGTATGCAGCATCTGCAAGTTTTTCAGTTGACGATTTGCAATTATGGATACAATTTCCGGCATGCCCAACCAAAGCCCGATGAAGTCGACCTCACGCAGAGATCCGAATTTGCTGTTGTGATGTTATGGTGGATCCTCCTCGCAATTTATATGAACGGTGTCGCTCAGGAGTTGCTCCGACTCGTTCGAGCGACGGCGCCGGATATCCAGGACCATCGAAACTGACATGTACAGAATGCGACAGGGTCCGAAATCGTTTATCGCAAACTGGGCCAGTATGCTCAGTCACGGCAAGCCTGCGGATCTGGACGGCGCGTTGAAACACCCCGTTCGAACGCGGTTTGTCATCGATGTGCTTCGGCACATCCGCCGGAGAATCAACTCCGTGTTTCTTGCAAAAGCGTTGGCGAATGATTCCAGTCTCGAAGGCCTTCGAAATGCCCTCGACACCGCGGACTTTGATGTCTTGCTCAACGACAATAAGGGCGAGGGAAACCACAGAAGCCGCCGGCCTCCCTGGTCAACAGCCCATTCTTTTTTCAGACCCTTGCTTGACGCATTCCGCGCAATGGATCGCGGAAACCCCGCCCGCCCGGTTCGCCATATGTGGAACAACTGGATCTCTATACGACTTACACGGATATTCAAGGTCAGACCATTGCGGTCAAACTCGCCGACATTGTGGCGATGGAGCGCCGTCATCTCAAAATTTCCATTTTGCCTACAGCACCGTGGAAGCTGCCGGCGAGGATCGCAATGAATTCACGGCGCGCTTCAACCCATTTCTCGCGTTTGCGGCTCGGTGTACATCGGCGCATCCCGCAGCGTTCGAGCCGATGACTCTGGCCGATATCCGGAAAGCGGACTGCGATCCGAAATCCGGATTGGGAAAACTTTTATCGAGCTATCTGGAACCGGTACCCGCCACAGGCGAAGGAATGTCGCGCGATGTCCTGGCGACCGCTTTCAACAAAGGCCCTTGTGCGACGGAGGTGTACTCGATAATAGTCCTTTCAGCTTCGCCATCGACCCAACTGCAGTTTCGGCACTCCCGTCTGCCGGTGGACCGGAAGCTTGTCTACATTGAGCCGTCGCCCGAGCATCCCGAGTTTGAGCACGATTCCAATGAAAAGCCCGACGCGATTCAAACTGCAATCGCCGCTTTATCCACGCTTCCAAGCTATCAATTCATTCGAGACGATATTCGCCGGATTCTGGACCGGAATCTTCTGATCCGTCGTGTCCGCCGAATCCTGAAGGGAATTTGAGGACGACTACGACCGGAGGGCGATGAGAGGCATGCCGGTTGTGGGCAGTGCGGAATTCGAAGAAGCCACTCTCGATGAATTGATTTCGAAGATGGGCCCCTCATGGGTGGTTATCAACGACTTCGTGTTGGCGAGACTACCGATGAGCTTGCACGCATCATCGCTTCGGCCGCGGGGTTCAGCATGGCGTCGGACGAATCGCTTGCAATTCAGTATGTCGTTCGAGCATGGCGAATCCGGCATTTTGCCCCGAGGCCGGGTCCCAATCAGGACTCCGAAAACCGATATCTCTTACCAATTTGATTTCAAGAGTCAGATTCGACGTTGAAATTCGTTTTGCAGAAGGCAGAGTCGCTGGATTGCATGAGAAAGGAATCGTATGGCGCCGGCGGTTCAACAAGACTGGACGCAATTACGGCGTGGACTCAAGCAGCATTGAGCGATGAGGCCGGCGAATTTGCTACGGAGTTCGAAGTCAACGGTCTGCTGTTGTCATTCATTTGAACGATGTCCTCAAAACAATCTACAAAAAGGCATCGGCAGCTCATCGCGCCGGTTGGCAGTGCTCAACGGGAAGTGCATCCGCTGGCCGAAGCCGTCGGCGCCCTTGGCATCGATCTTCCCATGCTGAGAGAGATCCTGAAGAAGGATACCGACGAAATGAGATTGAAGGCCGCCGGCCTTCTCATGGAAAGCAAGGGGGACAAGTTTCCGGCGCTGCTGGCTCAGGTTCTGGAGCAGTTTCAGGTGATTCGGGAATCCTCCCTCCTCGTCCGTGGCTTCCTGCAAATTCCTGAAAACGTGAAGCGGAGTGGAACGAGTCCAGGCTATTCGGAGATTCTGATCAAGCAAACACTTGCTGTACTACTACGATCATTTCGATTCGTACGACCTGGTTTCTTATCCGATTTTGTATTCCACCGGCTGGGAGATGAAATCGATCCTGTCGAAGTGTTTCGTATCAGTCCGGATGATGTCCAGTCCTCCGTCATTCACAGTCAATCAACGGCGTGAAAAGCTTGCCGGGTTGATGCTCGGCCACTTCGGCGCGCTTCTCGACAAACGTTACCGGTTGAACGACATGATTTGGGGAAGGCTCGATTGATGCGGATCGCATGATTACCGCGTTGTTGCGGTCTGCCGGCAATGGTATTCCCGTGGCGACGCTGGAACAGGCACCGCGGTTGCTGGTACAGCAGGCGCAGGAGGCAATCCTCTATGAAAGAAATAGCGCAGCTCGACGCCGCGACGAAAGCGGAACTCGGACTTCGCGAATTCGCGCCGGCGGGTTCGCCGAGCTTCAGCACGACGGAGGCCGGTACGGAGATTGGGAAAATCCAACCTTCCGGACGGCGTCAAAGGACTATTTGCGGACGCGCTGATGAAACAAACCCATTGCAGGCTTTTGCGCTGAATTTCAAATCACTGCATGCGATGAATCGCGGGAAGCTCCTCGAACCTCTGGCCGCGCCAGTCGGATTTCTTGGGGATATGCTCGATGATATTGCCGAAAAAACACCGCATCCGAAACTCGTTCATCACATGGATGTACGCACGGACTTCGCCTGTCTGGGGATTTGTCGAGATTTTCGCTTCCAAACAGTCTTTCGAATCTGGTGACTCATCACGTGCTTCATTTGGTTTATGCGTTTGAAGCCGTGATGGTTCTCGCCGGTCTGCTGCTGCGCGACTCGGCTGTTGAACATGTGGGAGTTGTCGCACTTGGAGCAACACTCGCCATTCATACGGTCGTCCTGGTCCTTCAGGATCTGTCGAAGGGTAGAAAGCGCTGGCTCCGAATTGCATTGTTTGTTGTCGTGCTTGTTCTGCTGCTTGCCTCGATTTTGGGTTTGATTGTGATCGTCGGCGGATTCCGGGCGATTCGAAGCTGACGTTTCTGGATGAGCTCTATCAACTGATCACGAAAGGGAAGGAATAGAAATGCCTCGAAATAATATTTCAACAGGATTCGAAGTGGGAACCACTGATCGGTTACTCCAGAGCGGTGCGCATCGGAAACGCCATCCACGTTTCCGGAACAACGGCGACGAATGAGAAAGGTGGAAATTGTCGGGATTGGCGATTCCTACGCGCAAACGGTTCAGGCGATCAAAAATATCGAATCGGCATTGAAGCGCGCGGGAGCTTCCTTGAAAGATGTCGTGCAGACGCGGATCTATGTGAAGAACATCGACGAATGGGAAAAAATCGGCCGCGCCCACGGTGAGATTTTTCAGTGAGATCCGTCCTGCGACTGTGATGGTGGAAGTGAGCCGGCTGATATCCCCCGACATGCTGGTCGAAGTCGAAGCCCAGGCGGTGTTGGAATAGTGCAAATCCAAATCCCTCTCCTAAAGGGAGGGCGATCGGCTGCAGAGCGCAAGCCCGACAGGGCGCAGCCATCAAATAGTGTCTAGTTGAAATCAGGGACCTCAAGAAAATCCTCTCCCAACGGGAGAGGGTTGGGTGAGGGGTTTCAAAATAGATTCCCATCGGCAGGTTGTGAGGGAAGTTCTATTTTGTGCCCTCACCCAACCCTCTCCCGTTGGGAGAGGGATTTTCTTGAGGTCCCTGATTTCAAACTGCACCACACCCATCCGGATCAGCAGTTGACATCCCTGTCGACCCGAATGACAATTCCGCTTCG
>Ga0137405_1083683_pt1 | contig 10283 bp, 10 predicted proteins | sample CZOMad2_1_16fung_FD_122055 | JGI IMG/M metagenome (GOLD analysis project Ga0137405, IMG submission 122055) | Vadose zone soil fungal communities from Angelo Coast Range Reserve, California, USA - CZOMad2_1_16fungal (PacBio error correction) | ecosystem: Environmental > Terrestrial > Soil >... | reverse complement strand
ATATTTACGGTATCCCTAGTGCAGCGCAAGCTTTCTCGTCTTTGCCATCTACCGCTGCCACCAGAGGCTTATTGGCACATGCTCGCGAAACGCGGTGGCGATTCTGGTGGTTCACGGTCGGCCGGCTCGAACACATGCGAATCCGAGGACCTGCTGCGATAACTCGCTAGAGAATGACCTCCCACTCTAACGCTTGTACCGCGACCGCGCGAGTGCTATGGTAGTGCCGCACGCTGCATTTCCCTGGGGTGATGGGAGGAAGTATGACCCAGTCGTCGCTGGAATCGCAGAAGCAGGCCTATCGTTGGTTCCTACTTATCGCCCTGTGCCTGATCGGCTTTATCACCATCGGCACACGGGCCACCCTTGGCAATTTTTTTAAGACCATCATTGCCGATTTGAGCTGGGATCGGGGCACCATTTCGTTTGTGGTGGCGGTCAATCTGTGGATCAGCGGGCTGTTGCAACCCTTCACTGGCCATCTCATGGACCGGTTTGGCGCCAAATGGCTCTTTACCATCAGTGTGGCCGCTTACGGCTTGGGCGTATCGCTGATGGGCCTTACCAACAGCTTTGGATATTTGTTGGTGATCTACGGGATCATGCTGGGCGCGGCATCTGCTGGCTCGTCGATGAGCCTGTCCAACGCCCTGCTGGCCCAATGGTTCCGCGACGGGCGTGCCTTGGCCATGAGCGTCAACAACGCTTGTGGCGCCGTCGGCCAACTGGTCTTGGTCTATATCAGTTACCTCATGCTCGAATCTATCGGGTGGCGCGCAAGTCATGTGTATCTGGGGCTAGCAGTACTGGCGGTGGCAGCGCCGATGGCCTTGATGGTGCCACGACGGAGGCCAGATTCCACCGGCACGTCTGGCGGTGTGGCCCGTCAAGCAGCGGCCTCAGGCCCGTTAGAGACCACCAGTTGGTCCAAGGCGCTGTGCAGCGCGCCGCTCTGGCAGCTCAATGGCGGCTATTTCGTCTGTGGCATGACCGTGGCGATCTTTAGCGTGCATTTCATTCCCTTCGCGACCGACCGCGGGTTTTCACCCCAGACCGCCGCTAAGGCCTTTGGTTTGATGGCCATTCTCAGTGTCGTCGGCTCGTTGCTGAGCGGTGTGCTCTCCGACCGCGTCGGGCGCAAGAATATCCTGGCGCTGGCCTACCTGACTCGTGGCGTGGCGTTTACGCTGCTCCTCCTGTGGCACCATGAGCTGGCCCTGTACGTGTTTGCCGGGCTCGGCGGGCTTTCCTGGCTGGCGACGCCGCCATCGGTAATCGCGCTCACCGGCGAAATCTATGGCTTGCGCGCCCTCGGCACGCTGGGGGGAATTTCCTTGTTGGCGCACCAGCTCGGCGGCGGGGCGAGTGTCTGGCTGGCTGGCGCCATGCATGACTTGACCGGCAGCTATGATCTTTCGTTTGCCCTGGCGGCTGTGGCATTGGTTGGCGCGGCGTTGATCAGCTTTTCGATCGCCGAGCGGCGTTATTCGGTGCGTTACATGACACCTGCGACTTCCGCTGCGGGTGATTAAGGGAGGAAAGGAGGGGTCGATGGGGGACTTAACTCTAGCTTACAAGGTCCGGAGCTATAGCACGGGGACATTGGGCCGCGCCATTTGCAACGCCCGCACGCATCACTTTGTTGCCGACGATGCCGGCGGTGAGGAGGTGGGCGCCGGAGAACTGTTTTTGTCAGGCATCTCGGCCTGTGCCGTGAACATGGTGGAACGCCTAGCCAAGGAGCAGCACATCCCTTTGCAGTGGATGGATGTCGGCGTCGAAGCCTACCGGGATCCGACGAAAACCCCGGGAGAGCGCTCGGTGTACGATGCCATCCGGGTGTATTTCGAGATGTGGGGCGTCAACAAGGACCAAGCCGATGGGCTGGTCGAAACCTGGAAGCGGCGCTGACCGCTCTATGGTTCGGTCGCCGTGGCGACCGCTGATACCACCGTGGCGTATATGGCTCATTCCGAGTCGCGTCGATAGCGAGCGTCCGACAGCAAGCTGTCCATGCCTCCACCTCCCATGAGGGAGAGGGTATGCCCTTCCCTCGCTCCGGCCCTCTGCCAAGGGGGACTTTGCCTAAAAAAGCCTGTTTGCCCAAAAAAGAGGGAATTTGCCCAAAAAGTGGATGTCATGTTCTCATGTGCAATATGTTCCCGTTCATGTCAGCGTGTGATGCGCATCGCAGGTACGGCTCCGAGGAGTCCCAAGGCCTGAAGCACGATGACGATGAACAGGACGATGATGGCATAGATCGCCCGTACAAGGATACGGTCGGGATAGCCCTCCACGACCTCCGGCACACGCGCGACGAGGTCGGGCGGGTTCAGCCAATTATTGCGCAACTCATCCAGCTGCTTAGCAGCTGCGGCAATTTTCTGCGCTCTCGGATCATCGGCATAGGCGGCCGCCGGAATATCCGGCGTTAATCCTTTCGAGAAAGGGAACGTTTCAAAGGTGGTTGAAGGTGTATAGCGCGGCCTGTCCTCTAAACTTGTGCCTAGCCGTAGCGCCCACAGCTCATGAAATCGCGAATGCCGAATCCCAAATGTTGCGTCGTCGTCTTTCGTGATCGCAATCAGCTGACAATCCGGTAGGACAACACTGTCCAGCCAGACAAATAGTCGATGTTTTGCTACTCTTGGCGTGACGATGTACCGCGCTAATGGGGCTAACTTGCCCATCAAAGCCGGTCGCGGTTCCACATGCCGCCACCAGCGCATCCGATAGCTTTCACGACGATTCTCCGAGCGCTCTGGAAAGACGCGTGCTTTGACATGCTCAAACGGTGCTTCAAAGAGCGACGCTTCTTGCTCAGACATCTCCCATCCGAAATCAATGACCCACTTGTCAGCCGAACGGCGAGTAATGTCCTGTCCATTTTGCCAAGGGCGCAGAACCTCGGCATTTATCCTGCCGTTTGGATTGGTCGGCAGCTGAAGCCACGTGCGTGCCAGTTCGCCCGGCACGTCGAAGGCACCGCCCTTGGTATCGCCCATGAAAGAGACGCCACGATTTTCATCGAGGCCCTTGGCTGTGGTCAGGTCCACAGCCCCTGCGGTCAGATCAGCGTTGATGCGCGATGCTGGTCGGCCGTCGAGCCGTGGAGCGTCATCAGTGGCGCCGAAGCAGATCAGCGACACCCTGACGCTCGCGCCGTCGATGACCCGTGGCTCGTCGCTCCAGGCCTCAAAGATGCCGCTTTCGCTGACAATCCGATCGAGCACGCGGCGATTGGCTCCGCCCCGGATCGAGTTGGTGGCAACTAGTCCCACCCGCTTTGTCTGGCCCGATTTGACGTGAGCGTATGCATTCTTGAACCAGTCGGTCACCAGATCAGCCTCTGGTGGAACGCGCCCCCGGTAGAGGGCAAACAGCGTTTCGACATCATGATCGCCTAATCCCGACCGCATCAGCTTGCCGCCAAGGAAGGGCGGGATACCAACGATGAATTCCGCCTCCGGCCATTCAGGCTCGGTGCTATCTGGGTTCATCACCGCATCTCGGCATTCAATGGTATCCAGAGGTCGCAGAATTGGCTGTCGTTCCAGCTCAAAGCCATTGCGGCGCATCCATTGGATTTCCCCAATCCAGACCGTGACGCGGGCCAACTCGGCGGCGTACGGGTTAATCTCCAGGCCCTTGACACATTCCGGACCGATCGCGGGGAATTGCCGCTCTAAGTCGCACACGACCAGGAGCGGCGGATTTTCCAGGGCGACGGAATACCGCTGCAATTGAACATAAGCCGCCTTCAGGTCCTTATGCTTCCCCTTATATTCCCAACTGAAAGAGCCACGCTTCCAGACGTCCGCCCAGCCGTCGCTGCCGGTGAGCTTGGATGCACCCCGCTCAAAGCAATACCACGCCCCATCGGGATCAGCCTCCGCAGGCGTCTGTTCTCCCAGGAGCCGACAAAGGTCAATGAAATGCTCCTGGGCGGCTGACCGTTCTTTAAGGTTCGTGGCTTTCCACTTCCTCTGCCACAATATTTGCTGCGTCATTCAGGCAATGTACGAGTTAGGGATCGAGCCGACGTTTTGGAAAGGGCACTCAGACGAGTAAATCTTGACTGCGCTAGAGGAGCTTACACCTCTCCAGTCATCTAGTCCTGAATGGACTAATGAGCAAGAAGAGGAATTCTGCCGCCTCTCTTAAACGTTTCTGGTAGTAATCGTCTTGCGGGATCGTAAAAGACTCTGGAAGGTCAATACCATGCTGCTGTAATAAGGAAATTTGCTCAAAGTCTCGTCTCTCACGCGAATCTTGGCCGGATATCTCTCTAACAGTCTCTATAACCGCGCCGTGCCATTGGCGAAAATCGTTCCCGAGACGTGGCTTGCTCCGGAGCACATAAGCTTCGTCTCGAAGGCGTTCAAGGTGCATAATGGCTTCATGGGGTTCCATGGCTAGAGCCTTTTACTCGTCCTTATTGCTGAATTTCTTCCCTGTGCCAGTAAGTCCATAATCGGGAATGTCAACTTTCCCTTGCCTATCGGCTTTGGCATAACCGATTCTATGGGCTTCCTTGCCATACATTTTTATGGTCGAACAAACTCGGTTCGCTTCGCGTTCTGGAATCACAAGACAAAATCCAATGCCCATATTATATACACTAAACATCTCTGCAAACTTAACATTCCCTGCCGTTTGAATTAACGAAAAAATCGCTGGAGGACTAGGCAACGAATCAATAACATAACTAGCGTTCGACTGAACGCGCGTCAGATTCAGAAGTCCGTCGCTCGTGATATGAATAAGAGCCTTGACTGGTATCCCTTGCTTTAAAATCTCAATGACTTCTCTTACATATATATGCGTAGGTTTCAGGAGTTCTTCCCCTAAAGAACAGCCGAGATCTGGACGGACCTCCGTGAGCACACGCTGATCCGTTCCAAGCAAGACAAGTCTCGCAAGGGAGAGCCCATTGCTATGAATGCCATTACTTTCAATGCCAATCACCACATCGCCGTCTTCGATCTGCTGCCCAATGATAATTTTGTCGAGGGCCACAGTACCGATCGCCATGCCCGCTAAATCGAATCCTAGTTCTGGCGTAGCACCTTTGATGAGATCGCGGAGTTGGGCCGTCTCTCCGCCAGCAATCGAAATATTGGCCTGGGCTGCGCCAAGCGCCAAGCCTTCAGCAATGGCCTCAATCATGTCAGGGTTGAGCGATTCGATGGCTAAATAGTCGACCATCGAAATGGGGGTGGCACCGACACACAGCAGATCATTCACGTTCATCGCGACACAATCGATCCCTACAGTGTTGTACGTATTCATCAGTTGCGCTATCATGACTTTGGTGCCGACGCCATCAGCTGTGATCGCGAGACCTATACCGCCGAGGTCGAGGACATTCGCAAAATAGCCAATGTCCAAAGCCACACGTCCGATACCATGGGACGGCCATGTCGGTAGAATGTGTTTCACTAGTCGCTTCAGTGCCTCTTCTTCTCGGTCAGTATTTACCCCAGCCGCTTGATAGCTCGCTGTGAACCTATCGGCCATGACTGTCCTCAATACCGGATCGCGTGAGCTTGCCCAAAAACATGCTGCCAACCAGGCACAAATATGCCCGAAGTATAATAATCATTCAATATATCGCGTTCAACTGTTTTTGAGTATTCGTTGATTTAATTGACTTTATTGAAAGCGCTAATACTCCAATTTCCTTGAGTAGCACTACTTTCAGTTTTGCCCAAATACTTTTAAACTTGCCCAAAAACCCCATAAAAATCATGAGTTTTGAGGAAAATCAGCCAAGGGAAGAGGGAGGCACAGGCTATGGCATGCCGCTGCCTTCTAGGTGTCATTTGTCTCGCGCTCTAATGCGGCATGCGGGTCGCCGAACAGACGGGCCAGTTCCTCAGCTCCCTCACGGTCAACGATGGCCAGGACTTCATCGCCTGCCTGGAATTGCGTGATGCCTCTGGGAATGTGCATCTGATCCTGGCGGAGAATAGCGGCGATCACTGAATTCGGCGGTAATGGGAGGTCTTTCAGCGCCACCCCGACGGCATGCGCAGCCTTGTGCACTCTTTCTTGCACCAGTGAGTAACGCCCGCGCCGCAGTCGCAGCAAAATCATCATATCGCCCAGCGACATCTCTTCCTCAATCAGTGTCGCCAGGATCTCGGACTGATTGAGAGCCACATCGACGTGGAATTTCTGGTCGAACAACCAGGCATTGCGCGGGTTATTGATGCGGGCAATAGTGCGCGGGACGCTATAACGCGTACGGCCCAAAAAGCACAGCACCAGATTCTCGACATCGTTCGAGGTACACGCCGCCAGGACATCCACCTCTCGGATGCCAGCTTGCTCCAGCACTTGCGGGTCAGTAGGAATACCCTCGTAGATCACCTCGGTGGGCAGCTCGCGGTGCAGGCTGGTCAAGATCTCACCCCGATGTTCGACCAAGCGTACTTGATGCTGCTGTCGCACCAGGAGCGTGGCCAGGTGTGCTGCGGTCAGTCCCCCCCCCGCGATCAAGATGAACATATCAGCCTTTCTGCTGTGCTCTCAGCCAGCGCCGCAACGCCTCTCGACCCTCGGGTGCAGGGCTGAGATAGATCACATCGCCCGCTTCGAGAGGAGTTTCCTGAGCCGAGGGCATGGGTTGTCCTATTCGCGTGCATGCCACCACGACATAGGGTCCCTCGGGGAGGATCTCCCGCAGCAAGCGCCCCTGGAGACTTTCGGGAACGACAAACTCATAGAGATCGACCATCCCATTACTACTCGACCACACCTGGCGGACTTCCGCTTCTCCCAGCATTTCTTCGATGCGCTGAGCTCCCCAAGTGGTCGAGCTCACCACCTGCAGACCGAAGGCTTCATGCAGAGGTCGCCAGTGCGGGTTGAAGTTGCGTGCGACCACGTGTGGCACGTGATAGACAGTGCGCGCCACATGCGCCACAACGGCGTTGAGCGTATCGGAGTTGGTCACGGCGGCAAAGGCCTCGGCGCTCTCGATGCCAGCGCGATGCAGCACATCTTGACTCAACACCTCTCCCTCTACCGTTCGCCCACGAAACAGGGGATTGAGGTTATCGAACGCGGCGGCGACTTGATCGATGACGGTGACGTCGTGTCCGCGTTGGAACAGCCGATGAGCCAGCTCCGCACCTAGGCGGCCGCAGCCGACGACGATGACTTGCATGTCAACCTCGAATCAGCCGCGTCTGCGGCAGGCCAGCGGCCATGTAGACATCCTGCGGCCCTGGACCGCCAGCGACAACGATATGGATGCGCTCCGGCCCTTCTGTACGCCATAACATGCCGTCGGCACCGCGTCCGGCGGTATGCTCCATCGCAGCGAAATCAGCGGCGAAGTGATCCTCCGGCAATCTGGCCAGGGCCCACAGTTTCTCCTGCAGGTCGCGTTTGGTTAGCCCGGCTTCATGCAGCGATTGGGCATGATTGACGCCGAGGAGCAACAACGCGCCGTCGCCACCGCCATACATGGGGGGCATATTGCTGGCGATCTGGCGCAGGATTTCATCGGGGCCAACCCCCTCACCCCCAGAGATATTGCAGTAGTTGGACGCTTTAAACACCGTCACCGTGCTATCGTGTGGATCGAACCCGCGGTCGACATGGAATGGAGACCAGGGGTTTTCTTCCTCATTTTCGCCACAGATATAACTATAGCGCAGCGGTGAGGCGAAGCTCGCCTTGGAATAGATACCTGGCAAAGCTCCCCCGACGTTTTGCAGGATCAGCCGAATGGCCCGCCCGATCGTGGCATTGGCGCGCCAACCTGGCCCCAGGCAGCCGGTTCCAGAGTTGATGTCCAGCTGCTGACGGATGGGTCCGTTGAGCAGCAGAAACGGTGTCATCGGGTTGGTAGTGACCTGTATGAACTCCAGTGGAAAGCCCTTATCCGTCAGACCCTCCAGCGCTGCGATGAGTACTGGCATATACTCCGGCCGGCAGCCAGCCATGACCGCGTTCACCGCCAGGACCTCGACGCTGGCCTGCCCTTGACGCGGCGGGATGATGCCGATGACCTCTTCAGCAGGGCGTCCAGTCGCCCCGATGAACCGCTGCACCGCCTCTGGCGTGGCCGGGATGATCGGTAAACCGTCGGTCCAGCCCTGCTCGTAGGCATGCTCATAGGCCTGGGTCATCAGTTCTGCGATGGACTCCGACTCAAAGCGCACGCTCGTTCGCGCCACGTCCTCATCCTCCTCTCTCGGTTATCGTCGCCCATGCACCGCTAGACCGGCATGGCGGCGCGCACCACTCCCTGGGGATGAATCTGAGTCGCGGCGACTTTCTCGATGCTGCGCTGAATTGCCGTGGGAGATTGTGTGAGCCCGAAGATGATCGTGTCGAGCATGGCCTCAGCACGCTGGCGCAGGGGAACTTGCTCCAATTGGCGGATGGGATTCGGGGTCTCGGCGATGACCACATAGGGACATCCCTTGGTCGCTGCCAAACGACGGGCGAAGTTGGTAAAGGTGTTAGTGGTGATCATGACGGTCGGAATACCACGCTGTTCGAGTGCGGGCGTGACGTGGCTACACCACGTTGAGCACGAACCTCAGTCCCCAGTGGCGGTGATGACCACATCCACGCGACTGGCCAAATCATCGAGGGTACCACCCAGGGCATCGATTAGCCCACCGGTGCGTTGCGGCAGCTCGCGAGCCGGCTGCTCCATGACCACGGCCTGCACATGATAGCGTTCCGACAGCAGGCGGCCCACCGCCTCCAGAAGTTTGACGGCTGATGGGCGCCAGTTTGGAAGCAGCCCCACGACGCGTCCGTCTAGGGTCTCTGGACGGGAAGCCAAGGGTGTGCCCTCGGTGGTCTCATCGAGATACACCGGGAGCGGCGACAGCATGGTCAGGGCCAGCGGCTGCTGGGGCACAAATACCTCCTTTCTGTGCGTGTGATCCGTTGCAGCGCCAGCACTCATCCTTGCCACCCTGGTCCTGGCGCATGCAGGGAAGCACACCCAATGATAAACCTCCGGACCGTATGCGGTCAAGCGTCAGCCAGGATGGATGTTGGCGTCATTCGATATGGAAGGGCACATCGGTGATGACTATCCCCTTTCGGAACAGTAGCGCTAACCGCAACATGATCGCTGTCTGGTTATGCAGGAAGTTCTGCCACCACCGTCCGGGAACAAACTGCGGTACGACGATGGTGATGGTTTCATTCGGCTGGCGTCGCTCGGCGATTTCGGCAATATACTGCAGTAACGGCTCCAGTAGCAATCGATAGGGGGATTCAAGAATCACCAGGCGTATGCCTCCCCCCCACAACTCCCACTTCTGTCGCACCGCTTCGGCCTCGGCTGGATCGATCGACACATGCACGGCGGTAATGTCGTACGACAACGAACGCGCGTAGCGCAAGGCCTCGAGCGTGCCGCGATGGACGCCACTGAGAGGAATGATGACGCATTGACGCAGCACGCGCGGCGGCTCGCCATAGCGTTCGAGCGAGAGGCGGGCGGCGAGGTCCTGGTAGTGACGATGAATGCGCGAAAACACCGCCACCAGGATTGGCATCAGCAGCAGCACGATCCAGGCACCCTCCTCAAACTTCGTCACGGCGAAGACCAGCATAACGATGGCCGTGCACACCGCACCGCAGGCATTGATCAGCATTTTCAGCCGCCACCGTGACTCGTAGCGCAGGATCGATCCTCGTTCCTTGAGCTCCTGTCCCATCGGTAGATGGCCGATCTTCCACCACCGGCGCGCCATCCCCGCCTGCGACAGGGTGAAGGAGAGAAACACCCCGATAGCGTAGAGGGGAATTAAACCGCTGACGCTGGCATCGAACACGACGATGAGCAATGACGCAATCAACGCCAGGGTCACGATGCCACGGGAGTAGACCAGGCGACTACCACGGTAGGTCAACTGTCGCGGTAAGAAGCCATCGGCGGCAAGCAGTGCGCTCAAGCGCGGGAAGTCAGCGAACGAGGTGTTGGTCGCCATGATCAGGATGATGGTCGTGGCTATGATGACCCCATGATACAGGAGGCCTCGTCCGTCGAACACCGTGCGTGCCAGTTGCGAAATCACTGTCTCGGCTTCCGAAGGGATGGCGTGTACCTGTCCGGCGAGGAAGGTAATGCCCAGAAACAGCGTGGCAAGAATCACCGACATCCAGATCAGCGTGATGCCAGCGTTGCGGCTACGGGGTTCCCGAAACGCGGGAATGCCGTTGGAGATCGCCTCGACGCCGGTCAGCGCTGTGGTGCCGCTGGAGAACGCATGCAGCAGCAGCAGAAATGGCGTGACCCC
>Ga0137405_1425692_pt1 | contig 10288 bp, 8 predicted proteins | sample CZOMad2_1_16fung_FD_122055 | JGI IMG/M metagenome (GOLD analysis project Ga0137405, IMG submission 122055) | Vadose zone soil fungal communities from Angelo Coast Range Reserve, California, USA - CZOMad2_1_16fungal (PacBio error correction) | ecosystem: Environmental > Terrestrial > Soil > Vadose... | reverse complement strand
ACACCATTTGGGGCTTTCATATTCGTAATGATCATGCTTTGCTGGATACTTATGTTTTCCAGGCAATAAAAGCTGTTAGCCATTCAGCTCTCCAAAACAAAAACAATTATTTATTCTGTTTACTGGCTGTTTCCATTATTCAATTGCCGGTTTTTTAGTTTTTGTTTTTACAGGCCCTGGTTTTTTGCCCAAAAAAGTGAGAACCTACCTGTTTGCAACGGTCATCGGTTTGTTCCTGGCAAAATTTTTTGCTATTGTTTTCTTTTTGGCAGATGATACAAGAAGGCTGATACAATGGGTTGCGGCAAGCTTCTTTTTCAGGAATACGGAAGGGGCACAAACTAAGTGATGAAGGTATCAGCAGATCTATATTTTTAAGCTGGCTCGGGCTGCTGCGGGGAACTCTTTTGGAAGCCTGGTCTATGGCTTTAGTAATAAATATAAATTATAAGGTTAACAGGTTTTAAAATGACTTTCAACAATTTGCCTGCATCATTCAGGGGTTAAAAATTGTGCACTTTAGTGATGTACATTCCGGCAGTTTTACGAACAAAAAGCCGTGATACATGGTGTGAAAATACTGGCGGAAAAAGCGGACCTGATCATGTTTCAGTGGGACCTTGTAAATAGACAGGGCAAACTGAGATGCTGGTATAGTGATGGTTTTGTTTAATAAAATAAAAGCGCTCTCGGCGTGTATCTACTTTTGGAAATCATGATTATGGCGACTACGTGAGCTGGCGGCAAAATGGAATAAGTAAATCACAGAATTTGAAAAACCTGGAAAAGGTTCATGCTGATCTTGGGTGGGCGGCTTCTGAGAATGAACATTGTTACCTGGAAAAGGCGGGAGAAGAAATGCAATAAAGGTATTGAAAACTGGATCGTAAAGCACGCTTCCCGAAATATGGTGATCTGCTAAAGCTTATGCCGGCACTGAAAAGTACCGTTTAAAATTTTACTAAGCACGACCCAGCCATTGGATGCACAGGTGCGGCCCCAATATGGTGATATCGATCTTATGCAAGCGGTCATACACATGGAATGCAGTTTGGTATTGAAATTCCGGGTTAATGGAGCCCGGTCAGTATATTTATAAGAATGGGCAGGCCTTATGAAGAAGGAAAACAAAAATTATATGTGAACAGGGGATTTGGTTTTATAGGATACCCGGGGAGAGTTGGAATACTACCGGAGATTACGGTGATTGAGTTAAACCCCCTAACCCCCTGAAGGGGGAACATGGAACCCCTTCAAGGTTACTTATACTTTATATATTTCGATCCCTGACCTACTTTTGACTGTAATGGAATATTTGTAGGGAACTCGCGTATCCCCCCTTCAGGGGGTAGGGGGGTTAAAACTTTTATTCTTCACATCATACTTTCAACAGGCTTAGTTTGGCTGGTGGCTGTATTTTTTGCATTGGCTTTAGAATTATATTTTACTGCTACTTCACCCTCCACCGGAAATAAAATAAGCTGGCCTATTGGCATTTCCTTCATAAACCTTACCGGCAATTTACATGAAATTTCAAGGGTCCAGTTTCCGCAAAAACCAACATCTCCCTTTCCGGCAGTTGCATGTATGTCAATGCCAAGCCGGCCTGTAGAAGATTTACCTTCGAGAAAAGGCACATGAGAAGTGTTTCAGTATATTCAAGCGTTTACCCCTAAATCCAGTTGGCCGGGATGCAAAACATATCCTTCCACAGTATTCAAAATATTTCAATCTCATTGTGTTTTTTTGCCTCAAGAATTCGTCCTTATAAATAGCAAGGTATTTCCCGAGGGTACATCGTAGCTGTTGCTGCCGAGCTTTTCCCTGTCATATGGTTCAATAATGATGGTTTTCCTTTTCAATTTCCTCAAGAATGCGGGTATCAGATAAATCATTTATTTGTTTTATTTTTCATTTATTTTTAATACAGAAGAAGGGCCACGATTGCACAGATTATCACGATTACGTGTATTTTAATTTGAGAAAATTCGTGTGATCAGTGGCTACCGGTTTTTCTTTCTTAATATCATATCCTTCTGAGCAATTCAGCAGGAGATGCAATCTATTCAAAGGAATGCCTTTGCAAAAATCTTAATTGTATTGATGCCTTTGTTTTATCAACATAATATTAACCAGGCACAAAGCTGGCGGTATGGAACATCACAGAACCGGAGATTTTTTTTTTTTTAAAAAGCGCATTTAATTAAAGAAATAAACCATCCTCCATAAAGGCTTCAGCATCTGGCATGGCGTTATCTTCTCCAGTTATGAATCCCGTTTCAAGAATGCGGGTATCAGATAAAATCATTTATTTGTTTTATTTTTCAATTTATTTTTAATAGAGAAGAAGGGCTCGAATTAACAGATTATCACGAATTACGTGTATTTTCATTTGAGAAAATTCGTGTGATCAGTGGCTACCGGTTTTTCTTTTCTTAATTCATATCCCTTCTGAGCAATTCAGCAGGAGATGCAATCTATTCAAAGATGCCTTTTGCAAATCTTAAATGTATTGATGCCTTTGTTTTTCAAACTAATATTAACCAGGCAACAAGGCTGGCGGTATGGAACATCACAGAACCGGAAGAATTTTTTTTTAAAAAAAGTGCATTTAATTAAAGAAATAAACCATCCTCATAAAAGGCTTCAGCATCTGGCAGGGCGTTATCTTCTCCAGTTATTGAATCCCGGTTTCCGTTACATTTAATAGAGATTGCTGATTCCAATAAGCCGCTTTTGGCGAATGAAGAATTTCATTTTTCAATTTCACACTGCGGGATTTTGCTGCGGCCATCGTTAGTGAAATAAGGTGGTGGGGATAGATGTGAATGATCCGTCCAGGGATCGGATTTATAAAAATAAATTTTGAGCGAAGGAGAACAAAAACTTTACCTGCCCCGGATGCGCAAATGCTCACTTTATTGTGGAGTTGTAAGGAAGCGGTTTATAAATTGGTAGGAATAGGGGAGTTGATTTCAGAAGCATATTGTTATTAAAAATATTTCTTTAAATAATGACCAGGGAATAGTGAGCTGCAGATTTATGAAAACAAAGAGATGAACCTTAAAGATAGATTTTCGTCTAATTCAAATTTATGCCTGGCCTGGGTTACAGGGTAACCTTAATGGGAACAAGGTGGTGGAAAGTTTGGCGTGTATTCAGTTGAAGTGAAAAGTTTGCAAAAGAGTTGGCTTAAAGACAGGATACAAAATGCAAATGGATTAGTGAGTACGTATAAAAGTTTAGGAAGGAATAGAACTTCCAAAATCTCAGATGAAGAAAAAACTTACTAAAATTACTTTTGACCTAAAATACTTTTTGAAATAAATTAACGATGTTTTCAAAAAAAATTAACTATGTGTTATAAAAGAAAGAGTTTACTAATAGCTTTCAAAGTAAGTGTTCCCTTCAATTTCAATATTTTTACAGAATGAGAATCCTCCATAACAGCCGACTGGCATTTGGGATAAACTCATAAAAAAGATTTAGCTGAAGACCAATAAAATCTTTTTTGAATGGCTTGTAAATCTCATGAGAAAGAGAAATCGAGGTGCTTTTGATTTCGGGAGATATTTTGACCATGCCACCCCACATCTGAGGCACGCCCAACTCTATTATTCATTTCTAAGGCAACTTATCTCATGTTAAATGCAAGGTTATCATTACTGCCGCAACCATGATTCTCCGGCGTTTTAAATGGCCCAAGAGCTATTCTCGCAATGCTGAATATAGATATTTGCAGCAGCGTGCCATCGTCAATGATGAAAATATCATTGAACTGAAAAATAAGAACGCGGGATAGAAATGCGTTGTTTGTGCTATACCTTACCTGCGTGATTCAGACATCAGAACTGCAATGGAAAGCGAACCTACAAGATAGAGTTGAGCAAAAATTTTTTGGGGATGAAAACTTATTTGAAACGTAGTAAATTATGCGGTTGCAAAATATGGAGAGAAATTCCTGTGATTTTGATGGGACATTTTGTTTACTCGGTGTTAGTACTTCCGATAGTGAAGAGATATACAGCGTGGAGGCCTGGAAATGTTTAGTGCCAATGATTTCCCCAAAATTGTAAATACATTGCTTTGGGACATATTCACAAGCCTCAAAGAGTTGGTAATAGTGAGTCATCAGGTATTCAGGCTCTGCGATTCCGTTGAGCTTTAGCGAGAAGAATGATAACAAAATTGTCCTGGAATTAAATGTGACAGACAATGGTGTTCAACAAGGTATTAGTTCATGAAATTCCTTCATCGAGAACTTTGCAGATTTTCCGGAAGCTTTAAAGAAATACAGGCGAGTTTAGCGCTTTTAAGAATGAACAAAAAATAAAGTGTTTTTGCTGAATTGGAATTATGAAAAAGACATGACCCTCACTTACAGTAGGCCTTCATAAATTCATTACAGAATTTCAAAGTGATGAGGCAGAAATCCTGACTTATAAAATTCAGATTCACAAATAGAGCATCTGGTCTTTACGGGCCCGATGCAGAAAATAAAAACATGAAGATCTAACCCGAAGGAAATCTTATTAAAGAGACTGGAAACGGAAGAGGTTGAAGAAGACAAAAAGAATTTAATAATTGAAGCTTTCGATGAGCTGTTAAGTGAATTATTGAGAACGATTAGCGAGAAGATCCTAAAAATCAAGAATTAAAAATATCAATGCCTCAGGTGTGATGGGAAATCGTTCCAATTGCCACCCCCTCTCTCAGGGCAGGATTGTTGCAATTACTGGTCCAACCGGTTCCGGCAAATCTACCATACTCGATGCTATACTTTGGCATTATTTAATAAAGTACCACGCTTCGAATCGGATACTATCTCGAAAAACTTTATCGAAAATCAGGCTCCATCATCACGAGAATGAAACAGATTCTTTTGTGGAAGTAGAGTATAGTTGCAGCAGGGAACCTTCCGCTCAAAATGGTCTATAGCCACGAATAAAAGAGGAGCCTTCGGGAACTGATATGGAGTTGATTGATGTTCACAAACAAACCAATACTTTCAGGCAAAAAAGAAGTTCCCAAAAAAACAACTGATTAATGGCTTACCTACGACCAGTTCATCAAATCAATATTGCTTTCGCAAGGCGAGTTTGCAAGATTCCTGAAATCAAAAAAAAAGATGAGAGGGGCAAGCTCCTGGAACGATATAACAGGAATGCGTTCCAGAGAGCTTGCCCCGCTCATCTTTTTTTGATTTCAGGAATCTGCAAACTCGCCTGCGAAAGCAATATTGATTTGATGAACTGGTCGTAGGTTAAGCAATTAATTCAGTGTTTTTTTTGGGAACTTCTTTTTTTGCCTGAAAGTATTGGTTTGTTTGTTGAACATCATCACTCCATATCAGTTCCCGAAGGCTCCTCTTTTATTCGTGGCTATAGACCATTTTGACGGAAGTTCCTGGCTGCAACTATACTCTACTTCACAAAAGAATCTGTTTCATTCCTCGTGATGATGGAGCCTGATTTTTCGATAAAGTTTTTCGAGATAGTATCCGATTCGAAGCCGTGGTACTTATATAATGCCAAAGTGATAGCATCGAGTATGGTAGATTTGCCGGAACCGGTTGGACCAGTAATTGCAAACAATCCTGCTGAGAGAGGGTGGCAATTGAAATCGATTTCCATTCACACCTGAGGCAATGATATTTTTAATCTTGATTTTTAGGATCTTCATCGCTAATCGTTCTCAATAATTTCACTTACAGCTCATCGAAAACTTCAATTATTAAATTCTTTTGTCTTCTTCAACCTCTTCCGTTTCCAGCTCTTTAATAAGATTTCCTTCGGGGTTAATCTTCAATGTTTTATTTTCTGCATCGGGCCCGTAAAGACAGATGCCTATTTGTGAATCTGAATTTATAAGTCAGGATTTCTGCCTCATCACTTTGAATTCTGTAATGAATTTATGAGGCCTACTGTAGTGAAGGGTCATGGTCTTTTTCAATATTTCCAATTCAGCAAAACACTTTAATTTTTTGTCATCTTAAAAGCGCTTTAACTGCCTGTATTCTTTAAAGCTTCCCGGAAAATCTGGCAAAGTCTTCTCGATGAGGAATTTTCATGAATAATACCTGTTGAACACCATTGTCTTCACATTTAATTCCAGGACAATTTTGTTATCATTCTTCTCGCTAAAGCTCAACGGATCGCAGAGCCTGAATACCTGATGATCTCACTATTACCAATCTTTGAGGCTTGTGAATATGTCCCAAAAGCAATGTATTTACAATTTTGGGGAAATCATTGGCACTAAACATTTCCAGGCTCCACGCTGTATATCTCTTTCACTATCGAAGTACTAACACCCGAGGTAAACAATGTCCCATCAAAATCACAGGAATATCCTCTCCATATTTTTGCACGCATAATTTACTACCGGTTTCAAATAAGTTTTCATCCCCAAAAATTTTTGCTCAACTCTATCTTGTAGGTTTCGCTTCCATTGGCAGTTCTGATGTCTGAATCACGCAGGTAAGGATATAGGCACAAACAACGCATTCTATCCCGCCGTCTTATTTTTCAGTTCAATGATATTTTCATCATTGACGATGGCACGCTTGCTGCAATATCTATATTCAGCATTGCGAGAATAGCTCTTGGGCCATTTAAAACAGCCGGAGAATCATGGTTGCCGGCAGTAATGATAACCTTGCATTTACAATGAATAAGTTGCCTTAGAAATGATAATAGAGTTGGCGTGCCTCAGATGTGGGGTTGGCATGGTCAAAAAATATCTCCCGAAATCAAAAGCACCTCGATTCTCTTTCTGCAATGAGATTTTACAAGCCATTCCAAAAAAGATTTTATGTCTTCAGCTAAATCTTTTTTATGAAGTTTAATTCCCAAATGCCAGTCGCTGTATGGAGGATTCTCATTCTTAAAAATATTGAAGTTGAAGGGAACACTTACTTTGAAAGCTTAGAAACTCTTTCTTTTATAACACATAGTTAATTGAAAACATCGTAATTTATTTCAAAAGTGATTTAGGTCAAAAAGTAATTTTAGGTAAGTTTTTTCTCATCTGAGATTTTGGAAGTTCTAATTCCTCCTACTTTATACGTATCACTAATCCATTTGCATTTTGTATCTGTCTTAATGCCAACTCTTTTGCAAACTTTCACTTCAACTGAATACACGCCAAACTTTTCACCACCTTGTTCCCATTAGGTTACCCTGTAACCCAGGCCAGCATAAATTTTGAATTAGACGAAAAATCTATCTTTAAGTTCATCTCTTGTTTTTCATAAATCTGCAGTTTCCACTATTCCCTGGTCATTATTTAAAGAAATATTTTAATAACAATATGGCTTCTGAAATCAACTCCCCCTATTCATACCATTTATAACCGCTTCCTTACAACTCCACAATAAGTGAACATTTGCGCATCCGGGGCAGGTAAAAGTTTTTGTTCTCCTTCGCTCAAAAAAATTTATGTTTTATAAATCCGATCCTGGACGGATCAATTCCACATCTATCCACCACCTTATTTTCACTAACGATGGCCGCAGCAAAATCCCCGCAGTGTGGAAATTGAAAAATGAAATTCTTTCATCGCCAAAAGCGGCTTATGGAATCAGCAATCTCTATTAAATGTAACGGGAAACCGGATTCAATAACTGGAGAAGATAACGCCCTGCCAGATGCTGAAGCCTTTTATGAGGATGGTTTATTTCTTTAATTAAATGCACTTTTTTTTAAAAAAAAATCTTCCGTTCTGTGCTGTTCCATACCGCCAGCCTGTTGCCTGGTATATTATGTTGATAAAACAAAGGCATCAATACAATTTAAGATTTTGCAAAGGCATTCCTTTGAATAGATTGCATCTCCTGCTGAATTGCTCAGAAAGGGATATGATATTAAGAAAAGAAAAACCGGTAGCCACTGATCACACGAATTTTCTCAATTAAAATACACGTATTCGTGATAATCTGTGTAATTCGAGGCCCTTCTTCTCTATTAAAAATAAATTGAAAAATAAAAACAAATAAATGATTTTATCTGATACCCGCATTCTTGGAAACCGGATTCAATAACTGGAGAAGATAACGCCTGCCAGATGCTGAAGCCTTTTATGAGGATGGTTTATTTCTTTAATTAAATGACGCTTTTAAAAAAAAAAAATCTTCCGGTTCTGTGATGTTCCATACCGCCAGCTTGTTGCCTGGTTAATATTATGTTGATAAAACAAATGCATCAATACAATTTAAGATTTTGCAAAAGGCATTTCCTTTGATAGATTGCATCTCCTGCTGAATTGCTCAGAAAGGATATGATATTAGAAAAGAAAAACCGGTAGCCACTGATCCACGAATTTTCTCAAATAAAATACACGTAATTCGTGAAATCTGTGCAATTGGCCCTTCTTCTGTATTAAAAATAAATTGAAAAATAAAACAAATAAATGATTTTATCTGATACCCGCATTCTTGAGGAAATTGAAAAGAAACCATCATTATTGAACCATATGACAGGGAAAAGCTCGGCAGCAACAGCTACGATGTACACCTCGGGAATACCTTTGCTATTTATAAGGACGAAATTCTTGATGCAAAAAAACACATGAGATTGAATATTTGAAATACCTGTGGAAGGATATGTTTTGCATCCCGGCCAACTGTATTTTTAGGGTAACGCTTGAATATCTGAAACACATTCTCATGTGCCTTTTCTCGAAGGTAAATCTCTACAGGCCGGCTTGGCATTGACATACATGCAACTGCCGGAAAGGGTTTGTTTTTGCGGAAACTGGACCCTTGAAAATTTCATGTAAATTGCCGGTAAGGGTTTATGAAGGAATGCCAATGGCCAGCTTATTTATTTCCCGGTGGAGGGTGAAGTAGCAGTAAAATATAAATTCTAAAGCCAATGCAAAAATACAGCCACAGCCAAACAAGCCTGTTGATGAAGTATGATGTGGAAAGAATAAGTTTTAACCCCCTACCCCCTGAAGGGGGGATACGCGAGTTCCCTACAAATATCCATTACAGTCAAAAGTAGGTCAGGGATCGAAATATATAAAGTAATAAGTAACCTTGAGGGTTCCATGTTCCCCCTTCAGGGGGTTAGGGGGTTTTAACTCAATCACCGTAATCTCCGTAGTATTCCAACTCCCGGTTATCCTATAAAACCAAATCCCCTGTTCACATATAATTTTTGTTTTCCTTCTTCATAAAGGCCTGCCCATTCTTTATAAATATACTGAACCGGGGCTCCATTAAACCGGGAATTTCATACCAAACTGCATTCCATGTGTATGACCGCTTTAGCATAAGATCGATATCACATATTGGGGCCGCACCTGTGCATCCAATGACTGGACTCTTGATTACGACTTTTCGTGGCCGGCAAAGCTTTAGGCAGATCACCATATTTCGGGAGCGTGCTTTATCGCTCCAGTTTTCATACCTATTATGCCAATTTCTCTCCGTCCTTTCCAGGATAACATGTTCATTCATCAGAAGCCGCCACCCAAGATCAGCATGAACCTTTTCCAGGTTTTTCAATTCTGTGATTTACTTATTCCATTTTGCGGCCAGCTCACGTAGTCGCCATAATCATGATTTCCAAAAGTAGAATACACGCCGAGAGGCGCTTTTATTTTATTAAAAACCTCCATATAATCCAGCATCTCAGTTGCCTGTCATTTACAAGGTCCCCACTGAAAATGATCAGGTCCGCTTTTTCCGCCAGTATTTTTTCAACACCATGGTATCACGGCTTTTTGTTCGTAAAACTGCCGGAATGTACATCACTAAAGTGCACAATTTTTAAACCCTGAATGATGCAGCAAATTGTGAAAGTCATTTTTAAACCTGTTAACCTTATAATTATATTTTACTAAGCCATAGACCAGGCTTTCCAAAAAGATTCCCCCCGCCAGCAAGCCCGAGCCGCTTAAAAATATAGATCTGCTGATACCTTCATCACTTAGTTTGTGCCCCTTCCGTATTCCTGAAAAGAAGCTTGCCCGCAACCCATTGTATCAGCCTTCTTATATCATCTGCCAAAAAGAAAACAATAGCAAAAAATTTTGCCAGGAACAAACCGATGACCGTTGCAAACAGGTAGGTTCTCACTTTTTTGGGCAAAAAACCAGGGCCTGTAAAAAACAAAAACTAAAAAACCGGCAATTGCAATAATGGAAACAGCCCAGTAAACAGAATAAATAATTGTTTTTGTTTTTGGAGAAGCGAATGGCTAACAGCTTTTATGCCTGGAAAAACATAAGTATCCAGCAAAAGCATGATCATTACGAATATGAAAGCCCCAAATGGTGTTTC
>Ga0137405_1350256_pt1 | contig 10293 bp, 12 predicted proteins | sample CZOMad2_1_16fung_FD_122055 | JGI IMG/M metagenome (GOLD analysis project Ga0137405, IMG submission 122055) | Vadose zone soil fungal communities from Angelo Coast Range Reserve, California, USA - CZOMad2_1_16fungal (PacBio error correction) | ecosystem: Environmental > Terrestrial > Soil >... | reverse complement strand
CCGGTCAGGCGTGTGTCGTCTTCTGAAAAGTGCGTCGGCCATTAGCTGGTGCCCATGGCCTCGAATAGGCCGGGCAACACGATCTGAACATCGGCAGCCTGGAACTTGCTCGGGTCTTCGAGAGCTTCGCGGCCTCCCCCAACGAGGGACTAAACCCGCGGCAAGCGCAACGGAAACGACGCAGTGACACTTGCACACCGGGATCGCGCCCAGTTGCTCACGAACTGGCGCTTGAGGTCGCGCTTCCTCAGGCTTGTGCCGAAGTTGCCGAGAAGTTGAAACGTTAGCAGCCGTGCGGGTCAGCCCAGATTCACCCGCTGAATGGAAGGAAGGTGCGGAACATCAACCGAGCCATCAGAAGAACAAATGCAAGCGCAATTCCGCTCCATCCACAGCGTTACGCAGCCCGGCAGCCCCAAGTGCGCCGCCTTCGCCCCCGGGCGTAGTATATCATGAGATTAGGTCGCGCGGTGCGGAGTCCGGAACGACCAAAGAGCACTGCGGACGCGAGCCCAGCTAATGCCGAAAATGCCAACACCCGCAGATTCGATCTGGATCGCATTCAGGCGGGGAGGATGGCAGGCGCTATCACGAGCAGCTCGTGAATACCTAATTTGGCCGAGCGCCACACCAGCTACCGTTCCCAGAGCGGATATGACGAACGCCTCGGCCAGTCTGCCGGACCAACGGCCACCAGCCGGCGCCCAGACGGCTCGAACGGCAGCTCTCGTTCGCGCGACGAGGTTCGCACCAACATCAGATTCCGACATCGCACAGGCAATCAGTAGCAGGAAATGACCGCACCCATGAGCCGAGAATCGCGGCGAATCTTCGTTACCAAGTGCAGCCTTCATCGGCTCAAGGCGGAAATATTGGCCGGCGTCCGCGAGATGGTGTTTTCCTGGCGAATTTTTTCGGCGATAGGTTTCGGCCTCGGCCTGCGCTTGCCGATAGCGACGCCGGGCTTTAGCCGGGCAATAACGCGCCACTGCACATTGTTGCGGTTGGCCGGGTCATATGGAATGCGCCGCTTCAAACAGAGACTCGGAAACTGTTTCCATATTCACTGCGGCGGAATCAGCAGTCAAAACCTGGAGCCAGCACGCCACGATGGTAGGCGCTGGTCCAAAGCGGCGGACACTGGGGGAGTTGCCAATGGCGGACGATCGCACAAAGCGCTGTTGAAATATTGTTGCTTAGAATTACCATCTCGGGTTGCGCAGGCGGTGCGGCCGCCGGCACCATTTGCCGGTGGCGCTGGCTGCGACGTCCCATCAGAATCCTGGAAATCTCGGCCCGCGATGATTGACCCACCCATCATTTGAAAGAAATTCGTCGATACTGCGGCCCATCGGACCTGCCTCAAACGTGCGTCTACAGCGGGAAGAGTCCCACGAAAGTATGACCGAGCGAAATCCTCGAAATTGCTCCTTGCGCCGTTGCGTAGTCGAGAAAGTCGCATTGGACAGCGGAAAAATCTTTGACATTCCGTCGCTGCATGTCGCTGCAGGCCAAAGACCAGGCGGTCTGGGTCCTTGTATGGAAGTTGCCCGTAGCAGCACACCGTTAGTGACACTAAAGATGCGGTGCTGGCGCGCAGCAAGCGCGATGGTACCACGGCCGTGATGGTAAATATAGACTCTTGCGCAGCGTGCGAAACGCGAGGAGAGATCGTTAGATGGCGATTAGTGTAGACGCTGGTCAGATTTGCAGCTAGCAAATTTGTTAGAAACGTAATGATGTGAAGACGGCCAGGCGTTGATCGGAGCTGACGTCAATGTTGTTGCTGCCGACACGGATGAAGAGTCACAAACGCTGGCATTCAAAGTCGAGCGGGGCGCTTTGAATCCACTGAACCTTGAACCTGGCGACTGCCCCCTTCCCGACTGTTCTACTCACACTCGAATGATCAACTGTACGTGGGCTGGAATTCGCAAACCGATTTCAGCGTTCTCACACCGGCCTAAAGCCGCGCTGAGAAATAACGCGGTTAGCGTCGCGTCAATATCGAACGTTTGAATCCACTCACGGCAGTGAGGCGATTGTCAGATCCTATCTACAACCAGTGGTCGCGCGACGTTGGGGCGACCAACGTGGGGGCGGCCACGGAGTGCCGCCTACAAGTTCTATCAGCTCAGTCCTCCTGCGACGTGGAGTATTTCTCCCGTGACCGAGGCGCTGTCCGATGACGCAAGAAAGCAACAGTGGGTGCAATGTCGCGCGGCTGACCGATGCGACCCAGCGGCGGTCTGGGCGATTCGCTTGCTTCTCAAAGTCGCTTCCCGGCATTCCAAAGTGTGATAGCCCTCAGTCTCGACTACACCAGGATTAATTGAATTGACCCGATCTTCTTGGCCCAGCTCCTTCGCCAGCACCGCGTGATTGCATCTACCGCTCCTTTGGTTGCAGTGTAGACCACTGTCGCCGGAGGCCGTCAGGGAACTTATGGTTGAGCCGATTTGATGACGTGCCACCCTCGGAGCCAAAATATTTCAGCGCTTCCCGGGTTGCCAGAATCAGACCGAAGACATTGACACTGAACTGCCGATGAAACTCATTTCCGTCGCCTATTCGGAGCGGTGCGAAGCCGTACACGCCAGCATGTTAACCAGAATGTCGAGCCGACCAAATGCTTTCCTTGTTTCCGTGAAAGAGGTTTCGATGTCCTTCTTCTTCGCAACATCGGCTTGGACGCGATTGCCTTTCCGCCCTCCTTTACCAATTTCATTCACGATCTGGTCCGCACGTCCCTGGAGGATGCGTAGTTAACCACCACAGACGCGCCTTCGACGGCAAGATACTTCGCGATGCGGCACCGATTCCCTTTGGACGCGCCAGTACAACTGCAACTTTTCCGCGAGCTCTTGTTAGCCATTGCACTTACTCCCTTCCTTCTTGAGAAACGAAACTGTAATCCTGAGCATGTCCTGGTCATTGCGTGCTTGTGTTAGAACTTTCCCCGCCAACATTTCGGCCAGCAGATCAGTTGCAATTGGAGTCGCTCAGGTTGCTGCGAGCATGTCGGTTGGCGACCATACGTGGCCATCTGACCGGCATGGTCACGACGGAAGAGCTGGGATGTCCGTCAACAGAACCGCTTGCGTAATAACTTGGAAGTCTGAGTGCATGTAACTTGGATCTGAGTGTCATGAAAGTCAGTACCGAAAACGCGGGTAGCGTCGGTCGGCGGTTCGCATCAACGGTCCTGGTAATGAATTGCTCACCGACGCTACCCGAGACTGTGTATAACTTGAACCTGAGTGTCATGAAGTCAGTACGAAACGGGTAGCGTCGGGTCGGCGGTTTGCATCAAACGGTCTGGTAATGAATAGCCCACCCGACGCTACCGAGACTGTGTATAACTTGATCTGAGTGTCATGAAGTCCAGTACCGAAACGCGGTAGCGTCGGGTCGGCGGTTTTGCATCACGGTACTGGTAATGAATAGCCCACCGACGCTACCGAGACTGTGTAATAACTTGGATCTGGAGTGTCATGAAGTCAGTACCGAAACGCGGTAGCGTCGGGTCGGCGTTTGCATCAACGGTCCTGGTAATGAATGCTCACCCGACGCTACCCGAGACTGTGTAATAAATTGAACCTGAGTTTCATGAAGCAGTACGAAACGCGGTAGCGTCGGGTCGCGTTTGCATCAACGGTCCTGTAATGAATAGCCACCCGACCTACCGCGTTTCGTACTGACTTATGAACGTGAACCTTGAGCCTGGCGAATGCCCCCTTCCCGACTTGTTCTACTCCACTGATGAATAAACTTCAGATTGATGCCTCTTTATTCACCGGCTACCGGCAATCGCTTCGATTTCAAGCCAGGTACTCCTCACGTACGAGTCGTTTCACACCACAAGGTACTGGCAGGTGGACTCTCTGCGTACGAGTTGTTCCGAATGTCGCGCACATGCCTGCACATCAGTAGCATCGGTAACATAGTCAATTCAGCTTAACCACGTCTTTGACGACGCTCCGGCCTCTGCGAGACGCGACTTTAAGCGTTTTCGAATACCTGCTTCGCCTGGGCACGAAAATCACGGACCAACCAGCGTTTCCTTCAGATCAACTGCGACTTGTCCGGCGATGTAAGCGTGCGTCCCCGCGTACCTCGACGACATTTGAGTAACCCACTGGCGAGCGATTAATGAAACGACCTGGACTGGTCCGGCATGGCCTTTCTCCTTTTCGTTTCTGCATCCAACCCGCTCCAAACACTACAACACCCAAAAGTGAAATAGCGGTCGCCGCTGTTTTTCTGACGGTACGGTCCATACTGACCTCTCTAACAAAATGACCTGAGACTCCAAATCCACAAACGGAAGTTGTGGATTGTTTAGATCTTTCTACGCGTCGGCGTAAACTACAGGAACGTGAGCAGAATGCCGTCTCATGTGGTCAAGGATACAATAGATGGGACCTGAAACTATCCACCAACTGCCCGTTGGTGGGCATCTGATGAGTTCTCTTCCCCGTGTCCTATAGAAAAGGATCTGAAGAATCCCCCACTGCCGAAGCTGTGAAAAATTTATTGCCAGAATATTACTCAAGTTACGGAAATCGCAGGTGGGAAGGGGGCAGTCGAGTAGTGCAAGGTGCGATAAATTCACGCGCCCCGCCTCAAGTTCAGAGGCTTTTTCTCGAATCAATCGTTCAATGCAGTTAACGGCGGAGGCTCGAGCGACACGCATAGGCCCTGGCATTCACAAGTTTGAGGCGGGGCGCGTGATTTATCGCACCCTGAACCTACTCGACTGCCCCCTTCCCAACCTCAAATTTTCTTAGCCTGTGGTCATATCCGGGATCGATCTAATTTTTCACAGCTTCTGCCGTGGGTGGAATTTGACTTTTAGGCAAGACCGATTGTAGAGTTAAATGTGTTATCGGTCCACAACCGCTTTGCAGCGAACTCGCAACTGCACTGCCTATCTGTAAATTGCTGCCCGCTGCTCGCTGCGGTGAAATGTCGGACTCATGTAAATGAAGTCTTTCTGGGAGATGCTGCGCCCGATCGCAGCAATAGGCCTGGAACGTGGTCGATTGCTTGAATTTGGAAAGGTGATAGCAGGCCTTCTGATGGGAGATCAAAATGAAGTGGAGAAAACCCTGCAAGTTTCTGCTCGAGGTAGCGCAAGCCATCAACTTAACTAAACATCAAGTTAGCTGGCAAAACGATTACTGTCGAGAACTTCAAAGACTGCGTCAAAACATTCGGAGGTTAAACTAATGCATTCTTTTAAAAGTGAACATACCTGTCGAAGCCGGGAACGCGGCGGCAAAGGCCGGAAACTCGGCACAACCATCCAGTCCATACTGGGGATCTGAGCCCGAGGCTGTGTATTCACGGACGACAATGGTCAACGGACGGCGTTTGTCTCCCGAAATGCAGGACGCGTCACAGATCCCGCGATTGCCGAACCGTGGTTCCTGGCGTTCAATGCGAGCGTTGAGATCATCCGTCATGTGCCGAAATCTGGCCAAGGCTGGTGCGCGTATCGAGTCGGTGTCAGAGAAATACAGCTGACACCGAGCAATGCACATGCGGGTGATAGGCGCGCTCTAATCAGATATGGAGCACGGCAGGGCCTCGAGCGCATGTGCTAAAGCGCAAAGGCATACGGTCAAATCACACTCCTCGCGTAGTAACCGAACCTCAGGACCCTCTGATCGGAACCAATCGTTAGCGATTCGCATTTTTGGCTGTCATACTTTTGGCAGTTCGATAAGCTCCTATCCGCTCGTGCAAACCTTGGGTCAGCTGCGAATTTCTTCGGCCTGTAGTTCGCAGCGCGGAAGGCGTCACGATTTGCGATCGCTGAGTTGCGATAATCGGCCCGGATCATTCAGCATCCTCAACAGTAATCCTTGAACAAGTTAGGCCTCTGCCCGAGTAGTGAAAGCGAATACGTCCATCTTTCACCTTATCGATCATGTGCGTCTTTGCGTAGGCGTTTGGATTGTTGCGGTCCGGCTTAAATATAAAACTCCGGAAGACCTTTGGCATTCCGTACACTTTCCCAAGGTACCACCAAGATCAGCGACAAAGTATTTCAGCTCCGTCTCCCCACGATCATTGTGAATGACGAGGATTTTTTTGTTTAAATCCTTGATGTCAAAGTTGTTAAGAAGGACCATCATAACTTTAAGTCCCTTAAATTCCGGTTTGCCGATTAAATGGGTTGTCATCCCACTTCCATCATCTACTCTCTTCACTCCTTTTGGTCTCGCACTGAATCTTCATTCGTAAGTCTTCTTGAGTCCTTCAATGCGGACCGCTGGAATGAGATATCAACATCTGAAAAATATCCGACGGCCCCACATCAGGCGCGTGGCTGCGGTTTCGGACTGGGCTTCTTTCCCAATTTCGCTACCCACTCATGACCGGAGCATCTTAACTCGGTACTTGTGGAATACCCTCCAGTTTCTTTTTTGATCAGCGTGACTCTTCGCAAATCGGGCTGCATCTCCTTTCCACCCTGACCCCAATAGAGATCGCGCGCCGCTATATCTGATGGCCCTTGCCAGAGTACGGGGTACCCGCGGAACAATCGATTGTTGCGGTTCTTTCTTCGATTTAGCTGCGGACTCCGAGTGGGCGAAAGCGCCAGGCTCAGGACGATCGAATGATACTAATCCCGCGATACTTCGTTTCGTGAATATCATCGGTTCGTCCTCTTCCATCACAGCGGTCCCAATATGGATCAATTATAAGAGAAGTAGCACGAGCAGACTTGTTCGATTTGCTATTTCTTTCAACTATCTGGAGATCGTTTTCAACTTTCGTAGATTTTGAGATAATCAAGAAACCGGAACTAGCTGAAAAGTCTTCGGCAATCCACGGTCCTCTTCATTCAACGGCCAGCTTACTAATATTCGAAGGCTCAGTCTTTATCATCTTTCCATCTTCGGAAGACTTCTTCTGCTCCATTGATGCAGTGCCCGGATCAATGTCCATATAATTCCAGTCTGAGCAGTTTCGAAGGCAAACACGACGTGAAAATTCTAAAAGCGTACGCAGAAGAGGAAAACGGTACACCGTATGTTATGGATGAAGACACCTGCCAAAAACAGGATGTCGTGGACACGTCAGTGGCTCGAGTTCGGCAGTCTCGATGAAGGCATGAAGTCGCAAGATGAATCCCGTATCGGATGCGAGTTTGGGACTACAATGGCACTTCATTTTGCGACACAATGATCGCACACGACGCTCAGACCCAAAAGAATTCAGAAAATGGCCTGGGAGACAAGCCTACACATGAACTCAGACCCAAACTCAGGAGCACTATGAAACGTCAACTCCTTATATGGCTGATTCGGCGACAAGCTCTTCTTGTTTTCCTTTTGCCCTACGCGAATGCGCAGAAGAGTTTTGCAGTTGAGAATGAAGAATGCTCAGGGCGAGAGTGTTGGCACTGCAACGCTAACGCCAGCGGGCATGGCGTAAGAATCAAGCTGAATCTAAAGAACCTTCCGGCGGGTAGCATGCGATTCATATTCACCAGATGGCAAACGTGCGAAGGTCAGCTTTCGAATCCGCTGGTCCGCCATTTCAACCCTGCCGATAAAAAGCCACGGATTGAAAAACCCGATGGGACCTCATGCCGGCGATATGCAATAATTTCAGGGTACGTGCGGACGGCACGGCGATAGTGATGTTAACCGACCCAAGAGTCAACCTGGGAACCAATAGCTATTCGCTATTCACCATGGTGGCACTTCGCGGTTATTCACGCTAAAGCCGATGACATGAAACCGACCATCAGAACTCCGGCGAACGGATCGCATGTGGCGTGATTACTAAATAGGATAGAAGGCAATAATCGAGCACCTGTCGGTCCATCTCGGCCGTCCCACGCGTCTACTCAATGTGCGGCGTTGAACGCAAAGTATTCAACCAGGACTTCACTCATCGCACGCATACCAATGGGAATAGATGATCGTCGGCTGGAAACTCGGGCGTGGTTTGATGCCTGAAGGTCGTGCCCGGTTTTTGCGAGCCAAGCTGGAAGAAGAAAGCCGGCGCAAGTTGCCGCAAGATATGCGAAATCGTCGGCGGCCATCATCGGCGTGACGGAGTCGTGTTAGCCGGACCGACGGCGCGCTCAACAGCAGGCAACATACGTTTTACCAGTGCGGGTCGCTCATACAACGGCACATAGTTGTCACCTGAACTTCGGCGGATCCACCGCTCCCCGCGCAATGCTGTCGACGATCTCGTGGACGCGCCGCTCAATCTGCTTCTGCACTTTGTCGTCCAAGACTCGGATCGTCCCATCGAGCTTTGCACAGATGGGGATGATGTTGCTGCGCACGCCCGTATGAACCATCGTCACACTGATTACGCGGGAATCGTAGGGCGAGAGGTTCCGCGAACGAATCGTCTGCAGTTGCATAACTGCTTCCGCGCCATAACGACTGGGTCAATCGACTCCTGTGGCCAGGCGGCGTGCGCCTGCTTTCCGTGAAATTTGAATGGAAGTTGGTGTTCGAGGCGTTCGTAGGACCAGGGAGTAGCGGATTTGTCCGACGTCGAGAGTCCCGATCGAGTGCATCCCAAATACCGCATCCGGTTTGATTTTGCTAATAGACCTTCCTTCAGCATCAATTGGCGCCACCTTCTTCACCTTGCGCGGACTTCCTCTGCTGGCTGAAAAATGAACATGACCGTTCCGGGAAGCCGTTCACGCATGGAAGCGAGTACGCTTGCACTCCTCGAATGGCGGCGATGTGAATATCGTGCCCACACGCGTGCGCGACTCCAGACCTTCCTGTCCATTGTAGGTGGAGCGTGACGTAGACTTAAACGTGAGCGAATTCTCTTCGGTCACAGGCAGCGCATCGAGCTCCGACCTCACTGCACAGCCGGGCCGAGCCGCCCGCCTTTCAGACTCCGACGACGCCGGTATGCGCCACCCCAGTCCGAACATCGGAGGCCAACGCCCGCAATCGCTCGGCGACGAGCTCGAAATCTCGAATTCACGGTTCGAAAGCTCAGGGTGCTGATGATCTGATGCCGCAGCTCGATTATCCCAGGCGCGGCGCGTTCGACCCGCTGCATTTTTATTTGGCGTCGGTGATCTTCCACTTGATGGGACTGCGCCCCCGCTCGGCCAGCAGCTAATAACGTGCAGCGATAATGAGAATTACGAGATGTGTTTCATTACTGGATGGATTTGGGCCAGACAATTGAATCGCGCTGTTGGTCGCACTTTCGCCAAGCATCCTAGGCCCTTGCCTCCGGCCAAGTCAACGTGACATGACATCAAAGCCGTTCATGTATCCGTATAACCCGCATCTCCGTGAGTGATTCGATGTAAGGCAGCGCCGCATTCTGGATTTTTCATAGGGATCGATGACGAGGTTTCGTGTGGCCGGGATATTATCAAGGATGGATGGATTTAGTGCGAATCGTTAGCGACTGCTCTGGCATCATTGGCGTCGTCATAATTATATCCGCGTTGCTTTCAGGTTTGGTGACCGCAGCGACTACCGCAGGTGCAGTCTTTCTCGCGCTCGGAGCAGCGCTCGGACCTTCGGTCTCGGCGTTCTCGATCTCTCACTTCACTCTCCGTCGTACGAGTTGTCGCTTGTATTGAGTCTTGCGCTAGTGCTTTTTACGGATGCCCGTTTCACTAAACATCACAGAGGTTCGCCGTAGGACCTCATTGGCGGTCGGCTATTGGGTCCAGGGACGTTCTTACCGCCGTGATTATCGCGATCGCCGGCTGGTGTTACTGGATTTATCAGCTCAGCGCGGCGATCCTGGGTGCAGCGCTCGCTTCAACTGATCCGGTGTTGTTACGAGGACAACTACGCCGGCGCGAAATATACCGAAGACGCCGGCATGCGCTGCAACTGGAGAGCGGACTCAATGACGTAGTCTTGTTACCGGTTGTACGTTTGCCCTCGCCTTTCTAAATCCGGAAACACGCCCTCGGCGTTGGTTGCAAACTCAGTCTCAACCTGTTATTCTCGGGCCAGGCGCGGGAGTGCTTAATCGGCTAAACGGCGTTGCAACTCTCGATCTAATAGGAAGCGCTCGGAGTGCGTCGCGATTATGAGTCGCTCTATTCTCTCGGCATCGCTTTCACTGCCTTTGCCGCAGCAGAGACCGTCCACGGCAGTGGATTCCTGGCCGCCTTCGCAGCCGGAATGACCATAGCGGCTCTTGACGTGGAACTCTGTGATTGCTTTGTCGAGTATGGCGCGGTAACTGCGGAGATGCTGTTGCTCTTTACATTTGTGCTCCTGGGTAGTTCCGCTGATATGGACTGGCTTTAGATCTCGT